>Ga0172376_10000467_pt1 | contig 52320 bp, 51 predicted proteins | sample Lak35m_FD_121114 | JGI IMG/M metagenome (GOLD analysis project Ga0172376, IMG submission 121114) | Freshwater microbial communities from Kabuno Bay, South-Kivu, Congo - kab_092012_35m | ecosystem: Environmental > Aquatic > Freshwater > Lake | place: Democratic Republic of the Congo: South-Kivu...
CAGCGAGTGCTCGTTGCTCTTGCCATAGGCCGTGGGCGGCAGGAAGAGCACCGGCAGGTCGTCGGGCAGCTTGGGCGTCGTGGCCGCGACCACGCCCTCGCTCGTGGCGATGTCGGGGGAGATGGGCATGTGCGGGCCGTGCTGCTCCACCGCGCCCACCGGCAGCACGGCGATGAGCTCGCCGCGCGGCAGGCGTGAGAACTGCTCGCTCGTGTAGTCGATCCAGCGGCGGCTGTGCCAGGTGCTCAAGATCACTCCCAGGACGGACCCTCGGTCCCGACAAGTCAGAAACGCAACGCTACCGGATCCTGACCGATTGGTCAGTATCGAAAACACCTAGGTCTGGACCCTCTCGACAAGACCTCGGAAACATCCCCTGCTTGCAAAGGGTCTTCTTGACCATTCGATCAAATTCAGTCCTGCGCCAAGCGTGCTCGACGTCTACCGCACCCACCCGCGCAGGCTTGGCCACTCCCTGCGTTGCACCCAGCGTCTGCGGACGGCGCCGACGGCCCGCAGCGACCTGACGCACACTTGCAAGTGCCGTGCCTGACCTGCCCCAGCGGCGCCCGGCCCATCCCCGGCGCTGCACCCATCCCGCACCATGACCTCCACCGCCGCCTTCCGCTTCGACAACTCCTACGCACGCGAACTGCCCGGTCTCTACGTGGCCTGCCAGCCCGCATCGGCGCCCGCGCCGCGGCTGCTGTTCCTCAACCAGGGGCTGGCGCAGGAGCTCGGGCTCGACGCCGCCGCGCTGGACGGCCCGGCCGGCGCGGCGCTGTTCGCCGGCAACGCCCTGCCGCAGGGCGCGCAGCCCATCGCCCAGGCCTATGCCGGGCACCAGTTCGGGGGCTTCTCGCCGCAGCTCGGTGACGGTCGGGCCCTGCTGGTGGGCGAGATCATCGACCGCCAGGGACAGCGCCGCGACATCGCCTTCAAGGGATCGGGTCGCACGCCCTACTCGCGCGGCGGCGACGGCAAGGCCGCCCTCGGGCCGATGCTGCGCGAGGTGCTGGTGGGCGAGGCGATGCACGCGCTGGGCATCCCGACGACGCGCGCGCTCGCCGTCGCCGCCACCGGCGAGCCGGTCTACCGTGAGCGCGTGCTGCCCGGGGCGGTGCTGACCCGCGTGGCCGCGAGCCACCTGCGCGTGGGCACCTTCCAGTACTTCGCCGCGCGCGACGATGCGGCGCGGCTGAGGCAACTGCTGGGCTACGCGATCGCACGCCACGACCCCGCGCTGGCCGACGCCGCGCAGCCGGCGCTGGCGCTGCTGGGCGCGGTGGTGGCGCGCCAGGCCCGGCTGGTGGCGCAGTGGATGAACGTCGGCTTCATCCACGGCGTGATGAACACCGACAACATGACGATCTCGGGCGAGACCATCGACTACGGGCCCTGCGCCTTCATGGAGGCCTTCGACCCCGACACCGTCTTCAGCTCGATCGACCACCAGGGCCGCTACGCCTACGGCAACCAGCCGCGCATCGCGCAGTGGAACCTGGCCCGCCTGGCCGAGGCCGTGCTGCCGCTGCTCGTGCCCGAGGGCCGGGCCGACGACGAGGCCGCGGTCGAGCGCGCGGTGGCCGACGCCACGGCCGTGCTCGAAGCCTTCCCGGCGCACTACGATGCCGCGCTGCGCGCCGGCCAACGTGCCAAGCTCGGCCTTCGGTCAAGGCCGGCCCAGCCCGACGCCGGCCACCCCTCGGCAGGCGACGACCCGGCGGTGGCGCTGGCCGACGACTGGCTGGCGCTGCTGCACCGACAGAAGGTGGACCACACACTGGCCTGGCGCCATCTGGCCGACGCCGCCACCGGCGACGAGGAACCGCTGCGCGCGCTGTTCGCCGAGCCCGCCGCGCTGCAGCCCTGGCTGGTGCGCTGGCGCGCCCTGTGTGCCGCCGAGGATGCCGCGCCCGTCACGGTCGGCGTCGACCGGCCGGGCGGATCGTCGCCTGCAGGCAACGTGCCAACCTCGCCATCGCAGGCCCGTGCCGAGGCACTGCGCGCCGTCAACCCCTGGGTCATCCCGCGCAACCACCGCGTCGAGGAAGCCCTGGCCGCCGCCAGCGACCACGGCGACCTCGGGCCCTTCGAGCGCCTGCTGGCCGTGCTGCAGCAGCCCTACGGAAACGACCCCACACGCGCACGCTACGCCGAGCCCGCGCCACGTGAGATGACTGAGCGTTACCAGACGTTCTGCGGGACTTGAGAGCACCCCCGAGGGCCACGCGATGCGCCGTCACGTGCCAGCCCGTTTCTCGAAGAGCCGGGTGACCCGATCAACGAGCACGCGCGCGCAGGTCGAAGCCGCTACACCGCGACGCCCCACCCCCCGCCCCCCGGCAGGTCCACCCGCAGCAGCCCACCGGTGGGCACGGTGATCGTGCCCTTGCCCTCGAAAACGTGGCGGGTGCCGTCGGCGGCCTCCACCTCTACGCGCCCGGGCGCGCCGTCGGCGCCGCCGGCGCGGCCCCGTGCCGGGTTGTCGCGACGGTCGAAGGTGGCGGCGGCGCACTGGAAGGGCGCGCCGTCGCGCGCGCCGATGACGATGCGCTGCGCCTGCCCGCCGTGCCAGCAGCCGGCGCCGCCGGTGTCGGGCAGGATCTCCTTGTGCCAGAACACCAGCGGCGCCTGCGACTCGGTCACCTCCACCGGGATGCCGCCCACGCCGCTGGGAAAGGCGGTGGTGGACAGGCCGTGCTTGGTCGGGCGCGCGCCGGTGCCGCCCAGGCCGACGGCCATGACATTGAAGGGCTGGCCGTCGCGGCGATCGCGCGCCATGGCCAGCACCCAGATGCTGCCGGCGGACTCGGCCGGCACCTGGCCGCCCAGCGCCGGCTCCAGCAAGCCGAACATCAGGTCGGGCAGCATCTGCCCGACGACGTGGCGCGCGGTCACGGGGCTGGGGCGCAGCGGGTGGACGATGCTGCCCTCGGGCGCGCGCACCTCGAAGCAGGCCAGCGAGCCGGCGTTGTTGGGCACCTCCGGCGCCAGCAGGCACTTCAGGCCGAAGACCGAGTAGGCGTCGGTGTAGCACTTGGGCGAGTTGATGCCGCGCCCCGAGGCGGCTGACGAACCCGCGTAGTCGACCACCACGCGGCCGTCCTCCACCCACAGCGCGGCCTGCAGCGTCACCGGGGCCTCGTAGCCGTCCAGCGTCATGCGCGCCGTCCAGCGCCCGGCGGGCAGTCGGGCGATGGCCGCGCGCGCGGCCTGCTCGGACTGGCGCAGGATGTGCGCCGCCAGCGCGTCGATGTCGTCCAGGCCGAACTCGTCCATCATGCCCAGCAGGCGGCGCGCGCCGACCTCGTTGCAGCTCACCAGCGACAGGATGTCGCCGCGCGCCTCCACCGGGTTGCGCGAGTTGGCCTGCACGATGGCCAGCAGGTCTTCGTTGAGCGCCCCGGCGCGCTTCAGGTGGAGGTGCGGGATGCAGGTGCCCTCTTCGTAGACCGAGCGCGCCTCGGCGGTGAAGCCCACGCCGCCGACGTCGATGGTGTGGCAGGTCGAGGCGAACAGCGCCACGGGCCGGCCGGCGCGGAACACCGGCGTCACCACCACGTAGTCGAACAGGTGCCCGGTGCCCAGCCACGGGTCGTTGGTGACGAGCACGTCGCCCTCGCGCAGCGTGGCCCACGGGTGGCGGTCCAGAAAGTGCCGCACCGCCACCGCCATCGTGTTGACGTGGCCGGGCGTGCCGGTGACGGCCTGCGCGAGCATGCGCCCGGCCGTGTCGTAGACACCGGCCGACAGGTCCCCGGCCTCGCGCGCCACCGAGCCGAAGGCCGTGCGCAGCAGCGCCTGCGCCTGCTCCTCGACGACCGAGACCAGCCGGTTCCACATCACCTGGGTGCGGATTGCGCCCAGCATCGAGGGGCCGGCGCCCGGCGGTCCGTCGGCTGCGTCAGCCATCCCGGCTGTCTCCGGCGTCTGCTGCCTGCCGCTCATGCCGCCTCCATCCACAGGTGTCCGTGGCTGTCCAGACGTGCCTGCCAGCCGGCGGGCACAACGACCGTGGTCTCGTGTTCGGCCACCAGGGCCGGGCCGTCGACGCGCTCGCCCGGGGCGAGGTCGAAGCGCCAGTGCAGGCCGAAGGGCTGCGCCTCGCCCCGCGCGGGCTCCCAGGCCGGGCGCTGCGCCGCGGCGGCGCGGGCGCGCGGTGCTTCGGGCAGCACCGCCGGGGTGACCGGCGGCGGCGCCGTCGTCACCGTCACCGACCAGGTCACCACCTCCACGGCCGAGCCCGGGATGCGCAGGCCGTAGACCTTCTCGTAGGCCGTCTCGAAGGCCTCGGCCAGCACCTGCAGCGCCGCGCTGTCGATGGCGCCAGCCTCGGGGCCAGGCAGGCGCACGCGCAGCTCGTGGCCCTGGCCGGCGTAGCGCAACTCGGCCAGACGGTGCTCGTGCAGCGGCTGGCCGGCCGCGGCCGGCCCGACGACGGTGCGGGCCTCGTCGGCCATGGCCTGCAGCCGTGCCTGCACCGCCTGCGGCTCGCAGCGCGTGAGCAGCGCCAGATCGCTGCGCACCACCTCGAAGGCCACCGGCGCGCGCAGGAAGCCGATGGCCGAGCCCACTCCCGCGCCCGACGGCACCAGCACGCGCCGGATGCCCAGCTTCTGCGCCAGGCGCCCGGCGTGCAGCGGTGCGGCGCCGCCGAACGCGATCATGGTCTGGTCCTCGAGCGCGCGGCCACGCTCGATGGCGTGCACGCGCGCCGCGTTGGCCATGTTCTCCTCGACGATCTCGCTGACACCCGCGGCGGCCCAGAAGGCGTCCATGCCCAGGGCATCGCCCACCGCCTCGCGCAGGGCGCGCGCGGCGCGGTCGACGTCCAGGGCCATGCGCCCGGCGGCAAAGCGCGCGGCGTCGATGCGGCCGAGCACCAGGTTGGCATCGGTCACCGCCGGCAGCGTGCCGCCGCGCCCGTAACAGGCCGGCCCCGGCTCGGCGCCGCAGGAGTCGGGGCCGACGGTGATGCGGCCCATCGCGTCCACGCGGCCGATCGAGCCGCCGCCGGCGCCGATCTCGACCAGCTCGATCACAGGGATGCGCACCGGCAGCCCGCTGCCCTTCATGTTGCGCCAGGCGCGGGCGATCTCGAAGCGGCGCGAGCGCTCGGGCTCGCCGCCGGCGATCAGGCAGATCTTGGCCGTGGTGCCGCCCATGTCGAAGGCCAGCACGTCGCCCAGCGCGCACTCGCGCGCCAGGTGGCTGGCCAGGATGGCGCCACCGGCCGGGCCCGACTCCACCAGCCGGATCGGGAAACGCTGCGCCTGCTCCAGCGTCGTCAGCCCGCCGCCGGACATCATCAGCAGCAGCGGGCAGCGCAGCCCCATCTCGGCCACGGCCGCGCGCAGGCGCCCGAGATAGCCGGCCATCAGCGGGCGCACGTAGGCGTTGGCCACCGTGGTGGAGAAGCGTTCGTACTCGCGCAGCTCGGGGCAGACCTCGCTGGACAGGCACACGGTGACCTCGGGCCCGAGCAGCGGCTGCAGGATCTCGCGCGCACGCACCTCGTGCGCGGGGTGCGCCCAGGCGTGGATGAAGCCGATGGCCAGCGCCTGCACGCCGGCCTCGCGCAGCTGCCGTCCGGCGGCGGCCACGGCGGCCTCGTCCAGCGGGCGCAGCACCGATCCGTCGGCGGCGATGCGCTCGGGCACCGTCAGGCGCAGCTCGCGCGCCACCAGCGGCGGCGCGCCCTCGATGTTCACGTCGTAGGCATCGAAGCGCTTCTCGTGGCCCATGGCCAGCACGTCGCGCAGGCCCTCGGTGGTCAGCAGCGCGGCGCGCGCGCCCTTGCGCTCGATCAGCGCATTGGTGGCGAGCGTCGTGCCGTGGATGAACAGGCCGACGTCCTGCGGCGCCACACCGGCGGTGGCGAGCAGCTGGCGCACGCCCTCCAGCACCGCGAGCTCGGGCGCGCGCGGCGTGGTCAGCACCTTGCAGCTGTGGCGGCCGGCGGGCGTCTCGAGCACGACGTCGGTGAAGGTGCCGCCGATGTCGGCGGCCAGGCGCACGGCGGCGCCGGCGGCGTTGGGGTTCATACGGAAGGTCCCTGGAAGCGCGGCTCGCGCCAGGCGCCCGATTCGAGCAGGTGGCGCAGCACCTGCACTGCCTGCCAGAGCTCGGCGTGGGTGGTGGTCAGCGGGTGCACGCCCAGGCGCAGCGCATCGGGCTTGCGCGCCGAGACCACCACGCCGTGCGCCACCAGCGCCTGCGCCAGCGGCCCGGCGCCCTCGAAACGCAGCGCCACATGACCGCCGCGGCGCGCGTGCTCGCGCGGGCTGGCCAGCTCGACACCGAGGCCGGCACACTGCTCGTCGAGCAGGCGGATCAGCGTGTCGGTGAGCGAGCGGTGGCGCGCGTCCAGCGCCAGCGGGTCGACGTCACGCCAGACGTCGGCCGCGGCGCCGAAGGCGGTGTTGGCCAGCACCGCCGGTGTGCCGACCAGGTGCCGGTCCATGCCCGGCGCCGGGCGGAAGGCCGGCTCGAAGGCGAAGGTGTCGGCATGCCCCATCCAGCCGCAGATCGCCGGCCAGGCCGCGTCCTGCCAGCGCGGGTGCACGTAGAGGAAGGACGGCGCGCCCGGCCCGCCGCACAGGTACTTGTAGCCGCAGCCCACGGCCAGGTCGGCATCGCTGCCGCGCAGATCCACCGCCACGGCCCCGGCGGCGTGCGACAGGTCCCACAGCACCAGCGCGCCGGCGGCGTGCACGCGCTGGGCGATGCGCGCCAGGTCATGGCGCCGGCTGCTGCGGTAGTCCACCGCCGACAGCGCCACCACCGCGACGTCGCCCGGGGCGAGTGCGGCGTCCAGCGCCTGCGTCCACGCGCGTTCCTGCTGTGCTTGCGCCGTGGCGTCCGAGGTGGCGTCCAAAGTGGCGTCCAACGTGGACTCTGCCGCAGCGTCCGCCATCGTGTCGCGCGCGGCGTCCCTGTCACCCGACGACGCCTGTCTGCCGGCCGACGCCCCCACTGGGGGCAGCAAACGCAGCGCCGCCGCGCCGTCGTGCGCGAGGCCCTCGGCGACATGGCGGTTGGAGGGGAAGACGTCGGCCTCTGCGACGATCACGCGCCGCGGCGCCTTCAGCGCCAGCGCCAGGCGCAGCAGGCGGTACTGGTTGACGCTGGTGGACTCGGCCACGCGCACGTCGTCGGTGCCCGCGCCCAGCACCGATGCCAGCGCCCGGCCCAGCAGGCGCGGCTGCGCCAGCCAGTCGAGCTCGTTCCACGAACGGCGCCGCGCCACGCGCCAGCCCGCGTCCAGCACGGCCTGCATGCGCGCGGGGGCGTCGGCCGGCATCGGCCCGATGGAGTTGGCGTCCAGGTAGACGGTGCCGGGCGCGCCCGGCGCGAAGCGTCGGCGCAGCGCATCGAAGGCGGCCGCATGCGCGGCCGTGGTGTCGAATTGCCCGCAGGCGGCAGCGTCCAGCATCAGTCGGATCCCCCGCGGCGGTCGAGCAGGGCGGGGGCACGGGAGGTCCGGGTCATCGGTCGAGGCGGGCGATCGGTCTGCGAAGGGGCGCAGCATAGACCCGGATCGGCTCCCCGGAAAGGGGGGGACGGACCGCGAAACGGTTCGCGCGCGACACCGGATCGTCGCTGTCGCTGTCGCTGTCGCCGGTGCCGTTGCCGTTGCCGTTGCCGTTGCTGTTGCTGTTGCTGTCGATGTCACTGTCGCTTTCGGCAGCGCGCAGGCTGTGTCAGCGGTGGTGTCGCTGTCCGGCGATGGCCCATCGTCCCGAGCCGCGGTGGAAGAAGCCCTGCATTGCGCAGGCGATGCCGCTGCCGGCGTGCCGGCGGACGCACAATGACACGATCGCGAAATTGCCGACTCTGGAGGAGCCCGCCCGATGCCACAGACACGTCGAGCCCTGTCCGCCGCGCTGCTGGCGGTCTCGTTGGGCGCCACGGGGCCTGCGGCCATCGCCCAGACCGACGCGCCGCGCGAGCCGCTCTGGGAGATCGGCGCCGTGGCCTTGGGTGTGTCGCAGCAGGCCTGGCCCGGGGCGTCCGAGGAGGTGCAGCGCGCGCTCGCGGTGCCCTACCTGCTGTACCGCGGCCCTTGGCTGCGCATCGACCGCGGTGCGGCGGGCGTGCGCGCGATCCGGCGCGACGGCTTCGAGCTCGACATCGGCGTGGCCGGCTCCTTCGGCTCCGGCGGCAACGACACCCTGGCGCGCGCCGGCATGCCGCGCCTGGGCACGCTGGTGGAGTTCGGCCCGCGCGGGCGCTGGGATCTGGGCCCGGCGCCGGGCGGCGGCCAGTGGCGCTTCGACCTGCCGCTGCGCGGCGTGTTCGACCTGGACGACAGCCTGCGCTCGCGGGGCTTCGCGCTTGAGCCCGAGGTGCAGTACCGCCACGAAGCCCTGGGCGGCTGGCGGCTGACGGCCAGTGCCGGCGTGCTGCTGGGCACCCAGCGGCTGAACGCCACGCTGTACGAAGTGGCCCCGGCCTTCGCCACGGCCACCCGCCCCGCCTACGAGGCCCGTGGCGGCCTGATCGGCTGGCGTCTGGGCGTGTTCGCCTCCCACCGCCTGTCGCCCGATTGGCGCGTCTTCGGCTTCGGCCGGCTGGATCACGTCGGCGGCGCGGCCAACGCCGACAGCCCCCTGGTGTCGCGCCAGACCGGCTTCACCGGCGGGCTGGGTCTGCAGTGGACGTGGATGCGGTCGGCGCAGCCGGCGGTGGATTGACGGCGCCCCAGGGCAGTGCTGCCAGCCGTCGAGCGTGGAGATCGAACAGCCGCCCTGCAGGGCCCGCCGACATCGCCTGATTGCATGGAACGACGGACCACACTCACAATCGTCTGTTTGCAAAGCTTCGACCGGAAGGACTGCGATGAACCGCCTGCCCGCCCTGCGCACGCTTGCCGCGTGCCTTGCCCTGACGGCCTTGCCCGCGCTGGCCGAGGTGAACTTCGTGCGCAAGATCACACCGGTGGACGTCCCCGGCGAGACCTATGAACAGATCGCCGCGGCCTACCAGAAGATGCGTGCCAGCCGCTTCAGCACGCTGGAGGCGCAGTTCGAGGCGCAGTACTCGATGCGATCGTTCCCCGGCATCTGCACCGTCACGAACAACGTGGTCAACGCCACCGTGATCGGCGCGGTGCCGCGCGCACTCGGCAGCTTCGTCGACCCGCAGACGCGGCTGAAGTGGGAGCAGCTTACCGCCGAGGTGACCGACCGCCTGAAGGCCTACGAGGCCAAGACCCTGGCCGCGGCGCAGGAGATGGACCGCCTGATCCTGGCCCTGCCCGAGCAGACGTCCTGCGACGAGGTGCGCCGCCTGGCCGGCGAGATCGTCGAGCGCACCAACACCAAGCACCTCGGCGGGCCCTGACGATCCGTTCTGGCTGGACGGGGGTCAAGGGCGCAAGCGCGCGCTCACCCCCGCAACGGCAAGGCCAGCCCGATGGCCGCGAAGACCCCGCCACAGCCCTGGTTGAAGCGCCGGCCCACGCGCTGCAGCCAGGGGCGGATGCGGTGCGCGGTGCCGGCCAGCGTCATCTCCGTGACGATCTCGATGCCGACGAAGGTGGCCGCCATCACCACAAACTGCAGCAGCAGACTGCGCGTCGGGTCCACGAACTGCGGCAGGAAGGCGGCGAAGAACAGCAGGCCCTTGGGGTTGGTGACGGCGCACAGCGCGCCCTGGCGGAACATCGCCCACAGCCCCTGGCGGCCGCCGCTCGACGGGGACACCTCGGCCCCGATCGGTGGCGCGCGCCAGACCTGCACGCCCAGCCACACCAGGTAGGCACCACCCACCCATTTCAGCGCTGTCAGCCACGCCGCGGACGCCGCCAGCAGTGCGCCGATGCCGAACATCGACAGCGCGATCAGCACCGTGAAGCCCAGCGCACCGCCAGCCACCGTGGCCAGCGTGCGCCGCGGCCCGTGCAGCGCGCCATGCGTCAGCGCCAGCAGGCTGTTGGGCCCGGGCGACAGCGACAGGCCGATCGCGGCCAGCAGATAAAGCAGCCAAGTCTGCAGGCTCATCCGGCGATCCTATGTCCGACCGGTAGACGGCACAACAGGCGGACGGCACAGCCCCATCACCCCAGCACCTTGGGCACCGGGTTGGGCCGCAGCCGGTAGGCGTCGGGCATGCCCGAGCCCAGCAGCGGGCGCAGGTACAGGCGGAAGGCGTCGGTCACGTCGGTGCCCGACGGGGCGATGAACGCGTCGTCCATCACGCGCGTGCGCCCGGCCACCTCGGCCAGCGGCTGCAGCGCGTAGTCCACCGCGTAGTGCCCGCTGCGCCGGATCGCCACCGAGCCGTCGCGCCCGGACCAGAAGCCGTACTGCACCGCCTTCTCGCCCACCTCGCGCGCCTCGCGCTGGTCGACGTCGCTGACGCATCCCAGGAAGCTGCGCTGCACATAGCCCAGCGTGTCGCCGCGCACGCGCTTGAGCCCCAACCGCGCGCGCACCTGATCGCACAGCAGGTCGGCCAGCGCGCCGCTGCCCGAGAGTTGCACGTTGCCGTGGGCGTCGCGCTCGACGTCGCGTGCCAGCTGCGCCGCGATCGGCACCCCGGAGGCGTCGTGGATACCCTCGGAGACGGCCACGATGCAGCGCCCCAGCCGCGCGTGCACGGCGCGCACATCGGCCAGGAAGGACTCGACCGAGAACACCCGCTCGGGCAGGTAGATCAGATGCGGGCCGTCGTCGTCGAACTTGCGCCCCAGCGCCGAAGCCGCCGTCAGGAAGCCGGCGTGCCGCCCCATCACCACGGCCACATAGACCCCGGGCAGCGCCGCGTTGTCCAGGTTGGCCCCGGCGAAGGCCTGCGCCACGTAGCGCGCCGCCGAGGGGAAGCCCGGCGTGTGGTCGTTGCCCAGCAGGTCGTTGTCGATGGTCTTGGGCACGTGCACGCAGCGCAGCGGGTAGCCGGCCTGCGCCGCCTGCTCGCTGACGATGCGCACGGTGTCGGCCGAATCGTTGCCGCCGATGTAGTAGAAGTGCCCGATGCCGTGCGCGCGCAGCACGCGGAAGATGTCGCGGCAGTAGGCCAGGTCGGGCTTGTCGCGCGTGGAGCCCAGCGCCGAGCCCGGCGTGCCTGCCACCAGTTCCAGGTTGTGGCTGGTCTCCTGCGTCAGGTCGACAAAGTCCTCGTCGACGATGCCACGCACGCCGTGCCGCGCGCCATACACCCGGCTGACGCCGGCCTGGCGCCGCGCCTCCAGCACCACGCCCACCATCGACTGGTTGATCACGGCCGTCGGGCCGCCGCCCTGGGCGACCAGGACCTTGATGTCTGACATGAGAACGCTCCTGCGGATCGTGCGCCCGGCGCCAGCGGCCGATCTGGCCGGACCGCGGGCCACGCGGACGGTCGCGATGATGCATCGGATCGGGAAGGCAAGCCCACCCTTCAGGGCATGGCGACCCCATGGGTCCGCTTCTTGTGCGGCCGACGGGCGACGAACTCGCGCAGCGCGAGCGTCCTTGTGCGCCGACATCGACGGCTTCGGCCTGCTGCAGGCCGCAGTCCGGGTCAAACACTGATGCAGCGGCTGGGCTGAACTTGCCAGCGGTCCGTCTCTCGTCACGGTCAGGCGCTCACGCCCATCGCCTTTGCCTTTCGGGCACAGCGGAAGCCTCTCAGGCTCTGAGTTGGCACGTCGACGGGCGGATGCACTGACGTCATACACTCATCCGCACTAGCTTTTCGCGGAGATCACTCATGGGAACGGATCTGCTCGAGCGGATCACGATCGAGCCCGGCAAGTGCGGAGGAAGGCCCTGCATCCGAGGATTGCGCATCCGGGTGACAGACGTGCTGGACCTGCTGAGCCACGGTGCGTCGGTCGATGAGATCCTCGAGGACTACCCGCAGCTTCAGCCCGAGGACATCCGCGCCGCACTGCGATATGCGGCGGTCCAGGCGGATCACGCCATCCTCGTCGCTGCGTGAAGTGGCTGGTCGATCACCAGCTGCCCGTGGCGCTGGCACGGGCGCTCGAGGCCAAGGGGCTGGCATGCCGACATGTGCAGGACCTCGGACTGGAGGCATCCACTGACGAATCGATCTGGCAGGTCGCGCGAGCCGAGGGCTTTGTGATCGTCAGCAAGGACGACGATTTCCAGGCGCTGGCGAACCGTCGGGGGACTCCACCGCAGATCGTGTGGGTCAGGATCGGCAATTGCAGGAAGTCCAGGCTGCTCGATCTGTTCGATCGCCTCCTGCCCGAACTGAGGCGCGAGCTCGAGAGCGGCACGGCCGTGGTCGAGATACGTTGAGGGACTGAGAGCCTTGGAGCCATTCCCCCACGCCAGCCTTGCACGCCGAAACCCCCCGTCCAGTCGTTGCAATTCTTCGCCATGGAAAGAGCCATGGTTGCGGTTTGCGCTTGGATCCCGGTCGCCTTGGCCTGGCTTTCGGGCACGAAGGAAAGACTCTCAGCCCATGGGTTTCCTTCGCCGCGCCCCCGGTCGCCGCGCCGCTACGCTGCCGCGCTTTCGTTTCCGCGGCCCCTGCTGGCCCCCTGTTCCCCTTGGACAACATCGTCTCCGAGATCGCCGCCGAGCCGAAGGTTCGGCCGGCGCAGGCTCAGATCGCCAGGCGGTCGCAAGGCGCAGCCGGCGTCAGCACCTCGATTCCTCCACCGCCCCGAAGTCGTGGAGCAGGCTCTTGCGGTCCTCGATGCTCAGGTAGCGGTCGAATTTCGGGCGCCACAAGCGCGCGTGAAGTTCGGCGAACGTGGCGTCGGAGAACAGCAGCCGACCGTGCAGCAGGACATGGCGCACCGAGCGCGCCGGCGGCGAAGCCGACACCAAGGCGGCACTGATCAGGACATGGGTGTCGATGACGACCCGGTCAGCTTTCATCTGCGAGCAGCGTGTCCAACCGCTCAGACGTCAGCCCGGCCTGTGCCGCCTGGTGGGCCGTGCGGTCCATGGTGCGCACCAGACGGTCCGCATAGAAGGCCCGCATGGCCACATAGTCTTCGGGCGAAACCATCACGCCCACCACACGCTCATGCCGCATCACGCGCACCGGCGCCTTCTGGGCCATGTCGATGAAGGTGCCGAACTGGGTCTTGGCCTGGTTGGCTGTCATGGTGTGCACGGCAGGCTGCTGAACTCTTTCCAATGCAGCTTAGACGAATCGTTCGATTCGCGCCTAGCGGGCGCCAGCACCTGTCGTCCGGCACCCGAGGCCTGACGAGAAAGATCTACAGCAGCCCGAGACGTTGTTGCGAGACCTCGTCCAGAACTTTCGCAAGACATTCGAGCTTCCTGTGTTCGATATGTGGTCAAGGCCGTCGGGCCACCACCCGGGGCGACCAGGACCTTGATGTCTGACATGAGAACGCTCCTCGGGAGCTTGCGCGCGATGCCACCGGCCGATCCGACCGGACCGCGGGCCACGCGGACGGGCGCGGTGATGCATCGGATCGGGCAGACAAGTCGGTCCGTCGAGCCAGCCGCACCCGGCGCCAGGCCAGCGCCGTGCTCGTCAGGGAGCTGGGGTTCTGAGCGGGGGCCGCGGGGTCCCGTGACGCGTCCCCTCCGGGGCACGCCCGACGCCGTCAGGTCAGGTCGACCACCGCGACGTGTCCGGGTCCATGGCTTCGATCCCGCATCGGGCGCGACCCGCGTCTGAACCCCACCCTGTGGCTCCTCACACCGGTAACGCCACCTGCTTGACGCCCAGCGCCTCGGTGGCCTGCACATGATCGGCCAGCGCCAGCCGCTGGACCTGCGGACGGGGTTGCTGGCTGGCCTGCCACAGGTCATGGGCCGTTTGCATGCCCAGCCACAGTTCGGCACTGGTGCCCAACAGCGCGGACAAGCGCAGCGCCATGTCGGCAGAGATGCCCGCGTGCCCGTGCAGGATGCGTGACAGGCAAGCGCGCGTCACACCCAACTGACGGGCCGCCTGCGTCACGCTGACGCCGACCAGCCACTCCTGCAAAACGGCGCCGGGGTGCGGTGGGTTGTGCATACGGCCCATGCCAGGTCCTCTTCAGTGATAGTCCTGATAGTCCACAAGTTCTGCATCGGTGCCCACGAAGCGGAACGTCAGACGCCAGTTGCCATTGACCGTGATGGCCCAGTGTCCCTTCAGCTCGCGGCCTTTCAGAGAGTGCAGCTTCCAGCCGGGAACCGCCATGTCCTGCGGACCTGTGGCTTGATCCAGCGCACCCAACTGCAGCTGCAGGCGCTGGGCGTGATCGGGCCGAATGCCTGCCTTGCTCCCGATGCGGAAGAAGGCTTCGAGCCCCTTGTGCTGAAAGCTGCGGATCACGTCAAGAGTGTATATGATCACTATACGATCAGCGCGCGGGTACTTCGTGCTGCCGGTGATCCAGCCGCTGTGGCAAGGTCACACTGCGCGCGCACGCCGATGCGCCCGCCACCCGCCACCGACTACCTGCGCCAGGCCAGCGATGTGCTCGTCAGGGAACTGGGGTTCTGAGCGGGGCCGGGCTGCCCGATCCAGCCGGGGTCACCCCTGCGCCCTGAACCGCATCCTGCCCGGCGCACTGCCCGGCCAGCCAGGCGCGGAAGGCCGCCAGGGGGCGCAGGCTGGCCTTGGGCTCGGGCCAGCACAGCCAGTAGCCCAGGCGGTGCTCGAGGACGCTATCGAAAGGCCGGGTGACCGAGCCGGCCGCGATGTCGTCGCGCACCAGGCACAGGGGCACCAGCGCCAGGCCCATGCCCGACTGCACGGCGCGGATCAGGCTCTGGTATTGGTCGAGCTGCGGCCCCCGGTAGACGTTGACGCCCCGGAGGGCCTGCGCCTCGCACCACCGTTGCCAGGCGTCGGGCACGGTCACATGGTGCAGCAGGGTGTGGTGGACGACGTCCTGCGGCTGCCGCAATGCCGCGCCCGGTGCGCCGGCGGGCGGGGCGATCAGCACCATCTCGCGGCCCGTCAGGTAGTCGGCCTGCGCATCCGGCCAGCAGCCGTCACCGTAGAGGATGGAGCAGTCCAGGTCGGGCCGGCGGAAGTCGTAGCCCTGCAGGTAGGGCACGAAGTGCACTTCCACCCGCGGGTGTGCCGCGGCGAAGGCCGGCAGGCGCGGGATCAGCCACTTGGCCCCGAAGGTCGGCAGGGTCGACAGGCGCAAGGCGCCGCCGCCCTCGGCGCTGGCGATGAGCTCCAGCGTGGCCGCCTCGACCTGCGCCAGCAGCGGCCGCAGCGCGGCGTCGTAGCGGGCGGCCGCCGGCGTGGGGACGAGCTTGCGACGCACGCGCTCGAACAGGGTCACACCCAGGTTGTCCTCGAGCTCGAGGATGCGCTTGCTGACCGCGCCCTGGGTCAGGTGCAGCGACTGCGCTGCCCGGCTGACGCTGCCCAGCCGGGTGACGGCGAGGAAGGCACGCAGCAGGTGCACGGGGGGATGCAGACGGTTCATTCTTCTCAGGAATGAAAAGGTGAGCAGGTTTCGATTTTCAACCAGCGCGCGGGACACCAGACTTCGGGCCGTGTTCAAACCCTTTTCGAGGTCTCCGATGCCCACACCGATCTCACGACGTCCATTGCTGTCCCTCATGGCCTGCGCGATGGCCGCCCCCCGCCTGGTGGCGGCGGCCGACAAGCCGGTGCGACTGATCGTGCCCTTCCCGCCCGGCGGCGCCACCGACATCACCGCCCGGGTGGTGGCCGAGCCGATGGGTCGGCTGCTGGGCCGACAGGTCGTCGTGGACAACCGCCCGGGCGCGGGCGGCTCGATCGGCATGGCGGAAGCCGCGCGCGCGGCCCCCGACGGCACGACGCTGGCGGTGGCGACGCTGTCGACGCATGGCGTGAACCCGGCCGTCTATCGCAAGCTGCCCTACGACCCGGTGGCGGACTTCGTGGCCGTGACCGAACTGGTTCGCGCACCCGGCGTGCTGGTCGTGCACCCTTCGCTGCCGGCGCGTGACCTGCAGCAGTTCATCGCCCATCTGAAGGCCCATCCCGACAAGGTCAACTACGCCTCGCCGGGCAACGGCACGATCGGGCACATGTGGGCCGAGCTGTTCAAGAGCGCCACGGGCACGTCGATGACACACATCCCCTACCGCGGCGCCGGCCCTGCACTGACCGACCTGATCGGCGGCCGGGCGCAGGTCTACTTCGACCAGGTGGCCTCGTCGCTGCCGCACATCCAGGCGGGCAAGCTGCGGGCGCTGGCCGTGTCCTGGGACGCGAGGCTGGACGTGCTGCCAGAAGTGCCGACCTTCCGCGAAGCCGGCCTGCCGGCCAGCAACGACGCCTCCTGGTTCGGTCTGGTCGCACCGGCCGGCACCCCGGCCGACGTGGTGGCGCGCATCCAGGCCGCCGCCGCGGCCGCCGTGCGCGAGCCGGCGGTGGCCCGGCGACTGCAGGAGCTCGGCCTGTTCCCCTCGGGCTCGACACCGCAGGCCTTCGGCGCGCAGGTTCGCCAGGAGATCGACAAGATGAAGCGTGTCAGCGAGTTCGCACGTGTGGCGATCGATTGAGCGCGCCCCAGGGCCCGGGCAGGACGCAGACCTGCTGCGCACCCTGCCCGGGCGGACGCACCTGGTGCTGGACTCACCGCACAGCGGCACGCACTACCCGGCGGACTTCGACCACGCCTGCTCGCGCGCAGCCCTGCGCGACGCCGAGGACACGCACGTCGAGAAGCTCTTCGACTTCTGCGGCGAGACCGGCGTGGCCTGGGTGGAGGCCTTGTTCCCGCGCAGCTACCTCGACACCAACCGGGACCTGTGCGAGATCGACACCACCTTGATGCACGGGCCCTGGGACGGGCCCGTGCCGGTCACCGCGGCGCAGCAGGCCAAGGTCCGCCTGGGCAAGGGGCTGCTGTGGCGCTGCCTGGACGACGGCACGCCGATCTACGGCCGGCTGCTGCACCCCTGGCAGGTGCACCAGCGCATCGAGCGCTGCTGGCAGCCCTACCACGCCGCGCTGGCCGAGGCGATCGAGCAGGCCTGGCAGCGACACGGCGGGGTCATCCACCTGAACTGCCACTCGATGCCGGCCGTGGCCGGCGCACTCGCCACCGAGCACCCGGGGGTGGCGCACCCGGACTTCGTCATCGGCGATCGGGACGGCACGACAGCAGCCCCGCGGATCTCGGCGCAGGTAGCGGACTTCCTGCGCGCGCGCGGCCACAGCGTCAGCCTGAACCACCCCTACAAGGGCGTGGAACTGGTGCGCCGCCACAGCGACCCGTCACGGCACCGCCACAGCCTGCAGATCGAGATCAACCGCAGGCTCTACATGGACGAGTCCACGCGCGAGCTGCATGACGGCGCGGGCGGGCTGCGGCAGACGCTGCGCGCGCTGGTCGAACACCTGCTCGCGACCGATCCGCGGGGCTGACGGCGTCCACCGGTGACTTCACCAGCGAGGCCGGTGTCAAGCCGGCCAGGTGTCACGAAACGGCAGCCGCCAAGACCCTACCCACGACACGGATAGACTCGCGCGCCCGCTGAATGTCGTCACGTCGCCACGTCGCCACGTCGTCACGTCGCGCAGCCGCCTGCCGGTTCCGGCACGCCCCTGTACCACACGCCTGCCCACGCCCATGCCACGCATCCTGATCGCCGGCTTCCAGCACGAGACCAACACCTTCGCGCCCAGCCCAGCCGACTGGGCGGCGTTCACGCGCGGGGACGCCTTCCCGGCCTACGTGCGCGGGGCGGCGATGGTCGAGCAGATGGACGGGGTGAACATCGCCATCGGTGGCTTCATCGACGCGGCTCGCACGCACGGCTGGACGCTGCTGCCCTCGTGCTGGGCCGGGGCGACGCCGTCGGCCCAGGTCACGCGCGACGCCTTCGAGCGCATCGCCTCGGCCATGCTGGAAGACGTGGCAGCGGCGCGGCGCGACGGCGGGCTCGACGGGATCTATCTCGACCTGCACGGCGCGGCGGTGGCCGAGCACGCGGACGACGCCGAGGGCGAGATGCTCGCGCGGCTGCGGGCCGCCGTGGGGCCGGAGCTGCCCATCGTGGCGAGCCTGGACCTGCACGCCAACGTGACCGAGCGGATGTGGCGCGAGGCCGATGCGCTGGTCGCCTACCGCACCTATCCGCACGTGGACATGGCCGACACCGGCGTGCTCGCCGCCGAGCTGATGGCGCGGCGCCTGCGCGCCGGCCGGCGCGAGCCGATGCACGCGCTGCGCCTGCCCTTCCTGATCCCGATCAACGCCCAGTGCTCGCTGGTGGCGCCGGCGCGCGACATCTACGACACGCTGCGCGCGCTGGACCGCACGCACGGCACGGTGCTGAGCTTCTGCCCGGGCTTCCCGGCGTCCGACTTCGCCGAGTGCGGGCCGACCGTGTGGGGCCACGGCGAGCGCGCGCGCGAGGCGGTGCAGGCGCTGCACGCCGCGGTGGCCGAGCCGTCGCAGTGGCAGGCCGAGGTGCTGGACGTGCACGCAGCGGTGCAGCGGGCACTGCAGGCGGCCGACGGCGCCAGCGCGCCGGTGGTGGTGGCCGACACGCAGGACAACCCCGGCGCAGGCGGCGACAGCAACACCACCGGCGTGCTGCACGCGCTGCTGGCGCAGCAGGCCGGGCGGCGCTACCCGGGGCAGGTGGCGCTGGGCCTGATGTTCGACCCCGAGGCCGCGCGCGCGGCCGCCGAGGCCGGCGTCGGCGCCGAGCTCGAGCTGTCGCTGGGCCGCGCGGTGCCCACCTTCAGCGGCCGGGTGAGCGACGCGCCGCTGCGCGGCCGCTTCAGGGTGCTGGCGCTCAGCGACGGCCGCTGCACGCTCAAGGGCCCGATGATGCGCGGCATGACCACGCGCCTGGGGCCCAGCGCCTGCCTGGAGATCGACGGCGTGCGCGTGGCCGTGGTCAGCGGGCGCCACCAGTTGCTGGACCGCGAGCTGCTGCGCATGGTGGGCCTGCACACCGAGCAGATGCGCATCGTCGTGGTCAAGAGCTCGGTGCACTTCCGCGCCGACTTCCAGCCCCACGCCAGCCAGGTGATCGTCGCCAAGGCCGCCGGCCCAATGGCCGCCGACCCGGCCGACCTGCCCTGGCGCAAGCTGCCCGGGACGGTGCGCCGCAGGCCTTGACGCCGACGCATCACCGGCACCGGCGCCGGCACCAGCACCGTCACCGGCGGAACGGATCTCATGCCCCAGCGTCGCCCCGCACCCGGGCGAGCATGGTGCGGGCCAGGACCCGGAAGCCCTGGCTGAGAGGGCCGTGCTCGACGGCACGGGCCCAGAAGGCCTCCGCCACGGGCCGTGCAGGGCTCTGCAGGTCGGCCGGCTCGGGCGTGAAGGGCAGGGTGTCCAGCACGCCGCTCGAGGGGTCGGGGCGCCAGCGCATCGGCAGCATGTCGTAGACCGGCGCCAGACCGAAACGCCCGGCCGCGACGTCACCGGGTTCGACCGTCAGCGACAGGTTGCCGAAGTGCATGTCGGTGTTGCCGATCAGACGCCCGAAGCGCAGCAGCGCCTCGACCTGCGCGGCAGCATCCACGGGCAGACGCCGCTGGCGCGCCAGCACCTGCACGCTGTCGGCCCAGTGGCGGCGGGGCCCGCCGACGAAGGCTTCGTGGACGGCGTGCAGGGGCACGACGTGGCGTCGTCCTTCGATCCAGCCCGCAGGGCTGGAGACCGCCAGCGGCACGCGGTCGAAGCGCTCGGACTCCAACGCGGTGCGGCGCGCCGTCTGGACGATGCGCGTGCGCGCCACCGGCACACCGTGCTCGGCGAGCACCTGCAGGGCCAGGGCCTCGGCATGCAGCAGGTCGTGCCAGCGCTGACCGAAGGGGGTGCCGCGGGGCGGCGAGAACTTCACCAGCACCGGCACGCCATCGGCACGACGGGCCAGGAACTTCGCCTGCTCGCCGCCCGCCGACGAGCCCGCCGGTGGCCCTTGGGTGGCCGCGTCAGCGCAACCGTCCAGATCCTCGGCCGCGGGCAGCGCGGCCGCGCGAGGCTCCCCCAGGACGAGCGCTCCCGGCGCATCGGCCTGCTGCAGCGCCGCGAAGACCTGCTCGGCCACGCTCCATCGCTCGGGCTGGCGGTCCAACCCCAGGCTGGCCAGGCGCTGCGCCAGCAGGCGGCCGAGGAAGCCCTCGGCGCGCAGCGGCGCGAGGAGCCAGGGTAAGGCCCCCTGGCTGAGCAGGTCCACCCCCGGCGCGTCCACGTGGACCCGCCCGCCGCGCGCCAGGCTGACCGTGCCCCAGTGCTCGATGCGGCCATCGGCATGCACCCAGTGCAGCGGCTGGCGAGCCGGCAACCCGAAAGGCGGCTCGGCCAGCGCGTAACGCCTGCGCGGCCCCCGCCCCAAGGCCAGCACCCGCCCTCCCAGGCCCGCCAGCCCCCGCGACACCGTGGGCTGACTGCACCCGAGCGCAGCCTGCATCTGCGCCGAACTCGCCACCCCCAACTCCGCCAGCACCGCCATCAAGGCTGCTTCCGTAGCGGGCCGCAGTGGCTGCGCAGAGTGGGGCTCGGTGGAAGGCATGAATGGATTATGAATAGCGTTTTTGCCCTCGCTCTCGGCACGTGAGCTCAAGGGGCGCTTCGGTCGGCCCGACCGACCCGTGACCCTGGAGGAGATGGATGTCGCCATCGCCTCGCAGGGCGCACGGCAGCGACGATCGGACTCGACACCAATGTCATCGTCCGCTACATCATGCAGGACGACCCGACACCATCACCGAAGGCCACCAGGCTGGTCGAGCGCTTGACACGGGATCAACCGGGCTTCGTGTCGCGGGTCACCGTCGTCGAAGCGGTGTGGGTCCTGTCCGCCGGCTACCGCTTGCGCAACCAAGGCGGCGCGCATGACACTCGTGGCCCGAACATCCGGAAGCAACCCGCCCATGACACCGTCTCCTCACCCCGCCCCCGATCTCGCCGACCTCACCGCGAGCGAGCTGCTGACGCTGTACCGCAGCGGCCAGGCCTCGCCGGTGGAGGCCACCGATGCGGTGCTGCGCCGGATCGAGCGCCTGCAGCCGGTGCTCAAGGCCTTCACGCTGGTGGACGCTTCCGGCGCGCGCGCGGCCGCTCTCGCGAGCGAATCGCGCTGGCAGGCCTGGCGTCGGGACGGCTCACCGGTGGGCGCGCTCGAGGGCGTGCCGGTGTCGATCAAGGATCTGGTGCTCACGCGCGGCTGGCCCACGCGCCGCGGCAGCCGCACCATCGACCCTGCCGCGCAGCCCTGGGACGTCGACGCACCGGCCACGGCGCGGCTGCGCGAGGCCGGCGCCGTGCTGCTGGGCAAGACGGCCACGCCCGAGTTCGGCTGCAAGGGCGAGACCAACTCGCCGCTGACCGGGCTGACGCGCAACCCCTGGGACCCGACACGCTCGCCGGGCGGGTCTTCCGGCGGCTCGGCCGCGGCGGTGGCCGCCGGCATGGGCCCGCTGTCGGTGGGCACCGACGGCGCGGGCAGCGTGCGCATCCCGGCGGCGTTCTGCGGGAACGTCGGCCTCAAACCCAGCTTCGGCCGCGTGCCGGCCTACCCGCTGTCGCCCTTCGGCACGGTGTCGCACCTGGGCCCGCACGCGATGTCGGTGCGCGACGCGGCGCTGATGCTGAACGTGCTGGCCCAGCCCGACGCCCGCGACTGGACCTCGCTGCCGCCGCAGGCGCGCGACCACACCGTCGGCCTGGACGACGGCATCCGCGGCCTGCGCATCGCCTGGTCGCCGACGCTGGGGTACGCGCGCGGGGTGGACCCGCAGGTGGCCGCAGCCTGCGACGCCGCGGCGCACACGCTGCAGGCCCTGGGCGCGCGGGTCGAGGCCGTCGACCCGGGCATCGAGGATCCGCTCGAGATCACCACCGGGCTGTGGTTCTTCGCCGCCTGGACGCTGTGGTGCGGGCTCAGCGAGGCCCAGCGCGCGGTGTGCGACCCGGACTTCGCCGCGCAGGCCGAGCTCGGCTCGCGCATCGATGCGCTGGCCGTGCACCAGTTGACGATGCGCCGCGGGGCGCTGGGCTCGCACATGCGTCAGTTCATGCAGGGCTTTGACCTGATCGCGACCCCGGCGTTGGCGGTGCCGGCCTTCGAGGCGAAACCCGCCGGTCACACGCCGATGACGCCGCAGTCCATGTTGGGCTGGACGCCCTTCACCTATCCCTTCAACCTGACGCAGCAACCCGCCATCACCGTGCCCTGCGGCCTGACGGCCGAGGGCCTGCCCATCGGGCTGCAACTGGTGGGCCGGATGTTCGACGAGGCCACGGTGCTGCGCGCCGCCCGCGCCTTCGAGAGCGTGCGACCGGTGCCGCGGCCGACGCTGCGCTGAGGGCGCGTCAGCTCGATCGAGCCCTTGCCGGGGCAGACGCCCCCTCAGGCGCCAGCCGCAGCCGTGCCATCGCGGCGGCCAGCGCCGGGCCTTCAGGGTCGGACGCAAGCAGCCCGTGGCGCAGCAGGAAGTCCAGCGTCACAAGCGCGGCGTCCACCGTCATCTCGCCGGCCGCGGCCAGGCGCGCCGCCTCGGCCACGGGCAGGCATTCGACGGCGGCGACCTCGCCGTCCTGGTTGACCGGCTGTTCGCCGGGCTGCAGCTGCAGATCGAAGGCGTGCAGGCGCTCGAACTGCAAGCCCTCCGGGATGTCCCGTTGCAACTCCAGCACGCCTGCGTGGACGGCCTGCGCCATCCGGTCGGGGCCCAGGCCCGCTTCTTCGAAACCCTCGCGCACCAGCGCCTCGAAAGGGCTCTGCCCGAAAGGCACGCCCCCGCCGACGAGGTTGTCGTGCTTGCTCGGATCGGTGGGCTTGTGGTCGGAGCGCCGCGCCACCCACAGCCACGCCGGCCGGCCGTCGTCGCCCGCCACCCAGCCGTTGCAGTGCGCGCCCAGCGTCAGCGTGCCCCAGAAGCGCGTCGAAGCCCTCTCCAACAAGGCCAGCACCGCCCCACTGCCAGGTGAGAAGAGCGCAAAAGTCTCGTCGCGCCAGGCCCGGATCAGGCCCTCTGCGCGCAGCGCCTGGTTCGCCTGGGCGAACCAGGCATCACGATCGGGCCGAGGCAGGCGCAGCGTGACGGCGTCGGCTTGCAGCGCCACGGCCTGCGGCCACCGGCGCAACACCGCCACGTGGGCATCGTCGACGCTGCCCACCACCTGGCCGTCGACGAGGAAGGTCGTGCGCGGCCGCTCGCGGCGACGCGCTTCGGTAAGGGCAGACCAGGACATGGAAGGATGCTAACGCCAGGCGGTCGGAGACGGGCCTGCGTCGGGAACGGGCGTGGGCGCCGAAGCCCGGGCCGCTGTCACCGTGGCCGGGATCGTCGATGACGACGAGGCAGTGGCGGCCGCGCTGTGGAATCAGATCGATCGTCGCGACGAGCTCCTGCGGTGCACGGGCTTCGGCCGCCATCGGTGGAGGACCGCAGGAGCTCGCTCCGATCTCCATGAGGCGAGCGACGACTGTGCTCTTCTGAATCCCGGTCACGAGGCCCCGGGTTCTCCAGGAGAGTCCTCCCGAAAACGCGCGATCTGGTGCATGCGCTCGTGAAGTACGGTCACGATACCGATGTCGCCGTTGGACAAGCGCCGCCAGTACACGAAGTGCCGCTCGTAGCGGAAGTAGAAGCCTTCAACCCCGAACTCGGCAGGTATCGGTCTGGACACCACACCATGCCGCTCGATCCGCCCGAAGGCTTCGAACAGCCCGGTGATGTAACTGCTGGCTCGCGCTTCGCCCCAGCGATCACGTGTGTACCGGTAGATCTCGTCCAGGCGCCACGAAGCTGACTCCTGAACTCGCACGGCGGGCACCGTTCAAGCGCCGGCCGTGTTGCGCGCGATCACATCCGCCGCCGTCAACGGCTTGTAGGCCGACTCGGGGGCGGCAAACGCGTGAGCCAGTTCCGCCTTCAGCCGGTCGAATGCCTGCTGCTCCCTGCGCTCCATGTCGCGCCGAATCAGATCGCGCACGTACTCGCTGACGTTCTCATAGGCACCGTCATGCCGCACGTTGGTGGCTACGAATTCGCTGAGCGTGGGGTTCAATCGAACCGTCATGGTAGTGGTTTGTGACATCGTGGCTTCCTGGAGCAGGCCGACGTATTCAATATACGCATTATTGAAGACAGGCGCAAGCAGCCGTTGGTGGCGCTGAGCCGGTGGCCTTGAAGGCGGCCGGCATGTCGGCGTCCACGCGCATGCTCAGCGTGGGGCGCTTGACGTGCGCCGCTGGTCTGCCCCGGCCTGGCCTGTGGTGCTGACTGCCGCCCGGGGTCACATCGATTCCTTCGCCACGGCCCTTGCGGACCCGCCCACCGCCTGCCGCCACTCCTGCATCAGCCCGTCCCACTTCGCGCGCGCCGCCTTGACGTGGCGCTCCTTGACGTGGCCGTAACCGCGGATCTCCTCGGGGATGCGGGCGATGCGCGCGGCGAGTTCCACGCGCTCGGCCGTCAGGCCCTGCAGCAGCTCGCCGATGCAGGCCTCGTAGTCGGCCAGCAGCCGGCGCTCCATGCGGCGCTCTTCCGTCCGGCCGAAGAGGTCGAGCGCGGTGCCGCGCAGCGCCTTCATCCGCGCGAGCCAGGGGAAGAGCTTGCGCACCCAGGGGCCGAAGGGCTGCTTGACGAGCTCACCCTTGGCATTGCGCTTGGCGATCGCCGGCGGGGCCAGGTGGTGAACGATCTTGTAGTCGCCCTCGAACATGCCCTCGATCCGGGCGGTGAAGGTCGCATCGGTGTGCAGGCGCGCGACCTCGTACTCGTCCTTGATGGCCATCAGCTTGAACAGGTAGCGCGCCACGGCCTCGGACAGCGCGCTGCCCTTGGCGCCCGTGGCCGCCTCGGCGGCGCGCACGCGGTCGACGAGGGCGCGGTAGCGCTGCGCGTAGGCCGCGTCCTGGTAGCCGGTGAGGAAGTCGACGCGGCGCGCCACCAGTTCGTCCACCGAGGGCTTGCGCACGATCTCGATGACCTGCCGCGCGGCGAACAGCGCCTGGACCGACGCCAGATCATGGGCGCAGCGACGTCCCCATTCGAAGGCCGCCAGGTTGTGGTCGACCTGCACGCCGTTGAGCTCGATGGCGCGGCGCAGGGCCACCCGGCTCAGCGGCACCTTGCCGTGCTGCCAGGCATAGCCCAGCAGCATCGGGTTGGCGTAGATCGAGTCGCCCAGCAACTGCTCGGCCGCCTGCTCGGCGTCGAAGGCGCCGAAGCCGTCGGCGCCCACGGTGGCGTGCAGCGCGCCCTCGCAGCCGGCCTCGGGGAACTGCCAGTCGGGGTTGCTGACGAAGGCGGCCGTGGGTTTGCGGTGGCCGTTCAGCGCCACCCAGGTGCGGCCCTGCAGCATGGTGGACAGCGTGGCGCGGCTGGCGGTGACGATGGGGTCGCAGCCGATCACCAGGTCGGCGCAGGCCAGATCGACCTTGCTCGTGTGCAGCGCCCCGGGCGCGTCGGCGATCTGCACATGGCTCCAGGTGGCGCCGCCCTTCTGCGCCAGACCGGCGGAGTCCTGCACCACCACGCCCTTGCCCTCCAGGTGCGCCGCCATGCCCAGCAGCGAGCCGATGGTGATCACGCCCGTGCCGCCGATACCGGCCACGACGATGCCCCAGGGCCGGTCGGTGGCAGGCAGCACCGGCTCGGGGATGTCGGACAGCGCCGCGCCCGCACCACGGGCTTCCTTCTTCGGCTTCTTCAGCGTGCCACCCTCGACGGTGACGAAGCTGGGGCAGAAGCCCTTGAGGCAGGAGAAATCCTTGTTGCAGGAGTGCTGGTTGATGCGGCGCTTGCGTCCGAACTCGGTCTCCACCGGCTCCACGCTCAGGCAGTTGCTCTGCGCCGAGCAGTCGCCGCAGCCCTCGCACACCAGCTCGTTGATCACCACCGTCTTCGCCGGCGTGGCCATCGTGCCGCGCTTGCGGCGGCGGCGCTTCTCGGTGCCGCAGGTCTGGTCGTAGACGAGGATGGTGCAGCCCGGCACCTCGCGCAGCTCGCGCTGCACGGCGTCGAGCTCGTCGCGGTGGCGCACCGTCACCCCCGGAGCCAGGCGGGCCCGGACGCCGGCGTCGTCGTACTTCTGCGGCTCGTCGGTGACGACGACGATCTGCTTCGCGCCCTCGGCGTGCAGCTCGCGCGTGATCTCGGGCACCTGCAGCGTGCCGTCCAGCGGCTGCCCGCCGGTCATCGCCACGGCGTCGTTGTACAGCAGCTTGTAGGTGATGTTCACGCCCGAGGCGATGGCCTGGCGCACCGCCAGGAAGCCCGAGTGGAAGTAGGTGCCGTCGCCCAGGTTGGCGAACAGATGCTTGTCGGTGGAGAACGGCGCCTGGCCGACCCAGCTGACGCCCTCGCCGCCCATCTGGCTGAAGGTGACGGTGCTGCGGTTCATCCATACCGCCATGAAGTGGCAGCCGATGCCGGCGGCCGCGCGCGAGCCCTCGGGCACGCGGGTGCTGGTGTTGTGCGGGCAGCCGCTGCAGAACCAGGGCTGGCGGTCGACGCCGCGCACGTCCACCGTGGCGAGCGCGCGCTCCTTGGCGTCGATGACCGCCAGACGCGCGTCCAGCCGGGCCTCGATGTCGGCGGGCACGCCCAGCTTCTTCAGCCGTGCCGCGATGGCGCGCGCCACCTGCGCCGGCGACAGGTCGGCCTTGGCGCGCAGCAGCGTGCGCGTGGTCGGGTTGGGGCTGGCCCACTCGCCACCGGAGCGACCCTCGTCACCGCCGGGGGCCTCGTCGAACTTGCCCAGGATCACCGGGCGCAGGTCGTCCCGCCAGTCGTAGAGCTCTTCCTTGAGCTGGTACTCGATGACCTGGCGCTTCTCCTCGACCACCAGGATCTCGCGCAGGCCGCGCGCGAAGTCGCGCGCCGAGGTGGCCTCCAGCGGCCAGACCACGTTGACCTTGTGCACGCGGATGCCGAGCCGACGGCAGGTGTCGTCGTCCAGGCCCAGGTCGACCAGCGCCTGGCGCATGTCGTTGAAGGCCTTGCCGCTGCCGATCAGGCCGAAGCGGTCGCCCCGGCCGCCGTTCGGTCCCTCGACGACGTTGTGGTTCAGCCGGTTGGCGCGGATGTAGGCCAGCGCCGCATACCACTTGTGGTCGAACAGCCGCGCCTCCTGCTCGAGGGCGCTGTCGGGCCAGCGCATGTGCAGGCCGCCCTCGGGCATGGTGAAGTCCTCGGGCAGCACGATGCGCACGCGCTGCGGGTCGACCTGCACGCTGGCCGACGACTCCACCACCTCCTGGATGGTCTTCATGCCGGCCCACACGCCGGCGTAGCGGCTCATCGCGAAGGCGTGCACCCCCATGTCCAGGATGCCCTGCACGTCCGACGGGAAGAACACCGGCAGCCCGCAGGCCTTGAAGATGTGGTCGCTCTGGTGCGCGGCGGTGCTGCTCTTGGCGACGTGGTCGTCGCCGGCGATCGCGAGCACGCCGCCGTGCTTCGAGGTGCCGGCGTTGTTGGCGTGCTTGAAGACGTCGGAGCAGCGGTCCACGCCCGGACCCTTGCCGTACCAGATGCCGAACACGCCGTCGAACTTGCGCGACTGCGGGAACAGGTCCAGCATCTGCGTGCCCCACACGGCGGTGGCGGCCAGCTCTTCGTTGACGCCGGGCTGGAAGACGATGTGCTGGCCCGCGAGGTGCTTCTTGGCCTGCCACAGCGCCTGGTCGTAGCCGCCCAGCGGGCTGCCGCGGTAGCCGCTGACGAAGCCGGCGGTGTTCAGGCCGGCCAGCGCGTCGCGTTGGCGCTGCAGCATCGGCAGCCGCACCAGCGCCTGCACGCCGCTCATGAAGGCGCGCCCCGTCTCGAGCGCGTACTTGTCGTCGAGCGTGACGCTCTCCAGGGCCTTGCGGACGTCGTCGGGCAGCGGGGCGTTCATCTGCGGGGTCTCCTCGGCGGGTCGGTCAGATACCGGGTCGAGTGTAGGAGCACGACACCCGCAGGGAGATTGAGGACGTCCGCAGCGGGCCGTGGGGGAAGCGCGCGACTATCATGGCTTCGACGACCGCACGGAGGGACCTCTGGATGATGCACGCGCTGCTGTTCGCCGTCGGCCTCGGGGCCTTGGTGCTCGGGGCAGAGTGGCTGGTGCGAGGGGCCTCGAAATTGGCGCTGGCCTTCGGGTTGTCGCCGCTCGTGGTGGGGCTGACGGTGGTGGCCTTCGGCACCAGTGCGCCGGAGATGGCGGTGTCGGTGGGCGCGGTGCTGGGCGGCACGACCGATCTGGCGCTGGGCAACGCCGTGGGCAGCAACATCTTCAACGTGCTGTTCATCCTGGGGCTGGCGGCGGTGATCACGCCGCTGTCGGTGCATGTGCAGGTGATCCGGCAGGAGGCGCCGATCATGATCGGCGCCGGGGTGCTGCTGCTGGCGCTGGCCTTCGACGGGCGGCTGAGCCTGTTCGACGGCGCGCTGCTGTTCGCGCTGATGATGGGCTACACCGGCTTCCTGGTGCGGCAGTCTCGTGCCGAGAGCGCAGCCGCCGCGGCCCCGGGCGATTACGAAGCCGAGGTGCAGCCGGCGCCGCCCGGGCGATGGGACAGCCGCCCGATCGTGCAGGTGGGTCTGGTGCTGGCGGGCCTGGCCCTGCTGGTGGGCGGCTCGCAGGCGCTGGTGACCGCGGCGGTGGCCTTCGCGCAGGCGTTGGGTGTCAGCGACGTGGTGATCGGGCTGACGATCGTGGCCGCCGGCACCTCGCTGCCGGAAGTGGCGGCCACGGTGATGGCGGCCTTCAAGGGCGAGCGTGACATGGCGGTCGGCAACGTCGTGGGCAGTTGCGTCTTCAATGTGCTGGGCGTCGTCGGGCTGGCCAGCCTCGCGGCTTTCGGCGTGGGCGGTTTGACGGTGCCGACGCCGGTGCTCAACTTCGACCTGTGGGTGATGGTCGCGGCGCTGTTCGCCTGCCTGCCGGTGTTCCTGTCGGGCCGGGAGATCGCGCGCTGGGAAGGCGCGCTGTTCCTGGCCTACTACGCTGCCTACACGGCCTACCTCGTGCTGGCCGCCCAGCAGCACGCGGCGCTGCAGGCCTACTCGAGCGTGATGATGGGCTTCGTGGTGCCGCTGACCGTGGTCACGCTGGTCGTCGCGCTGATGCGCCGCGCCTGACTGGGTCGGCTGCCCGCCCGCAACGCCACACGCTGCGCCCGCCCGCCGTGAAGCTCCAGATCCTGTCGGACCTGCACCTCGAGACCGAGCACTTCAGGCCGCACCCGGCACCGGGGGCAGAACTGCTGGTGCTGGCGGGGGACATCGACACCACCTGGGCGGCGCTGCGGCACTTCGACGACTGGCCGGTGCCGGTGCTGATGGTCGCCGGCAACCATGAATTCGAGGGCCGCGAGCTGACCACGGCGTGGCCGGCGCTGCGCGAACGCTGCGCCGCCTCGGGCATCCGCCTGCTGCAGCGCGAGGCCGTCGTCCTGACGGACGCCGCCAGCCGCCGCGTGCGCTTCGTCGGCGCCACGCGCTGGAGCGACTTCGACCTCTTCGGCGAGCGCGGCCGCGCCAAGGCCGAGCGCGCCGCAGGCTACTTCCTGCGACATGCCGGCACCCTGCTGGACGGCCGGCCGCTGGACGCCGCGGCCGTGCGCACGCAGGCGCAAGGCTGCCGTGCCTGGCTCGAGACCGAACTCGCCCGCCCGGACCGGGACGGATGGGATGCCACCGTCGTCATCACCCACTACGCCCCCAGCGTGCGCAGCGCCGACCCCCGCTACGGCCGTCAGCCCGGCACGGCCAGTTTCTGCAACGCCGACGACGACCTGATCCCGCGCGCCGACCTGTGGATCCACGGCCACCTGCATTGCCGCCACGACTACCGCGTCGAGCGCCCGGGCAAGACGCCCACCCGCGTCGTCTGTCAGGCGCGCGGACACGCCGAAAAGGGGGAGTGCGCGCACTACGACGGCACGAGGCTCTTCGACGCCTGAAGGCCGCCACGAGAGCGGCAGGCGCTTGGCCGGCGCCGACAGGGCAGTTCTTGACGCCGGCCAAGGACTCGCGCCGAGGCTGGGCGATACTCGTCGGCGATCAACTGTTGGCGGCAGGCGCCTGCCGCATCCGTTCAGGAGACCCTCACGATGAAGATCCTCGTCGCCGTCGATGGCAGCCCGTTCACCAAGCGCATGCTCGGCTATCTGGCAGCCCACGACGAATGGCTGGGCGGTGCACACGAGTACACCGTGCTGCACTCGGTGCCGGCGGTGCCGGCCCGCGCCGCAGCCGTCATCGACAAGGCCACCCTGAAGGCGTATTACGAGGACGAGGGCGAGAAGGTGCTCAAGCCGATCCGCACCTTCTTCGGCAGGAAGAAGGACCTGAAGGTCACCTACGTCGTCAAGTCCGGCCACGCGGCCGAGATCATCGTCGCAGCCGCCGAGAAGGGCGAGTTCGACCTGATCATCATGGGCTCGCACGGCCACGGCACGCTCGGCAACCTGGTGATGGGGTCGGTGGCCACCAAGGTGCTGGCGCACAGCAAGGTGCCGCTGCTGCTGGTGCGCTGAGCACGGCAATCGCGCAGCACCGCGGCCCTCCGGTCTGCGCCGGGCGGGGGCCGGCGCGTCCAGGGACGGGATCAGTGCCGCAAGGAAGTGCCGGCCCCCATCTGCTGGCGGGGACGGTCGCTCAGCTCGGCCGGGTGCCCAGGCCGCTGAAGCAGGTGGCGAGCACCCACTCCACGATCTGCTCATCACCGTGCCGGCCCGAGGACTTCATCACCCCGGGCACCGGGTCGCAGGCGCGGGCAAACAGCGTGTACAGCACCAGTTCCGGCGGCAGCGAACGGTCGATCTGCCCGTCGGCCTGGGCCTGGATGATCCACTCGCCCAGACGGTCGCTGCAGGTCACGAGCAGGTCCAGGTAGGTGCGGTGGGCCATCAGCTCGGCGCGCAGACTCGAGTTCTGGGCCGGCAGGATCGGCATCTGTCCGGACAGCTGCACCCGCAGTGCCCAGCGCGTGACCTCGCGCAGGCGCTCGAACGGCGCCACCTCGCGTCTGGCGGCCAGTTGCCCGATGACCTCGAGCGTGCGCTCGAGCACACGCACCATCGCGGCGGCAGCCAAGGCCTCCTTCGAGGCGAAATGCTTGTACAGGCTGGCCTTGGCGATGCCGACGTCGGCCGCGACCTCGTCGACCGTCATCTGCTCAAAGCCCTTCTCGGCGAGCAGGCGGTTGACTGCGGTCACGATCGCATCCTCGCGCACGCGCAGCACCTGGTCCCGGAAAGATCCCTTGGCCATGGCATTCATTTTAGATCCCGGGGGCTGGTGCGCCGCCGCAGGGTCTATCCCCACAGCGAAAAAGCCCCTGCCAGGGCGCGGGTGATGACGATGGCGATGGCGATGGCGATGGCGATGGCGATGGCGACGGCGAGGATCTGCGCAGACGAGGCGGGGTGGTCCGGCGTGCAAGGCGGACTCGGGGGAAAGACCCTCAGGCTCTCAGCCCCTCAGAGCAGCCGCGCAGGGCCCTCGCGCAAGGCCACCTGGGCGGACGCATCGTGGCCTTCGGCATGCCCCTGCCGCGGCGCGGCCAGCGACAGGTCCAGGGCGAAGGCGGTGCCGAAATCGGCGAGGTCGGGGCGCTCGTCGCGCCCATGCCGCCACCTCGCCCACCAAGGCCAGCGCGGCCAGCGCGCGCGCCGTGTCGTCGAAACCGTCATCTCGATGCTCCCCGCGTCGGCCCTGCACCGGGCCGTCACGACATCATCTTCGGCACACGATGACGAAAGCTTGACAGCGAAGGGGCCGCAAGGCCCGGCCCGGCATCAGGGCGTTGCGCGCACGCAACAGGTGATCAGCGGGGAGAGCGTGGCCTGCCCGGCCGCGCCGGCGCGCCGCGGGCCGGACGACGGCCGCGACCGGGCTGCGCAGCCGGTGACCTGGGCCGCGTGACGTCGGCGATCAGCAGCACGCTGCGCACCAGGTCCTCGACCGCCTCGGACAGGTCTGCGGGAGGCGCCAGGGTCTCGATCAGCTCGCGCAGCCCGTCGGCATCCTCGAGGTCCTCGGGGTCGAAGACGGCGTAGAGCACGGCCAGCGGCTCCACCAGCGCCGGATCGGCGGTGGCGAGCAACTCGGGAAAGCGCTGCGTGGCCAGGGAGAAGCCCGCAACCCAGGGCTGCACCAGCGCGGTGACAGGCAGGTCGTCCGCGGCACCGTCCGCCCCACGCCCATCGTCGCCTTCGTCGCCTTCGTCACCTTCGTCCGCCTCATCCCCGCCGTCTTCGAGGTCGACCTCGAAGACCCAGGGGTCGAACCACTGACGGGCGGTGATCGCGCGCTCCAGTTCGACGTGGCGTCGCTGCGCCAACTCGGCGATGCGCCGTCCCGCCGGACCGGACACGGGCCTGCCGGCCTCGCTGTCGCAGACCCAGCGCAGCCATTCCGTCGCCGGAACCGGCCGCGGCTGCAGCAGCACGGCACACAGGTAGCCGTCGAGCGCGCTGATGTCGAGCGGCTCGAGCGGCTCCGCGATCGAGTCCAGGAGCTGGCCGAGTTCGGCGATGTCGTCGTCACTCAGGGGCCGGGCAGGCGGGCGATGGGTGTCCATGCGCCGATTTTGCGCCCGCTGCAGGCGCCGACGGCGGCTTTCCGGTCGCGCGTTGCGGCACGGCGCCGGGCGGCGGGTCGCGGGCACATAAACTCGCCGGCTTTCCCCCCTTCGCCCCACACCCAGGAGAGCCGCCATGGGAGCGCCTGCCGCCTACACCTCGAGCGACGAGATCGTCCACTGGATGGACGGCGCGCCCACGCCTGGATCGTCCGAGCGCCGGCAGCCCGTGTGGAACCCCGCCACGGGCGAGGCCGCGCGGGCTGTGCGCCTGGGCACCGCCGAAGACGTGCACGCAGCCGTGGCCGCGGCAAGGGCCGCGCAGCCGGCCTGGGGCGAGATGCCGCCCCTGCGGCGCGCACGCGTGATGAACGCCTTTCTCGCGCTGCTGAACCAGCACCGCGACACCCTGGCTGCAATGATCACGGCCGAGCACGGCAAGGTCTTCAGCGACGCGCAGGGCGAAGTCACGCGCGGCATCGAGATCGTCGAGTTCGCCTGCGGCATCCCGCAGCTGCTCAAGGGCGACTACACCGACCAGGTCTCCACCGGCATCGACAACTGGACGATGCGCCAGCCGCTGGGCGTGGTGGCCGGCATCACGCCGTTCAACTTCCCGTGCATGGTGCCGTGCTGGATGTTCCCGGTGGCGCTGGCCTGCGGCAACGCCTTCATCCTCAAACCCAGCGAGCGCGACCCGAGCGCCAGCGTGTTCATGGCCGAGCTGCTCAAGCGCGCCGGCCTGCCCGACGGCGTGTTCAACGTGGTCCAGGGCGACAAGACCGTGGTCGACGCGCTGCTGGCCCACCCCGATGTCAAGGCCGTGTCCTTCGTCGGCTCCACGCCGATCGCACAGTACATCTACGAGACCGGTGCCCACCACGGCAAGCGCGTGCAGGCGCTGGGCGGGGCCAAGAACCACATGGTGGTGATGCCCGACGCCGACCTGGACCAGGCCGTGGACGCGCTGATCGGCAGCGCCTACGGCTCGGCCGGCGAGCGCTGCATGGCCATCAGCGTGGCGGTGCTCGTGGGCGACGTGGGCGATCGCATCGTGCCGATGCTGGCCGAGCGCGCACGCACGCTGAAGGTGCGCAACGGCATGGACGCCGACGCCGAGATGGGCCCGATCGTCACGCGCGAGGCACGTGACCGTATCGAAGGCTACATCGGGCTCGGCGTGCAGGAAGGGGCGACGCTGGTGGTGGATGGCCGGGGACTGACGGTCGAGGGTCACGAGGCGGGGTTCTTCACCGGTGGCACGCTGTTCGACGACGTCACGCCGGCCATGCGCATCTACCGCGAGGAGATCTTCGGCCCGGTGCTGGCCTGCGTGCGCGCCCGGGACTTCGCCGAAGCCGTGCAGTTGATCAACGACCACGAGTTCGGCAATGGGGTGTCGTGCTTCACCAGCGACGGCGGCGTGGCGCGCGAGTTCGCGCGGCGCATCCAGGTGGGAATGGTGGGCATCAACGTGCCGATCCCCGTGCCCATGGCCTGGCACGGCTTCGGCGGCTGGAAGCGCAGCCTGTTCGGCGACATGCACGCCTACGGCGAGGAAGGCGTGCGCTTCTACACCAAGCAGAAGAGCGTGATGCAGCGCTGGCCGGCGAGCATCGGCAAGGGCGCCGAGTTCGCGATGCCGGTGTCGAAGTAGCACGCGCCCGGCCTGGGCCCTGGCGCGCGGGGGCGCCACAGCGCCAGAGCGCCAGAGCGCCAGAGCGCCGGGCGCCAGGGCGCCAGGGCGCCGGGTGCCGAGCGCGTACCATCGCAGCCTGCCCGCTCGCTCGCGCTGCCGCACGATGTCCACCCCTGCGCTCCCTCGCACCACCCCGACCGTGGACGACTACAACCGGCTCGGCGCTGACGGGTTTCCGGGGCTGGTCGGTCTGGTCGTGCAGCAGGTGAGCCGCAACGAGGTGCGCATCACCCTGCCGCTGCGGCCCGCGCTGCGCGCACCCAACGGCTTCCTCCACGCCGGCGTGCTCGTCACGCTGGCCGACACCGCGGCCGGCTACGGCTGCGTGGCCAACCTGCCCGAGGGTGCCAGCGGCTTCACCACCGTCGAGCTGAAGTCCAACCACCTGGGCACGGCCACCGAGGGGCACGCCGACTGCGTAGCCCGGCCGGCGCACACCGGCCGCACGACGCAGGTGTGGGACGCCGAGGTCACCCACCGCGAGAGCGGGCGCACGCTGGTGCTGTTCCGCTGCACCCAGATGGTGCTGTACCCGCGTGCGTCGTGAGCTGGATCGCCGCCTACCTGGCCAGCGGTCTGGTCGTCGGCTTGCTGGCCGGTCTGCTGGGCATCGGCGGCGGCCTGACGCTGGTGCCGGTGCTGTCGGCCCTGCTGGCCGCGCAGGCCGTGGCGTCCTCCCACGTGCTGCACCTGGCGCTGGGCACGGCGATGGCGGCGGTGCTGTTCACGGGGGCCTCCAGCGCGCGCGAGCACCACCGGCTGGGCTCGGTCGACTGGGCCGTGGTGAAGCAACTGGGCCCGGCCATGGCGCTGGGGACGCTGCTGTCCTCGCTGGCGTCCGACATGCTGCCGCAGCGCGCCCTGTCACTGGCCTTCGCAGCCATCGCCGCCGTGGCCGCCACGCAGATGTGGATCGGACGCAAGCCCGCGGCCACGCGCGGGCTGCCCGGCGCGGCCGGCCTGTGGTCGGTGGGTGTGGGCATCGGCGTGGTGTGCGGGCTGGTGTCGGCCGGCGGCACCTTCATGACGCTGCCCTTCATGCTGTGGTGCGGTGTGCCGATGCGCACCGCCATCGGCACCGCGGCGGCGCTGGGCCTGCCGGTGGCGGCCTTCGGCACCGCCGGCTATGTGATCAGCGGCTGGGGTGTGGGCGGCCTGCCCGCGGGCACCGTCGGCTTCGTCCTGCTGCCGGCGCTGGTGCCCGTGGTGCTGGCAAGCATGGCGATGGCCCCCCTGGGCGCGCGGCTGTCGCACCGCCTGCCCGTGGCCACGCTGCGCCGGATCTTCGCGCTGGTGCTGTACGCGCTGGCGGCCAAGATGGCGCTGGCCTATGCGTGATGCCGCTGCCCAGGCACCGTCCGGCGTTGATGGGGTGACAGGACTCGGCGCTCTGCGGCCGCCTGCGACCCGTCGCCTCCCGCGCGCGCCGGGCGCGCAAGCCACCGCCGGCGTCGGGCTGCCGAGGCGCCGGTGGCGAAACAAGACATGCCGGCGGCTGCGCACGGATGCGACGCACACTCGACACGCGCGTGGCCGGCGCCGCTGCCGCACTGCCCTTGACCGATCGGACCCTGAATGAACCGCAACCTGCTGCTGCTGGCCTTCTGTCAGGGCATGTTCCTGACGAGCACCGTGACCTTCATCGCCATCAACGGGCTGGTCGGCTTCGCCCTGGCGCCGGCGGGCTGGATGGCCACGCTGCCGGTGACGAGCTACGTCATCGGTGGCGCCATCAGTGCGCCGATCGTCGCGCGCGTGCAGACGCTGTGGGGACGACGGCGGTCCTTTCAGCTCGGGCTGCTGATGGCCGCAGTGTCGGCCGCCGCCTGCGCCTGGGCGGTGAGCGAGCAGAGCTTCGGGTTGCTGATGGTGGCCACCTTGCTGGCCGGCTTCTACCAGGCCAACGCGGCGCTGTACCGCTTCGCCGGCACCGAACTGGTCGAGCCGTCCTTCAAGGAGAAGGCGATCTCGCTGGTGCTGGCCGGCGGCATCATCGGGGCCTTCATCGGGCCCAACCTGGCCGATGCCACGGTGGGCCTGATGAGCACACGCTATGTCGCAGCGTATCTGTCGCTGATCGGCGTGGCGGCGGTGGCCTTCGTCGCGTTGTCCTTCATCGAATTCCCGCCGCACCAGGCGCCGGTGCCCGGCGCGCACGCCGGACGGCCGCTGGCCGAGATCGCGCGCCAGCCGACCTTCATCGTCGCCGTCACTGCAGCAGCGCTGGGCTACGGCGTGATGAACCTGCTGATGACGGCCACACCGTTGGCGATGCAGCAGTGCGAGCACCCCTTCAGCAGCGCCACGCTGGTGCTGGAATGGCATGTGCTGGGCATGTTCGTGCCGAGCTTCTTCACGGGCCACCTGATCAAGCGCTTCGGCGCCCTGCCGGTGATGGCCGTGGGCGTGCTGCTCAACGCGGTCTGCGTCGCCGTGGCGCTGTCCGGCGTCGACCTGATGCAGTTCCTGATCGCCCTGTTCACCCTGGGCGTTGGCTGGAACTTCCTCTACACCGGCGGCAGCACGCTGCTGACCGCCACCTACCGGCCCGAGGAGAAGACCCGCGCGCAGGGCGCGATGGACACCTGCGTGTTCGCGACCATGGCGCTGAGCTCCTTCGCCTCGGGCGCGCTCGTGACGGCGCAGGGGTGGACGGTGCTGAACCTCGGCTCGCTGGTGCCGATCGCCGCGGTCGGCGCGGCGGTGCTGTGGCTGATGCTGCGACAGCGGCGCGCGGTGGCCGCGGCCTGAGGGCCTGAGGGGCTGAGGGGCTGAGCGCCGGGTGGCGCCAGGGCATCCACGCTGCGCCGGCACCCCGCCACAGGCCCGGGCGCAGCCCGCGCCCGCGACGGCGGCACGCGCAGCAGGCTTCAGGCGTCGCGCACGCCCAGACGCTCGAGCAGGCCGTTGAGCGCCTCGAGCGTATCGAAGGTGATGGCGATCTCGCCACGCTCGCCGCGCAGCGTCTTGCGGTGCACACGGATCTCCACCGGCGCGGCCAGTGCGTCGGCCAGCTGCTCCTCGATGCGCAGCAGGTCGCGCGACTTGTCGTGCGGCACGCGTGTGCCCGGCGCCGGCCGCGTGACCCGGCTGAGCGCGCGCGAGGCGAGCTTCTCGGCCTCGCGAACGCTGAGCTTGCGGGCGACGACCTCATGGGCGCCGAGAATCTGCTGCGCCGGCTCCAGCGGCAGCAGCGCACGCGCATGGCCCATCTCCAGGTCGCCGGCCAGCAGCAACTGCTGCACCGGTGGCGCCAGGTTCAGCAGGCGCAGCAGGTTGGTCGCGGCGCTGCGCGAGCGCCCCACGGACTGCGCCGCCTGCTCGTGCGTGAGGCCGAACTCGCCGATCAGGCGCTGCAGGCCCTGGGCCTCTTCCAGCGGGTTGAGGTCCTCGCGCTGCAGGTTCTCGATCAATGCCATGACGGCGGCGGCCTCGTCGCCGACCTCGCGCACGATCACCGGCACCTCGTCCAGCCCCGCCAGACGGCTGGCGCGCACACGGCGCTCGCCGGCGATGATCTCGTAGCGCTGCTGCTGCGGATCGCCCACCGGACGCACCAGCACCGGCTGCATCACGCCCTGCGACTTGATGCTCTCGGCCAGCTCGTACAACGCGCCCTCGTCCATGCGGGTTCGGGGCTGGAACCGACCGGGCTGCAATTGATCGAGCTTCAGCGCGGCAGGGCTTGCCGCCGGCCGCAGCGGGTCGTCGACCTGAGGCCCCAGCAGGGCCTCCAGGCCCAGGCCCAGGCCCTTGGGTTTCTTCGTTGCCATGCGCAGGATTGTCGCGCCTGCGCCGCAGTCATGACGATGCGGCGATGTCGTGGTTTATCCTGCGCGGCTTTTCCGGTTTCGACCTGCAGGAGTATCAGACATGCCCGCACGCGTCTTCGTCGACGGCCAGGAAGGCACCACCGGTCTGCGCATCCACGAGGTGCTCGCCGCGCGCGCAGACATCGAAGTCCTGCAGATCGATCCCGAGCGACGCAAGGACGCGTCCGAGCGCGCACGGCTGCTCAACGCTGCCGACGTGGCCTTCCTGTGTCTGCCGGACGCCGCGGCGCGCGAATCTGCCGCGCTCGTCACCAACCCCCGGACCTGCGTGATCGACGCCAGCACGGCGCACCGCACCGATCCGGCCTGGGTGTTCGGCATGCCGGAACTCGCCCCCGGCCAACGCGCCGCCCTGCGCCAGGCCCGGCGCATCGCCAACCCGGGCTGCCACGCCAGCGCCTTCATCCTGCTGCTGCGCCCGCTCGTCGACGCCGGCCTGGTGCCTGCCGACCTGCCGGTCAGCGCCACCTCGATCACGGGCTATTCGGGCGGCGGCAAGAAGATGATCGCCGACTACGCAGCCGCGGCCCGCCCGGGAGGTGACCCCAGGCTCGCCTCACCCCGTCCCTACGGTCTGACGCTGGCGCACAAGCACCTGCCGGAGATGATGGCCCACACCGGCCTGCGCGCGCGCCCGGCCTTCATGCCGGTGGTCGGCAGTTTCTACAAGGGGCTGGCCGTCACCGTCCCGCTGCACCACCGCACGCTGGCCCAGGGTGCCGACAGCGCGGCGCTGCATGCGGCGCTGTCGGCGCGCTACGCGGGCGAGCGCTTCGTGCGCGTGATGCCGTTGTCGGACCCGACAACGCTGCAGGACGGCTTCTTCGACGTGCAGGGCTGCAACGACACCAACCAGGTCGACCTCTTCGTCTTCGGGGCCGCCGACCAGACGCTGCTGATCGCACGTCTGGACAACCTCGGCAAGGGGGCCAGCGGCGCGGCGATCCAGGCCATGAACGTCCATCTCGGCGTGGACGAGGGGCTGGGCTTGTAAGCCCGACGTCAGGAAATCACTTCGTCGCCACGCGCGCGACGAGTTCCTCTGCAAAGGCCACATAGGCCTGCGCGCCCTTGGATGACGGGTCGAAAACCACCCCGGGTTGGCCGTAACTCGGCGCCTCCGCCAGGCGCACGTTGCGCGGGATGACGGTCGTGAAGACCTTGTCGCCGAAGTGCGCGTGCAACTGCTCGCTGACCTGGCTCTGCAGGGTGATGCGCGCGTCGAACATCACGCGCAGCAGGCCGATCAACTGCAGGTGGCGGTTCATCTTGGCGTGCACCTGCCGGATGGTGGCCACGAGGTCGGACAGGCCTTCGAGCGCAAAGTACTCGCACTGCATCGGCACGATCACCCCGTGCGCGCTGCACAGGCCGTTGAGCGTCAGCAAGCCCAGGCTGGGCGGGCAATCGATCAGCACGAAGTCATGGTCAGCCGCAGCGGCCGCCAGGGCGTCGCGCAAGCGCTCGTTGCGGCGCTCCAGCGTGACGAGCTCGATTTCGGCGCCAGCCAGCTCGCGGTTGGCCCCGAGAACCGCATAGCCGCCCTTCTCGCTGTGCTGCCGCGCCTCGGCGACGGTGGCCGACTCCAGCAGCACGTCGTAAACGCCCAGCGGCAACTTGCGCTTGTCGATGCCCGAGCCCATGGTCGCGTTGCCCTGCGGGTCGAGGTCGATCAGCAGGACGCGCTGGCCGATCTTCGCCAGCCCGGCCGCGAGGTTGACGGCCGTCGTCGTCTTGCCGACGCCGCCTTTCTGGTTGGCGATGCAGAAGATGTGCATCAGCGCACCCCCTGCGCTGCAGCCCGGTGTGGATGGGCACGCCACGCCGCCAGCGTCCCGAAGCCCTGCTCGGCGAGCTGGGCACGTATCGCCGATTCATCAGCGCTCGACAGCGACGGGGTGCGCGACAGCACCCAGAGATATTGCCGCGTCGGCTCGCTGACGACGGCATACCGGCCGTCCTCGGCGCGCTGGATGACCCAGTACTGCCCCCATCCGAAAGGCAGCCACCGCAGCCACGCGGGCAGGAAACTGACCTCGAGTTGCGCCGGAGCGAGGACGCCGTCGCGAAGTTGTCCTGTGGGCCGCGCCATGCCAGCGGCTTCATCCAGCACGCCATCGGCGGTGCGGCATCGGTTGATCACCTCGACGCTGCCGTCATCGCGCTGGCGATAGGTGGCAGTGGTGTCGCTGACGCACTGGCGCTGGAAGACGTTGGGGAAATACGCCACCTGGTACCACGTGCCCATGTAGGGTGCCACCGCCAGGGACGACAGCGATCGCAGCGCCGCAGGTTCTGCGGCGTGGGCATGGCCTGCTCCGGCCACGAAGGCCGCCACCGTCAGGCACCTGATGAGCGTTCGATGCATGCGGCATCTCCTTGTTCGATCCACACCAGGCAGCGGGCCGCGTCCAGGCCGGGGACGGTCAGCGGCTCCACGTGAAACATCCTTGCCCCGCCGCCCAGGGCGCGGATCTCCTCGGACGGCACCTTGCCCTTCAGCGCCGCCCAGACGCCTTGGGGCGCCACCAGATGCCGCGTCAAGGAGACCAGGTCGCCGAGCGAAGAGAAGGCCCTGGCCATGACGAGGTCGAACCCACCCGCGGGCGCCGGCATCGTCTCCACCCGGGCGTGCAGGGCTTGCACATTGGGCAACATGAGCTCGGCCGCCACCTGCCGGATGAAGCCCGCTTTCTTGCCGACCGTGTCGACGCAGGTCACCTCCCACTGCGGACGCATGATCGCCAGCACGAGCCCGGGCAGCCCGGCACCGCTGCCGACATCCAGGATCTTCAGCGGCGCGGGTGAGGCGGCGCCGGGCGCATCCAGCCCATCGGGTGCCCCGCCCCGGCGGAACCGCCAGGCATCCAGCGCGGGCAGCGCCGCCAGGCAATCCATCAGGTGCAGGCTCACCATGTCCCCCGGATCCCGGATCGCACTGAGGTTGTAGACCCGACCCCACTGCCGCATCATCTCGAGGTGCCGGCACAAGCGCTCGCGCTGCCCCTCGGTGGCCGGCAATCCCAGGTCGCGCAGTCCACGGTCCAGTGCACGCTGCCATGCCGGGCCGCTCGGGGCATCGGTCTGCTGCAAAAGTGTCACCTGCGGATGAAGGCCCGTCAACGCGCCGCCGTCAGCCGGCCAGCCCGGCGGGCGTCCGGCCATGACCTGACTCGTCATTGGACGCCTCGGTGAGCCCCAACCTCCCACGCCGCTTCTTCAGGTGGACGAGCAGCAGGGACACCGCGGCGGGTGTGACGCCAGGCACGCGCGAGGCCTGCCCCAGCGTCTGCGGCCGGTGTTGCGACAGTCTCTGTCTGACCTCGAAGGACAAGGCCTGGATGCCGTCGTAGTCCAGATCGGCCGGCAGCGGCATGGCCTCGTGGTGGGCGGCACGCGCCACCTCGTCCTGCTGCTTGTCGATGTAGCCTGCGTAGCGAGTGGCGATCTCGACCTGCTCGATCACGGTCGACGCCAAGTCGGCCCCAGCTTCCGCCGACAGTGTTTCACGTGAAACCAAACCGTCCAGCCCGGCACGCGAGGCAACCTCGACGACCCGATCGAAATCCACGCCGGGACGCCTGAGGAGGTCGAGCAGGCTGTGCTCGTGCTCCAGAGGCTTGCCGAGCAACTGCGTCGCGTCGTCGGCACCCAGCACACCCGGATGCACCCACGTCGACCTCAGCCGCTCTGTTTCACGTGAAACCATGTCGCGCTTGCGCGAGAACGCTTCCCACCTCAGATCGTCCACCAGCCCGAGCCGCCGCCCGCGCTCGGTGAGTCGCATGTCGGCGTTGTCCTCGCGCAGTTGCAAGCGGAACTCGGCTCGGCTGGTGAACATGCGGTAGGGCTCGGTCACGCCGCGCGTGATCAGGTCGTCGACGAGGACACCAAGATAGGCTTGGTCCCGCCCCGGCAGCCAGGGCTCACGCCCCAGCACGCGCAGCGCTGCATTGGCACCAGCGAACAAGCCCTGGGCGGCTGCCTCCTCGTAGCCAGTCGTCCCGTTGATCTGGCCGGCGAAGAACAGGCCTTCGATGGCTTTGGTCTCGAAGGACGAGCGCAGCGCACGAGGATCGAAGTAGTCATACTCGATCGCATACCCGGGCCGCAGGATGTGCGCCTGCTCCAGCCCGACGATCGACCGGACCGCGGCGATCTGCACATCGAAGGGCAGGGAGGTGGAAATCCCGTTCGGATAGAACTCGTGGGTGCTCAGCCCCTCGGGCTCGAGGAAGATCTGGTGGCTGTCCTTGCCGGCGAAGCGGTTGACCTTGTCCTCGATGCTCGGGCAGTAGCGGGGGCCCACGCCACCGATGATGCCGGTGAACATCGGGCTGCGGTCGAAGCCGCTGCGGATGATCTGGTGCGTGCGCTCGTTCGTGTGCGTGATCCAGCACGGCACCTGGCGTGGGTGCTGGCCGGCGTGGCCCAGGAAGCTGAAGACCGGCATCGGGGTGGCGGGCGGCGTGCCGTCGGGGCCGGGCATGCCGTCGCCCGGTTGCTCCTGCAAGCGCGAGAAATCGATCGTGCGGCCATCGATCCGCGGGGGCGTGCCCGTCTTGAGTCGCCCCTGGGGCAGTTTCAGCTCCTTCAGGCGCGCCGACAGCGTGACGGCCGGCGGGTCGCCGGCACGGCCAGCGGCATGGCTCTGCAACCCGATGTGGACGCGGCCATCGAGGAAGGTGCCCGCCGTCAGCACGACGGCGCGCGACTCGAAGCGCAGCCCCGACTGCGTCACCGCGCCGCACACCTGTTCACCCTGCACGATCAGATCGTCCACCGCCGACTGGAACAGCCACAGGTTCGGCTGGTTCTCCAGGCGACGCCGGATGGCGGCCCTGTACAGCACGCGGTCGGCCTGCGCGCGCGTGGCGCGCACGGCAGGGCCCTTCGACCCGTTGAGGATGCGGAACTGGATGCCGGCCTCGTCCGTCGCCGCGGCCATCGCGCCGCCGAGTGCGTCCACCTCCTTGACGAGGTGGCCCTTGCCGATGCCGCCGATCGAGGGGTTGCAGCTCATCTGCCCCAGCGTCTCGAGGTTGTGCGTCAGCAGCAGCGTCGCGCAGCCCATGCGGGCAGCAGCGAGCGCGGCCTCGGTGCCGGCATGACCACCGCCGACGACGATGACGTCGAATGACCTGGGAAACAGCACTTTGGACTCCGTAGAGGGACGCGGCAGAATGCCTGATCGGAACACTCAATTTTAGGCGGCGGACCGTCTGCGCGCATCTGCACGCGTCTGGACGCGTCTGCACGCGCCGCCAGGCTCGCAGCCCGGGATCACATCGATCGTCCGGATCGTCCAGATCGCTCGGGCGGAGAGCCTGAGAGCCCCAGGAGCCCTTCCACCCATGCAGTGCCGCCCCCGATGTGCCGCCTGTTGCACCGCGCCGTCGATCACCACGCCCATCCCCGGGATGCCGCTGGGCAAGCCCGCAGGCGTGCCCTGCGTCCAGCTCGACGAGGACCTGCGCTGCCGACTGTTCGGGCACCCGCATCGCCCGCCAGTGTGCGCGAGCCTGGCACCCACGCCCGAGATGTGCGGTCATACACGCGAGCAGGCCCTGCGGTGGCTCGGCGTGCTGGAGGCGCAGACCGCGCCGCGCCGGCCGAACCCGCCGGGCCCTGCTTCCATCCACCCACCGCCACCGAGATGCGCATGAACGACGCCCTGCCCACCCTGCCGCCCACGCCGCCCGGCCGTTATCGCCACTACAAGGGTGGCGAGTACGAAGTGCTGGGCGCCGCACGCCACAGCGAGACGCTCGAGCCGCTGGTGGTCTACCGCCCGCTGTACAACGCCACCGGATGGTGGGTGAGGCCACATGCGATGTTCTTCGGCACCGTGCGCATCGACGGTGGCGAGCGACCCCGCTTCGCCCCCCTGCCTGCCACGAGCCACCACAGCGACACCGACACCAGCACCGACACCAGCATCACCCTGCGGCAGGACGATCTCTCGGACGCGCGGGTGCAAGCCCTGCTGCGTCTGCACCTGGAAGGCATGCACGCGCATTCGCCGCCAGGCACGTCGTTCGCGCTCGACGATTCCGGGCTGCGGCACCCTTCGATCACGGTCTGGACCGTCTGGGCAGGCGAGGCGCTGGCCGGCATGGGGGCCTTGAAGACGCTCGCGCCCGACTGGGGCGAATTGAAGTCGATGCGCACGCACCCGGACCACCTGCGCCGGGGGCTGGGTGCGCGGCTGCTCGAGCACATCATCGGGGTGGCACGCGCCCGCGGCATGCGGCGCTTGAGCCTGGAGACAGGCACCGGACCAGCCTTCGAGCCGGCGCTCGCGCTGTACAGGCGCCGCGGCTTCGTCGACGGCGAGACCTTCGCGGGCTACCCGCCCAGCGAGTTCAACCGCTTCCTGCATCTCGACCTCGAGGGCTGACGCCAGGCGCTCGGCGGGGCCCCCCGCGCCGCATGATCTGCGTCATGCCGGCCGGGCGGTACAAGATCCAGAATGCACTCGCCGGCGCCCTGGGCGACGCACGGCCAACGCCAGATCACGGGGGCTGCGGTCCCCCGGCGGCCTGCCGACACGAGAGCCCGCAAACCACTTCGCAAGGAGAACCCCCCATGACCTCCAATGTCGGCGGCATCGACCGCATCCTGCGCGTCGTGCTCGGCGTCGCGCTGATCGGCCTGACGCTGATGGGCACCATCGGCGCCTGGGGCTGGATCGGGCTGGTGCCGATCGCCACCGCTGCCCTGGGCTTCTGCCCGCTGTACACGGTGCTGGGCTTCAGCACCTGCCCGATGAAGAAGTCCTGACCGGCGCCGACGGTCAGCCCCTGCCGTCGGGCGCGGCCGCAGCCACCATCCGCGCCAGTTCGCCGCTGGCCTGCAGCGCGCGGAGGTCCTCGTAGCCGCCGATCAGCATGCCGCGCACGAAGACCATCGGGAAGGTCGGCCAACCCGTCCACATCTTCAAGGCATTGCGCCGTCGCCACTGGCTGAGGTAGCCGCCGTATTCCAGGTACTCGTGCGCGATGCCGGCCGTCTGCAGCAGCTGCCGCGCCTTGCGCGGGAACGGGTTGGCGCGCATGCCGACGACGACGACGGCGTGCGCCTGCACCGCGGCCTGCACGGCATCGACGACGTCACGGTGGTGCCCGGCCACGCGCTCGCGCACTGCGGGGTGAATACGGGATTCATCGAGGACGGGGCGTGGCATGGATCAGGCCTCGGGAAGCGGGCGCGACGGCCCGGTGGTGGGGGCAGGGGGTGTGGCAGCGAGGCCGTGCTCGATCCCGTAGCGGACGAGCCCAGCCAGGGTGGGCAATCGCAGTTTCGACTGGGCCCGCTCGATGCTGGTCGTCACCGCGACCTCGGACAAGCCCATCACGTGTGCCACGTCCTGCGTCGCCAAGCCGCGGCTCAGATGACCCAGCACCACGAGTTCACGGTCGGACAGCCGGGCGTGGGGGGCCACGGTGGCCGCATCTGCGCGATCGGCGCGCAGCCGTGCGGCCAGCGCCGGTGCCAGATGCATCCCGCCGTCGAGCAAGTGGCGCACTGCCGGGACAAGTTCGTCAGCGATGCGGTCCTTCATCAGGTAGCCCTGCGCGCCGGCGCGCACCGCGCGCAGCGCGTACGGCTCCTCGTCGTGCATGCTCAACATCAGGATCGGCAGCACACCGCCCTCGCGGCGGATGCGCTCGATGAGTTCGAAGCCGCTCATGCCCGGCATCGACATGTCGACCACTGCGACGTCGAAGCGGTCTTCGGCCAGCCGCTGCAAGGCCTGCGGGCCATCGGCGGCATCGACGACGGCCCAACCGGCGACGGCGCCGAGCAGTCGCGCCAGACCGGCGCGCAGCGCGTCGTGGTCATCCACGACCAGCACCCTCACCGATCCCGGCGCACCGGGGCCTGGCGGCAGCGCGACCGGCCTCATCGCGTCACCCCGGGCCGGGCGCCATCGGCCGGGACCCGCACGCGCAGGCGAGCGCCGGACCCGGGCGTGCGATCGAGCCTCAAATCGCCGCCAAGGCTGCGGATCCGCACGGCCAGGCCCTGCAGGGCCCCGGCCTCGCGCAAGGGACGCGCCGGCGGGCCGATGCCGTTGTCCTGCACCTCGAGCCGCACCTGCGCATCGTCACAGAACAGCTCGATGGCCACATCGGTGGCCTGCGCGTGGTGCGCGACGTTGCGCAGGGCCTCCTGGACACAGCGGTACAGCACGGCGGCCAGCCGCGGCGTGACGGATGGCTCCTGTTCGTCACAGCGCAGCGTCACCTCGATGCCCATGCGCTGCGCACTGCGGCGAGCCAGCGCGTCCAGGGCCTCGTTCAGGCCGATGTCGTCCAGCGCCACCGGGCGCCATTCATCCGCCACCTCGCGCACGACTGCGATCGCCTGCGCCAGCCGATGTCCGGCACGGTCGATCTCCTCGGCCCACCCGGCACCGCCAGCCACGAGCGCCTGTGTGCGCAGGGCCCCCAGGTCGAGTTGCAACGCCGCGAGCCGCTGCCCGAGGTCGTCGTGCAGACGGCGGGACAGGCGCTGACGCTCCTCCTCGCGGCCCTCCTCTCGGCCCTCTTCACGCGCGTGCGCCAAAAGCACCTCGATGTCTTCGCCGGTCTCGCGCGCAAGCGGGCTGGCCTGCACGGGTTCGGGCGACGGCGAAGGGCGCGTTGAAGCGATGGGAGTGACGTCTGTGGCGCGCATCGGACAGCGTCTTGCGACCCCGGCGATGATGTGTCTCGGTCCTCCGCGGGACACGCCCCGTGTGCAGGCAGACCGGACAACCCTGGAATGTAGCCGCTTGCCGCGACAACGCAAACCGGGACATGCCTGGGCTTACACAGGGTCGGTTCGCCGCACTAGAGTCGGGAGATGACGGAAGGCAGCACGCCGACGCCTGCTTCCCCGCGTGCCGGGGAGGTGCCCGCAGCCGGCGTCCTGCGTGCGGTGGTCGGGGTGGGCGCGTCGGCGGGCGGCGTGCAGGCGCTGAAAGCCTTCTTGGCTGCGGTGCCCGCCGACGCCGGCGTGGCCTGGCTCATTGCCCAGCACCTCGATCCGCAAGGCCGCAGCCAGCTCGCCCGCGTGCTGCAACCCGCCACGCCGCTGCCGGTGCGGGAGGCGCGCGACGGCGAGGCGCTGTGCGCCGACACCGTCCTGGTGATCCCACCCGGCACCGCGCCGGCCCTGGACGCCACGCGCCTGCGGCTGGTCGCCTTGCCGCAGGGCACAGCGGCGCCCGGACCGCATCACGGTCGACACATCGCCGACGCGCTGTTCGCCTGCATCGCACAGGCCTTCGGCGCGCGTGGTGCCGGCGTCGTGCTGTCGGGTACGGGCGACGACGGCGCCGCCGGCATTCAGGCGCTGCAGGCCGCTGGGGCCGTCACGGCGGCGCAGGACCCGGGGTCGGCCGCCTTCGCCGACATGCCGCTGGCTGCGATCGCGGCGGGTGCGCAGATCGTCGCCCTGCCGGCGGCGCTCGCGCCTCGGCTGCTGCGGGCCTTGTCGAGCCTGCCCACGGCGCCGCTGCGGCAGGCAGCGACTGTGGACGACAACGCTGGCGCTGCCCAGGGTGGCCGGTCACCAGCGCGCCTTGAGCCAGACATCACCCCGGCCGGGCTCGGCGATCGACTGGAGATGTCGCCGGCGGAAGACGACGCGCCAGCGGTCCTGCAAGGGCTGGCCGCGGTGTTGCACCCCTTGCGACGGCGCCACGGCTACGACCTGTCGCTGTACAAGCGCAGCACGCTGCTGCGGCGCATCCGTCGGCGCATGGACATCCACCGGCTGACGTCCCTGGCGGCGTATGCGCGCCTGCTCGAGGACAGCCCGACCGAACTCGACCTGCTGGCACGCGAGGTGCTGATCGGCGTGACGGCGTTCTTCCGCGATCGCGATGTGTGGCAGATGCTGCGCGAGCAGGCGCTGCCCACACTGCTGGCCGGATGCGAGGACGGCACTGCGCTGCGGGCCTGGGTCGCAGGGTGTTCGACCGGCGAGGAGGCGTATTCGCTGGCCATCAGCTTTCGCGAAGCGGTGGAGGCCATGCCCGAGCGATCGCGCTGCACGCTGCAGATCTTCGCCACCGACCTCAACCCCGATGCCATCGACCGGGCGCGCCGCGGCCTGTACGCCGGGCCTCTGCGTGGCGAGGTGTCCGCAGCCCGACTGGCACGGTTCTTCACGCCACAGGGCGGCGGCTGGCGCGTGTCGAGCGAGATCCGGGAGATGGTGGTGTTCGCGCCCCACTACGTGGGTCACGACCCTCCCTTCACGCGACTGGACCTGATCAGCTGTCGCAACCTGCTGATCTACATGACCGCGCCGTTGCAGCGCCGGCTGTTGCCGCTGTTCCACTACAGCCTGCGACCGGGTGGGCTGCTGCTGCTGGGCAGCTCCGAGGCGATCGGGCGCTTCGACGAGTTGTTCGAGCCGCTGGACATTCGGCTGCGCCTGTACCGCCGTCGGCTGCAAGGGTCACCTGGCGCGGCTGTGCCAGACTTCTCGCTGCGTCCACCACAGCCCCGCGCCGACGCCCGAGCATCCGCGCGGCCCATCGCCATGAACCGCACCCCCTCGCCCGAGTCGGCCGCCACCGAGGCCGAGATGGCGCCCAGCGCGACCACCGACCTGCAGCTGTTGGCCGACCGCTCGCTGCTGCGGCACTGGACACCGGCGGCGGTGCTCGTCAACGATCGCGGCGACATCCTCTACATCAACGGGCGCACCGGACGCTTCCTCGAGCCCGCCGCCGGCAAGGCCAACTGGAACGTGCACGTGATGGCACGCCCGGGCCTGCGCGCGGCACTGGCCGATGCCCTGCTGCGCGCCAGCACGCAGGGGCAGCCGGTGGACGCGGGCGAGCTCGCGCTGGATGACCCGAGCGGCCCGCCCGAGGTCCACCTCCACGCGCAGCCGCTCGACACCGCCTCCGGCCTGCCCGGCACGACGCTGCTGGTCTTCCGCGAGCTCGAGCCCCGCGCGGTGCGCAGGCGCCGGCGAAGCGGCAGCCCCGACCGCCGACAGCTCGAGGCCGACCTGCAGCGGGCGCGCGAGGAGGCGCAGTCGCTGCGCGAGGAGATGCGCGCCTCGCAGGAGGAGTTGCAGGCGGCCAACGAGGAACTGCAGTCCACCAATGAGGAGTTGCAGTCCACCAACGAGGAGCTCACCAGCTCGAAGGAGGCGGTGCAGTCCATGAACGAGGAGTTGCAGTCGGTCAACGCCGAGCTGCAAGCCAAGCTGGACGACCTCGCGCTGGCGCACAGCGACATCCGCAACCTGCTCAACAGCACCGACATCGCCACGCTCTTCCTCGACCGCCACCTGCACGTGCGGCGCTTCACCGAGCGCGCACGGCGCCTCATCAGCCTGCGCGACACCGACATCGGCCGCCCCCTGGGCGAGCTGACATTGCGGCTGGACTACCCCGACCTCGAGGACGACGTGCGCGAGATGCTGCGCACGCTGATGCCCTGCGAGCGCGAGGAGCGCAGCCGCGACGGCGCCTGGTACGTGGCCCGCATCCTGCCGTACCGCACGCAGGACGAGGTGATCGACGGCGCCGTGCTGACCTTTGTCGACGTCAGTGCCTCGCGGGTGGGGGTGGGGGCGGCGGTGGTGCCGCCAGGTGACCCCGATGCTCATCCCGCCTGAAGCCCGTCCAGCATCAGCCCGTCGGGCACGAACTTCCTGAAGTCCTGGTCCAGCGAGACCATGCGCAGGCCCCCGCTGATGGCAAACGCAGCCAGGTAGGCGTCCATCCACACCTTGGGTGAGGCGCTTTCCAAGGCTGCCAGACGCTGCCACAAGGCAAAGGTCCCTGGGGGTTCGTCCATCTCGTGGACCTGGGGCAGCGCCATCAGGGCCTCCAGTGCGAACAAGGCGTCCCGGTTGGTCAGACTGGGGGCGCCATAGGCCTTCAGCAAGGTCGGTGTCGACGCCAAGCGCAGGAAACTCTGCTGGGTGGAACGGCAAAGCACGGCCGGTTCGACCGGCGTCGCCTGCAACAGCGATCGGCGCGCCTGCCGATGGAAAGGATGCGCCGTGAAGACCGCCGCCAACCACACATTGGTGTCAATCAGCGATCCCGGCACGCCGCTGGTCCTCTTCGGCGAGCGCCGCCTGCTCCAGGCGCAACAACTCCCGTACCCCAAGGCCAGTGCCTGGCGTGCCGGCTTGGCAACGCACCAGCGGCAAGCCATCCGGTCCGATGTCGATCATGGCGCCAGGTGCAACAGCGAGCGGCTGGGCGACAGGCCTCCCGACGAGACCCTGCCGCAGGTAACTTGCGACCAGATCCTTGACCGTGCGGCGTTGCATGACGGCACGCAGCCTGACGGCCTGGATCAAATCCTCCGGCAGGTCGAAGGTCGTCTTCATGGCTGGAGTCTATACCTTGTCAACTTGCTTGCTTGCTGGACGGTCGAGATGATGCCCGCAAATGCCGCTGTGAACCATCGCACGCGGCCGAACGCCTTCGTTGGGCACCCCGTGCTACGCCGTGCAGCCAAAACCCGACTGCGGCGAGCTCTGGCTGTCCATCACAGGCTCGGGCGTGGCCCTGGCCAGCGCCATCCAGGTGGCGAAATCGATCCGATGGGCGCGTCTGGGCGCCGGGCGCAGCACCTGCAATGCACCGTCGAAGCCGCCAGCGCTCGCGGCCTCGGTCGCGCACGCCCGCGCGCTCGCCACCATCACCCCGAAAGCCGGCGGGATCTCGTCGGCCTGGCCGATGCCTTCGGCCAGCACATACCAGCACTGGCTCGACAGCGCGAGATAGGCCGCGCCCTTGCGTGGCTGGCGCAGGTCCGACAGCAGGTCGGCGCGGCTGACCTTGATCTCGTGGACGATGGGCTCGACCCAGGCCTCGCGCGTCGTGTGCCGGATCGAGTAGACATCCGGCACGGCCGTCACCCACTGTGGCGCTGCCTGCGCCACGAACGGGCCGTGGTCGTCTCGGGGCATGGCGTCCCTGCCGTCTGCGCCGGGGTCGGTCGCGACGTCGAACAGCCCGCTGCCGCCGACATCCGGCTGTGCAGCGTCGCTGCGCGCCGCCTGCGGAAGACCCACCAGTCCTGCCGCGCAATCGGCCCGCAGTCCCAGGCCGCACCAGACGAGCCGTCCATCGCGCTGCATCTCGCGCGCGATGCGCCGCACCAGCGCCTCATGCGCGCCCTGGGCACGGCGATGGGCCGCCACGGACCCGGCCAGCGCACGCACGCCCGCATCGCTCAGGCGCACGGTCTCGCGGCCCTGGCCATCGAGCATCCGCTCGAGCAGGCCGGCGGCGAGCAATTCCAGCTCCACCGTGTCACGGCAGGGCCAGCCCGCCGACCGCCAGACCTCGCGCAGACGTCGGCGCCAGGGCTGGGGCAGGGCGGTCGAGGCGGCATCAGGGTCGCTGAAGTTGAACACTCATCCCCCTCGGGCTGCCCTGGACCGCTGGCTCCGGCGGGTGCGCTCGAAGAAGTCGTCGGGCTTGCGCCGCACCCACGCCAGGAACCGCATCATCTCAGGGTGCTGGCGCAGGGCGTCGACGTGGTGGAGGTCATGCGCGAGTTCGGACTCGGTGAACAGCGCATGGATCTGCCGGTGACAGATGCGGTGCAGCCAGGCCGTCTGCACGCCGCCCCGCGACTTGGGCACCAGGTGGTGGGCGTCGCGCTGCTCCGGCGGGATGGGCCGGTCGCACAACGGGCACACCGGCGTCGCCTCCTCGGGGCCTGTCGGCACGACGACCGACTGCGCGAGACGGCGCTTGATCCGGCCCTTCACACCGCCGGCGGCGGGCGCCGCCACAGCGGGCGCAACCGCAGGAAGATGGTGTAGCCGAGGTCCAGACAGGGCAGCACACCGGGCAGCCGCGCCACCCGGGCCAGCCAGCGCCAGCGGGGCAGTGCGGCCCAGATCTCGGCAAAAGCCGCCGCGCCACGCAGCAGGGTGCCGTCGGCACGGCGCACGTGCAGGCGCGCCAGTGCGGCTGCCCGATCGAGCCCGGGCCCCAGTGCCGCGGCGCCGCCCGCGTTGGCGTCGACCCAGCACAAGGCCCCGCCGGCCTCGGCACGCTGGTAACCCGCGATCTCGGCCCGGCACAACGGGCAACCGCCGTCGTAGTAGACGCAGGTTGCGCCTGCCGGCGCATCGGCGGGCATCGTGGGGTGGGTGCGGGCATCTCGGGGCGCGGGAATGGGCATGGGGGGACGGAGGAGGGAGGCGGGGGACTTCGGCATCCACAAAGCTGAACGGATCGATTTGCGCATCCGATTGTGGGCAGGAGCGGCCCTCGCTCGGTGCGCAGGGTCTTCGTGTGAGCGCTCATCAAGAACCGCATCTATTCGATCGTGAGGAGGCGGTTTTTGAGAACAGAG
>Ga0172376_10000469_pt1 | contig 52257 bp, 57 predicted proteins | sample Lak35m_FD_121114 | JGI IMG/M metagenome (GOLD analysis project Ga0172376, IMG submission 121114) | Freshwater microbial communities from Kabuno Bay, South-Kivu, Congo - kab_092012_35m | ecosystem: Environmental > Aquatic > Freshwater > Lake | place: Democratic Republic of the Congo: South-Kivu...
GTCAAGGAGGCGCAGAAGAAGGGCGCCAAGGTCGTGGTCATCGACTCCTACGCCTCGCGCACCGCCAAGGAGGCCGACTGGCACATCGCGCCACGCCCCGGCACCGACGGCGCGCTGGCGATGGCGATGATGAACGTGATCATCGCCGAGGGCCTGGTCGACCAGGACTACGTTGACAACTACACGGTCGGCTACGCCGAACTCGCCGAGCGCGCGTCGACCCGCACCCCGGAGTGGGCCGAGGCCATCACCGGCGTGGCGGCCGCCGACATCCGCAAGCTGGCGCGCGAGTTCGCCACCACCCCGCCGGCGGCGATCCGTCTCGGCGTCGCGCTGGAGCGCAACTACGGCGGCAGTCAGGCGATCCGCGCCGTGGCCTGCCTGCCGGCGCTGGTCGGTGCCTGGCGCCATGTCGGCGGCGGTGCCTTGCAGTTCCCGGTCTGGGAGCACCCCTACCGCTTCGACGTCATCAGCCGTCCGGACCTCATCCCCGAGGGCACGCAGGTGGTCAACAACCTGCAACTCGGCCGTGTGCTGCTTGGCGAGATCCAACTCAAGGTACCGATCCGCTCGATGATGGTGTGGAACACCAACCCGGTCACGCAAGCCCCCGAGACCGACAAGATCATCCAGGGCCTGCAGCGCGAGGACCTGTTCCTGGTGGTGGCCGACCACTTCCTCTCCGACACCGCTGCCTACGCCGACATCGTGCTGCCGGCCGCCATGGGCGCCGAGATGGAGGACATGATCCTGTCCTGGGGCCACCTCTACCTCACCTACAACGCCAAGTGCGTCGAACCGCCGGGCGAGGCGCTGCCCAACAACGAGATCTTCCGCCGCCTGGCCAAGCGTCTGGGCTTTGAAGAGGACAACTTCAAGTGGTCCGACGGCGAGTGCCTCGAGCACTACGTCGACTGGAACTCGCCGGCCTGCGAGGGCATCGACCTCGCCCACCTGCGCGAGCACGGCTTCGCCAAGCTCAAGGTCGGTACCGCCGACACCCGCGCCCGCCACCGCAAGGGCGACTTCCCGACGCCGAGCGGCAAGTGCCACTTCCGCGTCGAGGGTGCGCGCAACTTCGTCGCCGGCCCGTTCCGTCAGATGTACGAAGGTTTCCAGCCGGGCGAACTGCTCGACGAGCTGCCCGATTACGTGCCCTCGCGCGAGTCGTCACAGACCAACGCTGCGCTGGCCGCCCGCTACCCGCTGAGCATCCTTTCGCCGAAGAGCCACGGCTTCCTTAACTCCTGTTACGCCAACATGGAACAGAAGATCCGCGGCCAGGGCGAGCAGTTCGTGCTCATCCACAAGCTCGACGCGCAGGCGCGCAAGATCGCCGACGGCGAGCGCGTCGAGGTGTTCAACGACCGTGGCGCCTTTGCCGCGGTCGCCAACCTCTCGGAGGACGTCAGCCCCGGCGTGGTGGTGGCGACGCTCGGCTACTGGCGGCAGCTCAACCAGGGCACGGTGAACTGCATCAGTTCGGCCGAGTTCGGCGACATGGGCCACTCACCGACCTTCTCCGACAACCTGGTCGAGGTGCGCAAGGCCTCCTAGCCCGCCAGCAGCGCGTTGACCCGGCGCACGTACCCCGCCGGGTCTTGCAGCGCGCCGCCCTCGGCAAGTAGCGCCTGGTCGAACAGCACCTGAGCCAGATCAGCGAAGCGCTGCTCGCTGGTCTCGCCGTCCAGCCGCTGGACCAGCGCATGCTCCGGATTGAGCTCGAGGGTCGGCCTGGACTCCGGGACATCCTGTCCGGCCGCCTTGAGCATGCGCACCAGGTGCGATGGCAGTTCGCCAGCCTCGCGCACCAGACAGGCCGGCGAGTCGGTGAGGCGCAGCGTCACGCGCACCGCCTTGGCACGACCATCGAGCGCGGTCTGTACCCGCTCGACCAGACCCTTGTGCGTCTCGGTGGCGGTCTCCTGCGCCTGCTTCTCCCCGGCGTCGGCCAGGTCGCCAAGGTCGAGGTCGCCGCGCGTCACCGGCACGATCTTCTTGCCGTCGAACTCGCGCAGGTGGTTGAGCATCCACTCGTCGACGCGCTCGCCGAGCAGAAGCACCTCGATGCCCTTCCTGCGGAACACCTCCAGATGCGGTGAGTGGCGGGCCGCAGCGGCACTCTCGGCGGCGATGACGTAGATGTCCTGCTGGCCCTGCTTCATGCGGCCGACATACTCGGCCAGCGACACCGTCTGCGCATCACCCTCGTTGGCGGTCGATGCGAAGCGCAGCAGCTTGGCGATGCGCTCGCGGTTGGCGAAGTCCTCGCCGGTGCCCTCCTTGAGTACCGCGCCGAAGGCACTCCATGCCTGCGCGTACTTCTCGGGCTGGTTCTCTGCCAGTTCCTCGAGCAGGCCGAGCACCTTCTTGCTGGCACCGGCGCGGATCGCTTCGACGTCGCGCGACTCCTGCAGGATCTCGCGACTGATGTTCAGCGGCAGGTCGGCGGCATCGATCACGCCGCGCACGAAGCGCAGGTAGCCGGGCAGCAGTTGCTCGGCGTTGTCCATGATGAAGACGCGCTTGACGTAGAGCCGGACGCCGCGCTTGGCGTCGCGGTCATAGAGGTCGAACGGCGCGCGGCCCGGCAGGTAGAGCAGCACGGTGTAGTCCTGGCGACCCTCGACGCGGGCGTGCACGTGGCCCAAGGGTGACTCGAAGTCGTGCGCGACGTGCTTGTAGAACTCGTCGTACTGTGCGTCGGTGATGTCACCCTTGGGGCGGGTCCAGAGGGCGGTGCCCGCGTTGACCTGCTCGGTCTCGCCGGTGGCCTTCATGCCGCCGGAGGCTTCGTCCCAAGCCTCCTTGTCCATGAGGATGGGCATCTGGATATGGTCGGCGTAGCGGCGCAGCACCTCGCGCAGTTTCCAGCCTGAGAGGAATTCATCCTCGCCCTGCTTGAGGTGGAGGATCACTTCGGTGCCACGGGCGGGCCGGTCGATGGTCTCGACGCTGAACTCGCCGCTGCCGTCCGACACCCACTCGACGCCCTCGCTGGCCGGCAGACCGGCGCGGCGGGAGCGCACGGTGACACGGTCGGCGACGATGAACGAGGAGTAGAAGCCGACACCGAACTGGCCGATCAGGCTCGCGTCCTGGCGAGCATCGCCGGTGAGCCTGGCGAAGAACTCCCGCGTGCCCGATCTGGCGATGGTGCCGAGATGCTCGATGGCCTCCTGCCGACTCATGCCGATGCCGTTGTCGGCGATGGTGACCGTGCGCGCGTCCTTGTCGAAGCTCACGCGGATCCGCAGCTCGGGGTCCGATTCCAGCAGACCTGCGTCCGCCAGTGACTCGAAGCGCAGCTTGTCACAGGCGTCCGACGCGTTGCTGGTGAGCTCGCGCAGGACGATCTCCTTGTTGCTGTAGAGCGAGTGCACCATCAGGTGCAGCAACTGTTTGACTTCGGCCTGAAAACCGAGCGTCTCCTTGTGGTCGGGCATGCGGGGCTCCTTGCTGGCGGGGTGACGGCGGCACCGTCGCGGCGACGGTCGGCGGGGAACACCCGCGCTGCGCGTCAGATGGAGGCCCGGTCTGCCATTTCAAGGCTTGTGTGCGCCCCCGGGGAACACCCGCCCCGGCTCGCCGTCAGACGCATCGATCCGTATCCTTGCCACCCGCGATCCCACCACCGACACCCGGAGACGACATGAGCCAGAAGCACGCCACCACCACGGCGCCGATCCACGAACTGATGGCTACCCGCTGGAGTGGCCGCGCCTTCGACGCGGGACGACTCCTGGACCGGGAGCAGGTCACCGCCCTGCTCGAGGCGGCCCGCTGGGCACCGTCGTGCTACGGCGATCAACCCTGGCGCTTCGTGGTGGCGGACCGCGCGACCGATCCAGCCGCCTGGCAGACCGCGCTCGAATGCCTGGTCCCGTTCAACGCCGGATGGGCTCGCCATGCACCGCTGCTGGTGGTCGTGTGTGCCGACCCGAGGTTCGGCCACAACGGCGCCGACAACCGGTGGGCGACCTACGACACCGGCGCCGCGACCATGGCGCTCTGCCTGCAGGCCAATGCGCTGGGCATGAGCACCCACCAGATGGGTGGCTTCGATGAGGGCAAGACGCGTGCCGCCTTCGGCATCCCGGCCGAGGTACCGATCATGGCGGTGGTCGCGGTGGGCTTCCTTGGCAGCGACGACGTGCTCGACGAGGAGTTGCGCCAGCGCGAGCGCGCGGCCCGCTCCCGCAAGGAGCTCGGCGAGACCTTCTACGCCGGCCGGTGGGGCCAGGCCTGGCGGGCTGGCCGCTGACGCGCCGGTCATGTGGCCGATGCGGCGACCAAGCGGCCACCGGGAGAATCGGGTCGTGGCGGTCACGGTGACGGCCACGGCCGGCGTCGCCGGTCCTTCCAGCCATCCGGAGGTTCCCATGCAGCGCGGATTCACCCTGATCGAGATGCTCATCGTCGTCGCCATCGCCGGCATCCTTGCGGCGATCGCGGTGCCCCAGTACCAGTCCTACACCAAGCGCGCCAAGTTCGCCGAGGTGGTCGCGGCGATCCAGCCCTACAAGGCCGGTGTCGAGAGTTGCTTCCAGAGCACCGGCTCACTGACCGGCTGCAGCGCCGGCAGCAATGGCGTCCCGGCCGATGCCACCACCGCCTCCGGCGACACCGGCAAGACCGCGGTCGCCTCGGTCAGCACCGGTGCATCCGGTGTCATCACCGCGACCGGGTCCTCGGCCGTCGATGGCGCCACCTACATCCTCGAACCGGCGGTCCCGTCGTCAGGCGCCGCGGCCCTGCTGTGGAGCGTGAAGTCGACCAGTACCTGCAAGGACAAGGGATACTGCGCCTGATGCCCGCTCTGCTCACCACCGCCATGATGTGCCGATGAACCTGCCGCTCTCACCTGCCGAGGCCCTGCTGGGCGCAGTCGTTGTGGTCGTCGTCGCCAAGACCATCGCCTGGCTGCTGCAGTTGCGCACCAGGAACGCCGGCATCGTCGATGCCATCTGGGCCTGGAGCCTCGGCGGGCTGGCCGTGTGGTTCGCCGTGACCGGGGCCGGTGACGCCGGTGTGCGTGCCGTCACCGGCATCCTCGGTGGTCTGTGGGGGCTGCGCCTGGGTTGGCATCTCTGGGTGCGCAACTGGGGTGCCGCGGAGGACTGGCGCTACGCCGGCTTCCGCGCACGCTGGGGCGACAAGGCCGATCGCAACATGTGGTTCTTCTTCCAGTTCCAGAACATCTTCACGCTGATCCTCGCCTCCAGCGCCTTTCTGGTACCCGCCAGCCAGAGCGTGGCGCTGCCTCCTGCCATGCTGGCGCTGGCGGTGTTCGTCTGGGCGGTATCGGTGTTCGGCGAGACGGTCGCGGATCGCCAGCTCGAGGCCTTCCGCCGCGACCCCGACAATCGTGGCAAGGTCTGCGACCGGGGCCTCTGGGGTTGGTCGCGTCACCCCAACTATTTCTTCGAGACCGTGCACTGGTTGGCCTACGTGCCGCTGGCTTGGGGCTCGGGCTGGCTGGCAGCGACCTTGGTCGCGCCGCTGGTGATGGCGTTTCTGCTGCTGCGCATGTCCGGCCTGCCGATCCTCGAGGCCGGATTGGTGCAGCGCAAGCCCGGTTACGCCGAGTACATGCGGCGTACCAGCGCCTTCATCCCGCTTCCACCGCGTCCCTGACCCGTGCGCGCGAACGGACTCCGCGACGTCCCGCAACAGGATCCCCGATGGCCCTGATCCGCATGGCCGAGCGCGGCCTGCTCCCGGACTGGCTGTTGCGTCTCGGCATGCGCCGCATGATGCGGCAGCGCCTCGACGAGCCGTCGGCGCGCTGGCCGCACCTGCGCTCGGCAAGGTTCCGCGAGTGGCTGGCGGAGTTGCGGGCCAGCCCCATCGCCGTCCATACCCAGGACGCCAACGTGCAGCACTACGAGGTGCCGGCGGCGTTCTTTCACGCGCATCTCGGGCCGCGCCTCAAGTACAGCTGCTGCTGGTACGAGACCGGTCGCGAGTCTCTGGCGCAGGCCGAAGAGGCGATGCTGGCGCTCTACGCCGAGCGGGCACGACTGGCCGATGGCATGCGCATCCTCGATCTCGGTTGCGGTTGGGGTTCGCTTGCGCTGTGGCTGGCGGAACGCTACCCCGCGAGCCAGATCGTCGGGCTCTCCAATTCCCGGGGGCAACGCGAGTTCATCACCGCGCGTGCGGCCGAGCGCGGCCTGTCCAACCTCACCATCCACACCGGCAACGTGGTCGACTTCGAGTTCACGCCGGAGCAGACCGGGGGTGGTTTCGATCGCGTCCTGTCGATCGAGATGTTCGAGCACATGCGCAACTACGGGCTGCTGCTGGCCAAGGTCCGGGGCTGGCTCAGGGATGACGGCAAGCTGTTCGTCCACATCTTCGCTCACCCCACGCTGTCCTACCCCTACGAGGTCCGCGACGAGAGCGACTGGATGACGCAGTACTTCTTCCTCGGCGGCATCATGCCCAGTGAGCACCTGCTCGCGCACTTCCAGGACGACCTGCGCATCGTCGATCAATGGTGGGTCGATGGTCGCCACTATCAGCAGACCAGCGAGCACTGGTTGCAGGGCATGGACGGCGCGCGCGACGAGATCGCCGCCATCTTCCGCCAGGCCTACGGCAGCGACTGGAAGCTCTGGGTGCAGCGCTGGCGCATGTTCTACATGGCGGTGGCCGAGTTCTTCGGCTTCGACCACGGGCGCGAATGGGGAGTCACGCACATCCTGTTCGAGCCACGCACGAAACGGAGGGCTTGATGATGCTGCGCGGTCTGATGACCTTGCTGTTGGCGCTGATGACCGGCTTGGCCGGTGCCGAGACGCTGCGTTTTCACGGTTATGCCACCGATCTCGACAGCGGCAAGTACCTCTACACCGAGTCTCACGAGCAGCAGGCGGAGAACGGGTTGGTGCAGACCGCGACCATCACGTATTTCGATGGGGCCGGCAAGCGGGTCGCGCGCAAGACGCTCGACTACCGGCAGAACCGCAGCATCCCCGTGTTTCGCGCCGAGAGCCCGGAAGAGGGCTACGTCGAGGCGCTGCGGGGCATCTCCGGCGGTGCACTCGACCTGCTCAAGGTGACGCGCGAGAAGGGCGAGCAGACCAAGTCGCTGAAGCTGCCCAAGGGCCTGGTTGCCGCCGACAGCGGCTTCAATCACCTGATCCAGGACAACCTGCCGACCTTGCTCGAAGGCAAGACCCTGCAGTTCCATCTGGTGGTGGCCGGCAACCTCGACGTCTACCACTTCCGCGCCAGGAAGGTGCGCGACGAGAGCTTCGAGGGTGCGCCTGCGGCGCTGCTGCGCGTCGAACCAGACTCCCTGCTGCGCTTCCTGGTGGACCCGCTCGACCTGCTGTACGACCCCTCGACCCGTCGCCTGCTCGAGTATCGCGGGGTGTCCAACATCCTGGATCCGGCCACCAGCAAGGTCTACCCCAAGGTGCGTATCCGCTACTCCAGCAAGGCACCGCCCGAGGCCCGTGCGCCCGACCTCTAGCCGCCGAAGAAGTCGCGCACCTTGCCCATCCAGGACTGCGCGCGCGGGTTGTGCCGCTCCGGCGAGCCGGCACTGATCGCCTCGAACTCGCGCAACAGCTCCCGCTGCCGGTCGGTCAGCCGCACCGGCGTCTCCACCATCACGTGGCAAAGGAGGTCTCCGGTGCTGTGGCTGCGTACGCCCTTGATGCCCTTGTTGCGCAGGCGGAATACCTGTCCGCTCTGCGTCTCGGCGGGCACCTTGATACGTGCGGAACCATCCAGCGTCGGGATCTCGATCTCCCCCCCCAGTGCGGCGGTGGTGAAGGACACCGGCATCTCGCAGTGCAGATCGTCGTGGTCGCGGCGGAAGACCGCGTGCTCCTTGATGTGGACGACCACGTAGAGATCCCCGGAGGGCCCGCCGTTGACGCCGTGTTCTCCCTCGCCGGAGAGGCGGATGCGGTCTCCCTCGTCGACCCCGGCCGGGATCTTGACCGAAAGGGTCTTGTGTGACTTGATGCGCCCGCCTCCGTGGCAGACGTGACAAGGGTCCTGGATCTCCTTGCCGCTGCCATGACACACCGGGCAGGTCTGCTGGATACTGAAGAAGCCCTGCTGCATGCGTACCTGACCATGCCCCTTGCAGGTCCGGCAGGTGATCGGCTGGGTGCCGGGTTTGGCACCGCTACCGTGGCAGGCGCCGCACTCCTCCATCGTCGGCACACGCAGCTGCGTCTCGGTGCCGCGCGCTGCCTGCTCGAGCGAGATCTCCAGGTTGTAGCGCAGGTCGGCCCCGCGATAGACATTGCTGCGCCCACCGCGAGCCTGACCGAAGATGTCACCGAAGATGTCACCGAAGGCGTCGGCGAAGTCGGCCCCGTTGCGAGGTCCGCCGCCGCCGGCACCCATCGTCGGGTCGACCCCGGCGTGGCCGAACTGGTCGTAGGCGCTCCGCTTCTGACCGTCGGAGAGCACCTCGTAGGCCTCCTTGGCCTCCTTGAAGTTCTCCTCGGCCTTGGGGTTGTCCGGGTTGCGGTCGGGATGGAACTTCATGGCCAACTTGCGGTAGGCCTTCTTGATATCATCCTCGGACGCGTCCCGGTTCACCCCGAGCACGTCGTAGTAGTCACGCTTCGCCATCGTCGAGGCCCTCGGCCCTGCTTACTTCTGGTCGCCCTTGACCTCGGTGAACTCGGCATCGACCACGTCGCCATCGTCCTTGCCGCCCGTCGCATTGCCTTCGCCAGCGGTCGCTCCGGCACCGGCCTGGGCATACATCGCCTCGGCGAGCTTGTGCGAGGACTCGGTGAGGGTATTTGTCGCGGCCTCGATGGCGTCCTTGTCGTTCCCCTTGAGGGCCTCTTCGACCGCTTGGATGGCGGCTTCGATCTTGCCCTTGTCTTCCGCGGAGACCTTGTCGCCGGCCTCAGCGAGCGTCTTTTTCACCGAGTGCACAAGGCCATCCGCCGCGTTGCGCGCCTGCGCCAGAGCCAACACCTTGGCGTCCTCGGCGGCATTGGCCTCAGCGTCCTGCACCATGCGCTGGATCTCCTCCTCGGAAAGACCCGAGTTGGCCTTGATGGTGATCTTGTTCTCCTTGCCGGTCGCCTTGTCCTTGGCCGAGACATGGAGGATGCCGTTGGCGTCGATGTCGAAGGTGACCTCGATCTGTGGCATGCCGCGCGGTGCAGACGGGATGCCCTCGAGGTTGAACTGGCCGAGGCTCTTGTTGCCGGCTGCCACATCGCGCTCGCCCTGCAGCACGTGGATGGTCACCGCCGACTGGTTGTCGTCGGCGGTCGAGAACACCTGACCGGCCTTGGTCGGGATGGTCGTGTTCTTCTGGATGAGCTTGGTCATCACACCACCCAAGGTCTCGATGCCCAGCGACAGCGGCGTCACATCGAGCAGGAGGACGTCCTTCACGTCGCCGCGGAGCACGCCACCCTGGATGGCTGCACCGACCGCCACGGCCTCGTCCGGATTGACGTCCTTGCGCGGCTCCTTGCCGAAGAAGGCCTTGACCGCCTCCTGCACCTTGGGCATGCGGGTCTGGCCGCCGACCAGGATGACATCCTCGACGTCGCCGACCTTGAGCCCGGCGTCCTTGATCGCCACCTTGCAGGGCTCGATGGTGCGGTTGATGAGGTCCTCGACCAGGCTCTCGAACTTGGCGCGCGTGATCTTCACCACCAGGTGCTTCGGCCCGGTCTGGTCCATGGCGATGTAGGGCTCGTTGACCTCGGTCTGCTGGCTCGACGAGAGCTCGATCTTGGCGCGCTCGGCGGCAGCCTTGATGCGCTGCAGGGCAATGGCGTCGTTGCGCAGGTCGATGCCCTGCTGCGTCTTGAACTCGTCACAGAGGAAGTCGATCAGGCGCTGGTCGAAGTCCTCGCCGCCGAGGAAGGTGTCGCCGTTGGTCGACAGCACCTCGAACTGGTGCTCGCCGTCGATCTCCGAGATCTCGATGATCGAGATGTCGAACGTGCCACCGCCAAGGTCATAGACGGCGATCTTGCGGTCGCCTTCCTTTTTGTCGAGGCCGAATGCCAGCGCCGCAGCCGTCGGCTCGTTGATGATGCGCTTGACCTCGAGCCCGGCGATGCGGCCAGCGTCCTTGGTCGCCTGACGCTGCGCATCGTTGAAGTAGGCCGGCACGGTGATCACCGCCTCGGTCACTTCCTCGCCGAGGTAGTCCTCCGCGGTCTTCTTCATCTTGCGCAGCACCTGCGCACTGATCTCCGGCGGCGCCATCTTCTTGCCGCGCACTTCGACCCAGGCATCGCCGTTGTCAGCCTTGGCGATGGCGTAGGGCATCAGTTCGATGTCCTTCTGCACCTCTTTCTCGGTGAACTTGCGACCGATCAGGCGCTTGACCGCGAACAGCGTGTTCTTGGGGTTGGTCACCGCCTGGCGCTTGGCCGGCGCGCCGACCAGGATCTCTCCGTCCTCCTGGTAGGCGATGATGGACGGCGTGGTGCGGGCGCCCTCCGCGTTCTCCAGTACCTTGGGCGTGCCGCCTTCCATGACGGCGACGCAGGAGTTGGTGGTACCGAGGTCGATGCCGATGATCTTGGCCATTTGGTTTTCCTTGGGGTTTGGCCTGCGACCGCCGTTCGCGGCGGCAGGCTTTGTTTCGTGTAGGTCTGCGGATGCAGTGGAAGTGGGGTCGGGCGTCGCCGATTCAAGGGCTCGTCTGGCCCTTGGCCACGGTCACCAGGGCTGGGCGCAGCACCCGCTCGTGCAGGGTGTAGCCCTTGAGCATCACGGCGACCACGGTGTTGGCCGGCTGATCGGACTCGACCATCGACATCGCCTGGTGGCGGTTGGGATCGAACTTCCCCCTTAGCGGCTGTTCGGCCCGCACCTGCGCGCCCTCGAAGGCTGCGTCCAGTTGCTTGAGCGTGAGCTCCACGCCTTCACGCAGAGCGGCAGCGTTCGCCGGGTCGCTGGCCAATGCGGCCTCGAGACTGTCCTTGACCGAGAGCAGGCTGGTGGCGAAGCGCTCGACGGCGAACCGCGAAGCCTTCTGCACATCCTCGGCAGCGCGGCGACGGATGTTCTCGCTCTCGGCACGAGCGTAGAGCAGCGCCGCGCGGAGCTCTTCCAGTTGTCTCTGCAGGTCTGCGGCACCCGCCATCGCGGCGTTCTCGTCCTCGCTCCGGACCGATGCCGGACCGGTCGCCGCTGTGGCGTCTTCGGCGCCGGGTTCGGGCGGCGCCGGTTGGGTGTCCTTGGGGTCTTGCATGTGGGATCTCCAGTCGGTGCACGGCAGACGGGTCGGCCGGCGATTGCGCTCGACATGGAGGCGCTCTCCGGGATTTCAAGGCCCTGGTGCGGATGCCATTGGCAGCGCTCGGGGAGGGTGGGAAGTCGCCTCGGCTATACTGCGCCGCTCGGCATCGGCGGCTTGCGGTGGCGGGCGCCGCCGGGAGCGGTGCTGCGCGCCGCGAGTGCCGCCCAACCCCAGCGGAGTGGCGCGCGACATGGCAGGACACAGCAAATGGGCCAACATCCAGCACCGCAAGGGGCGTCAGGATGAGAAGCGCGGCCGCATCTTCTCGCGGCTGGCCAAGGAGATCACAGTGGCTGCCAAGATGGGCGGTGGCGACCCGGGTTTCAATCCACGTCTGCGTCTGGCGGTCGACAAGGCCAAGGACGTGAACATGCCGGCCGACAACATCGACCGCGCCATCAAGAAGGGTACCGGTGAGCTCGAGGGCGTCGACTACGTCGAGATCCGTTATGAGGGTTATGGCATCGGTGGTGCCGCGGTGATGGTCGACTGCCTCACCGACAACCGTACCCGCACCGTCGCCGACGTGCGCCACGCCTTTGCCAAGCACGGCGGCAATCTCGGCACCGACGGCTGTGTCGCATTCCAGTTCCGGCATTGCGGCCAGCTGCTGTTCGCGCCAGGGGTCAGCGAGGATGCACTGATGGAGGCCGCGGTCGATGCCGGTGCCGAAGACGTCGTCGCGCACGGCGACGGTTCCTTCGAGGTGATCACCGGCCCGGCTGAGTTGAGCCGTGTCCGCGAGAACTTGGAGAAGGCGGGTCTCAGGCCCGAGCTGGCGGAGGTCACGCAGCGGCCACTCAATGAGACCGAGCTTTCAGGGGACGACGCGGCGAAGATGCAGAGGCTCCTCGATGCCCTCGAGAGCCTCGACGATGTGCAGGAGGTGTACACCTCTGCGGTGTTCGACGAGGTATGAGCACGCTGCGCATCCTCGGCATCGACCCGGGTCTGCGCGTCACCGGATTCGGCGTCATCGATGTCGATGGTGCGCGATTGGCGTATGTCGCCAGCGGCCGCGTTCGTGGTGGCGAGCGGCTTCCTCTGCCCGAGCGCATCCGCCTGTTGGTGGATGGCATCGACAAGGTGATTCGCGAGTACCGGCCGCAAGCGGCGGCGGTGGAACAGGTGTTCGTCAACGTCAACCCGCAGTCGACCCTGCTGCTCGGTCAGGCACGCGGTGCCGCGCTGGCGGTGCTGGTGGGCGCGTCGCTGCCGGTGAGCGAGTACACCGCGCTGCAGGTCAAGCAGGCGGTGGTCGGCGCCGGCAAGGCCGGCAAGCAGCAGGTGGCGCACATGGTGGGGAGGTTGCTGGCGTTGCCGGTCGAGCCCGAGGGCGATGCCGCTGACGCACTGGCCTGCGCCATCTGCCACGCGCATACGGTCAACGGCTATGGTGGCCGGCGCACCGGTGCTCGCAGGGGCGGGAGGGTGCGCAGCATCGAGGAGTGGCTGCGGTGAGGGTGGCTCCGGCGGGAGCGGGTGCATCGTGATCGGCTGTCTGCGCGGGACATTGCTGGCCAAGCAGCCGCCGCAGTTGCTGGTCGAGGTCGCCGGCGTCGGCTACGAGGTGGACGTACCGATGAGCACGCTCTACGCATTGCCCGCGCTTGGCGCCGAGGTGACGCTGCTGACGCACCTCGTGGTGCGTGAGGACGCGCAGTTGCTGTATGGCTTCGCAACCGACCGCGAACGTTGCACCTTCCGCGAGCTGCTGCGCATCTCCGGCGTCGGCCCGAAGGTCGCTTTGGCGGTGCTGTCCGGCCTCTCCACCGACGATCTGGCACGCGCCGTGGCGATGCAGGACACTGCCTTGCTCACGCGTGTGCCGGGCATCGGCAAGAAGACCGCGGAGCGCCTGTTGCTCGAGCTCAAGGGCCGCTTGGCCGATGCGCTGCCGGGGGCGGGCGGTGCCGTTGCGGGGGGCGTCGGTGCCGACGTGATGGCCGCCCTGGTGGCGCTCGGCTACAACGAGCGCGAGGCTGCTGCTGCGGTGCGGACGCTGGCAGAGGGCGTGTCGGTGGAGGAGGGCATCCGCGCGGCGCTCAAGGCCCTGGCGCGGTGAGTGCGGTGCTTGTCTCCTAGGACAGCGCCTTGTGCAGGTTGTAGAGGCTGATGAAGGTGATCACCAGCCCGACGATGGTCATCAGCGCCCGCGCCGGGATGCGGCTGCAGAGCACCGCCGCGAAGGGTGCCGCGAACAGTCCGCCGAACACCAGGCCACCGACCGTGAGCCACGGACTGGCGGTGATGAGGGCCGAGAACGACGCCGCCGTGGAGAGTGTGAGAAAGAACTCGGCGAAGTTGACCGAGCCGATGGTGGTGCGCGGGTCGTGACCCGAACCGACCAGCGAGGTGGTCACCACCGGCCCCCAGCCGCCGCCACCAGCGGCGTCGACGAAGCCGCCGAACAGTGCCAGCTTGGCGACGTGGCGGGGCTTCTCGCGGTTGGCCTTGCGCTTGTGATAGGCGCGCCAGAGGATGTACAACCCCATCAGCAGCAGGTAGCCGGAGATGAGGGGCTTCATCGCCTCGCCGTCGACCTGGGTCACCACCAGCACACCCACCGTCGCGCCGACGATGCCGGGCACCAGCAGGCGCAGGAAGAGGTCGCGGTTGACGTTGCCGAGCCGCACGTGGGAGATGCCCGACAGCCCGGTGGTGAAGACCTCGGCGATGTGCACCGAGGCGCTGGCGACGGCTGGTGAGGCACCGGTGCTGAGCAGGAAGGTGGTCGCCGAGATGCCATAGGCCATGCCCAGCGCGCCGTCGATCATCTGGGCGACGAAGCCCACCCCGGCGGCAGACCAGAACCGGGGATCGGTGAACACGCTCTCCAGCACCGCGCCGGTGCGCACGCCGTTGATGACCACGAACTGGCCTGCGAGGTAGAGGGCCAGTGCCACCAGGATCAGGCCGGTGGCCCACGCTGCCCAGACCAGGTGCGGGTGGCGCAGTTCCTCGGTGACCAGGGTCTCGAGCGGTGGCAGACCGGCTTCGAGGTGTTCGCGGTTGATGGCGTCGGTGCCGAGGTCGGGGTCGCGGATCTTCATGGGTGGGTGGAAGGGGGTGTCCGGATGATGGCGATAGCCGCCAAGGGCCGCGCATGCTAACCGACTGTCGCCGCGGCGCATAGATGGATGCATCGGCCCTGAACCGGTCGCATGACCGATGCCGGGACTGCAGCGCTCGCCTAGCCTCGGGGCATGTCTCCGGGCCCCACTCGACTTGCCGCGTCAGGCGGTCTGCCGCCCTGTCCCGCCGCATCTGCCGGGGTCGGCAACGATGGCAGCCAGTGGCCACCGGGCGACAGGTGGATCGCGCATTCCGCCGGCGGTGGGCTGGATGAGGATGGGCGTCACCGCCACAACGCCGACTTCGAGCGCGACGAGTTGGCGCGCTGCGCCGACTTCTTCAACCACGCGCTGCCGCAGCCGCTCAATGCCGAGCAGAGGGCCGCCATCGTCGTCGACGAGGACGCCACCCTGGTGGTGGCCGCTGCCGGGTCCGGCAAGACCACCCTGCTGTTGGGCAAGATCGCCTACCTCTTGATGCGTGGGCTGGCACGTCCGGAGGAGATCGCGCTGCTCGCCTTCAACCAGTCGGTGCGCGCCGAGGTCGGGCAGCGCCTCGCCAGCACCTGTCCGGGGGTGGCTGTGCACACCTTCCACTCGCTCGGCCTCGACATCGTCCGCAGCGCATCCGTCAAGCCCGTCCGTCTGTCGGCCCTTGCCACCGACGGCGATGGGTTCCGCGCGTTCGTCCGCCAGACGCTTCTGGTGCAGGCCGGGTCGCGGCCTCGGCTGATGGCGGAGTGGCTGGCGGCAGACTTCCGGCCCGCTTGTGACGAGAGCATCCTGCGTGACCGACGGCAGCGGGCGGTATGGCTCCGCCAGCATCCTTCAGTGACATTGCTCGGCTCGCGCGTGGCTGGCGAACCGCTGCGCGAAGTCGCCGACCGCCTGACCCTGGCCGGCATCCGCTACCGGCTGGACACCTCCCTGTCATGCCTGCCCGGTCTCCCGGGCTACCGGCCGCAGGTGTGGCTGCCTGAAGCGCGGCTTGCCATCGACCTCGCAGACGCCGGCGGCGACCGTGTCCAGCAGGCCGGTGGGGGTGGTGATTGGGTCGCGCGGCTCGGCCATGAACTGCTGGCCCGACTGGCCTGTCTGCGCCACCGTGTGCGGCGGGTACGGCTGGCAGGCACGGCCCGGCTGCAGCGCGACGGTTGTCTCGGACAGGTGCTGGCCACCGCGTTGGCACGCCATGCGATCGACCTCTGCCCACGCGCCGTCGGTGCCCTTGCCGTATGCCCCGGCTTCGAGCAGCGACTCGACCACAGCGCTGCCCTCTTCGCCACCTGCATCACCCTGCACAAGGGCGCGGTTGCCGCCACTCCGGCCGTTGCCGCTGCCGCTGCCGCAGACTTGGACCGCGAGAGCGGTCCATCGCCACCTGGGACTCGCCGTCGAGCCGCCTTCGATGCCATCTTCGAGGGCGTCCTGGCGGCTTACCAGGCGCAGATGGGGGCTCGCGGCGAGATCGACTTCAACGACATGATCGCGTCTGCGGTCGACTCGCTCGACCGTGGCGCAGCGCAGGTCCCCTTTCTATACCTGCTGGTCGATGAGTTCCAGGACATCTCGGCCGGGCGCGCGGCGCTGATCCACGCATTGCGCCGGTCTCGTCCCGGCATGCGGCTGGTGGCGGTGGGCGACGACTGGCAGTCGATCTACCGTTTCGCGGGCAGCGATGTGAGTATCATGACCGGCTTCGAGCGCCACTTCGGGCCCACCGAGTTGCGCTTCCTGCGCCAGACCTTCCGCTTCGACCGCAATCTGGAGCGCATCGCGTCGGCCTTCGTGCTGCGCAACCCGTCACAGATCCGCAAGCAGGTCGAGGCGCGGGAGCCGCAGGACGAGGCGTCGCCGGTGGTGCTCTGGATGCCGCGCGAGAATGAACCCGGTCACCCGTTGAGCAGGATCGCCGAGGACCTGACGCGGTCTCCGCCCGCTGGTTTGCCGGCTTGCCCCGAGGTCCTCATCCTCGCCCGCTACCGCGTGCTGTTGCAGGGGCTGCCGCTGGCGGAACTGGCTTCCCGTCACCCGCAGGTGCACTGGCGCTGCAGCACCATCCACCGCGCCAAGGGGGCGACCGCCGATTGCGTCGTCCTGCTCGGCGTCCGCGGGGGTCGCCAGCCGTTCCCGGCGGAGCGTGGCGACGATCCGCTGCTGGATGCCTTTCTGGGAGTTGCCGAACCGTTCCCGCACGCCGAGGAGCGGCGTCTGTTCTACGTGGCCTTGACTCGTGCACGTCATCGGGCCTATGTCGTTGGTGATCGCTTCCGGCCCTCGCCCTTCTTCGTCGAGTTGCAGGCGCTGGGCGCGGACGCCTCGCGCTGTGAGCCGAGCGACTGAACCCGCGTGGCGGCTTGCCCGGCGGCTGTGCCGATGCGCCCCGGCTGGGATACTCTCGCGCCATGATCGAGAACGACCGCCTCGTCGGCGCCCGCGCCACCAGCCCGCAGGAGGATGCCGTGGAGCGGGCCCTGCGCCCCCGCGACCTCGCCGAGTACGTCGGTCAGGAGAAGGCACGCGGCCAGATCTCCTTGTTCGTCGAGGCCGCCCGAAAACGCCGCGAGGCGCTCGACCACGTGCTGCTGTATGGCCCGCCGGGCCTGGGCAAGACCACCCTGGCGCACATCATCGCCCACGAGATGGGGGTGGGCCTGCGCCAGACCTCCGGTCCGGTGCTCGAGCGAGCGGGCGACCTCGTCGCGCTGCTCACCAACCTCGAGCCGCACGATGTGCTCTTCATCGACGAGATCCACCGTCTCGGCCCGGTGGTCGAGGAGGTGCTCTACCCGGCGCTGGAGGACTACCAGGTCGACATTATGATCGGCGAGGGTCCGGCGGCGCGCTCGGTCAAGCTCGACCTGCCGCCCTTCACCCTGGTCGGTGCCACCACCCGCGCCGGCATGCTCACCAACCCACTGCGCGACCGCTTCGGCATCGTCGCCCGCCTCGAGTTCTACTCGCCGGAGGAACTGGCACGCATCGTCGCGCGCTCGGCCGGCCTGCTCGACGTCGGCATCGACGCGGAGGGAGCGCTCGAGGTGGCGCGGCGCTCGCGTGGCACGCCGCGTATCGCCAACCGTCTGTTGCGTCGCGTGCGCGACTACGCGCAGGTTCGAGCCTCCGGTCACATCGATAGCGCCACCGCCGACGCCGCGTTGCTGTTGCTGGAGGTCGATCGCAGCGGCCTGGACCCGCAGGACCATCGCCTGCTGCGTGCCATCATCCAGCGCTTCGACGGCGGACCGGTGGGGGTCGACAGCCTGGCGGCTGCAGTCGGCGAGGAGCGCGACACGCTGGAGGACGTCATCGAGCCCTACCTGATCCAGCAAGGCTTCCTGCAGCGCACGCTACGCGGTCGGGTGGCGTCGTCCTCTGCCTACCGGCACCTTGGGCTTCCGCCGCCGTCAGCAGCAGGGGGTGGCGAGGTGCCGCAAGCCGGTCTGTTCTGAAGCAGCCGGGTTCTGGGCCATAATCCGCCTCCCATGTCGAATCGCCACCCCATCATCGCTGTCACCGGGTCTTCCGGTGCCGGCACCAGCACCGTCAAGCTCGCCTTCGACCACATCTGTCGGCGCGAGTCGATCGATGCCATCCACATCGAGGGTGACAGCTTCCACCGCTTCGGTCGCGGCGACATGCAGATGGCCATCGCCGAGCAACTCGGCCGCAACAAGCGGCCGATCAGCCACTTTGGCCCGGAGGGCAATCTGCTCGGTGAGTTGGAGCGTTGCTTCAGCACCTATGCCGAGGCCGGTGTCTGCCAGCGCCGGCATTACATCCACAATGAGGAGGAGTCCAGCCAGCACGGCGTGCCGGTGGGGGCCTTCACCGACTGGTATCCCACTCCGGCGGGCAGCGAACTGCTGCTCTACGAGGGGCTGCACGGCGGTTTTGTGGGCGGTGGCGTGGATGTGGCCAAGTGGGTCGACCTGCTGATCGGCGTGGTGCCAGTGGTCAACCTCGAGTGGATCCAGAAGATCCACCGCGACATGAAGGAACGCGGCTATTCGATGGAGGCCGTGACCGATGCCATCCTGCGCCGCATGCACGACTACGTGCACCACATCTGTCCACAGTTCTCTCGCACCCACATCAATTTCCAGCGGGTGCCCCTGGTCGATACCTCCAACCCGTTCTCGGCGCGCGACATCCCCACGCTCGATGAGAGTTTCGTGGTGATCCGCTTCCGCAATCCGAAGGGGATCAACTTCCCCTATCTGCTGAGCATGATCCCCAGTTCGTTCATGACGCGGCCGAACTGCATCGTCGTGCCGGGTGGGAAGATGGGGATGGCGATGCAGCTCATCCTCACACCACTCATCCTTGAACTCATGGATCGCCGCCGCCGGGTCGTGCCGGTCGGTATCGGTGAGTGAGTCTCAGGCGGTCCCGCGCTTGCGCGAGCCGAAGCCGGCCGTGGTGCTGCCGTCGGGTCGATAGGTCTGGTCGGGGTTGGCGAGCCGCACCAGCAGGTCCAGCGCCTGACGGTTGATGCGGGTCAGGCTCTCGAGCAGGTTCTGATTGGTCTGATGTTGGGCCTGCACCTCGCGAGACCGCGCCAGCAGGTCCCGCCACACCTCGAGGCCATCTCGCGAAGCCTTGAGCCAGTCCTCGATGGCCTGCTGGGTGTTGGCGACGCCGGCCAACCGCAGGCCCTCGGAGCGTTCGTCAGCCAGTCTCTGCATACGCTCGAGGAGTGCGCCCTTGCGCTTCAGCAGGGCTTCCAGTGCTTCGCTGTCGCTGCTGCCCATCGCCTCGAACTCCTCGGCAAGGAGCACCGACAGTTGCTGCATGTCGGTGAACTCTCGGCGCAGGATATCGGTGAACCGGGAAGTGTCCATGGCCGCATTGTGGCGCAGACGGTGGCGCGATGCGAACCGCCAGGATCCACCGCCCCCGCAGACCGTGCCCGCCCACGGCGGGGCTGACTGCCGGGATCAGGCGCTACGGGTCATCAGCAGGTCGCGCGCGCTGCCCAACAACTGGTCGGCCACCTTGGCACTGTCGATCTGGAAGCGGCCCTGGGTGATCGCCTGCTTGATCTCCTCGACGCGCTTCAGGTCGACGGCAGGGACCTCCTGCAGCGAGGTCTCGGCCGCGGCCAGAAGACTGGCGCGTGGGTCGATGCGGACGTCGTCGCTGTCACGGCCGGCGTCGCTCCCCGGTACCACCGGCTTGCCGCGGCTCTCGCCGCGGGTGACGTTGCTGGACGGAAGCGTCTGATCGACGCCGTTCACATTGCTCTGGATCTTCATGGGCTACCTCTTTCGGGAGGCCTTTACGGTTACCGGATTGTAACGGTGTTATCGGCACGTTCACGGAAGACTTTAGCCCACCTCATGCACCGGCTACGGAGGGGCTGCGTCGGCTGGCCGCTCGAGCAGCTCGCGGGCATAGGCGCGCGTCGCCTCGGTGATCTGCACACCGCCGATCATGCGCGCGAGTTCGTCGAGGCGTCCGGCCGGGTCCAGCGCTTCGACCCGGCTGCTCGCCAGTCCGTCACGGATCTCCTTGCTGACGCGGAACTGGGTCCCCGCGCAGGCCGCGACCTGTGCCAGGTGGGTGACGCACAGCACCTGCCGGCGGCTACCGAGCGAGCGCAACATCCGACCCACCACCTCGGCCACACCACCACCGATACCGGCGTCGACCTCGTCGAACACCAGCGTGCCGGTGGCCAGAGCGCCAGCTCCGGCGGTGCTGAGCGACAGACCGATACGTGACAGCTCGCCGCCCGACGCGACCCGCCCGAGCGGCCCGGGCGGCATACCGGCGTTGGCCGAGACCAGGAATTCCACGCGCTCACTGCCATGCGCCGTCGGTTCTGTCTCCGGATGCAGCAGCACCAACAGGCGACCGCCCGCCAGAGACAGCCGCTGCATGCCGGCGGTCGCTACCTCTGCCAGTCGTTGCGCGGCTGGCGAACGCAAGGCGCGCAGCTCGGCTGCCGCTGAGTCGTAGGCGTCTCGCGCGGCTGCAGCGCGCTGGCGCAGCATTGCCCCGACATCGACTTCGCCATCGCCGCCACCGATTTGGGCCAGTTCCTCGCGCAGGGTCTGCAGCAGCGTCGGCAGTGCCGACGGCATGACACGGTGTTTGCGTGCGACGCGCTGCAGCTCCCCGATACGCGCCTCGACCTCGACCAGTCGGTCGGGGTCGAGATCGGCCCGGTCGAGGTAGCGCCGGAGGTCGGAGGCCGCCTCGGCTGCGGCTGCCTCGGCGCTCTGCAATGCGGCGAGCGCTTCCGTCAGGCGCTCGTCGAGGGCCACTACCGCGCCGATGCTCTGCCCGGCGGCGGCCAACTGGTCGTGAGCGTTCACTTCGCCCTCGTCGACCTGTTGCAGGGCAGTCTGTGCGGCCTGGATGAGGCTCTGGGCATGCGCCAGACGGCGGTGCTCGGATTCCAGCGTCTCGATCTCCCCGGGGTCGCCGGCAAGTCCCGCGAGTTCCGCGACGTCGTCGCGCAGCGAGGCGAGGCGTGCCGCCCAGGTATCGGCGGTGGCCAGCCAATCCTCGAGCGCTGCGGCTGCCTCCCGCCAGACGGTGTAGGCCTCGGCGACCCTGCTGAGCGCTGTCGCGGCGCCCGCGAAGCGATCCAGCAGATCGCGCTGGGCCGCCGGCCGGGTCAGCATCAGATGTGCGTTCTGGCCGTGGATGTCGACCAGCTTCTCGGTCAGCTCACGGAGCTGGCCGAGGGTCGCCGGCCGGCCGTTGACGGTCGCGCGCGAACGACCGGAACCATCCATCACCCGGCGCAGCATCAGTTCGCCCGGAGCATCCTCATAGTCATGATCGGAAAGCCAAAGGGCGACCGGGCTGTCAGCGGCATACTCGAAGTCGGCAGACAGCTCGGCGCGCTCGGCACCCGGCCGGATCAGTCCCGATTCGGCGCGACCGCCAAGCAGCAGGTCCAGTGCATCGAGCAGGATCGACTTGCCGGCGCCGGTCTCACCGGTGAGCACGTTGAAGCCGGGCCCGAACTCGAGGTCGAGCCGGTCGACGATGACAAAGTCGCGGATGCACAGCGCGCGCAGCATGAGCGCTCAGAGGGCGGGTTGTGGTGACCCGCTCCAGCCGAGTTTCTCGCGCAGGGTGCGGAAATAGCTGTACCCGTGGGGATGCAGCAGACACGCCCGGTGCGGGCTGGTTGCCACGGTCAGATGGTCCCCGGCCAGCAGCGTGTGGTGGTCACGCCCGTCGAAGTAGATGCTGCCCTCGGTCGAGCGCATCAGTACGACTTCGATGCGGCTGCCGTCGCCGACCACGATGGGCCGGTTGGAGAGCGTGTGCGGGCTCACCGGGACGAGGATGAGGCCGGCTACCGAGGGGTGGACGATGGGTCCGCCCGAGGACAGCGCGTAGGCGGTGGACCCGGTCGGACTGGCGACGATTAGACCGTCGGCGCGCAACTCGTAGGCGAACTCGCCATCGACCATGACGCGGAACTCGATCATGCCGCCCTGCACGCCGCGGCTGGCGACGACGTCGTTGAAGGCGGTGGTGCGCAACATCTCGACGCCACTGCGGCTGAGGCTGGCCTCGAGCAGGGTTCGTTCCTCGGCGCTGAAATGGCCATCGAGGATGCGCTCGAGTGCCGGCAGCATGCCCTGCATGGCGATGTCCGTAGTGAAGCCGAGTCGCCCACGGTTGACACCGACCAGGGGCACGCCGTGTGCTGCGAGCGCCCTGGCTACGGTGAGCAGCGTCCCGTCGCCACCGACGACGATGGCGATGTCGGCCTCGCTGCCGATGCGATCGAGGCCCGCAGCCTCGAGACGGGCATCCGCCATGCACTCGTGCGTGTGCCGCTCGACCAGCACGCGAACCCCGCGGCCGGCGAGGAAGCGGGCCAACTCAGCGAGTTGCGCGGTGTCCTCGCGGCGCGCGAACTTGCCGATGATGGCGGCGGTCCGGAACGGATGCATGCACCTGATTAAACCACAAGCCCCCCGGCCCTCCATCGGCCATCTGACCGGCGAGCCGGAGTGCACCGGCGCCTCTGAAGCCGACGCCCCCCCTGCTACACTGCATCGCATGCTCAATGACCGTGCCCAGATCCTGCTCAAACTTCTCGTTGAGCAGTACATCGCTGATGGCCAGCCGGTCGGCTCACGCACCCTTTCGCGTCACTCCGGGCTTGACCTGTCCGCGGCCACGGTTCGCAATGTCATGGCCGATCTCGAGGAACTCGGCTACATCACCAGTCCGCATACCTCCGCCGGTCGCGTGCCGACGCCGCGCGGCTACCGCGTCTTCGTCGACAGTCTGCTCACCGTGCAGCCACTGGACCGCGCCCAGATCGAGCGCGTGGAGGGCAAGTTGGCCCCCGCCAACCCACAGCAACTCATCAGCACCGCTTCGCAGGTGCTGTCGGAGCTCTCGCGCTTTGCCGGGGTGGTCAGCGTCACTCGCAAGGTCGAGCCGGCGATCCGCCAGATCGAGTTCATCCAGCTGTCCGGGCGGCGTGTCCTGCTGGTGCTGATCACCACCGACGGCGATGTACAGAACCGCATCATCCATCTCAGCGAGCAGCCGTCCCCGTCAGGTCTGGTCGAAGCCGCCAACTACTTCAACCAGCACTTCGGCGGACAGACCCTGAGCCAGATGCAGCGTCGTCTGCGTGAGGAACTGCACGCCCTGCGCGAAGACATGCAGACGCTGATGGCTGCCGTACTCGCCACCGGGCACACGCAATCGGCCGGGGACTGCGTCATCTCCGGCGAGGGCAACCTGCTGCGCGCCGACGACCTCACCGCCGACCTCGCCAATCTGCGCCGTCTGTTCGAAGTGTTCGAGACCAAGACCGGCCTGTTGCGCATCTTCGAGGCGAGTGCCCAGGCGCAGGGGGTGCAGATCTTCATCGGCGGCGAGTCGGGAGTGACTGCTCTCGACGAGTGCAGTATCGTTACCGCGCCCTATGAAGTCGATGGCGAGGTGGTCGGTACGCTCGGTGTCATCGGTCCGACGCGCATGGCCTACGAGCGTGTCATCCCCATCGTCGATGTGACGGCACGGCTGCTTTCGAGCGCGCTGTCGGCAGCGTGAGCCCGGTCGGCCGGACCGTGCGGCCACGCCGAGCGACCAGCGGGGTCCGCCGTCCAGTGCTTGTTGGCGGACCAAACCAGTCGATGGAACCGCTCCGGCGCCGCGTCGTCTGAGCCTCCGCACTCTTCCGGTATCCGCCATGTCCCGCTATCTGCCCGAGCCGGCTTTCTCCCATGGCGACATGCCGCGCATCGGGGTCCTGCTGGTGAACCTCGGCACGCCGGACGCGCCCACCGCTCCCGCGCTGCGCCGCTACCTCGCCGAGTTCCTGTGGGATCCGCGGGTGGTCGAGATCCCGCGCGCCATCTGGTGGTTCATCCTCAACCTCATCATCCTTCCGCTACGGCCGCGCGCCTCGGCTGCCAAGTACGCTTCGATCTGGACTGCCGAGGGTTCGCCGCTGCGGGTCCATACCGAGCGTGTGGTCGCGCAGCTGAAACAGCGGCTCGAGCACCGCTTCGGTGGCGCGGTCGTGATCGACTACGCCATGCGTTACGGCCGTCCGCAGGTCGCAGAAGCCATCGCCAGCCTGCGCGTCCTGCACTGTGACCGTCTGTTGGTGGTTCCCCTCTACCCACAGTTCGCCGGCAGCACCACCGCCTCGGTCGCCGATGCCGTGTTCGAGGCGCTCAAGTCCCGCCGTGTGGTGCCGGAACTGCGTCTGCTGCGCAACTTCCACGATCGGCCCGACTACATCGATGCCTTGGCCGCCAGCATCCGCGAGTACTGGGCGGTACATGGTGAGCCGGACCGCCTGGTGATGAGTTTCCATGGCGTCCCGCGGCGGTCTCTCGATCTCGGCGACATGTACCACTGCGAGTGCCACAAGACCGGCCGTCTTCTGGCGCAGCGGCTGGGCCTTGCCGACGGCCGCTGGCGGGTCTGTTTCCAGTCACGTTTCGGCAAGGCCGAGTGGCTCAAGCCCTACACCGCGCCGACCCTGGTCGAACTGGCCGAGGCGGGGGTTGGTCGCGTCGATGTCGTGTGCCCCGGCTTCGTCGCCGATTGCCTGGAGACGCTCGAGGAGATCGCCATGGAGGGCCGCGAGGAGTTCCTCACGCATGGTGGCGGCGAGTTCCACTACATCCCTTGTCTCAATGACCGCAGCGACTGGATCGACGCACTGGAGCGCATGATCGGCGAGCAGACCAGCGATTGGCTGGCTCGCCAGCCCGGATCTGCGCAGCTCGCCGCGAGCCGGGCAGCGGCGCTAGGCATCGGGGCGGAGGACTGAGGCGTCCCATTCGAGCCGGTGGTGGGTGGCTCGCTGGAACGCGTGGTGGGCGACCTGTGAGAACCGGTGGCGGGCGGCCCACTACCTCGGGTTTCACTTGTTCTCGCTCCCGCTCGCTGCGCTCGAAGGTCGCTTCGAAAAGGAAACCCGACGGGGGCCGCCGGCGGAGGGTCTTGGTGCTCCGATGACCGTTGCTGGCGGGGCGCATCGGGAAAGCGTTTTGTTCCGGGCTTGTCCCGGAAAAACGCGTCCCGATGGAAGGCCCGCCCGGCCACTCCCACTGACCGTCGCTGGCGGGGCGCATCGGGAAAGCGTTTTGTTCCGGGCTTGTCCCGGAAAAACGCGTCCCGGTGGAAGCCCCGCCTAGCACTACCACCCGCGTCCCGGTGGAAGCCCCGCCTGCCACCACCACCCGCGTCCCGGTGGAAGCCCCGCCTGCCACCACCACCCGCGTCCCGGTGGAAGCCCCGCCCCCCGCCTGCCGAAGCTCTGGGTCTGGCAGCCCTTCAGTCGGTCTCAGCGTCGGCAGCGCCCCACCGCGGCAGCAGGTCGGTGGCGACACCGATCTGGTCACAGACCCGCATGACGATGAAGTCGATCAGGTCCGCGACGCTCTGCGGTCGGTGGTAGAAGCCCGGATTGGCCGGCAGCAGGCAGGCGCCTGCGCGCGACAGGCGCAGCATGTTCTCGAGGTGGATGGCCGACAGCGGCGTCTCCCGCGGCACCAGGACCAGCGGGCGGCGCTCCTTGAGCATGACATCGGCGGCACGTTCGATCAGGTTCTTGGCGAGTCCCTGTGCGATCGCCGCCAGCGTGCCCATGCTGCAGGGGCAGACCACCATGGCGTCGGCCGCATTCGATCCGGAGGCGATCGGCGCGAACCATGCCTCGCGGCCATAGACCTGCAGCGCCTCGCCGGCCGCGAAGCGCTCGCGCAGCGCCGCAGCAGCGGCATCGGGAGCTGCCGGAAGGCTGAGGTCCAACTCCTGTCGCGCCACGACCTGTGTGACTGCCGAATAGACCAGTTCGACCCGCACTCCGGCGGCCAGCAGGACCTCCACCAGACGCAGCCCGTAGGCGATCCCCGAGGCGCCGCTCCAGGCCACGACCACGCGGCGCGCCGGAGCGCCAGTCGTCATCATCCGCAGGGATCCTGTCGCGGCGTTGCCGGATGCATGACCACTGGTCGGGTCACGTCACGCCCCGCCCGATGTCACGATGGCGGATCTGCACGGTGGCCGCACCGGCACAGTCCTCGGCCAGGCGCTCGGCCAGCCACACCGAACGATGCCGGCCTCCGGTGCAGCCGATGCCGACCGTGAGGTAACTGCGCGGCTCCTCCCGGTAACGCGGTAGCCAGTTGGCGAGGAAGCCGGCGATATCGCATCGCATGGCCTGTACCGTGGCATCCGCGGCGAGGAATGTCGCCACCCCGGGGTCGCGCCCGCTCTGTGGACGCAGCGCCGGATCGTAGTGTGGGTTCTTCAGGCAGCGCACGTCGAACACCAGGTCCATGCCCAGCGGCGTGCCGTGCTTGAAGCCGAACGACTGGAACAGGACGTGGAAGCGGGTCGCCGGCGTACCAGCGAACTCGCGTACCCAGGACGCGAGTTGCGCCGTGCTGGCGTCGGAACTGTCGATGTGATGGGCCAAGGCGGCCACCGCCCCGAGTCGGGTGCGCTCCAGCGCGATGGTCTCGGCAAGCGTGCGCACGGTGTCCTGCATCGGGTGTGGGCGGCGGGTCTCGGAGAAGCGTCGTGCCAGAACCTCGGGCCGGGCCTCGAGGAACAACACGCGCACCGAATGGCCGGCCGCACGCAAGGCATCGATCTGTTCCGGCAGGCTGCCGAAGCCGCTGCCCTCGGCGATCGCGCTGCGGGTATCGACGCCGATGGCCAACGGCGCAACGACGTCGCGCCCGATGCGCAGCACGAGGTCGGCCAGCAGCCCGGCCGGGATGTTGTCGACGCAGTAGAAGCCGACATCTTCGAGCGTACGCAGACCGACACTCTTGCCGGCGCCGGACTGGCCGGTGACCAGCAGGATGTCGAGGGCGCCGTCGCCGCTCACTCGTTGCCGGCGATCATCTTGGCCTGCCGTTCGGCGAGTTCGCGATTGCTGTCGATACCGCGCAACTGCAGCACGGTGTTGCGCACTGCGGCCTCCACCAGCACCGCGAGGTTGCGTCCTGGCGCCACCGGGATCGTCACCTTGGCGATCTTGACGCCGAGGATGTCGACCACGCTGGCGTTCAGCGGCAGCCTTTCGAGTGGGGCCTGGTCGACGTGGCGCACGCTGGCCAGATGGATGATCAGACGGACGTTCTTGTTGGGCCGCACCGAGGTCTCGCCGAAGATGGTGCGGATGTTGAGTACGCCGAGCCCGCGCACCTCGAGGAAATCGCGCAGCAGGGTGGGGCAGCGCGCCTGCAAGGTATCCGGCCCGATGCGGTAGATGTCGACGACGTCGTCGGCGACCAGTCCTGCCCCGCGCGAGATCAGCTCGAGGCCGAGCTCACTCTTTCCGGAGCCCGAATCGCCGGTGATGATCACACCCATCCCCAACACATCCAGACATACGCCATGCACGCTGGTCGACTGCGCCAGACGCAGCGTGAGGTAGTTTCGCAGCAGCGTCATGAACGGGATGGTGGGCTGGTCGGATGCCGCCAGCAGGGTCCCGGTACGGCGGCAGGCCGCATCGACGAAGCCCGGAACCTCGGCGTTGTCGGCGATCACCAGCAACAGTGGCCTTGCGGCGAAGAGCTGGTCGAAGTGGGTCTCGAGCAGGCTCGCGTCGAGGCTCGCGAGGTATGCGAGTTCAGTGGCGCCGAGCACCTGGATCCAGTTGGGATGGATGAAGTTGAGGTGGCCGACCAGCCCGTTCGGCGAGTTGACCAGTGACTCGCTGTCGATGCGTCGCTCGTTGGCGCGATCCGACAGCACCCAACGTAGTCCGAGCTTGGTCTGATTGTCGGCGACCAGCTGGGCGACCGAGACGCTCGACATTCAGGCCTCGCTGGTGGCGAAGGCGCTCAGCACCGAGGCCGGGTCTGCCGCCTCGGCAAGGCGCTGGCGGAAGGCAGAAGAACCGAGGTTCTGCGCCAGTTCACCGAGCAGTTGCAGGTGCAGGTCCTCGGCGTTGGCCGGGACCAGCAGCGTGAAGACCAGTGATACCGGCTTGCCGTCCGGGCTGTCGAAGTCGATCGGTGTGGCAAGCCGGCTGAACAGCACCACACCGCCCCTGAGGCCCTTGAGCCGTCCGTGGGGGATGGCGACACCCATGCCGAGCCCCGTGGAACCGGCGTTCTCGCGTTCCCTCAGACTGTCGAGCACCGTCGCCTGTGCGACCCCGGAGAGGGGCGCTCCGCGCTCGGCAAGGTGCACGAACAAGGCGGACTTGTCGGCCACCGCAAGATCAAGTTCGATATTCTGCGGGCGCAGCAGTTCGGCCAGTGTGCTCATGCGTCCGCAACCGGTCGTCAGTCGGCGAGCGGCTGTCGCTTGATGCCGGCACCGTGGTGGTTCTGGTGTTTCTCCTTGTGGCGGATGACCTCACGGTCGAGCTTGTCCGCCAGGGCGTCGATCGATGCATACAGGTCCTGGTCCACGGCTTCCGCGTGCAGGTCGCGACCGCGCACATGGAGCGTCGCTGCCGCCTTCTGCTGCAGCTTCTCCACCGATAGCACCACGTTCACGGTGGTCACGTCGTCGAAATGGCGCAGTACGCGGTCGAGTTTCTCCTCCAGATACTGGCGGATCGGTGGCGTGACCTCGACATGGTGACCGGCGACGCTCAGGTTCATGACATCTTCTCCTTCGGGTTTGCGGCGGGGTGCGGAATCACAGCGACCTTCGCAGTGAGACCGCCGGGATCTGGAGCGATTCCCGATACTTGGCGACGGTGCGACGTGCCACGATGATACCTTGCCTGCCGAGGATCTCGGCGAGCTGGCTGTCCGACAGGGGTTGGCGGCTGTTCTCGCTGGCGATGAGCTGGCGGATCAGCGCGCGGATCGCGGTCGAGGATGCGGCTCCGCCGGTCTCCGTAGCGACGTGGCTGCCAAAGAAGAACTTGAGTTCGAACAGGCCACGCGGGGTCAGCATGTACTTCTGGGTGGTGACCCGACTGACCGTGGATTCATGCAGCCCCAGGGCCTCGGCGATCTCGCGCAGCACCAACGGCCGCATCGCCACCTCGCCATGTTCCAGGAAGCCCTGCTGGCGCGTGACGATGGCCTGCGAGACGCGCAGGATGGTCTCGAAACGCTGCTGGACGTTACGCAGCATCCAGCGTGCCTCCTGCAGGCGGCCACCCAGCTCGCTACCCTGGCTGCGGCTGCGAGCCAGCATTTCGGCATAGGTGCGATTGACGCGCAGTCGCGGCACGGCATCCGCATTCAGCCGCGCGACCCAGCTGCGTCCGCTGCGCACGACCCGTACATCCGGCACCACGTAGCGCGTGTCCGCCGCGCCGAAGGCCGCACCCGGCCGCGGGTTGAGGCCGGTGACCAGCGCCTGCACCGCACGCAAGGTCGCCTCGTCGCAAGCGAGCGCGCGCCGCAACGCGGCGAAGTCGCGGCTGGCGAGGGCATCGAGGTGTCCACGTACCAGTCGCAGGGCCGCTTCGCGATGCGGCGTATCGTCCGGCAGTGCCTCGAGCTGGATGGCGAGGCAGTCGGCCAGGTCGCGTGCCCCGACCCCGGGTGGATCGAGAGTCTGCAGGTAACGCAGTGCGACCCGCAGCGCATCGGCTTCGACGGCCGGTGCGGCGGCCTCCGGTGGACTGGCCGACCCATCCTGATCGGCCGCCGCCAGACCGTTGGCTGCCGCCAACAACTCGTCCAGGCTCTGCGTCAGGTAGCCGTCCTCGTCCACCGCCTCGATCAGCCAAAGCACCAGCTGCCGGTCATCGTCTGCCAACTGCGACATCTGCACCTGCCAGATGAGGTGCTCGCGCAGGCTCGGCACCGCGGCCATCCGGCGCTCGAGACCATCCTCGTCCTCGTCGCCGCCGCCCGAGGCGCCCTCCCAGAGCAGGGTGGTTTCCTCATCGCCGGCCTCCGCCGATGGGGTCTCGGGTGCCCCCGCTTCGCTGCCGAGGTCGGTTGCGGCCCCGCCGCTATCGGGGGCCGTGCCCTGTGCGGCCAGGGATGCAGCCAGCAGCGGCAGCAGCTCGTCGGCCTCGCCCGGCTCGGCGCGCTCGAGCATCGGGTTCTCCTCGAGTACGCGGTCGAGCTCGGCGTCCAGTTCCAGCGTCGACATCTGCAGCAGGCGGATCGACTGCTGCAACTGCGGGGTGAGTGCCAGCTGCTGGCTGGTGCGCAGTTGCAGGGTCTGTTTCATCGACCGGGTGCCGGATGCTAGAGGCGAAAACGGTCGCCGAGGTAGACCCGTCGCACATCCGGGTTCTCGACGATCAGCGCCGGTTCGCCGCTGGCGAGGACATGGCCCTCGCTGATGATGCAGGCGCGGTCACAGATGTCGAGCGTCTCGCGGACGTTGTGGTCGGTGATGAGTACGCCGATGCCGCGCTCGCGCAGGAAGGCGATGATGTTCTGGATATCGATGACTGCGATCGGGTCGATGCCGGCGAAGGGCTCGTCGAGCAACACAAAACGTGGCTCCGTGGCCAGCGCACGGGCGATCTCGACTCGCCGGCGCTCGCCACCGCTGAGACTCACGGCGGATGCCTCGGCGAGGTGCTCGACGCGCAGGTCGCGGAGCAGCGCGAGCGTGCGCTCCGCGATCCAGTCCTCATCGTCATGGGCAAGCTCAAGGATGGCGCGGACGTTCTCGGCGACCGTCATGCGGCGGAAGATAGACGCCTCCTGCGGCAGATAACCGAGCCCCAGGCGGGCACGGACGTGCATCGGTTCGTGCGTGATATCGCGTCCGTCCAGCGTGATGCGTCCACCGTCGACGGGCGTCAGTCCGACCACCATGTAGAAGCAGGTCGTCTTCCCGGCACCGTTCGGGCCCAGCAGTCCGACCACTTCACCGGCATCGACCCGGAACGAGACGTCCTCGACCACGGTGTGCGCCTTGTAGCGCTTGCAGAGCCGTTGCGCGGCCAGCGTTCTCATCGCGAAGGTGTTTCGGACGTCGTCTTGCGCGGTTGGATCACGGCACGTACCCGCCCTCCGCCAGCATCGGCCGGGGTGGCCCCGGGGCGCTGCCCCTGGCCGATGGCGCGGTAGGTACTGTTGTTGCCGTTGTATTCGATGTATTGCCCGCGCATCCAGTCATCACCCCGCTTGACTTCCGCGTTGTCGTGGATCTGCAGGATCTGCGACTGGCTGTCGAAGTCCATGCGCTGCCCGCGTCCTTCGACGTATTCGTCGCTGCCGTCGCGTTTCTGGCGAAAGGTGGCTGGATCACCCAGCGCGGTGGCGGTCTGCCGGCCGCTGCTCTCCTCGCGCACGGTGACCTTGTCGCCACGGATGACCAGCGTCCCCTGGGTGATGACCACGTTGCCGCGGAACAGCGTGGTCTTGGTCTTCTCGTCCCGGTCTGCGGTGTCAGCCTCGATCTCTACCGGCTTGTCGCGGTCGGCCTTCTCGGCGCGGGCGAGCGGGCTAGCGGTCGAAGCGGCGATCAGCGCTGCGGCCAGCATGGCGCGGAGCAGGGGTCGGAGGGGTGGCGGCATGGTCTCTGGACGGACGGTAGGTGACTTTGACCCGCGAACGGATCTTCACAGTCCGGGCGTCGAGGTCGAAGTCTAATCCATGCCCCGTGACAAGGGTGCCGGCGCTGGTGAAGCGCACCGGCGCGTCGGTCAGCGCCAGATTCTTCTGTGGCAAGACCCGGAGGTAGGTCGTCTCCATCTTCGCCGGCGTCTTGACCGAGCCGCTCTGGTGCAGAGTCACACGGCCCTCGAACTCAAGGGTCTTGCGGTCCCCGGAGGCTCGGCCACGGTCGCTGCGGATGTCGAGCAGTACGCCCTTGGCGTCCCGGCGCACGACCTTGGGCTGCTCGAACTCGCTGCTCTGGTCATCCATGAAGCGACGCATGGTGTGCGCACTGAGCGTCGTTTCGACACGCCCCGTGTGGTCGGTCTGGTGGGTGACGAAGTCGTGGAGGATGGTGTCCGGATCGTGACGGTCGCGGTTCGCGGCCTCGGTCATGCTGTTGCGCACCTGAAGGTCGAGCCATGTCGTCAGTGCCGCCAGTGCGGCGAGCAGTACGAGCGGGAACCACAGCGCGGGACGGTCACTCACCGCAGCGGCATCCGTCGTTCAGGCCAGGTAGCGCGCCAGCGCCTGATCGAAGCGGCCCTGCGCACGCAGGATCATCTCGCACCACTCACGCACGGCGCCGAGTCCGCCTGGCAAGCGGCAGATGTAGTGCGCATGGGCGCGCACTACCTCCGGTGCCTCGGGCACGCAAGCGGCAAAGCCGCAACGCCGCATCACCGGGAGGTCGACCACGTCGTCGCCGATGTAGGCCGTCTGCTCCGGCGTGAGTCCGGTGCGCCGCAACAGTTCCTCGTAGACCGCGAGCTTGTCCTCGACGCCTTGATACAGCACGCCAACGTCCAGACCGCTGGCACGCACCTCGACGCAGCGAGCCGTGCGCCCGGAGATGATGGCGGTCTCCAGTCCAGCCTGCTTGAGCAGCTTCATGCCGTGCCCGTCGCGTGAGTGGAAGCCCTTGGTCTCCTCGCCCGCATCGTTGAGGAAGATGCGGCCATCGGTGAGCACGCCGTCGACATCGAAGATGACCAATCGCACTTGTCTGGCGCGCTCGTAGGCTTCCTGCATATCCCCTCCCGGGATCCTCTAGACGACCTTGGCCTGGAACAGGTCATGCATGTTCAGCGCACCGCTGACACGACCGGCGTCATCGGTGACCAACAGCTGGCTGATGCGGCGCTGCTCCATCAGCGTCACGGCATCGACCGCCAGCGCGTCCTCGCCGATGGTGCGTGGGGCACGCGTCATGGCTTCGCTCACCGGTCCGTCGAGTCGCGCCACGCCGTCGGCGATGAGTCGTCGCAGGTCGCCATCGGTGAAGATGCCGACCAGGCGCCCATGGTCCATCACGGCGGTCATGCCCAGACCCTTGCGCGAGATCTCCAGTACCGCCTCGCCGATGCTCGCCTTCGCCGGCACCATCGGGATCGCCTTTCCGCTGCGCATGACGTCACGCACCCGCGTCAGGAGTCTGCGGCCGAGCACGCCACCCGGGTGCGAGCGGGCGAAATCCTCCGGCCCGAATCCGCGCGCGTCGAGCAGTGTCACCGCCAGCGCGTCGCCCATCGCGAGGGCGGCGGTGGTGCTCGCGGTCGGAGCCAGCCCGAGCGGGCAGGCTTCGGCGGTGACGCTGGTATCGAGGTGGGCATCGGCCTGGCGAGCCAGCGAGGAACCCGGGTTGCCGGTGAGCGCGATGAGTCTGGCACCCTGCCGCTTGACCAAGGGCACGATGACCGCCAGCTCGTCCGACTCGCCGCTGTTGGAGAGGGCGACCAGAACGTCGTCGCCGGTGATCATGCCGAGGTCGCCGTGCGCCGCCTCTGCCGGATGAACGAAGTGCGCAGGTGTGCCGGTGCTGGCGAAGGTCGCGGCGAGCTTGCGCGCGATGTGCCCGGACTTGCCCATGCCGGAGACGATCACACGTCCGCGGCATGCGAGGAGGATGTCGAGGGCGGACATGAATCCGTCATCGATGCGGTCACCCAATGCGGCTACGGCCGCGGCCTCGGTATCGATCACCTGCCGCGCGAGTTCACGTCTGCGCGTCTCGGTGCGGTCCGCAGTGGGTCTCGGGTCGGCGGCACTCATGGTCATCGATTATACTGGCCACCATGAGAAGCCTCGTTGTCGCCTGTCTGTTTGGCCTCATCGCCCTCGCGCCACTCTCGGCGGGGGCGATGTCCGCCGCCGAACTGGAACAGGCCAAGCAGTCGGCGCAGATGATCGCGCGCAAGTCGGCGCAGTATGAGCTCTGCGGTGTCACCAACTCCGGCGACCTGCGCAAGAGCCTGCTCGACTTCGGTCAGCGTTGCGGTGCCAGGTCTGCCGACCTGGCTGCCATCGGCAAGACCTTCGATGCCAAGCGCAGGGAGCAGATGGAGGCACTGGTCAATGGCAACTACGTCTGCCCGGTGCAAGCGGTGCAGGCGCGCGAGATGATCTCCCGCGACCTCGTTTCCATGGGTGCGGTGGACTGCAAGCCGGCCCAGGGCACGCTGAAGCTTAAGTAAGCGCTCGCTTCGCAGCGACCCGCCCACTCCGAGGCCACCCGCCAGACCCGCATGGCCGGCAAGTACTTCATCAAGACCTATGGGTGTCAGATGAACGAGTACGACTCGGCCCGCATGGGTGACGTGCTCGAGGCCGAGTACGGCATGACGGCGACCGACGACCCGCAGCAGGCCCAGGTCATCCTCTTCAACACCTGCTCGGTGCGCGAGAAGGCGCAGGAGAAGGTGTTCACCGACCTGGGCTGGATCCGAGAGTACAAGCAGGCCAACCCCGAGGTGCTGGTCGGCGTCGGTGGCTGTGTAGCCAGTCAGGAGGGCGAGGCCATCGTCCGCCGGGCACGCTACGTCGATCTGGTGTTCGGTCCACAGACCCTGCATCGTCTGCCCGAGCTGATCGCGCAGCGCCGGCGCACCGGGTGCGCTGCCGTCGACACCAGCTTCCCCGAGATCGAGAAGTTCGATCGACTGCCGCCGGCGCGCGTCGAGGGTGCCGGCGCCTTCGTCTCGATCATGGAGGGCTGCAGCAAGTACTGCAGCTTCTGTGTCGTGCCCTACACCCGTGGCGAGGAGGTCTCGCGGCCGCTGCTCGATGTGCTGGCGGAGATCACCGACCTCGCCGAGCGCGGGGTCAGGGAGGTGACGCTGCTCGGGCAGAACGTCAACGCCTATCGCGGCGCGACGCACGGCCTCGAGGGGCAGGTGCAGGGACCTGCGGACTTTGCACTCCTGCTTGAACTGGTTCAGGACATCGAAGGCATCGAGCGCATCCGCTACACCACCAGCCACCCGCGCGAGATGACGCAGCGTCTGGTCGACGTCTACGCCAACTGCCCCAAGCTGGTGAGCCACCTGCACCTGCCGGTGCAGAGCGGGTCCGACCGCATCCTGGCGGCGATGAAGCGCGGCCACACGGCGGTGGAGTACAGGTCGATCATCCGCCGGCTGCGCAGGGTCCGGCCGGGCCTCTGCCTCTCATCCGATTTCATCGTCGGCTTCCCTGGCGAGACCGAGGCTGACTTCGAGGCCACCCTGCGTCTGATCGAGGAACTCGATTTCGACCAGAGCTTCAGCTTCATCTATTCGCGCCGGCCGGGCACGCCTGCCGCCGAGTTGCCTGACGACACCCCGCATGAGGTCAAGGTGGAGCGGCTGATGCGTCTGCAGGCAAGGGTCCAGGCTCAGGCCGACCGCATCAGTGGTGCCATGGTCGGCAGCGTGCAGCGCGCACTGGTCGAGGCGCCGGCCAAGAAAGACGCCAGCGAGCTTGCGGCGCGGACCGACAACAACCGGGTGGTCAACTTCGCCGTCCCGCACGGCTTGGCCCGCGATCGCCTGATGCACAGCTTCGTCGAGCTGCGCATCACGCACGCCTACCCGCACTCGCTGCGCGGCGAACTGGTGGTGCAGGAGTGAAGCCGGCAGGCGTCTGCTCGCGGGTGGCTCGTGAGAGCCGGTGGTGGGCGGCCCGCGAGAGCCGGTGGTGGGCGGCCTGCGAGAACCGGTGGCGGGCGGCCCACTACCTCGGGTTTCACTTGACCTGGTTCACAGCTTTTATTGGGCTCCCGCTCGCTGCGCTCGAAGGTCGCTTCGAAAAGGAAACCCGACGGGGGCCGCCGGCGGAGGGTCTTGGTGCTCCGCTGACCGTTGCTGGCGGGGCGCATCGGGAAAGCGTTTTGTTCCGGGCTTGTCCCGGAAAAACGCGTCCCGGTGGAAGCCCCGCCTGCCGCTACCACCCGCGTCCCGGTGGAAGCCCCGCCCACCACCGACACCCGCGTCCCGGTGCAGTCTCCGCGAGCGCTGCACGCTTGACATGACCGCTCCGCCTCTCGAGTTGCGCTTCGAGCCGGTCGACAACCTCCGGCTCGCCAACCTGTGCGGTGCGATGGACGAGAACCTGCGCCAGATCGAGGCCGCTCTCGATGTCAGCATCTCTCGGCGTGGTGAGCGCTTCACCGTGCGGGGGGAGGCCGGCGAGCAGGCAGCGCAGGTGCTGCAGCAGTTCTACGCAAGGGCGCAGCAGCCGCTCGGCGTGGATGACGTGCAACTCGGTTTGATCGAGTCCCGCCACCTGGCGCCGCGCGCGCCCGAGGCCGACGACGAGGTGCCCATGCTGCGCACCCGCCGCACCGATCTGCGCGGGCGCACGCCGCATCAGGAGCATTACATCCGGCAGATGCTCGCACACGACGTCACCTTCGGCGTGGGTCCGGCCGGCACCGGCAAGACCTACCTCGCCGTGGCCTGTGCCGTCGATGCGCTGGAACGCGACCTGGTGCGCCGCATCGTGCTGGTGCGACCGGCGGTGGAGGCCGGAGAGAAGCTCGGCTTCCTGCCCGGCGACCTGGCGCAGAAGGTCGACCCCTACCTGCGGCCGCTGTACGACGCGCTCTACGACCTGATGGGATTCGACAAGGTCGCGCGCCTGTTCGAGAAGGGCACCATCGAGGTCGCGCCGCTGGCCTACATGCGCGGCCGCACGCTCAACCAGAGCTTCGTCATCCTCGACGAGGCGCAGAACACCACGCCCGAGCAGATGAAGATGTTCCTCACCCGCATCGGCTTCGGTAGCCGGGCGGTGATCACCGGCGACGTGACGCAGATCGATCTCGGGCCGCGGCAGCGCAGCGGTCTGGTCGACGCCCGGCAGGTGCTGGCCAAGGTGCGTGGCATCGCCTTCTGCAACTTCACCGCCGAGGATGTGGTGCGCCACCCGCTGGTGGCACGCATCGTCGAGGCCTACGACCGTCACGACGCCCGGCGCGGGCCGGCGGAGTAGCGTGACCAAGCCCGCTCGGCGTGCCGCGGGCGGCCGACCGCCCGCCCCGTCCCACCGCCTGCGGCTCGTCGTCCAGTACGCCAGTGGCGATGCCGACCTGCCCGCGCGCGCCCAGATCCGGCGCTGGGTGGCCGCCGCGCTGGCCGGCGATGCCACGCTCACCGTGCGCCTGGTCGATGAGGACGAGGCGCGGCGACTCAACCACGAGTTCCGCGGCAAGGACCGTGCCACCAACGTGCTGACCTTCGTCTACAGCGCACCGGGCGCGATGCCGGCTGAAGGCGACCTCCTGCTCTGCGCACCGCTGGTGCGTGCCGAGGCGCTGGCACAGGGCAAGCCGCTGCGTCACCACTATGCCCATCTGCTGGTCCACGGCGTACTCCACCTGCAGGGCCATGACCATGAGGAGGATGCGTCCGCCGCCATGATGGAATCGCTGGAACGCGCTATCCTCGAGCGCATGCGAATCCCCGACCCCTATGCCGACCGCGGCCAGGCCGCGCCGGAGCAGGGCTGAAACCACGCATGGACGACCCGAGTCACAAACCGGGCCTGCTCGACCGGCTCAGTGCGCTGCTGTTGCGCGAGCCGGAGGACCGCGAGCAGCTCATCGAACTCCTCCACTCCGCCTACGAGCGGCATCTCATCGACAGCGATGCCCTCTCCATCATCGAGGGCGCGCTCGCCATGTCGGAGATGGCAGTGCGCGATGTCATGGTGCCGCGTGCGCAGATGGACATGATCGACATCGCCGATGCGCCCGAGACCTTCATCCCCTTCGTCCTCGAGACGGCGCACTCCCGTTTCCCGGTGTTCGAGGGCGAGCGCGACAAGGTGCTCGGCATCCTGTTGGCCAAGGACGTACTGCGCTTCTACGCCGAGGAGAACTTCGACGTGCGCGAGATGCTGCGTCCGGCGGTGTTCGTGCCGGAGAGCAAGCGCCTCAACATGCTGTTGCGCGACTTTCGCGCCAACCGCAACCACATGGCCGTGGTGGTCGACGAGTACGGTGGCGTCGCCGGGTTGGTGACCATCGAGGACGTGCTCGAACAGATCGTCGGCGACATCGACGACGAGTACGACTACGACGAGGACGAGGACAACATCGTCGAGGAGCGTCCGGGCTGCTACCGCTGCAAGGCCCAGACCGAGATCGCCGACTTCAACGAGATGCTGCTCGCCGATCTGCCGCTCGACGGGGTCGACACGCTCGGGGGCTTGGTGGTGCGAGCCCTTGGGCGGGTGCCGAAGCGCGGTGAGCGGGTCACCGTCGGTGGCTTCCAGTTCCAGGTGCTGCGGGCCGACAGCCGGCGCATCCACTCGCTGCTGGTGCAGCGAGTGCTCACCAGCGACGATGAGGTCCTGCCGCAGTGAGCGCCACCGCCTGCGCGTCGGGCGCCCTCACCGCAGATGCCGGCGCGGCGCCGACGACCAGCGCCGACCTCCCGGATCGTCTGCGCCGACTCGAGGCCACGCTGCGAGGCTTTGCCGAAGAGCGCGACTGGGGTCAGTTCCACACCCCCAAGAACCTCGCAGCGGCACTGATCGTCGAGGCCGCCGAGCTGCTCGAGCACTTCCAGTGGCTGACACCGGAGCAGAGTTCCACGCTCCCGGCGCAGACGCGAGAAGCGGTCGCCCGCGAGATGGCAGATGTCTTCCTCTACCTGCTTCGCCTGGCACAGGTACAGGGCGTCGACCTGCTGGCCGCCGCCGAAGCCAAGCTTGCCGACAACGCCCGCCGCTACCCGCTGGAGAGCTCGCGCGGCAGCTGCGCCAAGTCCAACCTGCCCTGAGACGAGCCATGTCCGGTGCCCCGAACCACTTCTCGCACCACGTGTTCTTCTGCCTCAACCAGCGCGAGCCGGGCGAAGGCTGCTGCGCCGACTGCGGCTCGCACCAGGCCTTCGAGCACACCAAGGCGCGGGTCAAGGCGCTCGGTCTTGCCGGGCCGGGCAAGGTCCGCGTCAACAAGGCCGGCTGCCTCGACCGCTGCGACCTCGGGCCCTTGCTGGTGATCTATCCGGAGGCGGTCTGGTACCGCTATGTCGACATCGAGGACCTCGACGAGATCGTCGATCGGCACCTGCTGCGCGGCGAGGTGGTCGAGCGACTGCGGGTGGACTGAGGCCCGCCCGCCACCACCCCACCCTGTCGGGCTAGACTCGCGCATCGGCACGCTCCCTTGGCGACATGCTCACCGTCAAAGCCCTGCACATCATCTTCATGACCAGCTGGTTCGCCGGTCTGTTCTATCTGCCGCGCATCTTCGTCAATCTGGCCATGGTTCCCGAGGGCAGCGAGGCCGAGCGTGAGCGGCTGCTGCTGATGGCCGGCAAGCTGTTGCGCTTCATCGGTCCGCTGATGTGGCTGACCCTCGCCTTCGGTCTGGCGCTCTGGCTGCACTACGGCATCGGCGCGGGCGCCTTGTGGATGCACATCAAGCTGGCCATCGTCGTCGGCCTGGTCGGCTATCACCACGTCTGTGCTGCCATCCTGCGGCGCTTCCGTGCCGGTGCCAATGTCCGCAGCCACGTCTGGTACCGCTGGTTCAACGAGGTCCCGGTGCTGGCGCTGTTCGCCGTGGTGTTCCTGGTCATCCTCAAGCCGGCATGAGGTATCGCGACTTGCGCGACTTCGTCGCGCATCTGGAGGCCAACGGCCAGCTCATCCGCATCCGCGAGCCGGTGAGCCCGGTGCTCGAGATGACGGAGTTCTGTGACCGCCTGCTCAAGCGCGGCGGTCCGGCGGTGCTGTTCGAGAACGTGGTGGGCCACCGCATGCCGGTGCTCGGCAATCTCTTCGGAACGCCACAGCGGGTTGCGCTCGGCATGGGTATCGAGGGCGATGACTGGCGGCAGCGCCTGCGCGAGATCGGCAAGACGCTGTCCTACCTCAAGGAGCCGGAACCGCCCAGGAGCCTGCGGCAGGTCTGGGACACACTGCCGCTGATCGGCAAGATCTGGTCGATGGCACCTAGGGTGATCCGCAAGCCGCCGTGCCAGGAGCTGGTGATCGAGGGCGACGCGGTCGACCTCGATGCGCTGCCGATCCAGACCTGCTGGCCCGGTGACGTCGGCCCGCTGCTCACCTGGGGGCTCACCATCACCCGCGGTCCGCGCAAGAAGCGGCAGAACCTCGGCATCTACCGCCAGCAGGTGCTCGGGCGCAACAAGCTCATCATGCGTTGGCTTGCGCACCGTGGCGGCGCGCTCGACTACCGCGACCATTGCGAACTCCATCCGGGCAAGCCCTACCCGGTGTGCGTGGCGTTGGGCGCCGACCCGGCCACCACGCTCGGCGCGGTGACGCCGGTGCCGGATACCTTGTCCGAATACCAGTTCGCCGGACTGCTGCGCGGCGGCCGCACCGAGTTGGCGCGCGCCATCGGCAGCGACCTGCAGGTGCCGGCGCACGCCGAGATCATCCTCGAGGGCCACCTGACGCCGGGCGAGACGGCGGAGGAGGGGCCCTTCGGTGACCACACCGGCTACTACAACGAGGTCGACCGTTTCCCGGTGTTCACCGTCGAGCGCATCACCATGCGCAGGGACGCCGTCTACCACAGCACCTACACCGGCAAGCCGCCGGACGAGCCGGCGATGCTCGGCGTCGCGCTCAACGAGGTGTTCGTGCCCTTCCTGCAGCGGCAGTTCCCGGAGGTCATCGACTTCTACCTGCCGCCGGAGGGTTGCAGTTACCGCATGGCTCTGGTGTCCATCCGCAAGCAGTACCCGGGCCACGCGCGGCGCGTCATGTTCGGGGTCTGGGGCTTCCTGCGCCAGTTCATGTACACCAAGTTCATCGTCGTGCTCGACCACGACGTCGACATCCGTGACTGGAAGGAAGTGATCTGGGCCATCACCACCCGTGTCGATCCGGCACGCGACACCCTGCTCGCCGAGAACACGCCGATCGACTACCTCGACTTCGCCAGCCCGGTGTCGGGGCTGGGCAGCAAGATGGGTATCGACGCCACCCACAAGCTACCGGGCGAGACGCAGCGCGAATGGGGCACGCCGATCGTCATGGACGCGGCGGTCAAGGCCCGGGTCGACGAGCTGTTCCGGCGTCTCGGACTCTAGCCTGCGGCCTCAGTCGGCGTCGGTGCGGCCTGCCGACCGGCGGTCGGACGGGTAATGGAACGACGCGTAGCGCAGCGCCACCACGGACACCGCCAGCACCAGCACCGAGCCACTCCAGATGAGGATGGTGGTGGTGTCGGTCTTGAGGTTGACGAGGTCGATGAGATGACGCGTCAGCGCGGTGATGCCGACGTAGATGAGAAAGCGCACCGGCATGTGGTTGGTCTGGAAGTAGATGCCGACCATCGCGCCGATCTCGAGGTAGATGAAGAGCAGCAGCAGATCCTCGACGTTGGCGTGACCCTTGCCGACCATCTCGCCGATCGCCGCCAGGGCCGCCCACACCGTGGCCGCGCCGATGACGAACAGCATCAGGTGGTGGAAGGCCTTGACCAGTGCCGCACCCAGCGAGCGGCTGCGCGACTCCCAGAGCACATGCTGACGCATCGGGTCGCGCGGTTCAGGCGGCTCGGCGCTGCCGGCCATCAGTCCTCGTCCTCTTGCATGACGCGGACCAGTTCGCCGGTCTTGGCGTTGACCTCGACCTCCCAGAACACGCCTTGTGCATCAAGGATGTCGATCTCGTAGGTGTAGCGCTCACCCTTGACCTCGAAGTCGGTCTCGATGATGCGGCCAGGCTTGGCTGCCAATGCCTTGGCGTGGATCTCCTCCAGCGGCAGGATCTGCGCCGACTTCTGCAACTTGCGGGCGACCGCCCGCTCGCCACCGATCAGCCCGGTCTCCTGTGCCACCCACATGCCGCCAAGCGCGACCACCGCGCCGGCGACAAAGGTGATGATGGTGCGTGATGTGGTCATGTGCGTTCTCCTCGGTGAATTCGTTGTCTTGGCTTCAATGGATCAGACGGCCGGGATCGCTCGCTGCGCCGCTCGGGGGTTCCGACTGCGGCGCGGCGGATTGATTCCGTCCGCCGCTCGAGCGGTTCGCGGCCTCGCGACCCGGTGCCGCGTGGCGAGCAGATGCTGACACCGGTGGTCGGCCACCGGCCTGACATGGCTCAGGCCGCCTGCGCGGCCGCCTCGCTGCGCCGGAACACCCAGCGGTCGGCGGTCGATGAGCTCGCCTCGAACCGATAGCCGGCGCCGTCGAAGCCCTTGAGCGCCTCGACCTCCGTCACGCGCCGCAGCGTCGCCCAGCGCGCCATCAGTCCGCGTGCCTTCTTGGCGTAGAAGCTGATGATCTTGTACTTGCCGGCCTTCTCGTCCTCGAACACCGGCGTCACCACGCGCGCCTTCAGGCTCTTCGGGCTGACTGCCTTGAAGTACTCCTCGCTGGCGAGATTGACCAGCACCGGCGTGGTCTCGCCTGCGAGATCGGCGTTGAGCGAGTCGGCGATGCGCCCGCCCCAGAACGCATAGAGGTCGCGCCCAGCCGGGTTAGCGAGCGCGGTACCCATCTCCAGGCGGTAGGGCTGCATGCGGTCGAGCGGGCGCAGCACACCGTACAGCCCGGACAGGATGCGGATGTGCGCCTGCGCCCACTCCAGGTCCTCGGCCGAGAGGGTGCGTGCCGAGAGTCCGTCGTAGACGTCGCCGTCGAAGGCCAGAGCGGCCTGCTTGCCGAGGGCCGCATCGGATGCAGCGGACCAGTGTGCGTAGCGCTCGACGTTGAGCAGCGCGAGCTTGTCGGAGAGGTCCATCAGCGAGGCGATCTCCTGCGGTGTCTTCTGCCTCAGGATGCCGATCAACTCACCGCTCTGCTGCAGGAAGCGCGGCTCGGTGGCGGCCTCGACGTGTGGCGGCGTGTCGTAGTCCAGCGATTTGGCTGGCGAGAGAACGATGAGCATCGGCGGTGCCTCGGCTGGCGTGCCCGGTGTAGTGCAGAATGCCGCCATTGTAGGTCGTCGGGAGGCTCGGCAAGAGACTCGGCACCTCCCCACTCCTCGCGCGATGCGCAGCCGCGGTCGATCATGCAGATCCATTCCAACGTCGATCTCCGTGCGCTCAACACCTTCGGGGTGGCTGCGCGAGCCGCCGCCCTGGTCCGTCTGCGCAGCGGCGGAGAGGCCCGCGACCTGCTGCAGAAGGGCGTGCTGATGGCGCGGCCGATGCTGGTCCTCGGCGGCGGCAGCAACATCCTCTTCACGCGCGACTGGAGCGGCCTGGTGGTGATGCCGGACATCCTCGAGCGCCAGATCGACGAGCAGCAGGGCGAGACGGTGACGGTGGTCGGCGGTGCCGGCGAGAACTGGCACGACTTCGTGCGCTGGACCCTTGGCCTCGGCCTCGCCGGCCTCGAGAACCTCGCGCTGATCCCTGGCACGCTGGGTGCGGCCCCGATCCAGAACATCGGTGCCTATGGGGTGGAACTGCGAGACCGCTTGCTCTGGGTGGAGAGCTTCGACTGGCGCAGCGGGCGAGTCGAGCGCCTCTACAACGCCGACTGTGGCTTCGGCTACCGCGACAGCGTGTTCAAGCACGAACTCGCCGACCGCCTGGTGACGCGGGTCGCCCTGCGCCTGAGCCGCGTACCTGAGCTTGAGCTCGACTACGGCGAGCTGCGTCAGGAGTTGGCCGGTCGCGGCGTGGTCCACCCCACCCCCGGCGAGGTCGCCGAGGCGGTGTGCGCCATCCGCCGCCGCAAGCTGCCCGACCCGGCGCATACCGGCAACGCCGGAAGCTTCTTTCGCAACCCGGTGGTGAGCGAGGCACAGGCAGCAACGCTGCGCACGGCGCACCCGCAGATGCCCCAGTTCGCCGCGCTGGGGGGTGCCAAGGTACCGGCTGGCTGGCTGATCGAGGCCTGCGGCTGGAAGGGCAAGCGCGAGGGCGATGCCGGTGTCCACGCCGACCACGCCCTGGTGCTGGTCAACCACGGCGAGGCCAGCGGCGCGCAGATCCACGCCCTGGCGCTGCGCATCATCGACAGCGTCCGCGAGCGCTTCGACATCACCCTCGAGCCCGAGGTGCGCATCGTCTGACGCGAGCGGCGGGGTGCCAGCCGCGGCAGCCGCCTCACAGCAGAGGCGGCGACGGCACGGGTATCATCTGCCGCCATGCGCTTCGTCTTCGACCTTCTGCCGGTGATCCTGTTCTTCGCCGCCTACCGCTGGGCCGGCAGCGATGCGTCCGCAGCTGCGCAGTGGCTGGCTGCGGCCGGTCTCGGCGGGGTGGCGGAGAAGGTGGCGCCGATCCTGCTCGCCACCGGCATCGCCATCGTCGCCAGCGTGCTGCAGGTCGTCACCCTGCTGGCCCTGCGCCGCCGCGTCGATGCCATGCTCTGGATCGGTCTGGCTCTGGTCGTCGGTATGGGAGGCCTCACACTGTGGCTGCAGGACCCGGTGTTCATCATGTGGAAGCCGACGCTGCTCTACTGGACCTTCGGCGCTGCACTTGCCGGCTCGGTACTGCTGCTGCGCCGCAATCTGATGCAGACGCTGATGGGGGAACAGATCGAGCTCCCGCCCGCCGTCTGGTCGCGCCTCAACCTGGCCTGGATCGGCTTCTTTGTCGCCATGGGCGCCCTCAACCTCTACGTCGCCCGTCATTTCGACGAGGCCACCTGGGTCAGTTTCAAGCTCTACGGCGGCATCGGCCTGATGCTGCTGTTCGTCGCCGGTCAGGGGGTGTGGCTCGCCCGCCACCTTCCGGAGAGCCCCGACCGCGGTGGCTGACAGGCCCCGACAACCCGCCGGCGAGGCGCCAGGATCACCCTGCACCACTCCCGAGAACCATCAGACCCGGAGCCCAGCACCATGTTCTACGCCATCATCAGCGAGGATGTCCCGGATTCCCTGGCACTGCGCCTGTCGGTACGGCCGGCGCACATCGAGCGCCTGAGCGCCCTGCAGGCCGAGGGGCGGTTGCTGCTCGCCGGTCCGCACCCGGCCATCGACAGCGAGGACCCGGGCCCGGCCGGCTTCAGCGGCAGCCTGGTGGTGGCGCAGTTCGAGTCGCTGGCCGACGCCCAGGCCTGGGCCGACGCCGACCCCTATGTGGCTGCCGGCGCCTACGCCCGGGTCACGGTCAAACCTTTCCGTCGGGTGTTCCCGCAGTGAGCGGGGCCACCGTGGCGACTGCAGCGACTCATGGTGTGACCTCCACAAGCGACCTCGCCGACGAGGTGCGCAGCCGCCTGCAGGCGCTCGCCCCGCAGACGCTCGACCTGCGCGACGACAGCGCGCGCCATGCCGGGCACGCCGGCAGCAACGGCGGCGGGCATCTGGTGCTGCACATCGTCTCGGCGCAGTTCGAGGGGCTCGGAACGCTCGCCCGCCACCGGCGGGTCTACGCCTTGGTCGGCGATCTCATGCCCGGGCGCCTGCACGCCTTGGCCATCCACGCCCAGACGCCTGATGAGGCCGGCAGCCGCTGACGCTGCGGCGGGCGATGCTCTGGGCCTATACTCCGCGTCGAGCGTTGCCCCCGCGACCCTTTGCCACCCGACCGCGGCCGCCCGCCGGCGGCCCGACTGGAAACCGGAGCCGAAACCGATGAAGCGCCACCTGCTGCACGCAGCCCTCCTTGCCGCTGCCCTCTGGGCGCCGATCCTGGCGCACGCCGATGACGAAGTCGTCGTCAAGGTCAACGGCGTCGGCATCCGCCAGTCGCAGATCGAGACGGCGGCTCGCAACCTTGTTGCCCAGGGCCAGCAGGACACCCCGGAACTGCGGGCGCGGCTCAAGGACGAGCTGGTCGCCCGCGAACTCATCCTGCAGCAGGCCTCCAGGGACGGCCTGGACCGGCAGGCCGAGGTGCGCGAGCAGATCGAACTGGCGCGCAGCAACATCCTCATCAACGGCTACCTGCAGAACTGGGCGAAGGAGCATCCCGTCACCGAGGCCGATCTGCGCAGCGAGTACGACAAGTTCAAGGCCGCCCAGGCCGCGGCTGAGGAGTATCAGACTCGCCACATCCTGATCAAGGACGAGAAGGCCGCCAAGGCCGCGCTGGCCCGGCTGAAGAAGGGCGAGAAGTTCGACAAGCTCGCCACCACCCTGTCCGAGGACACCGGGACCAAGGCCAAGGGTGGCGAACTGGGCTGGGTGCGCAGCGATGCGAACCTGGTCAAGCCCTTCCTCGAGGCGATGAAGAAGCTGCGCAAGGGCGAGACCAGCGAGCTGGTGAAGTCCGACTTCGGCTATCACATCATCCGCGTCGACGACGTACGCAAGGCCGAGCCGCCGAGCTTCGAGCAGTTGCGCGCCGAATTGAGCCAGTTCATGCAGCGGCGCGCCATCGAGCAGATGGTGCGCGACCTGCGCGACAAGGCGAAGATCGAGTGAGTCCCAGCCGCCCCGTGCGCGGTTGAGCCCTGATCCGGCCTGTCCCGCCCCTGCCAGAGTCCCCCGCCATGACCATCAAGACCATCGTCGTCCAGCCGGGCGGCGGCTTTGACCGTGTCCAGGTGATCGGCACCGAGCCGCGTGCACCGGGCCCCGGCGAAGTCACGGTGCGCTTGCATGCGAGTTCGCTCAACTACCACGACTACGCGGTCGTCAGCGGTGCCTGGGGGCCCAAGGAGGCACGCATCCCGATGTCCGATGGCGCCGGGGTGGTGACTGCGGTCGGCGCCGGCGTGACCGGTCTCAAGGTCGGTGACCGTGTCGTCAGCCTGTTCTTCCCCGAGTGGGCCGACGGCCGGCCGGGCCTCGCGCAGGGCGACTTCTCGCGGGTGCCCGGCGATGGCGTGGACGGCTACGCACGCGAGGCGGTCACCGCTCCTGCCAGCGCCTTCACCCACGCTCCGGCGGGCTGGAGCCACGCCGAGGCGGCGACGCTGACCTGTGCCGGACTCACCGCCTGGTACGCGCTGTTCGAGAGCGGCCGCATCAAGCCCGGCGATACGGTGCTGACCCAGGGCAGTGGCGGCGTCTCGGTCTACGCCCTGCAGTTCGCCAAGGCGGCCGGCGCCACCGTCATCGCCACCACCTCCAGCGCGGCCAAGGCGGAACGTCTGCGCGAGCTGGGGGCCGATCACGTCATCAACTATCGCGACGACCCGGCCTGGGGCGAGACCGCCCGCGGGCTCACCGGTGGCATCGGTGTCGACCACGTCATCGAGCTCGGCGGGCCCGGCACCCTCGCGCAGTCGATGCAGGCCGCGCGGATCGGCGGGCACGTGGCGGTCATCGGCATCCTCACCGGGCTGGAGGGCGGATTCTCGGTGATCAGTGCCATCGCCCGGCATCTGCGCCTGCAGGGCGTCCTGGTCGGCAACCGCAGGCACCAGCTCGACATGATCCGCGCCGTCGAGGCCAACGGCATGCGGCCGGTGATCGACGCCGCGTATCCGCTGGAAGACATCGTCGCGGCCTTTCGTCATCAGGAGTCGAACCGCCACATCGGCAAGATCTGCCTCGAGATGTAGGCCGATGTGGTCGCCGCCAGGGGCAGCCGCTGGCCCGTGGCGCGCACCGCCGCACCCTGGAGGACCGATCTGGAAGCCCTGCTGATCCCCACTGCGGTGGTCGCTCTCGCCGAGATCGGCGACAAGACGCAGTTGCTGGCCTTTCTGCTCGCGGCCCGCTTTCGCCGGCCCCTGCCGATCATTGCTGGCATCCTCGTCGCGACCCTGCTCAACCACGGTCTGGCGGGTGCCGCGGGTGCCTGGGTGGTGGCGTCGGTCCCGCCTGATCTGCTGCGCTGGCTGGTCGGTGGCGGTTTCCTCGCCATGGCCGCCTGGACCTTGCGACCAGACGCCATCGAGCGGGAGGAGGCGGTGGTCGCCGAGCGCATCGGCGTATTCGGTGCCACCCTGGTGACCTTCTTCCTCGCCGAGATGGGCGACAAGACGCAGGTGGCCACGGTGGCGCTGGCTGCGCACTATGCGCAACCGGTCGCGGTGGTCGCCGGCACCACCCTCGGCATGCTGTTGGCGGACGTCCCCGCAGTGCTGGTCGGCGAGCGACTCGCCGGGCGCATCCCGATGCGCCTGGTGCATGGCGTCGCTGCGGCGGTGTTCGCTGTTCTCGGGGTGGTCACGCTGCTCGCCGCCAGCGTTGCGCCCGAGGTGGTGTCGGACGTCCTAATGGGGTCCCGACAAAGCTTTCTACCCTTCGCAGCCCACACAAGCGGGGTCTGCAGAGAGTAGACTCGCGCCATGGCAAAGGCCGGCCCACGCTCAACCGTTCTACTCGTCGGCGACGAGCGGTCGACTGTCGCGATGCTGCGCGACATGCTCAGTGCCGACTTCCAGGTGCTGCTCGCCCCGGACGGTGGCAAAGCACTCGAGGTGACCGCCGGAAAGCGGCCCGATCTGGTGCTCTGCGAGCTCGCGGCGCCGCGCCTTGAGGGGCTCACGGTCTGTGGGCGCTTCCATCAGGCGGTCCCGTCACTGCCGGTGGTGCTCGCCACCTCGCTCTCCGAGGACGAGCATGAGGTGGCTGCCTTTGCCGCTGGCGCAGTCGACTATGTCCGCTTGCCAGTCAGCCCCACGGTGCTGGCCGCGCGCATCCGGGCCCACATCGATGCCGCGGGCGGCGAGGCCGCCGGTGCCGCAGCTGCGATGCCGGGTGGGGCCGGGACCACCAAGCTCGAGTCGGTGATGCGCGTGCTCTCGACGCTGCTCGAGTGCCGCAACGCGCGACTGGCGAATTACGCCAGCCGTGTCGCCCGGCTGGCAGCCAAGATCGGCTCGGAACTCAAGCTGAGCGAGGCCCGTTGCGCAGACATCTACCGCGCCGGGCTGCTGCATGAGTTGGGCAAGATCGGCTTCCCTGATGAGCTGATCGACAAGCCGCTCGCCGCGATGACCGAGGATGAGGTCCTGGTGTTCAAGGAGTATCCGGCCCTCGCCGAGAGGATGCTGCTGCCGATCGTGGAGCTGGCGAGTGCCTCCAACCTCATCGCACAGCAGAACGAGCGCATCGATGGCTTGGGCTACCCGGAGGGCCTGTCGGGCGATGACGTGCCGATGGGTGTCTGCATCCTCAGTGCGGCTCGCCTCTACCTTGACCTCATCACCGGTCGTCGCGGGCTTGACCAGTTGAGCATGGCTGCGGCGCTGGTCGCGACGCGCAACGAGGTCGGCCGGCGCTTCCCGCGTGCGGTCATGGATGCCCTCGAGCGGTCGGTGGTGTCGCAGGAAGAGGAGAACCTGAAGCCGCTCGAACTCGATGCCGCTGACCTCGAGCCGGGCATGATCCTCGCGCGTGACTGGCGCACCAACCAGGGTGTGCTGCTGCTCGCCTCGGGACTGGTGCTCACCGATGCCATCGTGCGGCAGATCCGCGGGGTCGCCCTGAAGCGCGGTACGCCCATCACGCTGCGCGTGGCGCCAGTGGACTCCCGCGGCCGGGTGATCCAGAAGAGCGACAGCACCGGCGAGAACGCGGTCATCTACTGACGCGGGTCGGGTTCACTCCTTGCGGAGGCTGTCGCGGATGTCGCGCAGCAGCAGCACGTCCTCGGGAGTCTCCGGCGGTGCCGGCGGCGGTTCGGCGCGCTTGAGCCGGTTGATCTGCCGGACCATGACGAAGATGATGAAGGCAAGGATGATGAAGTTCAGCGCCACGGTGATGAAGTTGCCGTAGGCGAAGACAGGCACGCCGGCCTTGCGCACCTCGGCCAGCACCATGGGAACACCGTCCGGCACTTCCGTCAGTGCGAGGAAGAAGTTGCTGAAGTCCAGCCCGCCGAGCAGGCGCCCCACCAGCGGCATGATCAGGTCCCCCACCACCGAGTCCACGATCTTGCCGAAGGCGCCACCGACGATCACCCCGACCGCCAGGTCGATGACGTTGCCCTTGACCGCGAACTCCTTGAACTCCGAAGCGATGCTCATCGGCTGATCTCCTTTGCTTGGTATCGGATGAGTGGGCACCCTTGAGTTGCCACGCTGAGGCAGGTTACACCGCGCGAGAGCCGGGTAGACCGTTGCCGTGTGGAGCGGTCACCAGGCATCAGAGGGGCCACCACACGCCGGCTGCGCCGCCCGCCACCATGGCCAGCAGGCCGAGTCCCACGGCGAGGCCGTAGCGGGTGCCGCCGCTGGAGATGGCCAGAACCGTCTTGGCCAGCGCGCTGGAGGCGAGGACTGCCAGCAGTACCCAATGTGCGCGTTCCGGGTCCATGCTCCCGGTCAGCACGAGTTGCGCGATGCTGGCAGTGGCAGCATGGACCTCCACCCAGGCGACGCAGAGGGCCACCACCCACACGACGGCATCGCCAAAGGCGTCCTGAAGCCACGCTGCGAGCAGCGACATGGTGGCGATGATCAAGGCCATGGCCGCGGCATGCGAGAGCTTGAAGGCCCGGCCACTTGCGGTCTCGGCTCCATCCCGGTCGATGCGACGCAGGCCCGGCAGCGTCACCAGCAGCAGGCCGACGCCGGCCAGGACCAGCGGCCAGCGCATGCCTGCCAGCAAGCCGGGCGCGGCGGTTCCCAGCACGCCCGAGAACAGCAGCAGCGAGGACAGGTTCGCCAACAGGGCGGCGGAGGCCGCCGACAGGGCATCGCTCTGGCCGGCGCGCACGCGTTGCCCGGCGCTGACCACACACGCGGTGGAGGAGACGAGCCCCGAAAAGAAGCCAGCCACCGGCAGCCCCCATCGCGCGCCAAGTGCACGTTGCGCGATGTGACCGAACATGCCGACAGCCATGACCAGAACCACGATGCGCCAAAGGGTGGTCAATCGCAGCACCCCCCAAGGGTCGATCGGCTGGTCGGACAGCAGCGGCATCACGATGAGTGCCGCGGCGGCCAGCATCAGGGCATCCTGCAACTCCCGTTCGGTGATGAGCACACGGCTGATGTGCTGCGAGGCCTGTTTCGCGTGCAACAGTGCGGCGGCCAGCACACCCAGGCCGGCCGCGAGTGTGGCGTCCTCGTGCGCGAGGGCAGCCAGCATCAGCGTCACCAGCAGGGCCACCTCGCCGGTCTGGCCGGGATCGGCCCGGGTCGTGGTGCGGTAGCCGCGGATGACCAGGGCGCCGACCACGAGCAGGGTGGCGACGAAAGGCCACGGGCCGAAGCCCCAGCTGACGTGACCAAGCAGCGCCACCAGCGTGTGTGTGCGCGTGCCGGCCTTGGTGGCATCGGGATGGTGCCGACGCTCGCGCACCACGCCGATCATCAACCCCACGCCCAGAGCCGTCAGCAAGCCGGTGAGTGAGGCGGGGTCATTCATGGGGAGCTTCCATGGTCCCCCTTTCGACCGTCGAGCGGCGCCCGATGCGCTGCCGCTCGGTTGCAGCACTCACTCGGCCGTGGTCTTTCCCTGGCTCCGTGCGGGGCCGTCCGCCCTTATCTCGCGGTGTGGGTCGCCTCGTATCGCCCGATCGCATAGATGGCGGCAACGCAGGGCGACACAGCGCAGGACAGGGTGTCGGCCAGCTCGTACAACTCGGCGGAGTTCGCTGGTGTCTCGGGCGCCCCGTCGCGGGCGGGCTTGAGCACATCGCCGGTCTGTGAGTCCTTGTAAACGCGTGCATGGACCGCAGCATCCGTCTCCTGCAGCAGGCGCTGAAGCTCGGGGATGACGTCGATGAAACGGGCCAGACCCTCGGTCGCACCTTGCCAACTCTTGATCGAGTCCTCGATGCGCCGAAGCTTGAGTTCGGTGCTCAAGCTGTCTCCCCCGTTCCGGGATTCGCCATTGACGCGGAGCACTTCCTGAAAGACCCCGTCGATCGCGTCTTCCAGATACGCCGAATACAGCGTCACGTATCCAAGGCCGCGGATCAGGTCACCATCGTCACTCAGCGTCATTCTCAAGCCTCCGGTACGCAAGAAAGGGAAATCCGGTTGTCAGGAGTCTATCAGTGGCGTGGAACGGACCACAACGTGCTCAAGGACCAGGGTGCCCCGGGCAGGTCGGGCGTCTCGCGTGATCGCGGCCAATGCCTGCAGCAGAGCTTCGCCGGCTACAGACAGCAAAAAGCCCAACCGTCCAAGGTTGGGCCATGTGCCTGATTCTGTTGGCTCCCCGACCTGGGCTCGAACCAGGGACACACGGATTAACAGTCCGTTGCTCTACCGACTGAGCTATCGGGGAAGCGAACCTTGGATTATAGGATCCGCGGTAGTGCAGGGTCAATCCGTGGGCGGCTCGGGCAGCCGCGGCGGGTCTATGTCCAGGGTGTCCACGGGCCAACGCCGCTCTGGCGAAGCGCCTCCAGTTGCTGAACTGCACGGCCCAGGGCCAACTCCCACAGCAGCTGGTGCGTGCCGACCGCGAGGATCGACCGGAGTGAACGGAACAACATCTGGGTCTCGCCGGCGGAGAGTGGATCGGCGACCACTGACGCGTACTCGCGCTCAAGGCGGGCGATCCGGTCTCCGCCCGCCGCTTTCCACTCAGGATGCGGCTGCGCGTGGAGTCGAGGATCGGTGCCCATCTGACCACTCCCATCACACTCGGGACGGGAAGTCTGGTCTGCGATGCGCCGCGGCGCCCTGATCCACATCAGGGAGGGCTCACTCCGCCTTGACCTGCACCGGCACAACTTCGCTGAAACACTATAGTGTCCAAATGGAGTGGCTAGTCGCTTCGTGAGCGCCCTTGCAGGAGGTAGGCCGGTGTCCGATTCCTTCGACGAGTCAGTTGTCGCGCTGGACCAGCAGCTGATCCAACTCATCTACCGTAGCCGCTCCAAGTTGCGGGACGAGGAGTATGA
>Ga0172376_10000471_pt1 | contig 52194 bp, 34 predicted proteins | sample Lak35m_FD_121114 | JGI IMG/M metagenome (GOLD analysis project Ga0172376, IMG submission 121114) | Freshwater microbial communities from Kabuno Bay, South-Kivu, Congo - kab_092012_35m | ecosystem: Environmental > Aquatic > Freshwater > Lake | place: Democratic Republic of the Congo: South-Kivu...
CGTCATCAGCCAATTGCTGTGGAATGACCGGGTTCGCGACAGGCTTCTCGGGAGCCGCCTTTTGATCCTGAGCCAAAGCCGCACTCAGCGCGACCCAACTCACCATCGACACTCCCCACATCAGCCGTTTCATGCCTGATACTCCCACACCCGTGCGGGCATTGATCGCGAGACAAACGGAATGAAGCCACTTCAAACCGCCTTACGCCGCCATGCGAAAGGGGCGGGATGATAGCGCCCCCCTGCAGTCGCACCAAGACAGCTTAAGTTCGCCGCCGAGGCTCGACGTCGCCACAACCGACGTTCCTCGATGAATTCCGTCGCTGCTTAGCGCGGCGCTTTGCTGAACAGCGCTAGCAGGTCGCGAAGTTGCTCGTCAGTTAAAGCCGTTTCAATACCCGCTGGCATAATTGAAAGCTTTGAAGCCTGTTTGCTCTCGATGTCGGACAATGGCACCTCGAATGTGCGACCGTCGGCTCCTAAGAATCGTTCACTTTTAGCATCTTCCGTGAGACCAAGGGACTGCCCAGTCAGCACGCGGCCGTCCTTGAGTTCCACAATCCACGGCACAAAGCGCGGCGCGATCTCGCGACTGGGTTGCAGAATAGATTCCAACAACCGCTTGCGATCGAACCGTCCAACAATTGTTGTGAGGTCGGGACCGACACTCGCACCACGTCCTTCGAAAGTATGACAGTTCGCGCAGCGCACACTGTTCGAACCAAAGAACACACGCCAACCGGCGTCCGCATCACCTGGCTGAGCGAGTCGCTGTGACCATTGATCAACCTCCGTCGCCAGGGGACGTCCAGTGGGGTCGGGTTTCTGACCACTGGCGAGTACGCGCTGCGCGGCCGTCCTTACAACAAAGTTTTGCGACTTCGCTTGAGCCGCGACGATTCCCGCTCGCGATCCCTCATCGGCAGCGAGTCCCGTCAGCGCATCGGCTCGCAATTGGGCATCCACTTGCTCGTCAGCCGCGATCGTGCTCAGCACGGCCACTCGTTCGGAGTGCGCCGACATACCTAGTGAGCGAACGGCTTCACGTCTGACATTCGTATCGGCTGACTTTGCGAGTGCTGCGAGTTGCTCAACCTTCAACAAACTCGGCGGCAACACACGCAGCGCCATTGCTTGAACATTCGACGGGGCATTCTTGCTGGCGAGCGCGGAGACAAGGTACTCATCGCGCGTCGCGTTTTTGGGCAGGCTGCGGACTTTGCCGGTATCAAGCCACTCAATGGCAGCGAGCGTCGCTTGAAACAACGCGACAGAATTCACGCTATCCGTGATCTGCATTTCAAGTTCATCACGGAAGTCGGTCGCTTTGTCGTCCGCGACCCAGCGGACTGCGAATAGGCGCACTTCAGGGGAGGGGTCCTTGAGGGCCAGCGTCAGCAATCGATCGCGATCGCTGGCCGTGCCGCCAGCAAGTCGCGCCGCTTCGAGCACTCCCAGTCGCACGCGCGCATCAACGATCAAAGGCCAATCCAACTTGCTGGGTTGCCCATGCTTCGCGAGACCAACGACCGCAGCTTGATGCGCAAACGAGTCAGCATCGCGCAGCGCTTCGAGATTAGCCGTCTGGCGATTCGTGGCGGCAGCACGCTCGGCAGTGGAGAGTTCTAGCCACTTCCTCGGCTCTGGTTTCTGCTTCCAAGACAGTCGCCAAATGCGGCCTTGTTGATGCACCGGATAGCTTTTGCTGACCCAGTCCGTGAAATACAGCGAGCCATCCGGAGCGACCGCAAAATCGACCGGCCGGAATTGGTCATCACCTTGCACGACAATCTCGCGTTCGGCTCGGACGGAGGCACCGACAGGCTTCAATGTGAACCGCTCGATGCGATAGTCGCCCCAACTCGTGACCCACAATTGACCGTGATACGGCAACACGTCGCACGGCGCTTCACCCGTGCCAGCGACCATCGGCAGCGTGCCAGGAAGCTCACCGTCCCAAGCTTGCAACGGATGTCGGCCTGCTCGGCCATAACGGAACTGAAAGCCAAAGTCGCTGTTGGGAACAACATGAATCAAGCGGCAAGGAGGGCTGGCGTCAGGGTCGTTCTCGACCGAGAAGATGCGCCCTGCGGGATCAACGCAAAGACCAAACGGGTTCCACAGCCCCGTCGAGAGTTGTTCGAGTCCCGAGCCATCGGCGCGGCAACGATAGATATTGCCACCCTCGCCACCGCCTGACAGTACGCGCTTGTCTGCCGCGACGAGTCGATAGGCTTCGCCGAGATTCTCACCCAGCCCAAACAGTAAGCGACCATCCGCATCGAAGCTGAGCCCGCACAATCCGTTGTGAGGATAATTCCCCTTGGTCTCCAACCAGGCGATGTCTTCGGTCTCATCGGCGATGTCATCGTTGTTGGTGTCGCGAATGCGAAAAATCTTCATGCGCGTCGCGACATACAACCAGTTGCTTGGCCCGGTCGTGATGCTCATCGTCGCATTCGTCCCCTCATAGAAGGTACGGAAGCGATCAGCCCGACCATCACCATTCGTGTCCTCGACGAGGCGGATGCGGTCACTCTTGGGGCCGGGATATTCCTTCGGCGGAAAATGGGTATGCGACTCAATCACCAAGAGTCGACCTTTGTGATCAAAGGTCGCGCCAACCGGAGTCACGATGTCAGGTTGCTCTGCCACAAGCTGCAACGTCAGGCGCACATCTTTCACTTCTGGCGGCCCAGCGTGCGCGACACTCGCCATCACTCCGCACAATCCAGCTCCAATCCAACGCCACATGCAATGCTCCTTAGTGCCTGTTGAAAAACACGTGGAGCACGATTTTATCGTGCTTTCAATTCAATGAAGCCGGGCACGTTGAAACGTGCCCCACGCAACTCAACAGGCTGTTGTTGCGACTGATTGAATGCCTCGCGGCACCCAAATAAGGAGTGTAATGCTCGCTGCGCAAGTGCAACCGCGAGGCTCGATGCCGCCCATCCATGCACCCTGAAAAGTCGTGTTGACCCGTTTTTCTGACCGCTCGTAATGTCCGCCCGTGTTGATCGCAGCCAATCGCCCCCGGAAGTAGCTGGAGTCCTCTGCCCCCCTGAGACCCGCTGCTTCCGGGACTTTTTTGCGCGAGTGACAGATGGCCGAGGCTGCTTGGACGAAGGAACCTCAACAGAGATTTAGATGCTGTTGACCGTGCGGCAATGGTTCGTCTTCAACCCTCGCCTCGACGACTGCTAATCGCGATCCCGCCGTGAGCCGCGGATCGTCGCAATGAAAAAATGCCGTCGCTATCGTCCCACCCACATTTGCAACAAGCTTGACGCCCACACATCGCGACGACGCACCGAAGCACTTTGACGACGACGCCTCGCTGCAACTCTCGCGCTCACTGACCTCCGGCTGCAGCAATAGAAGGACTCCGATGCGCATTCTCGTTGGATGGGATAACGATTCCGAGATCGACTTAATCTCGATGTATTTGGCCGTTGATGGCAGCGACGTCGTTTCAGCATTGGGCCCCGAAGCGCTGAAGGAGCAAATCGCATCAGGGGGGCATTTCGACATCGTGCTGCTCGCGATCAACATGCCCTCCGTTGACGAAGGCTATGAACTGTTTCAGCAGTTGCAGCGAGTCTCGTTGGACACGCCGATTGTCGGTGCTTGTCAACCGCAAGAGGTCTTCCGCATTGTGCGGTTCATGGCCAACGGCATGAATGGCTATGTCATTCGTGACGGCGCGGGCGACTACATGTTTATGTTGCAAGCGATTCTGGAAAGCACCGTTGACGCGGTCCGAGCGGCTCGCGAGCAGCAACTTGCGGCCAAGCTCCGCGAAGAAGTTGATAGTGTGCGTAAGTTGCAAGAGAGCGTGATCCCGCGGCACATCGAAGCCCCTGAGGGATATCAAATTCGTGGGCGGTATGAGCCATCTCAGATTCGAGTCGTCGGCGGTCAGGCCGTGACGATGGCCGGAGGCGACTACTACGACATCTTCACGCTGCCAGACAACAACATCGTGTTGCTAGTGGGAGACGCCTCGGGCCACGGCATGAAAGCCGCAATGTCAATCATGACGATGCATACTCTCGTCAGAATGATTCGCTCGCAGAAATATGCCGACACCGCGCACTTCGTCAGTGAAATCAACAAGCAACTGTGCGAGCAAACGATCGTTAGTGAAGAAGGCGGCTTCATCACACTGCTCTACGCGATCTTCAATCCAGAAACGCGAGAGTTGCAGTGGACCTCGGCAGGTCATCCGCCGCCATTCATTCAAGACTACGCAACGGGGACCGTCCAACCACTCGGCGATAAGGATGTCGGTGGCTTGCCATTAGCCGTCACCGAATGGGCCGAGTACGAGACTTATCACGATATCTTGCCCGAAGAATGTCGATTGTTGTTGTTTACAGATGGGCTTGAGGAAGCGTTCCCCGAAGCGAAGAAGGATGCCCACCATCAATTCGGCTTCGACGGCATCATGCACACCATGCGAACCAACTCCGAGAAGTCGATCGACGAAGTTCTGCAAGCGTTGTTTGATGACTCCAATGCGTTTACCGAAGGCAGCGGACGACACGACGATACGTCGGTCGTGCTGCTCGAACGTCGCAAAGTCTGAACGCGCTGGGCATGATTGAAATTCAGCTCAACGGCTTCTCGGGGGTGAGGTCGGCATGAGAGGCATTCGCCAAGAACTGGACTTCGCCGACGCTCAGACCCAGGCGATGTTGATTTGCTTCGGCGTCTTGCCGGCAACGCTCACGAGTCTGCGGCGCGGGCTCAACGAGTCGCTTTGTCAGTGGCTGATTCGTTGTTGGGAACACGCAGCGTGGACCCAAACGAACTCGCAGCAAAAACGGATCGCTCGCCTGGTCGCGGCTCTTAAGGTGCTCGATCCGCGAAGCAACGTTCTGTGCAAATGGCTGCCAATACGAGCGGCAGTTGGGACCGACCACAACGCGGGGCGGGTGCTCTTTGCTCCCCTCGGTTGGCCGGACGTGGAGTGGCTCGGCATCGTGAGTTCGCGACTGCAGCGCTCACTCGACTTTGAACAAGCATGGCTCGCGGCGCTGCGTGATTCGGTGCTGACGGCGGCGAAGCGCGGTCAAGCACTGCTAGCTGTTGAAGGCACTACGGCCGAACGCTTTGTTGGGCGGGCTGGAGTCGTGCTCGACGTGCCAAGCGTCCATATCCATGTAGGAGCGGCGCGTAATACGGCGTTGTGGTTTGAATCGGTGCTAACGGACTTTGTGATGCACTCGCTGATCTGTGGCCAAAGCCCAGTTTATGTCTCGCCGCGACTGGTTACTTCGTCGACACACGATGGCGATGCCGACGATGTGCCGGAGCGCGATCGGCTCTTGATAGATATGGCGGATGACTGCGTTGCCCTGGCGGTTCGACCGCGGGGGCACTGCTGGCAATTGTTGAGCGAGCGACTGCTCGCTTCGAGTTTGTCGCGAGTAAGCATCGTTCATGACGACCGACTCACTAAAAAAGCAGAGACATGCGAGTTGCTGTCGGCCGGCGCGCGACTGCTTAAGTTCTCTTGTGGTAACAATAACGACCGATCTCTGGCCGAGATGCCCCAGACGACTCGTACCCCATTCACTCCCACCCACAACGCGTCAGAGAACAGTACTGAAGCAGAGTCGTTGTTTCTCACGCATTGGACGCGCGGCCTGGAATCTCTGGCGTTGCGCGACATGCCGGACGATCTGCTCGATGAATGGCTCGTTCAACCAGACGCGGTTGATCGAACTGCTTGGGCATCGCTGCAACGCCTACTCGATTCAGGACGTATCACGGCGCACCGACAGACGGCGACAGACTCGATCCCGGTGGTTTGTTTCTCGGCAACCCCACTGACCGAGTTACTTCGGCAGCGGACCTATCGGCCTCATCGCACGCGTTGGGACGCTGAACCGTTCGGCCTTTGCGTTCGACGGGAAGCATTGCAGAGACTCGGTGCGCGGCCGGTCATCTACGGAGACGACGCCGTGCGTGAAGCATTGCCAGCCAACGAACGGCATTGGTTTCAGCCGCGCAGCTCACGAACTCGGACGGGGGAGACTGATTGGTCGAGTGAACGCGAATGGCGGCTGCCCGGTGATCTGCGATTGGAGTGGCTCGCCCCCGAGGATGTCGTGGTCTTCGTCCGCTCACGCTCTGACGCCGAACGCCTGCGCTGCGCATGGCCAATCCGAGTGGTCGAATCGATCGCTCAATCCGTCGGAAATGACTGCGTTTGAGAAGTCCCGGCATGAGCCGTCGTGACGCTGCGAAGCACGGCAAAGTTTTCCGTCTTTTTCGGATTTGCCGGTTGATTTGGCTGTCCTGATTGGGGTGGCCTTGCCGAAACCAGAAGGTGACGAACTGCGTTCCGCGCAAGTTGTTGCGCGGTTTGAGAATTGAGCGAAGGCCTTGCATGTGCCTTCAACGTCTTGTCGCGGCGCAGATAGCGACTGGGATGCGAAGTCAGGGCGCCGTCCTGATCAGCGCCGAATTGATTCCACTCGCTCAAGGTATCGGCCTTGTGAATGGGCTTGGGGCTATGAAACGAGTTCATCGAATCCGCTGGAAAGCGCTGGCTGCCGTCGGCATTGGGGGCGCGATGTTGACCAGCGCATGGTGGGCACAGCGTGCGGATTCCCAGGAACCGTTCCGCTTCCCGCAACCGGAAAGTTTTCAGCACAGCGTGCCACAGTCGTTCGCGCAGGGTGAATTTACCGCTCCGTCGCAATCACCCACGAACTGGTCGCCGCAAGTGGCGGCCAACAGTTTCAACTCTTGGCCATCTCAAACGAATCAAGCGGAAGCGCCTCCTGATTGGCCGTATCGGCCCGGCGGTACCCCCAACGCTCGACCAAACGGCCAACCGAACTCGGCAACGATCTACCAAGGTAACCGACCGGCAAACACTCAACCGCTGCGGATCAATGAGTTCGGAACCGAGTCCTCTACAAGCGGTGGCTCACAGTTCAGACCGCCGCGTCAAGAAAATCAGCCTGCGCGAACTGCTCAAGCATCACAAGCGACGACGCCGGGGCAGCATCGACCTCAGCAATGGCCGACTCCGACAAGTGGCATTCGCCCCAACGCTAACGAACGCAGCGTTCTGGCGAACGCGACACCATCAGGTGACTTCACACCACCCACACAACGAGCCGTGACTCCTAAGTCGAACGTCACAGCCGCCGAATGGCGCGGGCCAGAGTCCAAGCCCGTACAGCAGATCAAGCAGATCAACTTCGACACGTATGCTCGTGGAGGTGACGAAGAGCATCCAATTCCGGCGGAAGCCTTTCTCGTGCCCTATGAGCAGCGCGCGGATGGCTACCCTGAGCGCATCGAACGCGATCTTTCAGACGGTGCTCTGAAAGACTTGCCGCGCGACTATGTCCCGTGGTGGAACGCGGTCGTCAACAAGACCATGCGCGGCAACAGCGAGACGCTCGCGGTCAACATCGAAGCCCTCGTGATTGCCGCGATCGAGTATTCACCGCAGGTTACAGCACTGCGTATCGACCCGCGCATTCGGGAAACAGTCATTGTCGAAGAAGATGCCGCGTTCGATTGGACGGCATTTCTGGAGACGAAATACAACAAAACCAATGATCCCGTGGGCAACAAGCTGACGGTCACTCCTGGTGGCGGCGGGCGCTACAACGACGATACCACGTATGCCAAAGGCGGCTTGAAAAAGCGATTCAATCAAGGTGCCGAAGTCAACGTCGCCGAGCGCGTTGGTTATCAGAACAACAACTCGACGTTCTTTACTCCACAAGCGCAGACCACGGCGCGACTAGAACTCAATGTGACTCAACCGTTGTTGCGCGGCGCGGGTTCGATGGTCAACGAGAGTCGAACAGTGCTTGCTTATCTCGACCGGGACATCTCGGAGGACGAGCTCGCTGGTAAGCTGCAGGATCACATTCAAGCCGTCTATGAAGCGTATTGGTCGTTGTTCCGCTCAAGAGCAGTGAAGTTGCAAAAGCAACGGCTGTTGAAGAGCGCCGAAGAAATCCATAATTGGCTCGCAGCTCGGCAAGGTCACGACACAACGAAGGCGCAAGTTGCTCGTGCTCAGGCAGCGGTCGCCAGTCGACGGTCAGAAATTGCTCGCGCCGAGATGGCCATCCGCAACTCGGAATCACAACTGCGTCTGCTTGTGAACTCACCAGCACTTAAGGAAGGTGCTCGGACAGAATTGTTACCAGCAGAGTTTCCCGTTGCTGAGGCCATCGACATCTCGCTCAAAGGCTCGCTCGAAACGGCGCTGCGACATCGACCGGATATCTCGCAAGCAATTGATCGGATGAAGGCCACGAGCCTGCGTTTGGGAGTCGCGAAGAACGACCTCTTACCAAAGCTCGATCTCGTCATGAGCACTTACACGTCGCAGTTGCGGCATGCAGATCTTGGCGGCGCCGTGGGGGATCAATTCGCAACAGGTGGTCCGGGTTATGGCATTGGGTTTCAATTCGAAATGCCACTCGGCAATCGCGCGGCCAAGGCACGGCATGAGCGTCGCGAATGGGAAATGGCGAAGGCTCTGAAGGAGTTCGAAGTCGCGGTCGAGACCGGCATGACCGAAGTCGAGATCGCGGCTCGCGAGCACGAGACCTCGTACCAAGAAATGCTGGCGCGTTTTCAAGCCATGCTCGCCGCCGAAGTTTCTGCCAGCCGCGCCGAGCAAGTCTTCCGTGAAACCGCTGGCGGTGACGGAGTCGTTGTCGGCGTGTTGCTGCAAGACATGCTTGATGCTCAAGAACGCCTCGCCACAGAAGAAGCAGAGTTCGTCGACACTCAAACCAAATACGCCCTCGCCATCGTGAAGCTCAAGAAAGCCACTGGCGTTTTGTTGAACTGCAATTGTGAGCCAGTCTCGATCAAGCCTGCTGACAACGTGCCGACAGCCCCCGAGGTGATTCAGATCCCTGAAGTTCCCGTGCCCGAACCAGTCGCGCCACGGAAGGAAAGTTGAACAAGAGCCAATACAGAGAGCAAAAAAACGCAGTCCACGAAGCTCATGAGTTGAAGGTGGTGCCGTCCATTGATTGTCAGATTAACCGTTGAGTCGTGCCGAGGACCCGAGGACCACGCCTCTGCGGCTCCTTGTTTTCAATTAACAAGACCTGCAACACCGGGGCCCCGAGAACTCGGAGCATTGAACTCCGAGGGAAGTCTCAACTCGTTACGAATGGAAACGGCGACCAAGAGATTTGCAGTCTTGTCGCTCTGTTCTTCGTTGCTCTAACCAATCTCATAGTGAATTCATAAGGCTTGAAGATGCTAGCAGCGCTGCGATCCAAGACTCGTCCGCGCCGAACCGCTGCTGTGGTGTCGGTCGAGTCTGCGCTGATCGCCCGCGTGCGCGAGATCGAACGGCAACTCTTCGATGTCGAGGACCGTGAACTCAAAGACCGCGCGGACGACTTGCGTGGCGAGCTTGAGCTGACGCAAGGCCTCTCTGATGAGGCACTCACTCAAGCATTCGGATTGATTGGACTTGCAGCACGTCGCACGCTTGGGATTGGCTTCTATGACGTGCAGTTCGCGGCGGGTCTGGCACTCGTGCGCGGTCAAGTGGCCGAGCTGCAGACGGGCGAGGGCAAGACCTTCGCAGCGGCATTCCCGGCCATCATCTTGTCGTTCTTCGGTCGTGGCGTGCATGTCGCGACGTCGAATGCGTACCTCGCTGAACGTGACTGCGAATTGCTCAAACCGCTGTATGAAATGCTCGGAGCGACTGCCGGAATTACGCTCGCGCAAACGCCATCGGACCAGAAACGAGCGGCGTATCGATGCGACATCACTTATGGCCCGGGTAGCGACTTCGGCTTTGATTATCTGCGCGATCAAGTGACATTGCGACACGCTCCGGAATCAAAGCTTGGTTCGGACTTCTTGGCGATCCTGCGCGGCCAATCGCACGCGACAACGCCGACGTTGCAGCGCGGCTTGAATGCAGTTGTCGTCGACGAAATCGACAACGTGCTGCTTGACGATGCGTGTTCGCCGCTGCTCATCAGCAATTCCTCAGAGAGCCCTGCCCCCGACGCCGCCGCGCATGAGGCCGCCAGGAAACTCTGTGACGAGCTCATCAGTGGCCAGGACTTTTCGATTGATCGGCTGACTGGCGGATTGCGACTGACCGAAGCAGGGCTGGCTCGTCTTTGGGAGAACGCAGATGCGTTGCCGCTGCGCGTCGTCGTGCGACCGTGGCAGAGTTATGTCGAACAAGCTCTCCGTGCGAAGCACATCTTCCGACGCGACGTGAACTACATCGTGCGTGACGGCAAAGTGGTGATCGTTGACGAGTCAACAGGACGCATCTTTGAAGAGCGAAGTTGGCGCGACGGCTTGCACCAAGCAGTCGAAGCTCGTGAAGGACTCACGATTAATGCCGAAAAGGAGTCGCTAGCCTCGATCACTCAGCAGCGTTTCTATCGAAGCTATGAATCACTCTGCGGCATGACGGGCACAGCCACTGGCAGTGAAGTCGAATTCCAGCAGATCTATCGACTGGACGTGACTCGCATCCCAACGCATCGCCCGAATCGTCGGGGGTTCTTGCCGCCCAAGTACTTCGCTACCGAAGACGCCAAGTGGCATGCGATCGCATATGAGATCGAGCATCTGCAATCGCACGGGCAACCGGTACTGATCGGCAGCCGGTCGATCGTCAAGAGCGAGTATCTCGCTGACCTGCTGAGGTCGCGGGGCGTCGAGTTTCAATTGCTCAATGGCAAGCAAGACGCCGACGAGGCGAGCATCATCTCGCAAGCCGGGCGCGTCGGTGCGGTCACAATTGCGACCAACATGGCCGGGCGCGGTACGGACATCAAACCGACAGAGGACGCTCTGGCTCGCGGTGGTCTGCATGTCATCGTCAGCGAACATCACGACGCCGAACGCATCGATCGGCAACTCGTTGGCCGTGCCGCGCGGCAAGGTGATGTCGGATCCGCTCAATACTTTGTCAGTGCTGATGACGATCTCTTAATGCGTTATGGCGACTGGTTACGAAGAGTGATGCAGCGTGCGGCGCCTCAGACTGGACACAGCGAGTTGCGGGACGACTTTTCGTCGTCGGTTCGGAAAGTACAGATCGAAGCCGAGCGGCAACGGTATCTCGAGCGTCGCCGGTTGTTTCAAGAAGACCAAAAGGCGTCACGCAGCGCGTGATCCAAGGAAGGAACTCCTCATGAAAATTGCCCCACACGGCGGCTTAGCCCTCGCGATACTGATCAGCTTGATGAGTGTTCGCGCGGATGCTGGCGACATCGAAAGCTTTATCGAACCTTACCGCAGCATCGAAGTGGCGGCGGCAGAGTCGGGCATCATCATCGACCTCCATGTCAAAGAAGGACAAAAGGTCGACAAGCAGCAACCGCTCGCCGAACTCAATCAGGATGTGCTGAAGGTCAGCGTTGATATCGCAAAGTCTCATAGCGAAGCGGTCAGCGCGATTCGTGCAGCAGAAGCCGAGGTCAAATTGCAAACTGATCGGCACGCCCGCTTGGTTCAACTGCGTGCCAAAGACAACGCCACTGAAGACGAGGTGAATCGCGCGCAGCTCGAGAAGGACTTGGCCGATGCTCGACTGCTCGCAGCGAAAGAAGCCTTCGAAGTGAAGCGTCTCGAACACGAACGCATCCGTTTGCAATTGGCTCAACGCACGGTGCGTTCGCCGCTCAATGGCTATGTCGTGCAGATTCAGCGTGAGATCGGTGAGTCCGTCGGACTTGCCGATCCAGTGGTGATGACCATCGTGCAACTCGATCCACTGTTGGTGACGTTCCCCGTTCCGGTCTCACAACTCACCGGACTAAAGCCTGGTCAAACACTGCGCATGAAGGTCGTCGGTCGACAAGAACCGATTGAAGGTGCGATCGATCTGATCTCGCCGATCATTAGCGCGGATAGTCAGACAGTGAAAGTCAAGGTGGTCATTCCCAATACCGACAATCGCATTAAGAGCGGTTCGAAATGCGTGCTGCTAATCGGCACCAGCGGTCAAGAAGTCCCGAAGCTGACAGAAAAGCCCGAGACGAGTCCGAAAACGAAGAAGCAGTGAAGAAAGAGAATTAAGCAACGGAAACAGAGAACGGCAGTTAAGCCAATCATTAACGGATGATGGCGACCCATTGACTAAGGAGCGGTTCGTGACGGTCAAACGGCTTCAGTGAGCGCTGTCGATCGTCCAAAGGGCGAAGGTCAAGCAGATCGCTTCTCTGTTTCAGTAAGTCTCTCCTGGTCGATGGCTTCTTCATTTTCATTCCGCGATCGAGTTTGACGGCAGGATTTATCGACGACGCATGTGTTGCTGGAGGGCCGGAAATGCATTCAAAGTTTGAGCAAGCGGCTTCCCTGGCGCCGCGTGCTGGTGGAGCGTCATTGCGCTCGGTCCAGCAGCGGTTGTTTGATGTTGTCAGTCAGCCGAATCCCGAGGCTTCGTGTTTGCAGCAACTGGCTGACCTCTTGAGGCAAGCGACAGAACTCTTTGCCCTCGGCTGGTTCGAAGCAACCAGCGGCGGGCGGTTGGTTCCTGCTCCGAGCGTTGTGCATTTCGTCCCTCAATCTGAAGCGGCGTTCGACAAACTGCTCAGCACAACCGCCCTCGAAGCCGCGCGTGATGCAGCGACCTGCTCACGGACAAGCTTGATTGATCGCGACTCTGGCTCGTCGGTGACAGAGACATTCTTGGCCATCGCCGCACCGGCTCGCAGTCAATCAGGGATCTTTGGCGTGTTGGCTGGAGCATTCCGTGCGTCATCGCAGTCGTCAGAAGCCTTAGTGGGATTGATCGAAGCGGCGGCAGCAGCCATCGGACTCAATCACTGCGGACAAAAACTGTTCATCGCCGAGCAAGAGATCGCAGCAATTGCAGCCATCGTGGATCTCGCCGTACGAGTTGAAACAAGCACCACAACTTCTGCGGCCTGTCGTATTCTGGCAAACGAACTTGCGCAGCATACCGGACAGCCAACCGTTCTGATCGGGCTGAAACCGAATGGCTCCAAGTCGTGCCGCTTGATGGCGATCAACGGCGAGTCGTCGATCAATCGCGACTCTGATCGTACACGCATCATCGAAGCGGCTTGCGATGAACTGTTGGTGCGCGATGGTCTCGTGAGTTGGCCACCAGTGTCGCTGATGGAGCGGCATGGATTGCTCACACTCAAACAATTGCAAGCAGAGCTGCGCGTGCCAAGTTTGATCGGTGGTCCGTTGCGAGATCACTCAGGTGAGTCCATCGGTGCATTGATCGTTGGTGGAGCGCGAGAGAGCTTAATCGATGTCGTGCTCCAACAATTCATTCACGCGTGCGAACATCGGCTCGGCGGTTCGCTCAAGTTGGTGAGGCAAGCCGAGCGACCCAAGTGGCGACGTTGGCTTGATGAGATTCAACTGAAGTCGGGACAGGCTCCGTTGAAGACGGCGAGCCTGTGTACGGTCGGAATTGCGGCGTTGATGTGCGTGCCAATGCCGTACCGTGTGACGTGTCACTGCGAGTTACAGCCTGAAGTTCGTCGTTTCGTCGCAGCTCCGTTTGATGGATCACTCGATAAGGCATTCGTCGAACCGGGTGAGCTCGTCGAGGCTGGGCAACTCTTGGCACGCATGGATGCCAAAGAGATCGAGTGGGAGCTTGCGGGGATCGAAGCGGAGCGCGGTCGAGCAACGAAGGAATCGGACTCGGCGCTGGCGAAGCAAGACTTCGCGGCAGCTCAAATCTCGCGTTATGACCGCGAGCGATTGGAGTTGCGTCAGAAACTGCTGACTCATCGCGGCGACAACCTTGAAATCCGCTCGCCGATTGACGGGCTGGTCATCGTCGGCGACTTGAAAAAGTCCGAAGGCATCCCGCTCAAGAGTGGCGATCAACTCTTCGAGATCGCGCCGTTGGATCGCATGCTGGTTGAGGTCTCGCTTCCGGAAACGGACATCACTCACGCGGCAGTTGGACAGTCTGTCGCGGTCATGCTCGACGCGTTCCCCGGCGAAAGTTGGTCGGGGATTGTCGCGCGGATTCATCCGCGATCCGAAATCCGCGAGCAAGAACATGTCTTCGTTGCGGAGGTGGAACTCGACAACGCTGGCAATCGGTTGCGTCCCGGCATGATAGGGCGCGCGAGCGTATCGACGTCATGGCAGCCGATCGGGTGGATCGCGTTCCATAAACTGTGGCAGGCCATGTGGAAGTGGCTGGGTTGGTGACAGATCTGACTCTCTTTCAGGGACGATAGGACCGACGGGATGTATGGCAACCAGCGATCTGACTAGATCGCTGCCATCAAGCACCACGTCGGCCTCATTCCGATGCTCGGAAAATTGGTAACTCGAATGACCTCCGATCCATCCACGCGCGAACGTTTGCAGGCTCGCATCAAGTTGCGAGCGGAGGTCTTTGTCTGGCCGGAGACTTATGGCGGCACCACTTGGTATCACCTCGAACTGACCGAGCGTGGGCGATTCTTTCGCGTCGGTATTTCTGAATACACGTTTCTCTCACTGTTGGATGGCGAGACCTCCCTGGCGGGAGCCATCAGCCTGACGGCGCGAGTGCTCGGGCCAGAGGCGCTGACTGAAGAGCAAGCACTCTCGCTGGTGAAGTGGCTGACCGAAGCCGAGATCGTCGAATCGCGCGACGACATCAGCCGCACAGCCGAGACTCAACCTCATGCACCGCTGGGAAAGCTCGCCGAGAAGCTCAATCCATTCTGGATGAAGGTGCCCATCATCAACCCAGATCGCATCATCGAGCGACTGCTGCCCTGGCTCGGTTGGATGCATTCGTTGCCGGCGATGTTACTCGCGGTTGTGATGTGGATCGTCGCGGTGAATTGCATGTTTGGACGTTGGTCGGAGTTCACGGCTTCGTCACAGAGCGTGCTCGCGCCGAGTAACTGGCTCTACCTGACTGTTGCTTGGATCGTCTTGAAGGTCGCTCATGAGACATCGCATGCCATCGCTTGTCGACGCGCTGGGGGCAGCGTGCGTGAGACCGGATTGATTTTCATCCTGTTGGCACCGGTCGCTTACGTCGATGTAACCAGTTCGTTGCGGTTCCGCTCGAAGTGGCAACGCATTCAAACCGCTGCCGCAGGCATGTTCATCGAACTAACGATCGCGGCCTTGGCGATGTTTGTTTGGTGCCAATCGTCGTCGCCTGAACTGAAGCACGTGCTCTTTAATGTCATCTTTATGGCCAGTCTCACCACGTTGCTGTTCAACGCGAACCCGCTCATGAGATTTGATGGCTACTACATTCTGTCCGACGTACTGGAGATCCCGAACCTCGCCTCAACGAGCCAGCAAGCTTGCCAAACGGCCTTTCGCAGGTGGTGCTTGGGATTACCGACCCCGCCGCTGCGTGAAACCGGCCCGCGGGCTCGACTGATCTTGTTATATGGACTCGCGGCATGGGTATGGCGTGGAGCCGTTTGCATCAGCCTGACGATCGCAGCCTCCGTCTTGTGGCACGGTCTGGGTGTCGTGCTCGCCGTTGGTTGCTGGCTGGCATGGCTCGGTCGCCCACTACTTCTTGTCGCTAAGACAGCGACTCACATGCAGGTTGCAAACCCACGACTGTTTAGACGAGCAGCATTACGTGTGAGTGGTTTGACGGCGATCGTCGCCGCGCTGCTGATCGTCGCTCCGTGGCCTCTTCCGCGATCGGCGCCTGGCTTTGTTGAGTACCGCAACCTCGCTGTGATCCGTGCAGAGAGTCCCGGTTTCATTGCGTCGATCGAAGTTGCTGATGGCGAAGTTGTCGAGGCCGGGCAACTGCTGATCACACTGGAGAATCACGAACTCGCTACGGATGTCGATGACTTGCGTGCCGCTTACGAACAATCCGAAATCCGCCGCGACCAAGCGATCGGCGAACAGAACACGGCAGCGGTTCAGATCGAAGATGAGAACCTCGCCGCGATCAGCAAGCGACTGACCGAAAAACAACGGCAGTTTACGGCGCTCTCGGTGCGTGCTCCGATGGCCGGACGTGTGATGTCACGAACGCTCAAATGGAGACTCGGCACTTACGCGACCGAAGGTTCTGAGCTAGTGACGATCGGTGATGAATCGCAGAAAGAATTCCGTGCGAGCCTTACTCAGACCGATGCCGATGCTCTGCGAAGTTCACCGAGCGTCGCGCTGCACTTGCCGTCGGTTGGTCGCTTCGCAGCAGACGCTCGCAGAGTGATTCCTAAAGCGAGTTTCACGCCGCCGCACGCCGCGCTGACCAGCGTGAATGGTGGCCCTCTGGCTGTACGCGAAATCCCCGCTGAGCGGCAAAATGGCACTGATCAGTTCGAGTTCACCGAACCCCGATTGACGGCTGACTTTCCGCTCGACGGCAGTCACGCCGCACTCATTCCTGTGGGCAAGACAGGGCACATCACCTTGGCAGCGCAAGCTCATGGTTCGCTCGGTGCAGGACTATTCTGGACAATCCGTGATCAGATCGACCGGCAATTGAAAGTCGCCCTGCGCGATCAGTTGAGCGACTCTCCGAAGCGCAACGGTACGCGACAGCGTTGAATCGCCGTGAGGTCGCCGCAGTATCCTGCTTCCCAGAATGCCGACTTACGCGACGAAGCGATGTTGATACGCTCGTTACGGCCCATGACTTCTCTCTCTCGCTTGAAGTGCCGTTATGTCATCACCGCAAACACTCGCTGAACTCGTGCAACGTTGCGACGACATCATGTCGCATGCTTGGATGGTGCGGACCTTCATTAAGCACTCTGAAGAAGCAGAAGACTATCCAGAGTTGATGGAGATCGTGCGCACGGTTTTCGATGCCTCTCGCGCGTTCGAAACGCGCGTCTCTGACCCGCCTGCCTACTTGCAGATGCTGCGTAAGAAATTGAGCAAGCTCAAAACGGCGACAGCTCAATTCGCAGTTGATGCACCACGCATCTCAATGCATACCAACTTCGCCATGGCGGTCAGATCGATGCAGATCTGCGTCAATGAACTCGACGAACTCTTGCAACGGAGTCAGCAAATAGCGGCGTCTCTCTTGCCGAACAGTGGCAGCGTGTCTGAGTAGTTCGCGAACCAATGTTGCCGCGCGACAACATGCCGCACGTCCTGTCGTTCGGCTCAAGCAACGCTGACCTGCCTGCGGCTTGCGTGCTTTAAGTGACCTACCACGCGCGGCTCCGGCGCGGGCCTCAAACCGAGGTTAAGTCTCCTCTGTGATCTTCTTGCGAGTTCTCGGGCTCGACGTGTTTGCACGCTGAGTTCGGAATCGCTCCGACATCCTGAGGAGCCGGTATTTCATGACACCGCTGTGTTTCAGGCCGCTCGTAAAGCGCGCTCGTTGGGGAGGAACTCGATTGAGTTCGATGCTCGGCAAGGCCACCGGGACTGAAACGGACTATGCCGAAAGCTGGGAATTCAGCGATCACGGAGCGGACCAATCCGTCATTGTGGGAGGACCCTGGGACGGCATCACGCTGCAAGATTTCGTGCATCACTACAACGAAGCGCTCTTCGGAAAACATGCTGGACTCAAGCAGTTTCCGTTGTTGGTAAAGTTCCTGGATGCGACTGATCGGCTCTCTGTGCAAGTGCATCCGAATGACGTCCAAGCACGCTTTCTGCACCCCGGTGAACATGGCAAGACCGAAGCTTGGGTCATTGTTGATGCTCAGCCTGGCGCTTGTGTTTATGCAGGATTGAAATCACAGGTCGATCAATTCCGACTCGAACAACATTTGCGCGAAGGCTCGATCGAAGAGTGCCTTCATCGCGTCGAGGTGCAACCAGGGGATTGTCTCTTCATTCCCGCAGGGACAGTGCATGCCATTGGCGAGGGAATTCTCTTGGCTGAAGTCCAGCAATCGAGCGACCTGACTTATCGCCTGTCTGATTGGGGCCGAGTGGGTGCGGACGGACGGCCTCGACCTTTACATCTGGAAGAATCGCTCGCGTGCATCGATTGGGACCGGGGACCAGTGAACCCGACTCAACCACGTTCGATTGTCTCGCTACGAGAGGGCTCGGGCTATCACTACGAGACTGATGAAATCGCCGCGTGCGAATACTTCGTTCTCCATCGTCATGCCGGCACGATCCCGTTTCCGTTGCACGAGCAAGAGTGCTTTCACGCGTTGCTGGTGCTTGATGGCAGCGGCGATGTGGTCTGCGGATTCGAGCGGATTTCAGTGCAGCGCGGCTCGGCAATCCTCGTTCCAGCGGTCTGTTCAGGGGACATCGAACTCGTTCCCGATGGCAGCTTGACGGTGCTAGATGCGTTTCTGCCGACGGAGACTGCTGGCCAGACGAACGAGTTTGCCATCTCAACCGATGATGCGGTGTTGGCCTAAGCATTGAACCGACAAAACGACGCGAGCCCATCGGACATTTCAAACTGGAGAATGAAGGGTCACTCGCACCTGCTCCGCCATAGCCAGTTCAAATCGCAACATGATTGACCGACTTCAAAAACTCTTCGCCAGCCGCGCGGCGCTGCCGCTGATCGTGATGCTGTTCCTCATCGCAATTGCGTGGCAGTGGCACGGAGCGCAGTCAATCGCGGTGGCTGACGAGATTGGTTACGTCACCAGCGGCATCAACCTCGTGACCACGGGTTACTTTCTCAATCCCTGGGGTGAACCGGAGTTATGGTTTCCGCCGGTGTATCCGGTGTTAATCGGCGTTAGCAGCCTGGGTGGACGATGGGACCCATTTGTCACCGCACGCATCTTGAGCTTGGTCGCAGCCGTCGCCTCGCTGGTCACGTTACATCAGGTGGCATTGCGACTGGGAATCAGTCGTCGCGAACAAGATCACTCTTTGGCTGTGGAGCGAGACGTATTGTCCTCTCCTCTTCAACGGCCGACGAGTCTCGCATCCGACCGCAGCGCTCGCGTCCTAGCGACCATAAGCGCGGCGCTGTTGGCAGCAAATCCGACCTTTCAAATCTTTGCAAATCGAGCATTGTCAGAGTCGCTGGCACTGTGCTTGAGCTTGCTGGCGTTGCGACATTGGCTCACCTCTCAATCACTACGGGGAGCGATCGCAACCGGTGTCTTCATCGGACTTGCGACATTGACTCGACCGGAGTGCATCCTCTTAGCGCCGTTGTGGCACGGCATTGACTGCTTGAGACGCCGCGACCGAGCGACCTTCATCCGCGCAGTGGCCTGTGGAACCACACTCGCTGCGCTGTTGCTGCCCTACGTTGCCTTTCTGCATGAGCACACCGGACGCTGGACGATTTCGAATAAGGGCGAGGTCAACCTGGCCGCTGGTCGGGCGGCGTTTCATCAAACTCCGCGGGAGTACATCGACGAAGCAACGCTCGAACTCGGCTACTTCCCGGTCGATACGTCACTGCCCACCGAGTTGCAGCGCTATGCCTTCAATGTCCGCAAACTGGTCGCAGCCTTCTGCGAGATCTACTGCCGCCCATTATTAGCCATCGGCGTTGCGGTACTCTTCATTACCGGTGCGATGTTGTTATGGCGACGGCAAGAACAACGACTCGTGCTCGGCCTTGCGGCGGGATTGGTCTACTTGGTTGCCGTGGTGCGCTACGATGTCGCTGGAGCGAAGAATCTGCATCTCGCGTTGCCGACCTTCTCGTTGCTGGCGGCGATGACGCTGACGTGGACTCTGCAGATCGCCCGTTGGAGATGGGTGGTGCCGGTCTGTGGATTGGCGGCACTCGTCATGCTGGAAGGGGCGACTCGTTTCCCGCGCTGGTCGCAGACTTCATCGACGATCGAGTATGCCAGCCTCCGTGACGCCGGGCAGCAACTGCGTATGAGTCATCATCCACGCGGTGTCATGTACGAGTATGGGGCATCGACCGCCTATTACTCTGGTCAATGGCGCCGGTACCTCACACCGAACTCGCTCGACACCATCTTGGACCACATCGCCATTCAGGAGCGAACTTCCGGTCCCGTCTATGTGACGGTCTCCGCCGCGACGAGTCGGGCTCTGCATCCCACGACGCGCGCTTTGCTCAATGAATCCGATCCACGTTTGGAGCGTGTGTTAGAGATCGATTCCCCGAGTCGCGTGGTGATCTATCGCGTGAAGCGTAAGTCTTGATGGTCTATCTGGGGCGAGCTACTCAGGCTTATCTGCTCGTCAACGAAGCCCATACTTCACTGCAACGACGACCCAAAGTGGTCAAACTCCGCTGCTACCGCTCGGTCTGGGTTGCAGGCCGATAAGCGAACGCAATCAACTACGGTTCGCAACGGACCAGTCGACCACTCAGCCTAAGGAGCCGTCGTGCCTCAGTTTCGTCCCGGAACGCATAAGTTTGATCTTGATACCCCCATCCTCTGCATCGACCTCGATGTGATGGAAGCCAACATCACCAAGATGGCGGACTTCATTCAAGAACGCGGCAAGGACTGGCGCCCGCATGCCAAATGCCACAAGACTCCGGCGATTGCCTGGAAGCAATTGGAAGTCGGGGCCATCGGCATCACTGTGGCGAAAGTCTCCGAAGCAGAAGTGATGGCTCAAGCCGGCATTCAAGACATTTTGATTGCCAACATGGTCGTGGGTCGTGCGAAGTGGGAACGCCTCGCCGCGCTGTGCCGTTGGGCGTCGCCAATCGTGGCGGTCGACCATTACGCTCAAGCTGAACCACTGGCCGCCGTCTGCCGCGAGTTTGGAGTCACCTGTCGAGTCATCATTGAAGTGGACATTGGATTGAACCGAGTCGGCGCGAGACCGGGCATCGACACGCTCGAATTGGCTCATGGTTTAGCGAAGCTCGAAGGCATCGACCTCTGCGGCATCATGGGTTACGAGGGCCACTTGCTGCGGATCGAAGATCCCAACGAGAAGCGCGAGCAAATCGCCGGTGCGATGAAGATTCTCGAAGGCTGCCGTGACTTAATGCTTCGCGATGGACTTGATTGTTCGATTGTCAGCGCAGGTGGTACTGGTTCTTACCAATACTCGTCGGACTGTACCGGCATCACAGAACTGCAAGCTGGAGGTGGCATCTTTGCCGATCCGATGTATCAGCAATTGTGCGGTGTCACGGGGCTCGACTATGCCCTGACCGTGCTGGCCACCGTCGTCAGCCGACCGGCACTCGACCGCGCAGTCCTCGACTGCGGTCGCAAGACGCAGAACCCCGATATTTACAAGCCGCTAGTAAAGGGCTACCCCGATGCCGAAGTCACTCAGACCAGTGCCGAGCACTGTGCTCTGAAACTTAACGGTGAATCGCGCAATCTGAAGATCGGTGACAAAGTCGAATTGATCGTCGGCTACGCGGACTTCACCACGATCCTGCACGACGAGTTCTACGGCTTCCGTAATGACAAACTGGAAGTCGTGTGGCCCATCTTAGGCCGTGGCAAGCTGTCGTAATCGCTCCATTCGAACCTAAAGCTGGACGAAAGCCTTCGAAGAAGCATGACTGCGATCCTCGGCATTTCTGCATTCTATCATGACTCCGCTGCGGCTCTCGTTGTCGACGGACGCATTATTGCGGCGGCTCAAGAAGAGCGGTTCACGCGGATCAAACATGACTCCGGATTTCCGACGCATGCGATTGAGTACTGCTTACGTGAGGGAGGACTGACGCCGCAGCAACTCGATTACGTTGGCTTCTACGACAAGCCGCTGCGCAAGTTCGAACGCATGCTTGAGACTTATCGCGCGTTTGCTCCGAGCGGCTTTCAGTCCTTTCGCACGGCGATCCCCAGTTGGATCAAGGAGAAGTTATTCCTACCGCGCGAACTCAAGCAGGGACTCGGCGGGCAATACACCGGTCGCTATGTCTTCATGGACCATCACGAATCGCATGCCGCCAGCGCCTTCTTTCCGTCGCCGTTTGAGGATGCTGCGATTCTGACACTCGATGGCGTCGGTGAGTGGTCGACGACGTGCCTGGGTGTCGGTCGCGGTAACAAGCTGTCGCTGACAAAGGAGCTGAGGTTCCCGCATTCACTCGGGCTGCTTTACTCGGCTTTCACGTACTACACCGGTTTTCGAGTCAACAGCGGCGAGTACAAGGTGATGGGACTTGCTCCTTATGGAGAGCCGCGATTTAAAGATTTGATTCTCGAACGCGTCATGGACCTCAAGCCCGACGGCTCGTTCCGCATGGACATGAGTTGCTTCAACTACTGTCAGGGCCTGACAATGACGTCTGAAAAATTCCATCACCTCTTCGGCGGTCCACCCCGTAAGCCGGAGTCAAAGCTGACTCAGCGTGAAATGGATCTCGCGGCGTCTCTGCAAGCCGTGACGGAAGAAGTCATGTTGCGGCTCGCTCGACATGCGGCAGCGACGACGAAGATGAAGAACCTCGTGCTCGCTGGCGGAGTGGCTCTGAATTGCGTCGGTAACGGAAAAGTTCTGCGCGACGGTTGCTTCGAGAACCTCTTCATTCAGCCCGCTGCTGGCGACGCGGGTGGAGCACTCGGCACAGCGCTCTTCATTTGGCATCAACTGCTCGACAAGCCGCGCGTCACGAACGGCAAAGATTCGCTATGCGGGTCGTTGCTGGGTCCGAGCTTTTCTGATGACGAAATCGCCAGCGAACTGAAACGGCTCGGCGCGAATTACTCGACGGCGCGAGACGATAACGAACTCACCGAACGCATCGCGGCGCTTGTCGCCGAAGAAAAAGTCATTGGCTGGTTTCAAGGCCGGATGGAGTTCGGCCCGCGAGCACTTGGTAACCGCAGCATCATCGGCGACGCGCGCAGCCCGAAGATGCAGTCGGTGATGAACCTAAAGATCAAGTTCCGCGAATCGTTTCGTCCATTCGCGCCGCTCGTCCTGCGTGAACACGTTCACGAGTGGTTCGAGATGCGGCCAAACGAAGACAGTCCCTACATGCTGCTCGTTGCTCCCGTACGCGACGCTCATCGAGTGCCGTTGCCGCCCGATTACGACTCGAAGTTCGGCATCGAAAAGTTGAACGATCCCCGTTCGGGTGTGCCGGCGATTACACACATCGACTACTCGGCTCGTGTGCAAACTGTCGACGACGAGCGCAACCCACTGCTGCATTTGTTGCTGACGAAGTTCAACGAGCGAACCGGCTGCCCTGTGCTCATCAACACGAGCTTCAACGTTCGCAGCGAGCCGATCGTCTGCACTCCCGAAGATGCTTGGCGCTGCTTCCGCATGACCGACATCGACGTACTGGTGCTCGGTCATCATGTGCTGCTGAAGTCCGAGCAAACTCCCATCAGCGATACAGAGCGTGAGAGTTACCTCAAGCAGTTCGCGCTCGATTAACGAGTCCGCGCAGTTCGGAGCTGGTAAGTTGAGATACCTTGCTCAAGAAGTCACGCGCGCCGCACACGGTGTTAGGCAACTTCCAACGGGATCGGGTTCCCCTTACTGAGCGGGAACGGACGCCCCTGCAAGTCGTGATCCTCGCGATGTGGGTCGAGGCCCAAGAAGTGGTAGACCGTTGCCACGAAGTCAGCGGGACTTGTCGGATTCTCGGCGGGATAGGCGCCAATCTTGTCAGAAGCGCCGTAAAGCTGACCGCCTTTGATGCCGGCACCGGCGAAGCTCACTGTGTAAACGTCAGGCCAATGCTCGCGCCCGCCGTTCTTCAAAGTGATCTTTGGCGAGCGGCCAAACTCAGACGCCACGATCACCAGTGTCTCATCCAATTCGCCAGTCGCCTCTAGGTCAGTCATCAACGCATGGAAAGCGCGATCATAGGGCGGAATCAAATCCTCTTTCAGCGCCGAGAAGTTGTTCCAGTGAGTGTCCCACGCGAAGCCGTTCTTACCCTGAGTCCGCTGCCAGTTGACCTGCACGATGCGCGTTCCGGCTTGCAACAACCGGCGTGCGAGCAACGTCGACTGACCAAACAGCGTGCGGCCATAACGCTCACGAGTCGCGGTATCGATGGACGAGAGATCAACGGCCTTGCGAACTTGCTCGGAACTGATGACGTCCACAGCTTTGGTTTGCGCAGTTGTCAGCGACTGTGCCAACGCTCCTTTGTTGAGATAGTCCGTCTGCTGATTGAGTTGATCGACGAGTCCTAGTCGCCGACGGATTGTCCCAAGTTCTTCATTGGGATGCAGTGGTAAATGTTCGAGCTTGAAGTGGTCGTCGTTGGGGTCTCCACCCGTCAGCATCGGATCAAACTTCGCGCCCAAAAAACCGCCGAACTGTCCGACTCGGCGTCCGCCCGCGACGTCCATGCGATGCGGCACTACCACAAACGGAAACATCGGACCGGTGCCTGGAGCAAGCTTCGACACGCATGATCCCCAATGTGGCATGTCTTGCCGCGACATGAAATTCGCATCGGGCACGCTGCCTTGATATCGCGTCCCAGTAAACATCCAGTACGAGCCACGAGCATGATCGTTGTGGTCGTGAAACATCGACCGCACATGAGCCAGCTTGTGCATCCACTGGGCTGTCAGCGGGCAGTGCTCGCCCATGCGAATACCCGAGACAGAAGTGTCGATCGTGCCGAATTCACCCCGAATATCCGACGGAGCATCGGGCTTTGGATCGAACATGTCATGCTGCGGGTGACCTCCACTTAAATACAGCATCACCAGGCGTTTCGCGCGGCCAAATCCAGGGCTTCGCGAGGCATCAGATTCGCCCTTCGCGGAAGTCTCAAGAAGCTGCGGCAAGGTCAATCCACCGACGGATAGGCCACCCACTTTAAGCATTTCGCGACGGTCAAGGCCGGACCAGTATCCCGACGAAAACAGATTGAGCATGCGGGGCTCCTCACAGCCTGTTGAACAATACGTCGAGCACGATGTTGTCGTGCTCGAAACCCGGTGAATTCAAGCACGTTGAAAACGTGCTCCACGAAATTCAACAGGTCGCTAAGCGATCACGTTCCCTGTCGCAGCAACCGCGCGACGGCCAAAAGTGCGTGAGGAATCTATCGACCAACTCTGTTGCGAGTAAGCAGACAACCTGTGACCACAACCGAATCGCTGACGTCACGCTGCATTGAAATCCGAACGTACCAACGATTGCGGAGGTGATTGGCAAGCAGCACGCAACTTACCTACGTCTCACGGACAAACTTCGAGCGCGGTTCCGTGAGCAACTCGGGAGTCTCGTCATTCAACGGGCCGAGGCCCGTCGCGAATTGCAATTCGTTCAATGTCCGTTCGGTCTCCAACATGCTGTTCGCGACACCATCAACTTGGCTCGACATGAAATCCGGCTCTTGGCGATTCACGCCGATCTCAGCGAGCGACTTAATCTTGTTTTCAAGTCGATCCAACTCGTGCCCGACGAACTCATAGTTCGCTGCGGCGCGGTCATAATTGGCGAGTCGCTCTTCGCAAGTCTGGACGTTGTCCGCCAACGAGTGACGCAACTTCTGAGCATGTTGTGATTGGTCAGCCTCGCCGATCTCAGTCAGCTTGCCTTGGGCTTGTTTGATATCTGCCAAGATGCGATCGCGGCTGGTACGTTCCAGAAATTTGTGCAACGAAAACTGTGTGAACAGCAGCCTGAGGAAGATCCACATGAGGCGATCGAGTCCCGCGAGCTGCAGTGACTCCATGGGTTGCCCGGTTTCGAGCATGCCCGTCTGATGCAGGTCCGAAGAAATCTGGCGTAACTCCAGACACCGCGCTTTGAGCCGGTCGTAGCGCACGAGGACTGGCGGGGGCAACTGCTTAAGGATTTGATTCAGGACGACGTTTGCTGTCTGGGAATGCTTCTCACGCTCCTCTGCAGCGTCTTGAGCATCAATCGCCCGCTGAAACTTGGGATGTGTGCCAAGCATCGCGAGATAGCCCAGCTCGATCGCCGCCACGATCGGCAGCACGACATCCGGGCGACCACTCATTAATGCGAAACCCAGCCCGCCATAAAAGGCGAGTTGGTTCCAGCGATTTAAGTACGCCGCTCGAAGGTACTTCAGAAGGCTCACTGCTTGGCTTCCAACTTCGTGATCTTGTCGCGGATGTAATACACAGCATCGAGGAACTTCTGTTGCCGCTGCATCTCGCATGCGGGCAACGTCGCGGGCTCGATTTCGATCTCTTCCAGGATCGTACCCGGCGAGTTTCCCATCACATACACACGGTCGCCGAGGAACACAGCCTCTTCAATCGAGTGCGTAATAAAAAACACCGTCGCTTGGACTTCCTTCCAAAGCTTGATGAGTAAGTCCTGCATGTTGAACCGAGTCAGCGGGTCAAGCGCTCCAAATGGCTCGTCCATCAAGATGATGCGGGGTTTTAGAATCAACGTCCGAGCGATCGCCACTCGCTGTCGCATCCCTCCAGAGAGTTCGTGAGGGTACTTGTCCGCATCCGTCTGCACGTTGAGCCCCATCTTGGCGATCCACTCGCGCCCGAGTTCATCTCGCTCCCGACGCGGCATGTGCAGACATTCCAATCCGAATGTCACGTTCTCCAGTACCGTGCGATGATCGAAGCTAGTGTAGTCCTGAAACACCATGCCACGATCGGCCCCAGGCCCCGTGACGGGCTGACCGAGCACGAGTACTTCGCCCGACGTCTGCGGATGCTGTGGTTCCAGTCCAGCGATGAGCCGCAAGATGGTGCTCTTGCCACAACCGCTGGGGCCAAGCACACACACAAACTCACCCTTGTCTTTGATGTCTTCCACCACAAACGAGACATCGCGAATAGCCGTGAATTCATCGGGTTTTCCGGCGTTGTAAGTCTTGGTGACATTACGGAACTCGACGACATGCGGAGTCAGCACCTCATCGGGAGCACGCACCTTTTGCAAGATGTGCCCCATGCCGACGTCGTGAGTGGTTTGGTTCATTGTTTCTCCTTGGAGTGCAGCGATTCATCGCTGCTTTCAGCGGTACTCCGCTCCTTCGAATGCAGTCAACGTCGACTCATAACGGGACGCGTGCCAGTTCATTTGAAGCAGCCCTGCCGCCCCGAAGGCGGCTGCGCCGCAAAGCGGTAAGAATTACAGCACTCCAAGGTGAAGAACTCATCCGCGCCAGAACAGCTTTGACTTCGCCGCTTCCCACGGAATCAACGTCAGTCGCACAAGCAATCTCAGCGCGCCTTCGCCTCCGTAGATGTGAGGGAACAACTGCCGCTGCACCCAGGCCAGCGCTTGATCAATCACCAGCGCAACCACCGAAATCACGAGGATGATTAAGTAGATGTGCTCGCGGAATCCTCGGCGCTGGAAGAGCTGAATTTGATAGCCCAGTCCTCCGGCTTCATCCGCTGTTTTGATGGACTCAGCCAACATGATGTAGCCGAACGCGAGTCCGAACATTTGCCGGCACGCGCTGAAGATCGTCGGCGCAGCCAGTGGGACGAGCACCTTCGTCATCGTCTGCCAGCGACTCGCACCCAATGTGTACGAGGTGTCGATATAGCGAGCCGACACATCCATGATCGCGCGGGCGGCATCCGACACGACGAACGCGACCGAGGCGACGAAGATGAACATGACCTTGTTCGTCTCGCCCGCGCCGCAGATAAAAATCATCAACGGCAAGACCGCCGCGAGCGGGATGTTTCGACCGAGCATGATCAGCGGCGACAAGAAGGCATGCACTCGCGGAAAGCACCCGGCGGTGATGCCGACCGGCACTCCAATCGCCAGCGCCAAAGAGAAGCCAATGCAGACTCGCCGCAGCGTCACGAGCACATTGCGTTTGAGAGCGAACTCGTCCCAAAGCTCACTGAACTTGCCGAAGGTCTCACTGGGACTGGGCAACGTAAGCGGCCCAACCAGTCGCTCTTCTGCCGGTCCCGAAGTGATGACCGCCCAGCCAAGAAACACAACGAGCACGCACATCAGCCCGAGCGTGATCGCCTTCCAACGCGCCAACGGCTTCCGCAACGCGAGCCACTCCTGCAGCAATCGAGACATCGCAGTTCCAATCTTGGAGTGCGGCGATTCATCGCCGCTTTCAGCGGTACTCCGCTTCTTCGAATGCAGTCAACGTCGACTCATGACGGGACGCGTGCCAGTTCATTTGAAGCAGCCCTGCCGCCCCGAAGGCGGCTGCGCCGCAAAGCGGTAATGAATTACCGCACTCCAAGGTGAAGAAGAACTACTCCATTTCCGCTGTGTAGATCTTGATCTCCACGCGGCGGTTCTTGGCGTGATTCAACGGGTCGCCGGCGTCGGCTGGATGACTCCATCCAAAACCCTCGACGTTGAACTTGTTGGGATCGAGCTTGAACTGCTCGACGAGCGCCTGCTTCACCGCGTTGGCGCGGTTCATCGACAAGTCTTTCACCATGGTTTCAGGAGCCTTGCCGCGCATCGAAGCGTCGGTGTGACCTTCAATGATGAGCCGCGCGTTGCCGAACTGACCGGCCAGCTTCGCGATCTCTTCGACGACGAACTTTGCTTTCGGGTCGTAGTCCGTTTCGATTGTCTTACCGTCCGCATCCTTTGTGATCTTTTTGAAGATCTCGAAGCTGTTGGGATAAAAGTGAATCACGACGGTGTTCGTAAGAATCTCTTCAGCACCGCGTACTTCAGTCGTCGTCCGTGGGACGAACTGCACGACCGACTCATCCTTCTGATCGCGGTACTTCGCGTCCTGACCGAGCTTGTCGATGACCGTGAAGTCCATGACTTGCTCGAACGGCACCGGCTGATTTTTCACCTGACGGATCGAGCGATAGAGGTAGTAAGCCTGATTCCAAACTCGCGCGAAGTTCGTCGGGTTGTTTTGGTTCTTGAAGAACTGGAAGTTCTCAGCCCAGTTCGTCGAGTGAGCATCGCCCAGCATCCCGAGCGCATCCGCCGGAGGCAGCCCGTAACCCGCTGCCATGAGTTCCGCGACCTTCTGCTTCTCAGCATCCTGCTTGAGAGCCCCCATGGAATCGAAAATACCCCGCACGATGCCTTCAACGATCGGGGCATGCTCTTGAGCGAAGTCCGCGCGAGCGAACCACACGTCGGCAATGAGCTTGTTCGCGGTGCCCGTCGAGACCAGCAGCCGATTGCCCTTCACTTCCGACAGCTTGTAGATGTCAGGAGCCCATGAAACGGCAGCGGCAATGTTCTTGTCCGCATTGAAAGCAGCAGCAGCTTCGAACGCCGTCGCCGTGAAGTTGAACTTCACTTCGCCCGGCTGAACTCCGCCCGCGACAAGCATGTTGAGCAGGAAGTAGTGCGACGGTGAGTTCTCAGCGAGCGTGATCGTCTTGCCTCGCAGGTCAGCGACGGTCTTGATGTTGTCACGCACGACAATGCCGTCACCGCCGTTCGACCAGTCGATCTGCTGATAAACGCGCGGCATCACGCGGCTGTCTTTGGGGGTTCCCGAGCCATCGACAAAGCCATCGACAAACAGCGGCAGCATGTCGAGCGTCGCCCAGCCGATATGCACATCGCCGGCCGCATAGGTATCGCGCATCTCAATCGGATTATCGATCAACACGAGTTCAACTTTGAAGTCCTTGCCGTCGGACGTCTTCCAGACTTTGCCCGGCTTAAATCCATTGTTGGCGTGAATGATTGGAGCCCATCCGGCCCACACATTGAGCGCGAAGCGGACGGTGTTGTCGGCCATCGGCTTATAAGCCGCCGTGCCTTTGACGGGGGGTAATTTTTCTGACGGCTTGAAGGCGTACTCTTTGACGGTCGTGATGCTCGAGTCGTCATGCGCCTCGACGGCATTGGGCGGCAGCGGCTCATTGCCCTTCGCTCCCGCGACTGCGGCGCCCGCCGCCGCACCACTGAGCATCGCCGGGTCGATCGTCTCGTTCGCCTGATTCGCTCCTTTGTTCGGAGCCCCATTGTCCGCGCGGAACAACGCAAAGCCGATCAAGCCTGCGATGACCGCGAAGACAGCCAAATAAAACGGTGCTTTAGGTTGCCCCGCCATGATGTGCTTTCTGTGTGATGAGGAAGTGAGTGGACTGAAAAACGAAACGTTTAACCGCAAGCCGCAGGCGTGCGCATCCGTCGTGGCGGCGACTCAATAAGCCGCAATGCGGTCGCGGCCTCAGTGAAACGCGCACGCCTGCGGCTTGCGGTTAAACGTGAGGATGTCACCCATGAAACGCTGTCTTCGGGCGATTCGCCTGCAGCGAGTACAGCGTCTGCATGACGTTGTAAGCCGTCATCTCGCACAGCAGCCGAGTGACCTTTGCATGTGTCGCGTCATCGAGCGTCGGCTCGATCTCGGTCATCGCGGCAGTCAGTCGTTTCTCCTGAGTCGCGAGTTCGTGATCGTCGATATGCCCGTCGGCGATCGCGTCGACGAACGACGTCAGTCGTTGTGTGTATTCATCAATCAGCGACGTCTTCGACTCATCGTCGAGCCAACTTTGCCGCGCGGAATTCGCCATCGTGCTGTCCTTTATGTGTGTTTCTTTTCCTTGGAGTGCGGTGATTCATCACCGCTTTGAGCGGTACTCCGCTCCTTTCCGACTTCAAGAATTGCCATCCAAGAAAGAACCGGCTGCCAGTTCGTTTGAAATCACTCCCTCAAAGCAAAAGGCGGCTACGCCGCAAAGCGAGGATGAATCCTCGCACTCCAAGGGTTTTAACCTTCGACCAACTGCCGCAGCGCGACTAAGCGCTGTTGCAACTTCGCGCGGGCTTCGGCAGATCCGACTTGCTCGCGCCACTTCACCGGCAGGAACTCGCGGTCGGTGCATTCCAGCACCGCTGCGATCTCCTGCATTTCTTTTTCCAGTCCCTCGGACGACGGAATGAAGTCCGTCACCGCTCGTTCCAAATCGGCCTTCGAGACAACCTCGCGCCCCGCTGCCAACGATGCTCGTCGCGCTGAGAGCACGATGCTTTCGAGGTCCGCTCCGCTGAGCCCTCGGTCGGGCGAGACCTCGCCAACGGCGTCGTCCGCGAGCGGCACTTTGTTCTTCTTCGCCATCAAGCGGAACATCGTCGCGATGTCCTCGCGAGTCGTCGGAGCGAAGAGGGGGATATGCACCTCGCAGCGTCCTTGTCGCTTGAGGTCGATCGGCAAGAGATCCGGTCGGCACGTCAGCAACATCCAAATGATGCGACCGCGATACTTCGTGTCGCCCATCTGCTGCGCGATCATCGAGAACACTCGGCCCGACGTGCCCGAGTCGCCGTCTTGATTGCGATCACCGAGCGTTGCGTCCGCTTCATCGACGATGACGACGACCGGACCGAGCGACCTCAGCACGGTCAGCACTTGCTCTAAGTTGCCTTCGGTCTCGCCCACAAACTTCGAGCGGAAATTGCGGAGCTTCACGCACGGAATCCCCATCGAGCCTGCATAGCACTCGGCGAGAAACGTCTTGCCGGTCCCAACCGCACCGCAAAACAAGTAGCCCATCGGCGCGGTATCGAGCTTGCCTTCTGCGAGCCATTTGGCGTCCTGCACCAATCGCGCTTTCGCTTCGGGAGTACCGACGACGAGATCGAGCGTATGAGCCGGTTCAACGAACTCGACGAGCCCCTGACACTGCCGCTCGATCATCTTCTTCTTGAGCTTGCGGAACTGCTGCACGTCGACGCCGCGCGTGCTCGCGCTCGACAGCAAGACGCTCAGATTCACGAGCGTCAGTCCCGCTGCGTTCTGCACGAGTCCATCACCCGTGAAGCCGTTGCTAGCGCCGCCAATCGGCACCGACGCGACATAGCGGCGGCGGTCGGTTTCGCTCGGCAACGGGATCTCGATCGACGCGACATACGGGTTATTGACGAGCCGCTCGCTGACTTCCGACAGCTTCTCGGTGATGAGGCAGAAGGCGACGTTGAGCCGCTTGATGTAGGGATTCGACGCCCAACTGAGGAACCGCACGAGTCGCGTTGCTTGTCCTCGCGCGATCGAACCGAGATCCCCCGTCGGCACCAAGAACTGAGCATGCTCGAAGATCAGACCGATGCGTCTGCGTTGCGAGATGTCGTCTTCAAGCAAGTTGCGTTGCAGCAAAGCTTCGAGCTGATCAAGCACCTTGTCCGGGTCTCGCGACCATGTTGCGACGGCTCCGAGCTGTCCCGTCACATGCTGCAACATCGACTGCAAACGTTTCGAGTCTGCACCGGCCAGCGGACGCAAGCCGCGTCCGAGGTCATAGCTCAAGACGACTTCCCAATTGCCGAAGACTTGAGCGGCGAGAAAGTCACTGAGGGAACTAAAGGCATCCTTGCCGTCTGGCCCCGGTTGCCGCACGAAATCATGCACATTGCCATGCAGCACGAAGGTGTTGATCGAGCCTGAAAAATACAGCTCGGCCAACTCCGTCGCCCAAGCGGGATACCAACTCGGCAAGACGGGCGAGGTCTCGTTCAGCGGTGGGGTTGTGTCAGAGTCACTCATGAGATTCTCAGCCAGCAGTTCTTCAAAACGCAAATCGAACTTGAACTTGGCGATGCCGCAGCGATGGAATGGTGAGAGGTTGCACCATCGGTTGCTCGATAGCGACACATTCTTGCCAGGGTGGAATCTGGCCTTCGCGATAGAACCGCTCGACATACCGCCAATCGGTCTCAACAAAGTCCGAGAACCACGCATCGAGATGGGTCACGCCCACTTCATGCAGCAGCGTGAGCCCAAATCGTGCCGCTTCGAATTCGTAATCTCGCAGCACTCTCAGGAAGGCTTCCTTCTCCGTGGTATGTTGCAGTGCGAACAGCTTGTGCTCGATCACCGGCGCCACCCATTGGACGGAATGACCAAACAAGTGCAACAAGATGAAGCACTGCATTTCCAAGCCGACATCCGGATCGAGCACAATCCGCAAGCCATCGAAGGTTCCGGTTCGCGGAGGTTCAAGGTCGCGGTACTCGACGGCAAAGCCATATTTCACGATTCGCGAAGTCACACGCTGCCATAGATCAACAAGATCATGCGCACCAAGATGACCAACACGTTGCTCACAAGGCTTGCGAGTTCCCACCAACTCACTGCCAGGGATGTTCATGAAAAGGACTCTCTGCCTGAAGACAACACGGGGGGGGCTTTCGGCCGGACTCAATGCGACCAGCGGAAAATGAATTTGGCTGCTATTGCCCCTGCGTGACGACGGCGGGGCCGAGTGCCTTTTGGTCTTCTTTCACGCCGGCCGTCTCGGGGGTGACGAGTCCCATGTCGATTTCAAACTGCCGCAGCGCTTGATCAGCCATGACTTTTTCAGCGGCTTGCTCGCGTTTGACATCGACGATGCCCTCTTCCGAAAGATCGGCAGCGACGCGCGCCTTGGCGCGGTTGAGTCCAATCTTGTCTTGAATGACGTTCTCAATCTGACCGAAGTCAGTGCTCACATCGAAATTGAAAGATTGTGCGAGTTGCGCGACCTCCGCCTCGGCCTTACTCATCTTCAGTTCGGCGTCGTACTTCTTGATCTTGTCGCGGACCTTGGCCAGCTTGTTGCTCGCGTGTTTGATCTTGTCGAGGCTGTTGTTGTAGGCCTCCTCGTGCATCTTGAGTTGGCCTTCGTTCTCGGCCAGTTCCGACTTCGCCGTCTGCATTTCGAGGGCAAACTTAGAGGCCGTCTCGCGATCGCCCGCTTGCAGATACGCCTTCACTTTCGCTTCCAAGCTTTGCGCATGCTTCTGCTGCTTGGCGACCTGCTGCGAGACCCGTTCCACCAACGAGCGGTACTGCTCTAACCCTTTGCGTCCGTCCTGCAGTTGAGCCACCGCAGTGTCATACTCGTACTGCATCTGCGCGATTGGGTCAGCGGTCCAAAAGAAATTAGCGAGCTTGTTGACTTGCGCTCCGAGGACGGCCCACATCTTTCCGAAGATCATGTCAGCACCTTTTTTCGAGACGATAGAAAACTTAGCGACGCCCTCAAACGGACGACTACGGCTTCGGATTAACCAGATTTTCTCGGACGAGGCAAAGGGCGTTAAGACCATGCCGTTCGGGAATGAACAGCGAGTCTGTTGCTGCCGGATCACGGACGCAACTCATGCAGAGAATAACACGCGTCAATCGTCCTCACTGGTGAGGTCACGTATGACAGCTAAAGTCCATTGCCACTGGACATCGTTGACAGTCGGCGAGCCATCCATCCTCTTCTCTGAACCTCAAACCGTGTGGAATTACAAATTCGAGAAGCCGATGAGCCAGCTTGAGCTCATCTCCCTGATTGTGGACCGCGTCGCAGTCATCATTGAAGACGCTGACAATGCGCGAATGGGTTTCGAGGAAGATCCGTTTCGCAATGATCTCTTCCAAGCGTTCGCCTTTGCGTTTCATTGCGGGTTCCTGATGGACCTTGAACCTAACCTGCAAGCCGACTCGTTGGCGCAGCATTTATCTGAACGCTGGAACCTCAAAGAGGTCGGACAAAGCGCCTTTCAGAAGAATCCCAAAAGCAACGACCCCGGAGTGCGACGGGTGCAAGTCCTGTGGTCGGCGTGCCGCCAATGGATGGCCTGGAGCTACGCCTGGGTTCGATACGAAGAATTCCACGCCGCTGCGATGGATGCTGAAAATGAGTTGGAACAGGAAACCAAAGAGCAAGCGAGCCAGCCAGACCCACCACCCGCCTAAGTACGGAGCACCATTCAAAGCACACGGAGAGAATGGACGGTGGCCTATTGCCCCGTGCGATATGTCATGTGGCACTCACTGCACTTCTGAGTGACCGTGTTCCGCAGATTGTCGAACTCTGTGAAGTTGTTATCAGCGACGGCTTTCTCCATGCCCTTGGCGGCCTCGCGCATGGCGTCGGCGGCTTTGTTGTAGTCAGCCTCGGCGTCGTAACCGTAGGACTTGTCCTTAATGGCCTGCGCGATCGAGTAGTACATCACGACATCCTTGGCGACCGACGCCGCGTTCTTTTTCAGATTCTCTTCGCTGCCAGCGTTGTTCTTCAAATTCGACTCCGCGCGTTCGAGTCGCTTCATCAGATACTTAATGTCAGCGCAGGCTTCGAGCGTTGTGTCATCCGTAGCTTCGGGTAGGCCTGGCGGTGTGTTGCCGTCGAGGATGTCGCCAATCTTCTGAAAGTTGCCGTTGATCGTGTCGAAGGCTTTCTTGCCTTTGCCTTCAGCACCCGACGCAACTTTGACGACTTCCATCGCCAACGCGCGGATGAACTTGGCATCTTTCTTCCAACGCACTTCACCCGGATGGGTGCGAGCCAGTTCGGCCAAGAAAACCATCTCTGTCCCAAAGACTGGCATTTCTAATTGTGCGCTATTGTAAGTCTGCACGTTCGCCAATCGCTGAGCCCACTGATTGCGGCAGGCCTTCACACTATCGAGCAGCACTTCCACGCTGATGAGCTTGTCCCAAGAAACTGCTCCGCCGCCAGGCGCCGGTTTAGGAGCGTCCGCCATCGGTTTACTACCAGTATCACCCATGGGCGCTGGTTTCGGGTCGTTTGAGGCAACCGTTGCAGTTGTCGGAGTACCGACGGTCGTCTTGTCTGCTGCGACCTGCAGCGGGCGATCGAAAAAGACGTCCAACGGAATTCCATCGACAGTCGGTCCCTTGGCTGCCGTGGTCTTGCTCGTACCGGGCTTCTTACCCGGAGCCTTCTTAGTGGAACTCGATTTAGACTCGGGCGCGGCGGGTTCTTCTCCCTCTTCGGCTTCTCCCGTGTCCACAGTTGGCTCGGACTTCTTGCCACCGCCACAACCGGGCAACACGACCGCGACTCCCACGACGATCAACGCGGCCAAACCAGCGGCTCGCCAAGAACGCAAACTCAACAACATGTCGGACTCCGATGCCGAAGTGAGAAACACTGAATGCAAGGCGAGAGTTTGGAAGGTTCGCTGAGCGCTTTCAACGCGATCGTCGTTGTCCACCCACAGCGACTGCGGACTGATTTCATCGACGACGGATTTCGCGACAGCTCTCATTGGAACCGATCTTGGCCAGCGAGCAGTCACGTTCACAGCGTGTTGGCTGAATGATGGACTAGCACCAGAACCTCGCAACGTCTGAAAACGGAGACACATCGCGTTGCATTTGGGCAGCAGTCGCCAAACAGCAACACCTTGCCATTCCCGGTACGACGGGAGCAGTCGTGCTGAACGGACACAGGCTTCCGACTTTACCGGTCAGGAACCTGCGGCTTTTTTGACCGACTTCCGCTGCAAGGTATATCCCCAGAGGCGTTGAAGTCTCCTCGTCGGCGCAACCGGTCTCGGTTGCGCCAGAGTCCGCGCTGCATCTTGGCGATCCCCTGGATGTATCGAGGTTCGTGAGACTCTTTTCCTATCTGCCGCCACCAACGCCCGGCGACTGACTTGAGAAGCTGATATGAGCACTCCGTCTTCCGCTCCCACATTGCCCGCCGTGAAACAGATCCCGCCCGCTCGGCAGGTGCTGGTGATCGAGCCAGTTCAGCAGCATCTCAGCTTGCATGCGGTGCTGTTACCGCCCGGTACTCAATGTTCGGTTGGATCGGCGCGAAGTTGCACGCTGCAAGTGCGAGCATCGGGTATTCAACCTCAACATTGCTTAATTGTGTCAGGACCAAACAGCACCGTGCTCCGCGAATGGGCCGAGAGCACTTGGTTAAATGATCGGCCGGTGCGCCAACCCGTTGAGCTGATCGAAAATGATCGACTCGCTGTGGGGCCATTTGAATTTCGCATGCGCCCGGCCCGACCGGAGGAACTCGAAGCATCGAACTCGGTCCCACCGTTACACATGGAAGATGTCTTGGCTGCCAGCCAATCCCTCGATGCCCATCAGCAACGTGATGAGTTCGCGCGCACGCAAGCACAACTCGCCCGCGAAGCCGCCAAACTGCGTGAACGAGAAAGTGGACTCTTGGCGCGCGAGCGTGAATTGTCGGAGAGGATTGAAGAACTCGAAGACAAGCTGCGCAGCGTCGAAAATGATCAGCGTGACGAGTCCGCCGCCAAAGACGCCGCACGCGAACTCGATGCGCGCGTAATGGAATTGATCTCCGGCACCGACGCCGATCAGCAACGCCGTGAACTGGAACTCCTCAAGAAACAAAACGAGCAAGCCCGCGCGGCCTTTGAGCAACAGGAGCAAGCACTGCGGTTACGCGAACGCGAAATCCGCGACAAACACGCGGCGCTCGCCAACGCCGAACTCGATTTAGAACACCGTCGCAATGAATTTGTTGGACGCGAAAGTGAACTCTCGCGGTTGCGCAATTCCTTTTTAGAGCAACAATCGAAAGTCGACGCGCGGCAACGGGAACTCGAACGACGTCAACAAGAACTTGAGAAGCAGCGTCAGTTGCTCGATCAACTTCGGACTCAAGTGCAGCAGAACGGAGGCACCTTCGGCAGTCGCGAAATCTCTGCGACGCGCATGTTGCTGGATGCCGAACGGTCAGAATTGACGACGCTCCGCGAGCAACTCGAACGACAACGCGCGGAGTTCGAAGCGCGGCAAAACGAGTTCGCTGTACGCAACGAAGAAACTCAAAAGAAACAGGCACAAGCAGCCGCCCGACTCGCGGAACTTGAGACACGAGAAAAAAGACTCGCGCAACACGAGGCCGAGATTGCCGAGCGCGAACGCGAACTGGCTCAACGTCGCTTGCAGTTAGCATCACAGTCCGAAGGGGCTGAAGGTGACGCTCAAGAACGAGCCTTTCACGAAGAACAACTGCGGAAACTGGCAGAGTCCTTGCGCGAGCGAGAGAAGACGCTGCGCGAGCAGGCCGATCGATACAACCGCGACATCGCTCAATGGCAAACGGAACTTGAATCGCAACGAACGTTGCTCGATGCCCGCTTGGCCGAGGCGACTCGTAAAGAGGAGTTCATCGCCACCCGGACGCGCGAGTTGACCGAGCGTGAACGACAACTGATGTCGGAACTTAATAAGGTGGAACGGCGCACCGTCGACTCTTCAGAGCACGAGCGCTGGCTGCTCGATCAAGACAGCAAGCTGCAAGCTCAGAAGGACGACATTGCTAACCGCCAATTGCAGCTTCAAAAGTTGCAAGATGAAGTCGAAAAGCAGCGCGCGGACTTCGAAGCTCAGCAAGCTGATGTTGCACGACGAGAAGCGCAGCTGGCCGAGCGTGCGCGACAACTCGACGAGCAACAGCAGTCCACAACAGGAGCGGTCTCGCTGCGCGAAGCGGATCTGCGTCAGCGACAGAAAGATCTTGAAGCGCAAAACGACGCGCTCCGGGCCCGCATCCAACGCGCTGACTCACTGGAGAAGCAACTCGTCGAGGAGAAGTTAGAACTCGACAACGCCAAGCGTGCCTTCGACCGCTCGCGACACGAGTGGGATTCGCAACTCAGTATGAACGCTGCGCAGTTGGATGAACGGTCGCGCAAACTCACTGAGGAACTTGAACGGCAGAAGATCGAACTCGAAGCGCGGTTGCGCGAAGTGACGGATAAAGAACGATCACTTGATGAGATCCGACGGCAAGCTCTTGAAGCCGAGGCACGCATTCATGCTGAAGCCGAAGCCGTACGTCTTGAACGTGAGGCGTTACGACAGTTGTCCGATCGCGTTTCACAGACTGAAAGCGGACTGCGTGCAAATCAGCAACACGTCGTTTCTGAGGAACTCAAGCTGGCAGAAGAGCGCACCGCGCTAACGCGCGAGCAACAGACGCTCTTTGAAAAGTTGTCACAACTCGAACAAGACCGGCAGGCGTTTGAAGCCGAGCAGCAAGCCGTCGCCAATGAGCGCAGCCGACTGCTTGATCTGCAAAATCGACTCGGAGCATCGGATCGCGAACTCGCAACTCAGCGAGCAGAGATCGCCGCGCACCTCACCAAGTCTCGGAACGAGCAAGAAGCAATCGCTGCGTTACGACGCGAAGTCGATGCCGCGAAAGCAGAGATGGATGAACGGCAACTGCAACTCGCTCAGCAGGAGATGCAACTCGATCACGAACGCGAAGAACTGGAACGCAGTCGCGATCAATATGTGAAGCAACTTTCGGAAATCGACGCCGAGCGCGGCAAGCTCGATGAAAAGTCACAGGCCTATCAGACGGCTCGTTCCGCGCTCGACGAGTATCACAACTCATTGAAGGCTGATCGCGAACGCCTCGAACGCGACCGCAAGAAGCAACAAGAGTTGCAAGCACAGTTGCGGCATCGCGACGCCGAGATTGAAACACTCCGCTCTGAACTCGATGAAGAGCGTCGACGACTCGAAACCGAGGCGCAAGGTGTCGAAGCCTTGAAAAAGGCGTTTGACGTCGAACGAGTGTCGTTGCAGCAACTCAAGCAAGAAGTCGAAGAGGAGAAGGCGAAGATCGCGACCGAGCGTGACCGCTTCAGCAGCGACCGAACTCATGCCGAGCAACTCAACGAAGAACTGCTTGAACGCCAATTCCGCGTGGAGCAATTAGAGAGTGAATGGTCGACTCGCGAAGCCGCGTTTCAGCAGAGGTTGCAAACGCTGGAGTTCGATCAACAAGCCGTTGCCGCTCAGCAAATCGAGATCGACGCGTCGCGCGTCAGTGTCGAAGAGCGTGAGCGATTGTTGGCCGAACAACGCACGCAGTTCGAGCGCGCTCAGCAGGCTGTTGACATCGAGACGACGCGTATTCGGCAGCTTGAAATTCAAATCGAACAACTCAAACAAGACACAACAGCCGGATGGCAAAAGCTGCAGAACGAGCAGCAAGCCTTCGAAGATGAACGAGCGACCCGCGTCGCTGCACTGGAATCAGAACGCGCAGCACTGACCGCAATGAACTTAGCGTTTGATGTCGAGAAGCAGGATTTCGCAACTCAGCAACAAACATTTGAAGCGGACTGCTCGCAACGCGAAGCCGCACTGGCTGCCGATCGCGCGGTCTTGGAAGCGGATCGCGAGGCACTCGCAGCCGACCGCGCGGCGGTTGTGGCGGAACACGAAGCACTGTTGGTGGCTCAAGCTCAGTTCGCAGCAGCGCAGTCTGCATTTGAATCGGCCCAAGCAGCCTTCGCGACCGACCGCGAACAATTGGATGCCGATCGCGCACGCTTCGATGTGGAGGCTGCACGACTTGCTGCCGAACTCGCTCAATTGGAAGTCGACCAACAGCAAAATGCGGTCACGCAACAACAACTCGTCGAGCAAGAAACGGCGCTCCACGCACGCGAAACCCAACTCGAATCACAACGGCAGAAGCTCGAACTCGAAACGGCTCAACTGGCCACGCGCGAAGTCGAATTGAAACTCGAAAAGTCGCGTTTGCAGACGTTGCAACTCGAACTGAAAGCGGCCCGCGAGGAACTCGATCTGCGTGCGACACAACTCGAAACCGAGCGGCAACGCATCGCGACTCAGCATGAGTTTCTGGAGCAGAAAGAACGCGAGATCGACCAGCTAAAGCGGCAAGTCGAAGACGAACTGGCCGGTGCTGAGCAAGATCGTGCCGAGATCAAGCACCTGCGCGAACAAGTCGCCACTCAACAAGGACAGTTGGAATCAGAGCGCGGTGAGGTGTCTGCCGAGCGTGCCCGCTTGGCTGTCGAACAAGCAAAAGTCGAGTCTCAGTATGCCAAGATCGAAGCTGAGAAGACTCGTATCGAGGCCGACCTCGCGCGAGTCACCACGGAACGCGCCGAGGTTTCTGCCGATCGACAGCATGTCGAAGCGCTCAAGAAGAAATTGCAGTTGATGGAATCGCAGTTGGCCGAGACCAAGCAGTCTCTGACCGCTGATCGCGAAGCGCTGCACGTGCGGATCGAAGACTTGCAGAAGGAACATGCTGAATTGCGCGACGAGCGCTACAAGCTCGAAACCGGAAAGGTCGAACTTGCCGATCAAAGTGCCGCGTTCGCGACGCGTGAAAAGGAACTCGGAGATCGACTCGAACAGGCACTCGCCGAACTCCGCTTCGAGCGCAAGTTGCGCGATAAGGAACGGCAGCGAACGGTGGAGTTAGAGCAGAAAGTGCTGACCGGTGGCGGTGACCCCAACGACGCGCAGCGCGAACTACTCAATCGCGTGGAACGCTCGCTAGCCGAATTAGAGCAAGAACGTTTGCAACGCGATGACGACCGCGGCCGCATGGTCGAAATGGAAAAAGCGCTGCTCGCGAACAACGCTGACCTCGCGCAGTGGAAAGTGAAGTTCGCTCAGGATCAGGAGCGTTTGCAGTCCTACCGCTTGGGTGTTTCCAGTCGCGAAGATCAACTCAGTTCGCTCGAAATGAAGCTCGCGCAGAAGGAGATGGAACTGCAGCGCGTCCGCGACGAACTCGAACTCGAACGGCAACAAGTCACGTTGGAAATGGAGACTTTGGGATCGGGTCGAACTCGTTTGCGCACGGACTGGGAACAGCTCAGTACCGAGCGTGAGAAACTCGTTTCGCAAAATCACGAGGTCAGTCGCCAAGCACGGGATCTGGCTGAGCGACTGGAACATACGATCGAGGAGTTGCAGTTAGAACGTCGCGCCCGCGAGTCCGATCGCACGCGCTTACGAGAATTCGAGACGCGCGTGGTCACTGGAGAAGACAGCGTGCTCAGTATGCAGCGACAGATCGATTTGGAACGTCGCAAACTGCAAGACCGGCAACGAACGCTGGCCCGTAAGGAATTGGAGATTCGTGGTGCGACCAAATCACTGGAAGCGAATCGCGACGGGCTCAACTCACAACTCTCGCTATTGACCGACAAGATCGAGCGTCTCTTGTCAGAGCGCTCCAAGCTCGATCAACGTCGCAACGATCTGTTGCAAAGTGCGCATGCGGGTGACGAAGAGGGGCTTAAAGCGCGACTCGAATTGGCGTTTGAAGAACTGGAATACGAACAACAAGCGCGCGAACTCGAGCGTCAACAACTGGCAGCCATGGTCTCGAACTTTGGTCGTCTGCGTGAGCAACTCAATCGCGAGCAACAAAAGCTGTTGCTGACGTTGAAGCAACTTTCAAATGACGAACTGACCGGCGACGAGCTTGAAGCGCTGGATCCCGACAACCTTGCAGCAACCGATGACAAAGCGGTGTTGGAACTGCGTGTCGAAAAGATCGAAGCGGAAGTCGAGGCTGTGCGTCATGAACGTGAAGCTTTGGCGCAGCAACGCGCGGATACGCAGCACAAGCTCGTTGAACTCGAACGTGAGACGTTGCATCCCGGCGAGACAGCGGACGAGGACGAAGGTCAAACTCAAGACGAAGCCCCCGGTCCAAAATCGAAGAAGAAGAGTCAGAAGGAAGAGCCGCATCCAATCCCCGTCGAAGAACTCGCCGAGGCCGCTCGGGAGGCGGGCAAGGACGAGAGCGAACAAGTGGCTGCCTTCCGCAACTTGTTGGCGGGAGTATTCGGTATCAAGAAGGATGAAAACGCAACGCCCCCCGAAATGTCACTAGGCTCACTGGTGGAGGAAGTCGTGCCCGGAACAGCGCGCGATGCGACGACACCTGCTGTTGACGATGATTCAGCACACGCTGTTGAACCCGAGGTGGTCGTGACGACGACCGCGACAAACGAATCTGACGTTGAGCCGCGTAGTCCGGCAGAACAAGAGGCAGAAGCACGTCGCGTGAAGAGTCGGTCGCTGGCACAACGCATGGCAATCACATCACTCCGCGAAGTCGCGAACATGTCGGCTCGCACGGCAGTCGCCGAGCACTCCAAGCGTAAGCTCAAGAACAAGATGTGGCGTGACGGTGTCTTCGCCGTGATCGCATTTGTGATGGGCGGCGTGTACTTACTCGGAGACTTCGCCGCAGCCATCTCTTGGAAGACTTATGGCTGGATCGCGCTGGTCGTCGGCGTGGTGGCGATCATCGAGATGCTACGGACCTACATTCGCTGGCGCCGTACGAACTCGTTGAAGAAAGCCGTCGCCGCAAAATCGGCATCGCTCGACGAGCGCGTCGACCGCTTCGCACACAGCGAAGAATCCGAAGCACACCGTCCGCCTCGTCCGGCTTATTCGCAACATCCACGAGAAATGTTCGACGACACCATGAACGACGCACGCCGTACTGAAGAAGCCAACAACGACGCGGCTCTGTGAAGAAACTCTGAGTGAGCTTTCCTCAACGGTGTTGCTGGGTATCGAAGTCGCAAGCGTTCGTATGTTGTTACGGGGCACTGGCGGGACGGTTCACTGACACTTGATTCCTAAATTGTGATCCAGCGATCACGACTCACGACCGGCCATGTTTCCACCAAGTTGCCATGCGAAATCACATAGATCTCGCGATGCAGCGCGCATGTCGGGCAGATGTGACGCGGGACAGCAAACAATTCATCGCCCGGTTCGAAGCGATTCGCTTGCGAAGTCTGCAACACGAGGTGTTCTTCGTTCTGTAAGACTTGTTCGGCATCCGGCAGGTCAGGAAAGAAGACTCGTTTGCCAGCCGGCGGGTCAGATGCGACGGCCTTGTAACCGAGGTCCAACGTGATGCGATCAGATGTCGGTCGACTGACGACACGCGTCAGCATCAAGGTTGCCGGAGGGAAGACGAGGTCTGGGAACTTCTCGCCATAGCCAGCATCATTGAAAACACAGGTTCCGGGACTCATCTCGATCGTCGGATCAGCCTTCGCGGCATAGATCGGAAACGATGCCGTCCCACCGCATACCAACTTAGGCACCGCACAGCCTGCGGCGACGAGTCGATCACGGAAGGCGACGACTTTGTTGAACTCGGCATCCACCGCTGCGGTACGTTCTTCGCGCGAGGACTGGTGCTGATGTCCGTCGTAGACATGAAAACCCGCCGCCACCAATCCCGAAGTACAGCCAATCAACTGATACAACTCCGCCGCATAATCACCGACAACGATGCCCGTGCGATGCTGTCCCGTGTCCACATCCAGCAACACACCAATCGTTGTGCCGGCCGCCGTCATCGCGTCACCCAGTTGCTTGACCGGCTTGGGATGATCGGCCGTGACGGCGAACGTGACGTCAGGGTACTTGGCACGAAACTTCACCGCGCGCGCAATGTTGGTACCGACGAGGTTGTATGCCAGCACGATGTCCTTCGCTCCCGCGTCAGCCACCATCTCGGCTTCCGCAAACGTCGCGCATTTGTGCTTGCCAATGCCGCGAGCCAACTCCATCTGCACAATCTGTTTGGTCTTATGAGTCTTGCAATGAGGCCGCAGCCGATTGGGATTGCCCGCGATCTTGATCATGCGATCGAGGTTGGCTTCGACCATCTCGCGATAAAGCACAATGGCCGGTGTGATGATGTGGCTGGTATCAGCAATCGAGTAACACGAATCCATAAAACTGCTTTCTATGTGGATGGCTCCAAGCAATGCCCGCCTGAAGCGACTGCCAGATACGCCGTCGCAGAGCTTCAGCCGATGTCGGCAACCTCTGGAAACCCAGCGGTCTTGAGCACACGCCCGCTCTTTAAGACCAGCAGTGCGTCGACATGGGATCGACTTTGAATCAACTCGATAGCCCGATCAGGCCCCAGGACCATAGCCGCGGTGCTCAGTGCATCAGCTTGCATCGCCGTCGGAGCGACAATGCTGACGCTGGCTAGTTCGCGCGGCGACTTCCCCGTCAGCGGATCGAAAATATGGTTCTGAGCAAAGTCAGAGGAGAAAGTGGTCGCATAATCTCCACTCGTGGAGAGTGCTCGGCCTTGCAATCGGGCGAGCGCAACATAGGCCTCTTTTTGCCGTGGATGCTGCACGCCCACTTTCCAGCCTTGACCATCAGGCTTGCTCCCGAGCGAACCGATTTCGCCTGCATTGATGAGGGCATGTTCGACACCGTGGTCTTTCAACACCGCGACTACTCGATCCGCCGCGAACCCTTGAGCGATACCGTTCAGCGTCACCGACTTAACCGGTGTTTGGAGTCGTACCTCGTGCGATCGAACTTCGATCGCCTGCCAATCAATACTCGCCCGAGTCGTCGCGATTTCGTCATCCGACGGCACGCGGCCTTGCTGCTGAGCCGTCGCGAACAATTCCCATAACGGTTGCACGGTCACATCGAACGCACCCTGCGAAGCGCGCGAAACCGACGCGGCCTCGGCCAATACCGCAATCAAATGCGGATGCGGGGTGCTCAATCGCCGCTCTCGATTCAGCATGCAAAGCTGACTCTCTGGTCGATAGAGGCTCATCACATTCTCGATGACTTCGAGCTCCGTCAGCGCCGCATCGATCGCCCGCTGAGCGTTCTCAGGACTCGTCCCTAAGATCGTGAGCGTCACGTCTGAACCGAGTGCCCAAGCACGCCGCGTGATGGGCTGCTCATCGCGTCCCTGGCGCGATCGCTCCCAGGCCACGGTACCACTCGCCAGAGCGGCTGCTCCTCCCAACGACGCGAGCAAGAATTTTCGTCGCCCAACTTGCGGCATGATGACCTCATTGATGTTCAAGTCTCAGGTGCTGTTTCAGTCCGCGCCAAACTTCCCTTGGAATCCCTCGCGATGCTAGCAGCACTTTCCGCGAAAGACTTCTGAGGGCAAAAAGACCTGCAGTCGCTGGTCACTCTGACGAACTCGTCAGGAATAACGCACCAACTCCTGGTGGTGGTTCTACCACGAGTCACTCGCTGACTGGCAGCGTTTCGAATACAGGACGTCCCCGCTGGTGCTGCTGCTTTCTCTCCGCAAGTTCCTCGCCTAGCCCGCCATTCTCCTCGCCCTAGTGGAGTCTCCACATGCGATGCTTCCCAGCCGTGCTGTTGTTCGTCGCGTCCTTAGTTTCAGCAACCGCACCTCAAGCGGCAGAACTCTTGCCTGCTGAGCAACCGATCGAGACGGTCATCGACCATTACGTCGCTGGACTGCTCGCCAAAGACAAGATCAACGCCGCGAAACAAGCCGACAATGCCACCTTCATTCGACGACTGACTCTTGATCTTGCTGGTCGTATTCCGACCGTCGCCGAGACGCAGGCGTATGTCGCGTCCACGTCGCCATCGAAGCGTGTCGAACTCGTCGACCGGTTGCTGACGAGTGTTGATTTTGCCCTGCATCACCGCAACGAATTAGATGTGATGCTCAGCCCCGGACGCGGTGGTGGTGACGAGCTGCGCAAGTACCTCACCTGGGCCATCGAGCAAAACCGTCCCTGGAATGCGATGTTCTCGGACATGCTTGCTGGTGATGAAACTGACCCTTACCAAAAGGCAGCTTTGAGCTTCGTCCGCAGCCGTGCTCGCGAACTCGATGACATTACCAACGATACCAGTGTGCTGTTTTTTGGCGTCAATGTGACCTGCGCGAAATGTCACGATCATCCACTCGTCGAAGATTGGAAGCAGGATCATTACTTCGGCATGGCCTCGTTCTTTCACCGTACTTACATCGCGAAGAAGGATCGCATCGGCGAGAAGTACTCCGGCGACTTGAAATTCAAGACGAAGAAAGGTGAAGAGCGGCAAGCGAAGTTCATGTTTCTCACGAGCACAGTGATCGATGAACCCCAGGTCGAACGCACTCCAGAGCAACTCAAAGAACTTGAGGAAGCCGTCAAGAAGCACATGAAGGACGAGGATCCGGGAGTCGCCCCGAAGATCGAATTCAGTCCGCGAGCCAAGCTTGTCGAGGTTGCTCTGCGAGACGGCGACAATTCGTTCTTTGCCAAGAACATTGTGAACCGCATGTGGGCGCGACTGTTGGGACGTGGCCTGATTGACCCACTCGATCAAATCACTGCGGCCAATCCGGCCAGCCATCCTGAACTACTCGATTGGCTCATGCGCGACACTATCAGCCACGGTTATGACCTGAAGCGGTTGTTGCGAGGCATTGTTCTGAGTCAGACCTACGCACGCGGCGGACAGTGGGATGCGAAGACCGAGTTGCCGGAAGGTCGTTACTTCGCGGTGACGCGTCCACGACCACTCTCGCCGAAGCAATACGGACTTTCGCTGCTGATCGCGGCCGCGAACCCCAATCAATACTCGGCGTCACTATCGCCTGATGAATGGAAGAAACGCCGTGAACAACTTGAAAGTGCCGCAGGGGGATTGGCGAGTTCCTTCGAACAACCGCGCGAGAACTTTCAGATCGCGGTCGACGAAGCGTTACTGTTTTCGAATAGCTCGCGGATCGAGAACGAGTTGCTACGCGATTCCAACGACCGGTTGATCGGCCACTTGAAGACGCTGAAGGATCTGACCGAACAAACTCATGCGGCGTATTGGTCGATCGCCTCGCGAACTCCGACGGCCGATGAACTCGCAGCGATCAATGACTACGTCACCAAACGTGCCAGTGATCCGCAAGCAGCTTTAAAGCAAGTGGTGTGGTCGCTACTGACTGGGCCCGAGTTGCGTTTTAATCATTAAGAGATCGAGACCGCGTGAGTTCCCGAAGCAGTCTCCAAAGCGAGTAGAACGTGTGACGAATTGGATCGAGATTGCGTTAAGGATGTCGCCTGCGACTGCTCTCGTTGTCTTCCCGGCTGCTGCTGCCGTGTTGTTCCCTGTTGCAGCGCTGGCCATGAAGCGGTCGAGTCAACTCGACGTTGACGTTTGGCAGACGGCCTTCGTCGCCAACCTGGTCGGAGCAGTGACTTATTCACTGCTCTGGCTGCTTGGTGGACCGCCCCTCAGACCTGAAGTGTGGTGGCAACCAATCCTGATTGCGGTGTGCCTTTTTGGTGGAATGACAACGCAGTTCTTGGCATTCAATCGCGGCGAAGTTTCTGTCGCTGTGCCTGTGATGGGCATGAAAATCCTGGTGGTCGCGTTTCTCACTCCAGTGCTGGTCGGTGAAGAGGTGCGCTCGCTGTTGAGGATCTCGGCGTTGTTATCAGTTGTCGGCGTGGCCTTCTTGAACTGGCGAAGCGCGGATGGAGCCCAACGTAGCATCACTACCGCGATTGTCGCAGGCTGCGCAGCGGCGTTTTGCTTCGGCACGTTCGACATTCTGGTGCAGAAGTGGGGACGTGAATGGGGAGCTGGGCGGCTGCTTCCGATGGTGTTTTGGCTCAACGGTTTGCTGTCCTTCATCTGCATCAAAGGCTTCAGGACACCGCTTAGAGCAATTCCTCGCGCCGGTTGGCGATGGTTGCTGACTGGCTCGTTGTTGGTGAGCTTGCAGAGCATCCTCTTCATCGGTTGCCTCGCGACTTATGGACAAGCGACGAAGGCGAACATCACTTACTCAGCACGCGGCTTAATGAGCGTGCTGTTGGTGTGGACTATCGGGCGTCACTTCGGCAACGCCGAAAGTTCGCTCGGCGCGAAAGTGCTATGCTTCCGAGTCCTCGGTGCCACGTGTCTGCTCGCGGCGATTGTGATTGCGATGTCGGGATAGAGTGCTAGGCGGCCTACTTCTTGCCGGCGTTCGGTTTCGGGATCGGCCAATTCGGATCATCGACGTGCTCTTCGATCATCAGACGTTCGATGCGCTGCACGAGGTCGGGATGAGCCTCCGCGACGTTGCGTTCTTCGCGCGAGTCGGTGGTGATGTCGTACAGTTCAACGGGCGCGTGCCACTTGGGTCGCACCCCTTTCCAAGAACCGAGACGCACGGCCCGCGCGCCGGCTCCTTCATAGAACTCCCAGTAAAGAAAGTCGTGCGGCTTCTGTTGAGAACTTCGACCGAGCAACGTCGGCGCGAAGCTCATGGAATCCAGTCCGCTGGGCAGCTTGTGCCCCACAAGTTCACTGGTCGTGGCAAGAATGTCGCCGTGATAGGCGATGTGATCTGTCACTCCCGGCTGAATCCGGCCGGGCCAGCGCACCAGCAATGGCACGCGAATGCCACCGTCATACAGTGACCGTTTGGTGCCGCGCACAAGGCCGCTGGATTCGAAGAACTTTGGATCATTGTTGCTCTCGGTATGCGGGCCGTTGTCCGACGTGAAAAAGACAATCGTGTTGTCTCTTAAGCCCAGTTCATCCAGCGTCTTGAGCAACTTGCCAACTTGATTATCGAGGTAAGTGACCATCGCCGCGTGCATCTTGTTAGGTGCGGTCCAATCACGGGTCTTGTAGATGCCATGATCGGCGATGCCCGCCTCTTTGTGCTCGTTGTTGGCATGCGGCAGCGTCCAAGCGGCATAAAGGAAGAATGGCTCCTTCTGATGCTGACGAATGAAGTTCAAGGACTCGTCGAGAATCAGATCGTGCGCATAAACCTTTTGAGTCGTGACCTTGCCGGCGCCCTTGTCATCAAAATTACCTTCGTTTGGCAACAAGATACGTTGCTCGTTCTTGAAGAGAAACGATGGGAAGTAGTTGTGAGCGTGATGCTGATTGTAATAGCCAAAGAAGAAGTCGAAGCCTTGCCGCGTCGCAAGCCCTTGCTCGCCGCCAGGCAACGTGTCGCCTAGCCCCCACTTACCGGCGAGGCCCGTCGCATAGCCGGCCTCTTTGAAGAGCTCGGCCAATGTGACGTCCTCGGGCAACAGCGTCTGCTTATCGACCGCGCCATTGCCGCGCACGCGTGTGTGTCCGGTATGCCGCCCCGTCATCAATACGCTGCGTGAAGGAGCGCAGACCGTCGCACCGGCGTAGTATTGAGTGAACCGCAGGCTCTCTTTAGCAAACGCATCGAGTTGCGGCGTCTGAATCTTCTGCTGGCCATAGCTGCCGAGCTCTCCATAACCGAGATCGTCAGCCATGATGAAAATTACATTGGGCCGACCGGCTTGCTGAGCGAGAGCCAGCGACGCGCAGCACAACCAAACCCACAACGCGCGGCAAAAACTCATGGACACGAGTAGCTCCGATAAGAGGCACTGACCGAGCGGCACCGAGTGCGCAGCAACTTCCTTAGAACCCCAGCACGTCGTTCATGGAGTATCGGCCAGCGGGCTTGCCAGCGAGGAACTTGGCGGCGGCGACAGCTCCGTAGGCATAGCTATCGCGCGAATGACCGCGCACGGTCAGGTCAATTGTTTCGCCCATCATGCCGAAGACGATGGTGTGCTCGCCGACGTTGTCGCCGGTACGAATCGCGTGATAGCCAATCTCGTTGCGCGGCCTCGCTCCCGGTCGGCCCGAGCGACCATGAATATGTTCGGTCTGCCCCATCTCCTCCGCGACGATCTCGCCAAACTTAAGAGCTGTGCCGCTCGGCGCGTCCTCTTTGAAGCGATGATGACGTTCGAGGATCTCGACATCGACGCCGCTGGACAGTCCCTTCAAGGCCCGCGCCGCTTCGCGTACTAACTTCATCGTCAGATTCACTGCCATGCTCATACTGGGCGACCACAGCAAGGGGATTTTCTTCGCCGCTTCATCCAGCGCCGCCTTGTGTTCGGGATGCAAACCGGTCGTCGCACAAACGAGAGCAATCCCTCGTTCTGCACAACGCAGAGCCACGCTCGGCACGGCTTCAGGCATTGAAAAATCGATGACAACATCGCCTTGCTGGGCAGGGAAGTCCGCCGAGATCACGACGCCAAGTCTGCCGACTCCGGCAATCTCACCGGCATCCTGTCCCAAACGCGGACAAGCGGGATGGTCCACGGCTCCGAAGACCAAACAACCCGAGTCGCCATGAGTAACGGCGGTGATGCGCTGCCCCATACGACCGGCAGCTCCATGAACGATGACTTTCAACTGTTGCGACATCTGTGACTCTCGTGAGGAAAGAAGAATGGAGCGGCATTGATCGAGTACCGGGGACCTCGACGGCATCGACCGTTTCGTTCCACACGGCTCCGTCATATTGACGCAGATCATACTGCCAACGCAGCGATTGTCCGCTCGACGATGCTGCCAGGTTGGCAGCAACTGGAGTTCCAGGCGACAGCTTGATCCCACCAGATCGCGAGTTCCTGCTACGAATTTCAGAGAAGCATGTTCGTATCGCGACGATCTCTGCCGTCTCGGCAGCCAGGAACAGAGTTTGCTCCTCGCTCGTCAACCGCGTGGCGGAAGCTCCTCTGAGGCCACTTCAAAGGAGTCTTGTCCGGGACATCCAACTTGACTGCACGTCCTGGCAACGAGCATCGGGCGACCATCGTCAGTGCCTTGCTGGAGTCACATCATGGCTGTGTTTCGTTGGGGACATCATTGGGACGCATTCGGCGACCTCGAACGTGAGGTTGATCGACTGCTGCGCACCGTGAACCTGTCCTTTCAAGGTTTGCGGTTCGGACGCCAATATCCAGCCATCAATCTTTATGAACTGCCCGACGAGTACCTGCTCACTGCAGAACTTCCCGGCGTGAAACCCGAGGATCTCGACCTCAGCGTCGCCGGCGGAGTGCTCACGATTCGCGGTTCACGCCAAGAACCCGAGCATGCTCAAGAGCACCGTTATCGGCGGCAAGAGCGACCGCACGGAGCTTGGCAACGCTCGTTATCTGTGCCCGATCGAGTCATTGAAGACGACGTCAAAGCTGAACTGCTGAATGGCATTCTGAAGATTCATTTGCCAAAAGCCCCCGCCGAGACACCGCGTCAGATTCCTATTGTCGGTGCCTAACACGAGCGAGCGAGATCATGACTCAAGAACTCACGCGAACGACGCCCGAACATCCACACGTGATTCCTGTTGCCGAAGCACCCCAAGTTCCGGCTCAAGTGCCCAAGCCACTGGAGCGCTATGTTTTCAATCCGCAAATCGACATCTTCGAAATGCCCGATGGTTTGATGCTTCGTGCAGACTTGCCCGGAGTGACGCTTGATACCCTCGAACTACAAGTGCAGAACAACAAACTGACCTTGTTCGGTCGTGTCGGCACGGTGCTGCCGAGCGATGCTCGACTACTGCATCAGGAGTATCACGAAGGCGACTTCCTCCGTTCGTTCATCCTCAGCGACAACGTCGATCACGAACGCATTTCGGCCAAGCTCGCGAACGGAGTGCTCGAAGTCTTCTTGCCACATGCTCCTAAAGCACAGCCTCGTAAGATCCAGGTCAGCGGACAGTAACCATTGCGTGGCTGGCGATGTCTCCGCGCTATTGCCTGAGATCCGACAACAGCTCGCTCAGCAACGCGTCTGCGGCTAACTCGTGACCTCGCTCATTCGGGTGATTGTCGAAGCGACTGACCACGAGCCCCTCTTGCAAATGCGCTGTGAAGACTGGTTCAAGATCAAGCACTGGTATTTTTTCCAACCGGCAAAATGCAGCCAGTTGTTGATGCACCTCGCGGAATGGATACTCGGCTCCCAGGTTGTGCATGAAAGGAAAGATCGCCACCCGCAGTTCGACATCCCGCTCGGCGGCAACGTTCCGCATGCGAATCAACGTCGCCTTCACTGAATTCCAAACAGGCGAGCGATACGAGTCTCTGAGGTGCGGGAAGTAATCCACCGTGCGACCAGCTTGATACTGCTGCCAACGAAAGAAGAGCCAATTGAAGAAGTAAGTGCGAGTCCATAGCCAATGCTGAGGCTGATGCTTCTGGATCTCTTTAATGGCCTCCGTCGTGCGTGGGTCATAGCCCTCGATGTCATTGAGCATGTAGCAGTAGACGAAAATCTTCGCGCGGTAGCCCTCTTTCAGCGTCGCTTTCATCACGCCTTCA
>Ga0172376_10000472_pt1 | contig 52174 bp, 40 predicted proteins | sample Lak35m_FD_121114 | JGI IMG/M metagenome (GOLD analysis project Ga0172376, IMG submission 121114) | Freshwater microbial communities from Kabuno Bay, South-Kivu, Congo - kab_092012_35m | ecosystem: Environmental > Aquatic > Freshwater > Lake | place: Democratic Republic of the Congo: South-Kivu...
GGGAATTCTCACTTTCCAGTGGTTGGAAACGGACCAGGCTACCCTAAACTCGTGGCTGATGGAAAAAGAAGACCTCTCCTCTCTCGTCGGAGGTGGCCTTTTCGCCAAAGCGAAGGAAGCCAAGGCGAAGATCGTCGATGAAAAAGTGTTCCCCTTCCGATCAGGCGCGCGGGGCAAAACGGAATCAATCCTCGAAGTGATCCACCCCACTGAATACGATCAAAACGATAGCCAGACATTCGCCACACCCTCCGCTCACGAAACCCGCAACGTCGGCGTTACCATCGAAGCAGATCCGGTTTACACTGAAACGGGCCAAGCCGTTTTTGTAAACATGGCCCTGGAACGGAGTTGGCATTTCGGCTCCACCGTTCATCATCGCATCCTCGTGAGTGGAAAATGGGAGCCCAATGTTACGATGCCGAACTTTTACTCCGCAAAGGTCAACACACAGGTAGTGGTTCCCCTTGAAATCCCCACCCTCGTCGCCGTGATGTCACCGCCCGACGACAAAGGGAACACCGACCCGTCCCGAAAACTCCTCCTCTTTGTGAAACTCTCGCGTTGATCGATCCCGCTCATCTGTGAGGCGATCGTCATCTGATGAGAGATTCTCGCTTTCGGCCCCTGTTTCTGCTCCCGACCGTCACCTTGCTCGTGTCGGGCGTGGTCATCTGGGCCGGAATCTCGATCGCAAACAGGAGCGGATCGAGCGACTCGAGTGGGACCAGACTCCTGTCACCGATCTTTCCCGCACGATTCAAGAACGACTGGACTCGCTTGAGGCACTGTATCAATCCCACCTCGAAGCGCTCTGCCGATCCAATCTCAACGACCGTTTCGAGTTGCTCGATAAGCTCGACGGTCTCGTGGGTATTCGACAACTTTCCACGCTCAATCTGAACGGACGGGTTACTCCCCACTCATCCTCAACCCCGGCCACCGGGATTGACCGTTCGTTGCCGGTACCGGTGCTGAACGAGGCGGATCTTCCCATTGACCGGTCCGTCGCCTTGCTCGTTGACTCCGCTGAGCTCGAGCAGGACGAAATGAAAGTAGGGGCGCGATGGTTCGAGCGCGATGGGCATCTGTTTTTCCACCTCAACGTCTCCCAACTCCGATCCGTCTTCGTGTTGGTGGACCGGAAGAGCGTGAGCGATGCCCTGGCAGCGTCCGTTCTTACCACGATTGAACCTTCCTTTACAAACATGGACACGAAGGGATTTGTCACTGTCTCGATCAATGGCGAACCTTTGATCTCCAACTCAAGTGGTCGTGACAATCCCGATCTCACGCGGCAGCTCGCGACGAGATTCGGAGATTGGCAAGTCCAGACCCGGGACCCGAAGCACGTCTTTGTGACTTACGATCTCGGAATCATCACCGGAACGATTTTTCTCTCGCTCCTCGTCCTCCTTGCCGGAGCCATCGCCACCCTCACGCTTCACCGCGCCCTCCGCCTCGCCGAGCAGCGCGTTTCCTTCGTCAACCGCGTCTCCCACGAACTCAAAACGCCGCTCACGAACATTCTCCTCAACGCCGACCTCGCCGCGGACGGGGCCGATGCCCGGGGACGCCAGCGTCTTGCCCGCGTGCAGGAGGAAACCCGCCGCCTCGCCCGGCTCATCGACAACGTCCTCGCTTTCTCCCGTCGCGATTCGACTCCGCTTCCCGCAACAGCGCCGCTCGCGCTGCGCTCTCTCGTCGAGGAAGTCGCCGAGACCTTCGCTCCCTCGCTGAAACGACGCGGAGTCGAGATCGTGGTGAAAGGCGGCGAAACCACTCACGCCCTCGCCGATGCCGACTCGCTGCGTCAGATCCTCGGCAACCTGCTCTAGAACATCGAGAAATACGCCGCCTCCGGCGGACTCGCCGACATCACGATTTCGGAGGCCGACGGATCGATCACACTCCTCGTGAAAGACCTCGGTCCCGGCATTCCCGTCTGCGAACAGGAGCGCATCTTCCACCCCTTCCACCGCCTCGACGACCGCCCTTCCGAAGGGGTCACCGGCACCGGGCTCGGACTCGCCATCGCCCGCGACCTCGCCGTGGCCATGGACGGCAGCCTGCGCCTCGTTCCGCAGGACGGGCCCGGCGCGACCTTCGAACTCCGCCTGCCCGCCGCCGCGTCGGCAAAGGTCATTCCCTTTTCCGATTCGCTCGCTTCATGAAGATCCTCGTCGCCGAACGCGCGGGCGAAACGATCGAGCTCACGCCCCGCGAGATCGCCATCCTGACACTCCTCCACGAACGGCGCGGCGAAGCGGTCGATCGCGACACCCTCCTCGACCGCTGCTGGGGGATGGACTACTTCCCCGAATCACGCACCCTCGACCAGCACATCGCGAAGCTCCGCAAGAAGCTCGGTGACGACTCCGGGGACACGGGCCTCATCGAGACGGTGAGGGGCGTGGGGTATCGGTTCGGGATTAAAAAGTAGTCATGGGCTTCAGCCCGCGGGCACGTCGTAGCGCGCTAAAGCGCCTGACTACTTTGCCGCCGCCGATTGGTATCCGGAGATTCGAGATTTGACATGCAAGAATGACATCATATGATGACACCATGTCTGAATCCAAGACACTCACCATCCGATTGCCCTTGTCGGTCTACGAAAGAGCAGCTGATTTGGCGAAAGCCCGCCATCAGAGCCTCAATCGCCTCGTCCAAGACGGACTCCAGTCGATCGAAGTCCAAGAGCGGGAGAAACGCCTTTTTGACGATTTCACCGCGATCGCCGAATCCGGCGGGAACGTGATCGATTTCGCATTCGAGGCGCAGGCGCAGGTCATCGCTGACTCATGAGCCAAAAGAATCCCCTTCGCGGCGAGATCTGGCTCGTGGATTGGAATCCGGGACGGGGTTCCGAGCAGCTTGGAAAGCGACCAGCCTTGGTGATTCAGACCAATGCGGCCAACTCGAATCCCCGCTACCCGAACACGATTGTTTTGACTCTGAGCACCAAAGGCCTCCCGGTAGCCACCCATGTACAACTGGAACCTGATTCCACGAACGGCCTCCGGGAAACGAGCTGGGTGAAAGGCGAGCAAGTGCTCACCATTTCGAAGGAACGACTCCTTCAGAAATGGGGGCACGTTTCGCCCGATGATCTCAAACGGATCGAAAAGGCGATGATGACGGCGCTGGGGATGTGATTGGAGTCACCTCCCCACACGCGCCGCGATCCGGTGCATCACCTCGAAGTATTCCTGCAACTCCGCCACGGGCATGTTGAGGGGAGGAGCAACGCGGATGACTTTGCCGGCGAGAGGCCCTAACAAATGCACGCCTCGGCCTTCCGCGTCGCCGAGGTAACAAAGGCGCACGATTTCCTGCGCGACCTCTTCGGCGGTCTTTTCCCCGACAGCTTGGCACTCGATGCCCCAGACGGTGCCTTCGCCGCGGACGTATTTGATCGCAGGCAGTTCGTTGAGATTCACGAGGCATTCCTCGATCGCGGCACTGAGGCGGCGGCCCTGCTCGAGGATGTCGGTCTGCTCAAACTCATCGAGAGTCGCGAGGACCGCGGCGCAGCCGAGGGGGTGACCGCTCCAGGTGTCCGACCCGTCGCCGAATCCCATCCGGGCGAAGACGTCGGCGCGTCCGACGACCGCGTCGACAGGCATGCCATTGCCGAGTCCCTTGCCGAGGGCGACCAGGTCGGGTTCGATCCCGTATTCGCTGTAGGCATACATCGATCCGGTGCGCCCGAAGTTGGCCTGAACCTCATCGAGGAAAAAGAGGAGATCATTTTCCTGACAAAACCGCGCCAGCATCTGCATGTATTCCTTCTGCGGGTGATACGATCCGCCTCCACCGAGGTAGGGTTCGGTAATCAGAATACAGAGGCGGTCGCCGAATTCCGCCTTGAGCGCCTCGAGCTCGGCGCGGTAGGGGGCGAGATCGAGCGGCTCCTTGCGCGCTTCGAGGCTGCGGCATTCCTCCTTGGGGAAGCTGATGAAACGGACGCGGGGATCGCGCTCCTTGTCGGTCTCGCTGCCGGTAACGGCGCCGGAGAGGCCCTTTTTGCCGTGGAAACCGCCTCGGGTCGCGAGGATGATGCCATCGCCCTGGGGACGTTTTGCGAGTCCCGCCCAAAGGCCCTTCTGGACGGCCTCGCTACCGCTCGCGGCCCAGAGGACCTGCTCGAGACGGGCTCCGCCGGGAGCGGCCTGGAGATTGGCAAGAAGACGACGGCTCGCTTCGAGTTCGATCTCGGTGACGGCGTTGTATGAGGTCAGGGTCACGCCCATATGGAAGCCGCTCTCGCCGCAGGCGTCGTTGAGGTCCATGTATTCCATGACGCGTTTCCACCAGCGCTTCGGATTGTGTCCGAGGTTCGCGACGAGCACGCCCGAGGTGAAGTCGGCGAGTTTGCGTCCCTCAGGAGTGTAATGATAGGATCCCGCGCTGCGATGCAGCACCGCCATGCTCGGCGTGCGCGTGCGCATGCAGGTGGGCTCGGTCTCGACGAGGTCGTGCCGGAGATGGTTCGAGGTTTCCTCGCCGGCGTGTTCGATGAGGTGTGCGGGGGCCCGGCGTTCCGCCGCCGCTTGGAGTGATGGGGTCATGGAGTGGTCGGGGTAATGGTTCAGACAGCACCTTGATAAAGCAGCTCGGGATCAGACTTGCCCGGAAGGAAGAGAGCGAGCCCGCCGGACCGGCCGTTGACTTCGACGACCGCGTTCGGTTCGCCGGCAGCGGCTTTGGCGAGAATGGCCTCCATCGCCTCGACCGCGGCGACGACCTGACGGTCAGCGGCGAGATCGTTGTAATCGAGCGCCGCGATTTCGGAGAGCCGGGCTTCTCTTCCGCTCTCAGCACCACCGAGTTCGACGTAGGCTACTTCGCGGGCGAAACGTTCGATCACTTCGATGCCGTAGCCGCGTCGGCTGCGCTCGCCCCAAGGTTCGAGGAAGCTGCCATTATAGTGGTTGTTGATCGTGGTCTTGAGATCGTGCGGGGTGCGGCCCTCGACCGTGAGCTCGACGCCGCGCTTGCGACTGTGACCGTTCCAGACACCGTTGTCGAAGCGGAACTGCACCTCCTGCTCGACGTAGCCGGGAAAGTTGTCGGGAGTGACCCAGCTCGTGTGAATGTCGAAGGCAGCCTCGCGACCGCTCTCGTATTCGTAAATGAGACGGAGTTGGGTCGAGTCCCAGGTGGGGCCATCCTTCGGTCCGACGAGACCCCGTTGGCCCGTGCACTGGACGGCCCTGAGCCGGCCACCGAAGGTGAAGTCGATCAGCTTCAGGTAATGGACGGCGACGTAGGTGCCAGGATTGCGGCCAGTGATCCACGGGGCGAACTGGCTGCCTGAAATCGATTTCGGCTCGAGGAGGGAACAGTAGCCGTTGTTCACGTGCGAAAGGACGCCGTCGGCGACGAGGGTGCGCAACTTCTTGTGATCGGGATCGAGGAGTTTGTGGTAAACCACCTTGGCGAGGACGCGTCTCTCCTTCGCGAGAGCGACGAGCTGATCAAGCTCGGCCAGACTTAAGACCGAAGGCTTTTCGATGAGCACGTGCCGCCCCGCTTCGATCCCCTCTCGTGCTGCGGTGAAGTGCCTGTCGTCGGGTGACGCGACACAGAGAAAGTCGATCCCGCTCGCGAGGAGATCCTCGACCGCGGTCTCGCCGACATGATTGCCGAAATCGGCGCGCCCCCGGCGCCTGGCATAAGCAGCGGCGCGATCCCCAGTGCGGGTCGCAGCGCCAGAGAGCTCGACGCGAAAGGCTCCGACGGTGCGATCGTAGATGCCGTGCTCGGCCGCCTCGAAGAATGGCGCGTAGGTCTCGTCGAAGATCATGCCCATGCCGACCATGCCGCCGCGAAGGACGGGGAGGGCGGCGGAATTCTGAGAAAGTGAGGCCATGGGGAAAAAGGGGATGGTGACACCAACGGGCGATCCTTCTCTCTAGCGCGAATGCCCGAGAATGACCTCAAATTTTACCAAGGCTCGACGTGGATGCCCCGAATGAATTCATTTTTCGAAGTGTATTCACTTTAACGGTGGCGCTTTTGGTGTCAAACTGAATTTCGGCCCATGCCCTCTCACTTTTTCAATCCCCACCGTTATCCCGGCCTTTGCGCGATCATGGGGGAGGAGGTCGTCGACCCGGAGCGTCACTCTCTCGCCGACGAGGCGCACGATCGCATTCTCCTGAAGATCATTCGTGGCGAGCTGACGGCGGGCATGGAACTGAAAACGACGAAGCTCTCTGAGATGCTGGGGATGAGTCGGACGCCGGTGATGCAGGCTCTCTCTCGGCTCACGGCGGACGGGATCGTGAGCCAGGCCCTCAACCAGCGGGCTACGGTGCGCCCGGGCGCAGAGAATTGGCTCGTTGATCTCCATCAGGTGCGCCAGTTGCTCGAGTCGGAGGCGGCGGGTGCTTGTGTCGGACGCGTCCCCGACGAAGTCCTCGCCGACCTCGAATTGCTCGTGGGCGACGCGACGCCGGGCAAGTTTTCGGACTGGCAGACAGGCGCGCGCTGGCTCGACCAGGCCCTTCACCTTGTCATTGCAGAATACGGCGGCAACCTCGCGATGCGCGCGATCATCCGCCGAGCCTGGAGCTACAAGCGCCTCTCCTACGAAGCCGGCAACGACAGCGACCGAGACCTCCGCGAGGGCTGGAAACAACACGCCGCCCTCGTCGAGGCGATCAGAGAGGGCATTCCCGCTCGTGTCTCTTCCTTGATGGAGGAGCACCTCCGCTCGGCCGGGGCCGCAGGCGGAAGGATCGTGTGAGGATCACGCTTCGGCCTTCACGCCCGTCACCGAGATTTCGTGACCCATGAAACATTTGCCATGGAGCAGCTCGACAGCCTTTTGAGCCTCGGCGGTATCGGCGAGATCGATGCGGCAATTCTTGGTCCGCTCGTCCTTGCCGGGTCCCGTCTCCTGTTGATGAACGATCGAACCGATGCCGCTGAAAAGGTCGGTGATATCGACTTCGGACGCCTCGGCGTTGAGATTCGCGACCTTCAGCGAGGGTGAAGTAACCGTCTCGATGACGAGAGGGCGGACTTGACGGCTGGGTTTATCAATTTCGTCGGAATCCCCCCCCCGTGACCTGCCGCCACGCCCCCCGCGCTCCTTGCGCTCCGAACGACCGCCCGAGCGTTCGCCTCGATCCGCACGAGGCCCGCGCTCGCCCCGACCGGCGGGCTTTTCTTCGCGGCCCTCGCTCTTGGCGCCGGTGACAAGCATCTTTCGCCCCTGCACTTCATGATCGTTGAGGGCCGCGGCGGCAGCCTTGGCCTCCTCGACGCTTCCCATTTCGACAAAAGCGAAACCTTTGGACTTTTCCGAACCCGCCTGCGTCACCACGGCGGCCTCGACAACGCTTCCATGGGCGCCGAAGAGGGTTTCGAGATCGGCGTTGGTGACGTCGTAGCTGAGATTGCCGATGTAGAGGCGGGGCGTCGTGGGCTCGACATAGAGCGGGGCACGCCGCTCGCGCTTCACCCCGGAATCCGCCTGCTCACCTCGGGGCTCACGGGGCTTTCCGGGCTCGCGGCTCGGTTTGCCGGACTGAGTCGTCGCCGGCTTCTTGGCCGTCGGGTCCACGAGACCGAAGGTGATGAGTTTGATGAATCTTTGGAGCGCCGTCGGCTTCGGAGTCGGCGCTGGTCTGGACGACTCGCGGCGCGGTTTGCGATCAACGTGATCGGAGGGCCGAAACTCCTCGGGGCCATCGGAATTGCGGGGGAAATCACGGCGGCCTTCGCCACCTCTGCCGCCGGAGCGACCGTTGCGGGAACCACCGCGTGCCCCGCGGGGGCGTGAATGACGAGAATTCCGGTCTCCGCCGGAAGAAGAGGATTGCATGGGACTGGACAGGGTTACGAATCGATCCGGGGCTCCGCAAGAGTTGCGGGCGGGTCAGGGCGGGCGGAAGGGCTTTCTTCCCCGCGAGGGTCGACGTCGCGACCCCGGAACGGCAACACCCTAGTTCAACCGGCCTGATGAGCAAGCGATTAGAAAGGGAATCGTCCTCTCCTCCACCACACCATTCCGGAAAACCCTTTAGAATGGAATGTCGTCGTCCGATTCTTTCCCGTAACCACCGGGGGCCTCGCTAAGGGGCGGACCGTCGTCGTAGAATCCGCCCTGGGACGCGGTCGGTCGGCTTTCGGCTCGCCCGCCCGCGCCTTGGCTGCGGCCGCCGCCACCCGCAGCGGGACGCTCGAGCTTCCAGGCGTTGAGGTTGACGTAGTATTTGCCCTTGTATTCGTTGCCCCGAATATCGAAATAGACCTTTACCGGGTCACCGATCTGGAATTGGTCGATGAGGGCGGTCTTGTCCTTCACACACTCGAACTTGATCGACTGGGGGAATTTCCCATCCTCGATCTCGATCACGAACTCTCGCTTGGTGAAGCCACTCGCGAAACTCTGGACTTCCTCGATGACCTTGACGGTCCCTTCCATTTCAAAATTCTGTGCCATGGCGATCTCTTTCGGGTGCCGAGATATCGCCTCGATTCTCGGGGAGGAAAAGGGGAAAATCGGCTTTTTCCCGGAGCCCGCTCAACCGGTGTGAAATGAACAACGATCTCCGACGCGGTATTTTCCGCTCACCCCTCGAGGAGCCGATCCCGGGCCGGGGAAGCGCCCTAGGATCTGCCACCGTCGCGGGCATTGATCTCGGTGATCTGGGTGTTCAGGGTGCAGAAGTCGTAGGCCCATCCGACGAGAAAGAGGCCACCGGTGCAGAGGTAGACGATGCCGGTGAGCCATTTGCCCATGTAGATCCGGTGAGCGCCGAAGATACCCAGGAAAGTCAGGAGAACCCAAGCGACCGAATAATCCACCGACCCGGTCTTGTAGCGGAGCTCGGCTTTACCCTCCATCCCGGGGATGAGAAAAAGGTCGATGAACCAACCGACGAGAAAGAGCCCACCGGTGCAGAGCCAGATCAGGCCGCTGATGGGTTTGCCGAAGTAGAAACGATGCGATCCGGTGAAGCCGAAGATCCAGAGGATGTAGCCGATCGTTTTGCTGTGGGTCGAATTCATGAGAGGATAATCTGACGGTCCGGCCGAAACGCCAATGACAAATGCGACGGAAATTTCAACTCGCGGAAGCGCCACGGTGACCAAAACTCTCCGCATCAGGAGGCCGTTGACTCGGATGCCGGATCGGCATAGGGAGAAACCGCTCTCGCTTTCTTCAAAAGTAAAACGGTCCGGCGCTGCGGGCTTCCGGCTCTTCGTCTTGGCCACCCATGCTTTCTTCGATTGCCGTGGCCAGTGATTCTCCCTTGGCTGGTTCCGGCTCGGGCTCAGGGAGGTGAGGGGAAACAACGGAGGAAGACTCCGATCTGTCCTCTTCGAAGGGCTCGTCTTCGACCAGGTCCACCTCATCGTCGACTTCCAGATCCACCTCAAAGACACCGGCTGTCCGGAAGCTTTCGGAGGGATCGTCCCCATCCTCATCGTTGCTCCTTTCGAAGCCTTCCTCGGACTCCTCGTCGCTGTCCGTCTCAAAGAGGGACGCCGGCAGCGTCGCCTCGAAAGATTTCCCCACCGCCTCTGACAGGTCTCCCGCAAAGACCTCCTCATCGAGGATTTCGTCTGCAACCGCCTCATCGTCCCCGATTCCTTCAAGGCCCAAGGAAGCTTCTCCGCCTTTTTCCTCTTCGTCTTCTTCCACCTCAAAGATATCAGAGTAAGCCCCCGGACTGAGCGTGATAAGAAGCTCTTCCGGCTCGTCTTCTTCCGCCTCGAAGGGCGAATCCACCGGTGTCGGCATCACCAGCGAGGGTGATGCCGGAGGCTGGGGCGAAGTTTCAACAACGATCTCTGGCTCTCCGAACTCGATTGGTTCAAGGATCTCCTTCGGGATGCAGACGCACTCTGGATCGGGTTCGGCTTCCAACTCCTCAATATCCTCTTCCTGAAAAGCTTCAAAAGGGGAGACGCCTTCGTCTTCTCCGTCTTCTCCGTCTTCTTCGGAGCCAGCCTCCGAACTGGAAGGCAGATCCGATGCCCCCTTGTCGCAAGGTTCCAGAGAATCCGCCACCCGAGCGAGCCCCTTGCCTGCGGATGCTCCGGCCTCGTCGGTGAATTCGAGCGTTTCGAAACTTTCATCGACTGGAACCTCCCCGGGAAATTCGGCGATCGCGATCCGCTCGAGGTCGATTGGCTCCCCGCCTTCGACTTCGGAGGAATCTTCGCGGGCTAGCGCCAGCGACGGCGTCGCGACAGCCACCACCGCCAGTCCTGCTTCGCGCAGGGCTGCCCTCTCGCGGGAGATGGCACGCAGCGAGCGGGCCGGTTGCGGTGGCGTCACTTCTTGAGGCCGGATCTCGGACAAGAGTTCGTCGAGACGAGGACCAATCGCCAGAGCCTTCTGCCTCACCAGACCGGCCGGACGGGAAACCTCCGAGACCGCGACGAGGATGAAGCGGTTGACGATCTCCCTCAGATAAATCAGCCGGTCTCCACCGAGATGAAGACTTTCCAACGCACCCGTCTCGCCCAAGCGCGAGACCAGCGCCCGCATGGCTCCGCTCGCGCCGGCAACCAGGGCGGAAATCACCTCGACGGTCACCTCCGCCTCGGCTGAGATCCCGGCAACCAGGGCGCCGCTGCGATCGACGATGAGGGCCGTCTCCAGCCCCGCATCCTCAGCGAACTCGCGCAGCAGGTCATCCGCCCGCATCGCGGTCTCCTCATCAATCTCGAGAGGGACGGCGGCAGGGTAGTCAGCCTCTTCGGGAGGCTCGGTCTCTCTCCTGTCCATGGAATAATAAATCAGCTTGAAGGCGTTTTCGCTTGGGAAACGGATGGGAAATCACGCGGCAGGTGCCTCCAACGGCCGCGCCTTGATTCTCTGAGCACTCCAGGCCTCCCCGGCGTCCGCTTGCGTTTTACAACGTTTCGAGATGGCAGGGGAAGCATGAAATCCCCTGAGCACCTCCCGGGTGACCCAATCAAGGGTTGCGAAGACCTGATATCCGGAAAGGGCGGAGGCGGGAAACGAAGGAACCCTGACGCCAAAGAGTTCGTCGAGATCCTCCGGTCTCATCGCATCAGCCTGATCTCGCTTGTTGTATTGATAGGCAAACGGGATGCGGGCCGGGTCGATATGGTTGGCGAGGAGATCCTCGCGACACCCCCGCCAGGCTTCGAGGTTCGCATCGAGCCTGGCAAAGGATGAGTCCGCCACGAAAACCACGGCATCCGCTCCGGCGAGGATGCTGCGCCTCGTCTCGGCGAAAAGCCGTTGTCCCGGCACCGCATAGAGTTGGAAGCGTGTGCGATACCCTTCGATCTCCGTCTCATGAACGGGGAGGAAGTCGAAACAGATCGTGCGGGAGCGATCGGTGGCGATGGAAACGAGATCTCCCCGCAGACCATGATCGAGGCGACGATGGATATATTGAAGGTTCGATGTCTTCCCTCCCCCCGGAGGACCGCAATACACGATCTTGAACTGCACTTCTTGGCTGTCGTGTCGGACCAGGGCCATGTCTTCGGTTGCGGCAGATGAGGCTACTCGCGGAGCTTGACGATGCTTCGTGCGATGAGCGTAAGCTTCTCGCGCACCCCCGGTTGGAAAGCCGCCGAGTCCTGGTTCACGGAGACACAACAGTCTCCATCAAGGAAGAGGCTGACGATGCCGCGATCGGTCTGCAGAGTGAAGGTGCGCGCTTCGGGAAGCCCGGTCAGTTTCGCCAAGCTGCGCAGTGTGGCGATCATTTCACGGGCTTCGTTGCCGAGGCGAGTCTCGTCGCTACGGGACGCGTGGACAATCTTGACCGGGGTAGAAAGAGAGCAACTGTTGATGCCCGGAAGGGAAATCACCCTTCTGGCGACGTTCGAGAGGTTGAAACGCTCGCTCGTGGAAAAGATCGCGCGCATCTCAAGATCCCGGAGTTCGTCATCGTCGACCTGTGACGACGGCGGGATGGCGATCGAGACCGGGACGATCGGGGTCTCTGCGACGACAGATGCGGCGGGCACGGGAAGACCGACCGGCACCCCGGTCAGCGCCTCCGATGGCGCGGCCGCGGCGGCAAAGACCGCTTCGACCGAAGTGAGAGAAGGCGAGTTCGCGTTCGCTTGGGGAGCCTCGAAAATGGAATGGGCCGGGGTCATGGCGGGTTCTGGGAGGATCGTGTTGGTGGCCGGAGTCGAATTCGGGTCGTGGGGCCGAGGATGGTCAGGTTGTGATGCGTTGAATGGAACTTCCTTCGCACCCCACAAGGGTTCGGCTTTCGTGGAGAACCCGCCCATCCCGGTGGACAACCCGAGGGGATCCTCTCCGGAGCTGGAACCGTTGGCGGTCGGCGGTGTGTCGACCGCCTGGGGTTCGAACGCCTTTTTCGTCTGACCGAGGAGATTGCCGATGCTATCGAAATCGGGGATCACCGACATCGGTTCCTCCTTCACCTCCCTTCGGAACATCGCTCCCCAAACGCCCTCCGGGTCAGGGCCAATGGCCGGCTCCGCGAACGGATTCGCCGGATGGGAGATGGCGGCATCCTTCTCGGCTTGTTTGGAGAACAGGGTGGAGATCCCCGTGCCGCCGTCGAACGAATCGTCGCCTGATTTGAGTTCCAACTCAGCATTGGGGTTGGCTGGGAGGCCAAATCCAAAGAGACCAGAGACGGGATCAGTCTCGTTTTTGCCCGATGGCGCGCAGGGGCTGCCGCCAAACGGATTCGGCGAGAAGTTCGCGGCAGGTCGGTCCAAACCCGACGCCGCTTTGCCGGTGCCCGGAACGTTCGTCTCGACGGGCGCGAGAGACTTTCTGGCCGAGTCCGCGTCGGCGTAGAACGGATTGCCGATCGCGCCAGAAGCGCCCGATGACGACGACAAGGAGGACACCGATGGGGTCACCGGAGACCAAAATGCGGCCGTAGCTCCCTCTGCAGAGGCGGCAACGGTCGCGCCAACCCGGGGCGGAAGGGTGAGAACAGAGTCGTTCAAGGGGGTGATTTCCGCCGCGAAGAGTTCCGGACAGAGCTGATAGAGGGTGGAAAGTTTTACGTCGAGCGTGCCATCGACCGGGACCGGCACGCGGATTTCCTTTTCCATCGGAATTCCTGAAGAGGCCACGATCGCCGTAGGGATGAGTGGCAAAAGTTCGCTCACCATGAACGATTGCCCGCGATGTCCGATCGGTTCCCGGGGAGCTGGATTGCCCCGGGCCTGCGAATCCGATCCAAATGCCGGAGCGAAGGCCGGATCAGCGGGCCCCTGCGAGCCGCCGAGTTCGGAATCATCGGGAGAGAACAGATTGCGAAAGGAAAAGGACATCGTGTTTTACCGGCTGGAGGACAGCTCTTTCAGCAAAAGCAGCCCATCCGCGAAATGGAAGAATGCTTTATTTATGAAGATTCTAGTAAAACGAGGCTAAAATAATCCACGTGATTAATCAAGAGGTTTTTATAATTAAAATCCTCGAAAGAATTCTTTCCTCTCCGGGGTCCTGAAAAGTCAAAGCAGCCCCCAAAGGGTGATGACGAGGCATCCGTTATTGATCGCATGGGCGGTCATCGGCGCGATCAGCGAATCTCGCCACTCCCTCAGCAGGGAGAAGCCAACTCCGATACCGGCGAGGGCGGGTATCGCAAAGGCTCCTTGGGGATGGAGGGCCGCGAAGAGAAGTCCGGTCATCAGCGCCGAAACCAGAAACCGGAAACGACCGCGGAAATAGCCCTGTAGCGCCCCGCGAAAAAAGAGTTCTTCAAAAACCGGGGCGAACCCTGCGGCAAGAACGAAGCAGGCGAGGCGGACCGAAAGATTTCCCTCGTAGATCCAACCAACCACCGGATGGGTTTCCGGACCGGAAAAAGTCCGATCCCCGCCACCTCCTGCTCCTTCAGGTCCCGCATTCGAAACCTCCACGATGAAGGAGAGCGCCAGCATCAGGACGATTCCGATCGAAGCAATCGCGAGCAACCCGAGGTAACCAACGCAACCGGCACCGACCTCCCGCCAGAATCCCTCTCCCCGATGGAGGCCGACCGCTAGTCGAAACTCACGCCAGGAGATCCCGCGCACCCACGGCCATCCGAGGGGAAGCACGACGGCGAGCCCGTAGCCGACGACGCCGACCGTGCTGCCCAGAAAAGCGGCGGCAAGCCCCGAGGTGGACAAGATCCCCAGATAGAGGGCGAAACTCTCGAGCAGGATCCCGCTCCGCAAAGCCGATGGGACAAAGGCGTTCACCACCTTGCCGGTTCGGATCCGGCGTAAGTGGAGGACGAGGAGCCCCGCCCCGGCGACAAACGCGCCCGCCGCGAGAACCGCGAGCACTCCCATCACTCCAAATACAACGAAGGCCCGCTTCCGGATCGACGCCTCGCCCGCCGGAGGCAACAGGCCCGGCCGCCGCGCCAACTCGGCGAACCAACCCAGATACGAGCGCAGACTTTCACGATCCCCCTCACCGACTCCCTCACGGACCGCCGTCCGAGTGAGTTCGGCAAGACGCTCGGGTGCCTGTTCGGAAAACTCCTCCAACAAATCGGCCGCCCCTTGAGAGTCGGACTGAAGAAAACTCTCGAGCAGCGCCACCGCCGCCACTCCACGATCTCCCTGGATCAGACCGGCGAGTTCATCACGCGCCGCGGCCGCAGCCGCCGGATCCAGCGTGGACGAGGCGATCCAGACCTGCGCCTGCACCTTGAGGAGGGCGAGATCGGCTGCCTCATCGGCAAGCGCGGCGGATGCTCCAGGCTCTTTCCTCCTCCCCTTTTCCTCAAAGAAGGGAGAAAGCACCAGCTCAAAGGGAAGCAGGCTGAAAAGGATCAAAGGCCACGCCCACCAACCCGCCCGGGTCCGCTGAGGCAACGAAGAGAGAAGCCCTGCGGCCGGGAGGGCCGGGACGGCTTGGCCGTGCGGGGGGATTTCGTGCTTGTCTTCCATCCGCCGCGACCGGAGAAGGCCGGGGCGAAACGACGAAGCCCCCTTTCGCGAAGACTGAATCAGCCTTTCACGTTGTAGGCGACGATGAATTCCTGATCACGCAGGTAAAGCTTCCCGCCGAGGACGAGCGGGTGAGTCCATACCTTCCCCTGCGGATGACGGTTCGGGCTCTGTGGATCCAGCTTGAACTGGCCTTTTTGTTTGAAACCGGTCGGACTGACCTCCACCAGAGAGAGGGTGCCATCGCCTTCGTTCAGTGCATAGAGATGGCCATCGGCCACGTGCACGGACCCCTTCGAATAAAACTGGCCCTTTTCATTCCAGACCATCTCACCGGTCTTCCAGTCCTGACAAATCAACCCACCTCCATCGGAGAACCCGTAGAGATGATCGCCCACCTTGATGACCCCGCCGTGATGATTCTTCATCACGGTATTCACCCAGACATCGGTGGCCGTGTTGTCGCCGCCGATGCGGACGAGCTTGCAACCAACCCCATAGCCGGAGGAAATGTAGATCTCGTTACCAGAGACGATCGGAGTCGGAATGACGGCGGTTTTTCCACCCCATGGGGAAGACCAGAGGAGCTTGCCGTCCTCGGCGGCGACACTGGCAAGCTGGCTTTCGAAGAGTTTGATATACTGGCGGGTGCCATTGATTTCAGCCGCGATGATGGTGGCATATTCCGCCTTGCCGGGCTGGAGATCGGAGGCCTTCCAGAGAACCTCTCCGGTCTTTTTATCGAGGGCGACGATGCCGGCCTCCTTGCCACCGGGGGCGAGGATCAACTTGTCTCCATCGACGAGAGGCGACTCGGAAAACCCCCATCCTCCCATCTGGCCCTTGAAGTCCTCCACGAGGTGCTTCTTCCAGACTTCCTTTCCGCTCGCAGATTCGAGACAAGCCACCGAACCCTTGGGGTCGATCACGTAGAGATGCCCGTCGGAGTAGGTCGGCGTGCTGCGTGGACCATGACCCCAACCAGCCGCATACCCCTTCTGGTCATCCTTCGAAATTGCCTGCGCCCAGAGCTCTTTGCCCGAAGCCGTATCGATCGCCACCACGGTGACATCCTCCCCACGGGTGCCCATCGTGAAGAGTTTTCCGTCAACCACGCTGAATCCCGAATAACCCATCCCGGCGCCTTCATAGGTCCATACCTTCTCCGGCCCCGAAGAGGGCCACTCCTTGAGCAGTCCGGTGTCCGGAGAGATCCCGTCGGCATTGGGGCCACGGAAACCGGGCCAAGCTCCTCCGCCGGAGGCTCCCCCGCCCTTTTCGATGGAGGCGAGGTATTCCTGATCATCGAGGCTCAGGGAAAGGATTTCGACCACGCCGGTGCGGCCACCCGCCAGTTTTAGATGGACTTTGCCGTCCTCCACTTTGATGAGGTCGGCCTCGATCCGGTTGCCCGTGGCCGCCTGTTTCCAGGTCCGGGCCGAGAGCGGCAAAGTGAGCGTTGTGAACAGGGCGATGGCAAAGGCAGCGTTCTTCATGGGCAAATTTCGCCGACTCATGGGAAAAGCGCAAGTCACGTAAACCCTGCCGGGAGCTCTCCTGTCGAAAATAAAAAAGAGACCGGGCACTCACGCACCCGGCCTCCTCCAAGTTTCGCGTCGGTCCGATTCCGGATCAGAATTCGAAGCGCACCCCACCGGTGAAGAGGTGGTCGCTTTCTCCAAACTCGCCCGCCAGTTTGAGGCCAAGGTGGTCGGTCACGTGGAAGATCACGCCCGGATTGAACATCCAGCCGTCTTCGTCGACGCCGAGATGATCGGTCGTCACCGTCGAAAGGTATTGCTGGCTGAGATCGCCTTCGCGGCTTGTGAAGAGCGCCTTGGCAAACACTTCGAGGCGTCCGGCACGGGCTCGGATGCCGGGACCAAAGTAGTAGGCCCAGGAATCGTAGTCGAGCTCCGCGCAGTTTTTGTATTCGGTGTCGGAATGTTCGCCACCTCCTTCGAAGGTAAGGTCGACACATTTGGCAAGGCTCACCCGGGCACCGAGGCCGAGCCTGTAACGGTGCGTGCTGACGTCGTGGAGTTCGTAACCCCAATCGTAGTCGTAGCCTCCGTTTGCGTAGCCGCCGGTTAGGAAAAGATTCGTGCCGAGGGACTTGGAAAATCCGACCCCGTAAAGATCACCCTCGTCGGAGAAATCGTTGCCGAACTCGAGGAATCCGTATTCGAGATCCACAAAGTCGTAGGAAAGGCAATCGTCACATACCGGAGGAGCCAGGGGAGTGATGGCCTTTGCGCTGGTATCTCCCGCCGAAGCCGTCGCGGCGGTGAACAGCATCATCGAGAGGATCATTTCGCTTTTTTTCATGATTTTCAGGCAGAGTAGAGGATGGAGGTGAAAAATAGAAGGATTTATTGAAATTTAAATATTATGTATAAAAACCAGATTTTTGCAATCCGTTTTCCAGAAATAATGGAAAAAATTTTATTTTATGCCAAGAGTTAAACTCCTCCGGTTCGGGATTCCTTCGACAACGGTCGCCTCGAGGCAGGGAATCTCTCCTTGGGCAAGTAGGTTCTCCCGTGGTATCCTCGGCGGATGCATTTTCTCCGTTTCCTCTCTCTGGTGGCCGCCGCGGCCCTTCCCTTTCCCCACCAAGCCGGGGCCCAGACCGAAAAGCGTGAAGGCGCCCAGCCGGATAACCAAATCCGCGTCTCACTTGAGTCGGCCTACGAGGCATGGCGCCGCGCAATGGATACCGGCGACCTTGCGAGCTGGGAACAGACCACCGCTTTTTCGCGGCAGATCGAGATCCGAAACCGCATCGTCTCCCAAAAGCAGAATTTTCCTCAGGCTCTCTTCGACGATCCCGTGGCCGCGCCACTGCTCGGCGGACTCATCGCCCTCGGGGTGCTTTCAACCGGCGACACCGCCACTTCGACCTACTTCGGAAAAGCCAATTTCGGCGACGAGCCGGGCATGGCCATCTCCGACAATCTCCTTGTCCTGCATTTTTTGCGGGAAGAGGGGAAATGGAAGTTCGACAACCTCCGTATTGTGAAAATCGGAAACGACGGCGAGATCCTACTGCAGATCCGCAACAGCGACTTCTCCTTCCTCCGCGGCGATGAATTCCAGCCCGCCCCATTTCTCCCGCCCTTGCCCCAGCCGGTCGTCGCCCCCGCCTTCGTCGCCGAAGCCTGGATCGACGCGACGGGACACGAGGTGAAGATCACCGTAAACGGTCACCTCACGGGCACCTTCCGGAACGTCAAGACAAGCGAACTGGTGATCGGGGGCGCCAAGCGTGGCGGGAACCAGATCCGCATCGAAACCAAGGCCCTCGGCGAGGCGAACCCCGGTGCGGCAACCCCCAGGGTCGAAGTCGCGATTTACGCCGCGGCCGATCCCACCGGCGAGGCAGAGCGGGTTTACCACTTCAAACCCGGCGCCGCAGTGCCACGAGGGGTGACGGAGTCTTTTGTGGTGGAGTGAGCTCCCCCGCCCGATCAATCCCGCACCAAAACCACGCGGAAACCGACATCATAACGATCCTTCGACGAAGGGCTGGCCCCCATTCGGTTGCCGACGGCAAGGTCGAATTGGCCGGAACGATTCCAGGCGCCGCCCCGGAGCACCTTCCGATCAGTGCCAACCCACTCGGGATTCGGGGTGGCACCGTCTTTCTGAATGCGACTGACGATCTTCTGGGAATACCAGTCGCTTACCCACTCCCACACGTTACCGCGCACGTCGTAAAGGCCGTGCTCATTCGGAGCCATCGAGCCAACCGGAGCGGTGGATTTCTGCCGTTCAAAGAGGCTTGAGACCGCGCCGTCCAGTTTTTGTCCACCGACCAGCTTGCCCCATTCCTCGTCGGTGGGAAGTCGGTAACGATAGCCCGGAGGCAGGGTGCCAAGGGCCTTTTCGTGGGAATTGAGCGATTCGCAGAACTTTACCGCCTCAAACCAGTTCACGCTGTCGACCGGATGATTTGGAACTTTGAAATAACTCGGATTGGTGCCGCCGAGGCGCTCGTATTCCTGCTGCGTCACCTCGTGGGCACCAGCCCATCCGCCTAGATCACCGATCCAGACCATCTCGCGGCCGAGGCCGTTTCGAAAGTTCCTGCTCGTCACGGGGGCGGGATCGTAGGTGAGGGCAGCGTCAAAATGAAGCGAACCACCCGCCTCGACCTCCCCAGAAACGGTCACGGAGCGATGCTGCTCCTTGCTGAGATCGAAGGAATAACTCCCGGGCGGCACCACCGCAAGCGTCAGGGGAGTCCGCCCCACCGGCATGCCGCCCGAAACGACGGCGGCGCCAGGCGGTCGGCTCTCCAGCATCACCGAACCATACGGAAACAGGAAATTCACCGTGCTCGTCTCCGACGTGGACGGCCCCGGGGGATCGCTGGCGATGTAGCACCTCTCTTCGACCTCTCCGAGCGTGCTGTGAACGGCTCGGAATCGGTAATCTCCCTCGGGCAGTTCGACCTGGAAGGGCGTCACCTCGTGTCCCCGTCCGAGGCGGCGATCGTCAAGATAAACCTCGGCGCCGGAGGGATCACTGGTGAGAGAAACGAGAGAACGGTCCCACGCGAATTCGAGATCCTGAGTGGATCCTGCGGTGACTTCGACGGCGCGCCGGATGGGCGGCCAATCGCCGTAACGAAGTTCGAGACGGTGTCGCCCCGCCGGAAGATCGCCCAAGCTTAGCGGGGTGATCCCTGCTCTCGTCAGCTCGGCGGCAAGGTCATCGGCGGCCACAATCCAGACCTCGGCCCCGGTCGGATCGCTCGTGAGGTTGATGCCGCCTTTGGCAAAGACAGCCGAGACCGAGCTGTTGCGACTGTGCTCAACACGCACCACCTGCGACTGCACGGGAAAGCCGGCCACAGACATGGAAACCTCGTATTCGCCGGGGTCGAGACGCTCGATCTTTGCGGGGGTTTTGCCAACCTCGACGAGTTCCTCAGGCTCGCTGGCCCGGTGGCGCAGCACCTTGAACTCGACCCCTCGCGGCTCGCTCACCACTTCGATCTGACCGGAACTGCGCTCCAGGGTGATGCCGGACAGGACGATCGGCTCCTCGCTCTCGACGGAGATCATCTTGGTCACGGGACGATGCCCCTCCAAGGAGAGAGTCAATTCGTGATCACCAAAGGGCACGCCGGTGAAAATCGCCGGGGCAGGCTGCTCCTTCATAAAACCAAGACGCACGAGAGCCCCGGGAGGAGAGGCATCGACCCGCACCGTGCCGCGGGCCTCGTCCAAGCGACGGTCGATCAAGGGCAGAGAGGCGAGGGCATCGGGGTTCCGGGAGTCAAGGTCGAGCACCTCCCCGAAGAGACGCCGCGCGGCCAACCAGTCGCCCCCCGCAACCGCCTCGCGGGCTTCGACAAGCTTTCGCGTGATCACCTCCGCTTCCTTTGCCTCCTCGACCCTTTCCACAATAACGATCTCGGGGGATTTCTCCACCGATTGGACCGTTCCAAAACGCCAGCCACCCCATGCCCCGGCCGCGAGGGACACGATCACAACAGCCACCCATACCCAACGCGGCGCGCGGGATCGTCGCGGTCGATGGGGTTGCGGAGGCGGGAGAGTGATCCTCGTGGTCACCGGGTTCATGCGGGGCGTTCAATCGAGTGGGAGCGGGCCGGCGATTCCCTGAACCATTGGATGGGAGAAGGGTGACAAGAACCATCCGACCCCGGGTCAGAGCAGCGGCTTCTCTTTCTTTTCACGAGCTGTCCCGCTGTGACCGATTTTGGGATTGGGGCGCAAAAAAAGGGCGGAGATCGCTCCCCGCCCCTTTCCAAAAGCCTTCCCGGAAGAGAATCTCCCCGGGGTGCCGAGACCGGAATCCGGCCTTACTTGTTCTCGCTCGGACGCCACTCCTCGGTGGCAAGATTGAAGGCCTGCTCCAGCCCGACGAGATCGGAGCTGGGGCGGAGGGCGTCGAATGCCGCCGTCTCCTTCTTGAGCTGCTCTTCAGAATATTCGGCGGCCTTGATCGAGAGACCGATCCGGCGCTCGACTTTGTCAACCTTGATGACGCGAGCCTCGACTTCATCGCCGACCTTGATGACATCCTTGACCTTGGCCACGTGATCTTCACTAAGCTGCGAGATGTGGACGAGACCGTCGATGTCGTCTTCGAGCTGGATGAAGGCGCCGAAACTGGCGATCTTCGCGACCGTGCCCTTGACGAGATCGCCAACCTTGAAGCGGCTGTCGATGATGCTCCACGGATCGCTCTCGAGTTGCTTGACGCCAAGGCTGATGCGCTGGTTGGTCTTGTCGATTTCGAGAACGCAAGCTTCGACCACTTCGCCCTTCTTCACCACCTCGCTCGGGTGGTTGATCTTGCGGGTCCAGCTGAGATCGGACACGTGGATCATGCCGTCAATGCCATCCTCGAGCTCCACGAACGCGCCGTAGGGGGTGAGATTGCGGATTTCGCCCTTGATGGTGGAGCCAATCGGGTAGCGGCCCTCGACTTCGTCCCATGGATTGGTTTCGAGCTGGCGCACCCCGAGGGAGATCTTCTGTTCTTCCTTGCTGATCGCGAGCACCACCGCCTTGACTTCCTGATCGATGGAGAGGACGTCGCTGGGGCGGGTGATCCGCTTGGTCCAGGAAAGCTCGGACACGTGGATGAGGCCCTCGACTCCCTTTTCGAGTTCGACAAAGGCACCGTAGGGAACGAGTTTCGTGACCTTCCCGCCGACTTCCATGCCGATGGGGAACTTGGCTTCGATCGCCTCCCAAGGGTTGTCCTGGAGCTGCTTGGAACCAAGAGAGACGCGCTCTTTTTCCTTGTCGACATCGAGGATGACGACGTCGACCTTCTGGCCGATCGCAAGCATCTCGCTGGGGTGGTTGATGCGGCCCCAGCTCATGTCGGTGATGTGGAGAAGCCCGTCCATGCCTTGAAGGTCGATGAACGCACCAAAGTCGGTGATGTTTTTCACGATCCCCTCGACACGGTCGCCGATCTTGACGGAGTCGAGGAACTCGGCGCGCTGCTCGGCACGCTCGGCTTCGATCACCTCGCGGCGGCTGAGGACGATGTTCTTCCGGATGTCGTTGACCTTGACGATCTTGAACTCGTAGACGTTGCCCACGTATTCGTTGAGATCCTTCGGCGGAATGATGTCGATCTGGGAACCGGGGAGGAAAGCCTCCACCCCGACATTGACCATGAGGCCGCCCTTGACGACCGACTTGACCTTGCCTTTGACGAGACCGCCGTCCTCGAAGACTTTGACGATCTTGTCCCAGTTTTGCTTGTGGGCGGCCTTCTCTTTGGAAAGCACCACCATGCCTTCGTCGTTCTCGAGCTTCTCGAGGAGCACCTCGATCTCGTCGCCGACGGCAAATTCTTCGTCCTCGAATTCGGAGATCGGGATGATCCCCTCGGACTTCGCACCGATATCCACCACCACGACTTGCGGGCGGATTTCGATGAGGGTTCCCCGCACGATGGAGTTCTCGCGGTGGGTGTGGAATTTTTGATCGATCAAGGCCATGAGGTCTTGACCTTCTTTGGTTAGGGTAGGTAGCATGATTTTCGGGTTTGGGTTGGTTGTTCGGTTGGGTTAGGCCTGCCGACATTGCTCCGTTTCAAAAACCCTCCCGCCCTTGGAGCACCTGCGGCGGTCGGGGGGCGGAAATTTACGGGATCACCCGGGAATCACAAGCGGTTTTCCACCCGGAAAGGCGTCATCCGTGGCCGGATCCGCTTGAAACCCCGGTCTTCCGGCCTCTACTGAGCCCCATGCCCCTCGACACCACCCCCGCTCCGAGCCTGAAGGATTGGTTCAACGAAGCTCGCTACCGCTCCCTCGCCGACCAATTCGGCGGGCTGCATCAGCGCTTTGATCGGAAGCGGTTTCTCAAGCTCGCTCTCGACGGTCTCGCCGAACGATCCCTCATGCAGCGGCTCCGCCGCACCTCCGAGGCGACCAGCGAGGCCCTGCCGCTCAGCTACGGGGAATCGCTCGAAGTCCTCCGCCGACTCGCTCCGCAGATCGATCACGGGTTCGTCACGCTTTTCCTGCCCGATTTTGTGAGTCTCTACGGTCACGATGACTTCGACGCCTCGATGGAGGCACTGAAGTTTTTCACACCCTTCGGTTCGTCGGAGTTCGCCATCCGCGAGTTCCTCAAGCGCGATCTCTCACGCACCCTGCGTGTCATGGAAAGCTGGTCGCTCGATGACAACGAACACGTCCGCCGCCTCGCCAGCGAAGGCTGCCGACCGCGCCTGCCGTGGTCGTTCCACCTCACCGAACTCATCGCCGATCCCTCGCCCGCCCTGTCCATCCTCGAAAATCTCAAGACCGATCCGAGTCTCTACGTGCGCAAATCCGTCGCGAACCACCTCAACGACATCGCCAAGGATCACCCTGACAAAACCCTCTCCGTGCTCCATTCCTGGGATCGCGACCATCCCCGCACCGCCTGGATCGCGAAACGGGCGCTGCGCACCCTGATCAAGGACGGTCATGCCGGAGCCTTGACCCTCTTGGGTGCCGGCGAAGCAGCCGAGGCGCGGATCGATTCGTTCGTCGCTTCGCCCAGCCAGGTCAGACTCGGAGAGACCGTGAACCTTTCCCTCGGGCTGACCTCGACTTCGCGGAAATCGCAGCGCCTCCTCGTCGATTACGTCGTGCACTACGTGAAGCAATCAGGGGGGAGCTCGGAAAAGGTCTTCAAATGGAAGGAGCTCGATCTTGGACCGGGCGAAACGGTCTCGCTCGAAAAGCGCCAGAAGTTCCGCGATTTCACGACCCGGAAGCACTACCCCGGCCAACACCGTGTCGAAGTGCAGGTGAATGGGGCGAGAATGGCGGAGGGGTCGTTTGGGTTGATAACCGCGTAGCCAAGGAGGGGCGACATTCCTGTCGCCTCGCTCGCAGAGCCCGAACTGCCGGGCGACAGGAATGTCGCCCCTCCTTGATCCCATCCCCCGATTCCGACACAAACCTTGCCGTTCCTCACGCGACTTTCGGCGTGCACCGGAGTTCAAAAACCGTCATCTTTCCTCTTATGAAATCCCCCCATGGTCTTCTCTCGCTGCTGTTCGCGATCTTTCTGACCTCACTACCCTCGTTCGCCGAAGAGGGCTTTGTCGAACTCTTCAACGGCAAGGATCTCTCCGGATGGGACGGCAATCCCGAGCTCTGGTCGGTCGAGGACGGAGCCATCACCGGCAAAACGAAGGGTCCCGACCACCTCGCCTACAACCAGTTCCTCATCTGGCGGGGCGGCACCGTGAAAAATTTCGAACTGCGCGTGAAGGTCAAGGTCACGGGTGACAACAACAGCGGCATCCAATACCGCTCGAAGGAGCTGCCGGAGAACGGGAAGTGGTCCATCGGCGGCTACCAGTGCGACGTTCATCCCGCCGCCCCGAACAACGCGATGGTCTATCACGAGCGCGGCCGCGGCATCGTCTCGCAGAACGGCCAAACCGTTCTCGTCGATCCCCAAGCGAAAAAATGGCTCACCGGCGACCGCGATCCCGTCGCCGTGGACATTGCGCAGTGGAATGAATACACCATCATCGCGAAAGGAAATCATCTCGTTCACCAAATAAACGGCAAGCTCGCGATGGAGCTGCACGACTTCGACGAGGCAGGACGCTCTCTGGAGGGTCTGATCGCCTTTCAAGTGCACCGCGGACCGGCCATGATCGTGCAAATCAAGGACGTGCGCCTCAAGGCCCTGCCCGATGGGGGCGTCACCCCTTTCTCGAAGGCCGACCTGCCCAACGACGCTCAGGAAATCATGCCGCCCGCGGCGAAAGCCAAGGGGAAAGCGAAAGAAGCTCCGAAAACGGCCAAAGCCAAAGCCAAAGCGAAGGAACAAGGGAAATCTCCCAGCCCTCCGCGTCAGGATGGAGTCGGACCCGCGGTTGGGGAAAACGTCGCCACACCCGTCTCGCGGATCAAGGTGCCCGAGGGTTTCCAGGTCGAGTTGCTTTATTCCGTGCCCGGCGTCGAGCTGGGATCGTGGGTGGCGCTCTGCACCGACGACAAAGGCCGCATCTACGCGAGCGATCAATACGGCGGTCTCTACCGTTTCCCAGCTCCCGCCCTCGGCGAATCACTCGATCCGAAGTCGGTCGAAAAAGTGCCGGCCGCAATCCGCGCGGTGAACGGGATGCATTTTTCGGACGGCGCCCTCTACGTCGGCGTGAACGACTATGAACAGAAAATCTCGAGCGGCTTCTACAAACTGACCGACAGCGACGGCGACGACCGGTTGGACAAGGTCGAGACGCTTCGCGCGATGGATTCCAAGGGCGACCACGGCGTCCACGCGGTCGTGCCCGTGCCCGGCAGCGACGACTTCTACCTGATCTGCGGCAACAACACGGTCCCGACCGAAGCCGATCCCGCCTCACCCGTGCCGGCGATCTGGGGGGAAGATCATCTTCTCCCCCGCATGCCCGATGGCCGCGGCCACAACCGCCACGTTCTCGCGCCCGGCGGCATCATCTACCGCGTTTCGCGCGACGGAAAGAATTTCTCCCGCATCGCCTCGGGCTTCCGCAACATCTACGACGCCTCGGTCAATCACGCGGGCGAGCTTTTCACCTACGACGCGGACATGGAATACGATTTCAACACGCCCTGGTATCGCCCCACCCGCGTGAACCACGTCGTCAGTGGCGGCGAATTCGGCTGGCGAAACGGAGCGGGCAAGTTTCCCGAGTTCTATCCCGACAATCTCCCTGCCACCGTCAACATCGGCCCCGGTTCGCCTACCGGCACGACCTTCGGCTACGGCGCGAAGTTCCCTGCCAAATACCAAAACGCCCTCTACATCCTCGACTGGAGCTGGGGCAAGATCTATGCGGTGAACCTCGAGGCCAAGGGTGCGAGCTACACCGGCGTGAAGGAAGATTTCATCTCCGGCGCTCCCCTCCCCGTGACCGATGCCATCATCCATCCCGGAGACGGGGCGATGTATTTCGCCATCGGCGGACGCCGCGTCCAGTCGGGCCTCTATCGCGTCACCTACTCCGGCACGGAAGACACGACCCCTTACCATTCTGACAAAACACCCACCGATGCGGCGAAGTTACGCCATCGCCTAGAGGCCTTCCACGGCAACCCCGACGAAAGGGCGATCGAAACCGCATGGCCCCATCTTTCCCATGCCGATCGCCATATCCGTTGGGCCGCCCGCACTGCGATCGAGCACCAGCCAATCGACGCGTGGAAAGAGAAGGCCCTCTTGGAAACCAATCCCGCGAAGCAGGTCGAGGCGCTCCTCGCTCTGGCCCGAGTCGGGGGGATCGACCCCTATCACCGCGTCCCCGCGAAACCACTTGGCGCGCCTGCCGGAGAACCGGCCATCAAGTCCACGCCTCTTCCCGACGGCGCCCGGCCCACCCCTCCGGTCGACTCGGCGCTGCGCGACGAGATCCTGAAGGCCCTCATCGCGATCGATTTCGCCACACTTTCCCCCGAGGCTCGTGCCACTCACGTGCGCACGACACAGATCACCCTGAACCGCTTCGATGGAGCGGGGGATCTTGCTGATGAACTCATCGCCGATCTCGACTCCGTCTTCCCCGCGAAAACGTTCGCACTGAACTGGCTCCTTTGCGAGACCCTCGCCTACCTCCAATCCCCTGACATTGCCACCAAAGGAGTCGCTCTCCTCAACGGAGCTGTCTCCCAGGAGGAACAGCTTGAATACGCGAGGAGCCTTCGTTTCGTAAAGACCGGATGGACCAAGGAACTGCGCACCGCCTACCTCGAATGGTTCCTCAAAGCCGCGAACTACCGCGGCGGGGCGAGCTTTGACAAGTTCATCGAGTTCATCCGCAACGACGCCCTCGCCACCTTCACCGAGGCCGAGAAGACGGAGCTCTCCGGGCTGATTTCGAGGAAGCCCGAGCGAAAGTCGGCAATCGAAAACGTTGGGGCAATCTTCGCCGGACGCACCCCGACGATGTGGACGCTTGAGGAACTCAGCGAGGCAGCCGACACCGGCATGACCGGGCGCAATTTCGAGAACGGTCGCAAGATGTTCGCCGCCGCCGCCTGTTATGCCTGCCATCGGTTCGGCGATGGCGGCGGCATGAACGGTCCCGACCTCACCGGCGCGGGTGGTCGGTATTCCCCACATGATTTCCTCGACCAGATCATTCATCCGAGCAAGGAGATCAACGAGCAGTTTGCCCCGGTCGTCGTGACCTTGAAGGATGGCTCCGTCGTCAGCGGCGTCGTCGTCAATCTGAGCGGCGACGGCGTTACTCTCAACACCGATCTCACCGATCCGAACCAGCGCACCAACGTCGACCGCAAGGAAGTGAAGACGATGGAAGTCTCAAAAGTTTCCCCGATGCCCCCGATGTTGCTCGCGATGCTGACGAAGGAGGAGGTCCTCGATCTCGTCGCGTATGTCCTGAGCGGGGGAGACGCCGAGGACGAGCGGTTCAAGAAGTGAATCAGCCCGGGAGTCCATCGAACATCGGTTGCTCAGCTGGTCGGGGAGCGGTAACGGCAATCCTCCGCTGAAGAACTATTTCTCACCCGCTTTCTTCCCACCCTTTGCCTTCGGGGCCTCGTCCTTCGGCGGCACGAGCCCGTCATCCGGCTGATCCCACGTCCGCCAGGGATCGTCGTGCTTTCGCATTTCCTCGAGGAGGAGAGCCTTCATCTCGGCCAGCTTGTCGGCGTATCGGGGATCCTCGGCGAGGTCGAGCTGATGAGCTTCCGGCTTCACGCCGGTGAGGGCGACGACCGCAGGATCGTGGTGCTGTATCAGAAACTCGTCGGGGTTATCCGCGAGGTTGAAGAGCTGGGTCTCTCGCACTTGGCCATCGAGCACATCGTGTTGGATCAGCTTCCAATCGCCCTGCCGCACGGCGCGCATCCCCGGCTTGGTCCCGCCGTTGTAGACGCCGTAGAGAGTTTCGCGGACGGCCCTCTTGCCACCCATGAGAACCGGCTTGAAACTGAGCCCCTCGTTGGTCGCCGGAGCGGGAATCCCGGCAAGATCGCAAAGGGTTGCGAGGGTGTCGAGCAAGTAGATGTTCCCCTCGGCCCGGGTGCCGGGTTTGATCCCGGGTCCTTTCACAAGATAGGGCACGCGCCAGGAATGCTCGTAGAGGTTCTGTTTCCCCATCAGGGCATGGCGGCCGATCGCGATGCCGTGGTCGGAAGTGTAAACAATGTAGGTGTTCGCGAGTTCGCCCATCGCCTCGAGCCGGGCGAGGACGCGACCGATCTGGATGTCGATGTTCTCGGAGCAGGCATACTCGCGCCCGACCTCGTTGCGGATCGTCACCGCGTCGCGATTTTTCCAGACGCCGCTCACGGCGACCTCGTCGCGCAGATTGGGATGGCCGTGGTGGAAGGGATACTCCGGTAGCCAGTTCCGCGGCAGAGCCGGGGCCTTCGGATTCGCGGGCGGCAGGGAGCCTACGTCGGCGTGATTCACCGCGCCGTATTTCGCCAAGAGCTCCGGCGTGCCGTCGCGGGTATCGTGGGGATGGGAAAAGCCGAAGTAGATGAAGAAGGGATCGGCGTCCTTCGTTTCCTCGCGGGTTTTGAGATAGTCGAGGACCCGCTCGGCGTGCCAGGCGCTGCCCGACTCCGCATCACCGCCACGCTTCGACGCATCGTGGCGCACCGTGAATTTCCCGTTGGCCGCCTCGTAGCTGTTCCCTTTCTTGCAGGTGCGCATCGTGTCGTAACCGGCACGATTGAAGACGGCGGGGATGGTTTCCCGCTCCAGATTGCCCGGGCAGTGCGTCTTCGCGAGTGGACCGATCGGCAGGTGCCAGATCGTGCGACCCGACATGATCATGTGTCGCGAGGGCGTGCAGACCGCGCCAACGAAGCCGCCCATGTGGTAGGCCCGTTCGATGACCATGCCATCGGCTGCGATTCGATCGAGGTTCGGTGTGGCGAGCGGCGACGAGGAATCGTAGGTTTTGAGGTCAAACGGCGACTGGTCGTCCACAAGGATGAAGAGAATGTTCGGACGCCTTGGCGCGGCGTCGATCGAAGTGAGCGCTGCGAGAGAAAGGGCGAGGAACAGGAACGTGCTCTTCATTACCGGGAAGTTTAGGGGAAGCAGGACGACGAGTGAAGACAAAGTTCCCAGACTCGTCGCACAGGTTCTGCCGATTTTTCTCTTACGGGGAAGGATTTGGACACGGATCACGGCGCCGGCGATCGTTCGGGAAATTCGATGGCCACTGATCCCGGGTTTCTCCGATCCCTTTACTCCAGCAGTCTCAACGCCGCCGCCTCGAAAATCCCCTGCCATTCAGGATCGAGGAGGCAGTCGCTGTCCTCTTGGGCGTTGCCGCGGTTCTTCGATTGCTCCAGCGTCGGCGCGTAATAAAGATAGCCGTTCGTGTATCCTGACACAAAGGTCAACGGGTGGGGCGAACGTTCCTTCAACCCCAGTCCGATCTGAACGGTCACCTCGGCGGGAAAAGTGACGAGGCGGAAGTCGCCGACACGCAAAGCCATCACCTCGGCTGTGACCGTCTCCTCCGACTCGAGCCGACGCGCCTGATGACGGGAGAGCAAGTCGAGGTTGATCTGCTTCCGCGTGAGTTCCTCCATCGTGCGGATGTTGCGAAGGTAGGCGTCCATCGCGGCGCGGTTGGCTGCGTCCTGACTTTTCCAATCATCACGGCCGAGCAGCTCCTCCTGCAGGTAGCGGCCCGCCACTTCGGAAGGGTAGTCGCTGTTCAGGTGATATTTCACATAGAGCGGCAGAAACGTCTCAAAGTTCAGAGTCGTGCCCTTCAGAGCGGCAGTGAGCGCATCGATCTCCCTCTCCATCTCCGCCATTCTTGGAGCATGGTCGGCACGGGCCAAAGTCAGCACCTCGCTGGCGATCGAGAGCGGAACCTCGGCCTGGGTCTCGATGGCACGGAGTCCTGACAAAGCACTTAATCCGAGTCGCATCCCGAGGGATTTGCCATCGCGCGGCAGGTCGACCGACTTGTAAAGCACCGGATTGATGTCGCCGCCACAGCCCTGCAGGAACAGCGCTGTGGCCGTGCCATCTCCCAGATTCGCCTCGATCGTCTCCGCCGCATATCCGCTGAGATCCGCGCCGTTACCCCCACCAGGCAGGCCCATGATGGGATGCACCGCGAATTGAAAGACGACCGCGAGCGGTTGACCGTTGTCGAGACGGTCGAAGCGCAGCAACCCGATCTCGGGATCGATCGGCCCCACCGCGGCGACCTCGTCGTCAAAGGGCAGGGCGTAGGCGTGGCGCACGTCGGCTTCCTTGCCGCTCTTCAGCTTGAGGCGCCGGTTCTCCATGATCGTCTCCTCGCGACCCACGCCCGCTCCGGCCTCCACCGGAACCCGGTTTTTCCAAGCCTCCGCGACCGCCTGGATCGTGCGGGCGGCGATATCCGGAGCAACAATGGCATGACAATGACTCGCGTTCACCACGAGCGACTCAGGATTAATGCCGAAGTTCTTTTGCAAGGCTTGACGCACCTCGTCGAGGAAAGGATCGTGGATCGATCCGATCTCGGCCACCGCCACCGCATCGATCGCGATGATCACCCCGTCCGTCCCGCCTTGAGACAGGACAAGGGCCTTCACCATCGGCGGATTCTCCTTCACCGGATGATCAGGATGGGTGATGTCGACCTTTGCGACTCCGGCGAGGAGAGGGGCTGCGCCAATTTTTTCCGGGCCAAAAACTGCCAGAAGCGCCACCAGGTAGGACAACATGAAGAAAAGAGGATTCATCTCCGCCGAGTGTCACGAGTCCGGAGGGAATTGTCGACGAGAAGGTGAGGCGCTTCTGCGCGATCGCCTCAGATTTCCACGGCAAACCGCTCCCCGCTCTTCACTGACTGCACAAACGCGGTCATGAGGCGGATCACGTTCTCGACATCCTGGAAGTCGGCCATCTCGACAACGCTGTGCATGTAGCGCAGGGGCAGGGAGACGAGGGCGCAGGGGATGCCGCCGCGAACGGTAAAGATGGAATCGGTGTCAGTGCCGGTATAGCGCGAGGAAGCCTCGTGCTGCAGCGGGATGCCGCCCTCGCTGGCGAGTTCGATGAGGCGCTGCACCATCACGGGATGATTCGCGGTGCCGTGGGTGATCGATGGCCCCCCGCCGAGAGTGACCTTGCCGTGCTGCTGGTGTTTGATGTCGGGACTGTCGGTCGCGTGGGTGACATCGAGGACGAGGCAGAGGTCGGGCCTGAGGTGGTAGGCCGCCATGGTCGCGCCGTGGCCGCCGATTTCCTCCTGCACCGCATTGAGGGCGAGGCAGGTCGCGTCAGGGCGACTTTCGGCCTCAGCGAGGCGACGGATCACTTCGGAAATGATGAAACCCCCGATGCGGTTGTCGAGGGCACGGCCGACGATGCGATTTTTGCCGAAGGGCACGGCACCGTCGGCGTAGACGGCGGGATGTCCCACACGAATACCCATCTCCGCAACCTCGTCCGCGCTCGACGCGCCGATGTCGACAAACAGCTCATACACCTCGGGAGCCTTTTCGCCGTCCTTGCGGTCGCGGATGTGAATGGCGGTGTTGCCAATGATACCAATCACCTCGCCTTGGTCACCGAAGAGGGTGAGGCGCCGCCCCCGCGCGTTGGCCCAATCCGATCCGCCGATGCGGTCGACTCGGAGAAAACCGTCGGCGGCGATGTATTTGACGATAAAGCCGATCTCGTCGGCGTGCGCCTCGATCATGATCCGCGGAGCCCCCGGGTCGGCACCGTCCAATGTGGCCCAGGCATTGCCATAGGCATCGCTCTCGACCGAGTCGGCGAATTCGCGGCAACGTTTCGCCCAGACCCGCTGGCCCCGGACTTCGAAGCCGGTTGGGCTGGGGGTGTTGAGGAGTTCGTAGAGGAAGGTGGTCGAGGTGGGGTCGGGAGACATGGGTCACGGGTGGGAGGGTGATCAGAATTCAGCAGGGAGGGGACGCGAAGATGCTTCGGTGGGCGATTAAGTCGACGGGACAGGCAATCAGAATGGCATCACTCACCGTTTACCAAATACTGATTACCGATCACCGAGAATGACCAATCAGTTCTCCTCCTCCTCGTCCCCCTCGTCATCGACGAGTTCATCGTCATCGTCTTCCTCTCCCAGATCATCGATGATTTCTTCTTCGACTTCGGAGGGGTCGGTTTCAGGGAGGGCGGCGACCGCCGTGTCGTCGTCTCCGTCGTGGACGACGAGGGCGATGTCTTGGATCATCTCACCTTCCTTCAAGTTCATCAGCTTCACACCGGAGGCGTTGCGGCCGGTGATGCGGATGTCGGAAACGCGGATGCGGACGGACTGGCCAGTGTTCGTCATCAGCATGATGTCGTCGCCGTCGCCGACGCGAAGTCCGGCGGTGACGAGTCCGGTCTTTTCCGTGACGCGCATCGTGATGACGCCCTTGCCGCCGCGTCCCTTGGTCGGGTAATCACCAAAGGGCGTGCGTTTGCCGAGACCGCGCTCGCTGACGACGAGGAAGTGTTTGCTGTCGTCGACCACGGTGAGGCCGACAAGGTAATCGCCAGGGCGAGGGCGGATCCCGCGGACACCGGCGGAGCCGCGGCCCATCGGACGGATCGTGTTCTCGTTGCAGCGCACCGCGTAGCCGCGGTTCGTGACCATGGAGATGTCGTTGTTGCCGTCGGTGAGGACGACGTGGGTGAGCGAGTTGCCCTCCTCGATGCGGATGGCGATGATGCCGTCCTTCCGGTAATTGCGGAAGTCGGAGAGTTTCGTCTTCTTCACCTTTCCGGAATGGGTCGCGAAGAGGACGAAGAGCGTGTCGACGAAGGTGGCGTCCTTGTCCTCGCGTCCCTGGGCCTCAATCCGGAGGACCGAGGCGATCTTCTCCTCGGGGCGGAGATTGAGGAGGTTCTTGATCGAGCGTCCCTTCGAGATGCGGCTGCCTTCGGGGATCTGGTAGACCCGCTCGACATAGACGCGCCCGGTGTCGGTGAAGAACATCAGATAGTCGTGCGCGGTCGCGGCGAAGAGGTGCTCGACAAAATCATTCTCATCATCCTTGTCCGCCGCCTCGCGGACTTCCATGCCCTTCAGCCCCTTGCCCCCACGGGCCTGGATGCGGAACTCAGCCGCGGGGGTGCGCTTGATGTAGCCACGATGGGTGATCGTGATGAGGTTCGAGTCGTTCGCGATAAGATCGACATTGGCGATTTCCCCATCCTCGGCCGGACCGAAATCGGTGCGGCGGGGAGTGCCATGCTTGACCTTCACCTCGTGGAGCTCGTCCTTGATGATCTGGAGGACACGCTCCTCACGGGCGAGGATGTCGAGGAGATCCTTGATCGTGTCGAGAAGGGCGTCGTAGTCGGCCTTGATCTTGTCGCGCTCGAGTCCGACGAGCTGGTAGAGTCGCAGCTCAAGGATGTGATCGACCTGCTTGTCGGTGAGGACGTAGCGGCCCGGCTCGACCTTCAGGCTCTCCTGCCCGCGGATGAAAATGCCGAGAGCTTCGACCGCCTCGACCGAGAAGGAATAGGCCTTGATCTTGGCCCGCGCCTCGTCCCGCGTCTTGGAGTCGCGGATCATCCTGATGAAGTCGTCGAGATTGCCAAGGGCGAGGAGATAGGCCTCGAGTTTCTCGGCCTGTTCCTCGGCCTTGCCCAGCAGGTAGCGGGTGCGGCGCAGGATCACTTCGCGACGGTGCTCGATGTAGCAGTTGATCGCGTCCTTCAGGTTCAGGAGCTTGGGACGACGCTGGTCGATCGCCAGCATGTTCACCGAGAAGGTGGAGGAAAGGGCGGTGTGCCGGTAGAGATTGTTCAGCACGACCTGGGCGCGGGCGTCGCGCTTGAGATCGACAACGACGCGGGTGTTTTCGTCGGACTCGTCGCGGACCGCGCTGATCTCGGGAATGATCTTCTCGTTGGCGAGCTCGGCGATGCGCTCGACAAGGCGGGCGCGGTTCACGGCGTAGGGGATCTCGGTGATGATGATCTGCTCGCGGCCCTTCGCGTCCTCGACGACTTCGGCGCGACCGCGCACCTTCACGCTGCCGCGACCGGTCGCGGCGTAGTCGCGGATGCCCTGCATGCCGAGGATGGTGCAACCCGTCGGGAAATCGGGACCCTTGATGTAGTGCAGAAGCTCGGCAATGCTGATCGAGGGATTGTCGATCGTCGCGCAGATGCCGTCGACGACTTCGCTGAGATTGTGCGGCGCGATGTTCGTCGCCATGCCGACGGCGATGCCGGTGCCGCCATTGACGAGCAGGTTCGGGATCGCTGCGGGAAGCACGGAGGGCTCTTCGTTCGTCTCGTCATAGTTGGTGACGAAGTCGACCGTGTCCTTCTCGAGATCGGTCATGAGCGCCGAGCCACAATGGGTGAGACGGGCCTCGGTGTAACGCATCGCCGCGGGTGGGTCGCCTTCAACCGATCCGAAGTTCCCCTGACCGTCGACGAGGATGTCGCGCATGGACCAATGCTGGGCCATGTTCACCAGCGTGGGATAAATTGCGCCGTCGCCGTGAGGGTGGTATTTACCCATCGTCTCCCCGACGATGCGCGCACACTTGAGGTGCTTCCTGTTCGGCGCGAGCGAAAGATCGTGGTGCATCGCGTAAAGGAGGCGACGCTGCGAGGGCTTCAGACCATCGCGCGCGTCGGGCAGGGCGCGCGAGATGATGACGGACATCGAGTAGTCCAGGAAGGACTGCGACATCTCATCCGCCACGTTGATCGGGGAAATGCCACGCTCTCCCGGCGGAGGCGTTGACGGAACGGCAGGAAGGTTGGGGTCGTCGGACATCGAGAAAAAGGGTCAAAATTGGCGGATCACACGTCGAGATTCCTCACGTTGAGTGCGTGATCTTCGATGTATTGGCGGCGCGGTTCGACGGCGTCGCCCATGAGGATGGTGAACATCTTGTCGGCTTCGACGGCGTTGTCCTCGTCCATCTTCACACGGAGGAGCTTGCGGGTGGCGGGATCCATCGTCGTATTGAAAAGTTCCTTGGCGTTCATTTCGCCGAGACCTTTGAACCGCTGGATCTCCATGCCGCGCTTGCCGATCTCCATGACCTTGGAAAGGATCTCCGGCACGCTGAAGACGGGATGGATCTTCGCATGATCACCCTCACCCTCGATGATCTGGAAGAGAGGCTGATCCTGCGAGGCAAAACGCTGCACATCAAGACCGAGTTCGCCGAGACGAACGAGAAGCTTGGCGATGGAGTTGGCTTCGTGGATCTCCACAAGACGGGCCCGACGGCTCGGGCCATCCGACTTGCCAGCGGTTGCCCCATCCCCATCGAGAGCGAGCGCGCGACGCCCGAAGAGATGGAGATCGGGATTCTCTGCGGCGAAATCGCGCAGTTCCGCCTCCCCGATGAAATAGCGAACGGAGACCTGGTTTCCCTCGCGCACCTGGACGAGGTATTCAGGCAGCTTGCTGTCGCGGCCGGCAGCGAGGTAATCCTCGAAATCACCAGAGTTCCGCCCGATCACGTCGCTGTAACGACTGAGCTTCGAGAGCATCTCGAGGACGTCCTTCAACTGGTCGTCCACGAAGATTTCGCCGCTGCCGTCGAATCCCGCGCGCAGCTTCACATCACCGGCGCCGAGTTCGATCAGCATCCGATTGAGCTGCGCGTCGTCCTGCACGTATTGCTCCTTCTTTTTCCGCGTGATCTTGTAAAGGGGCGGCTGCGCAATGTAGACGTAGCCGGCCTTCACCAGCGCGGTCATCTGGCGGCAGAAGAAGGTGAGCAAAAGCGTGCGGATGTGGGCGCCATCGATGTCGGCATCGGTCATGATGACGATCTTGTGGTAGCGCGCCTTCTCGAGATTGAAAGAGCCCTCACCTTCGCCATCACCGATCCCCGCCCCGATCGCGGTGATCATCGTCTGGATTTCCTTGTTCTGGAGCACCTTGTCGAGACGCGCTTTTTCCACGTTGATGAGCTTGCCGCGAATCGGCAGGATCGCCTGGGTGCGGCGGTCGCGCCCCTGCTTCGCAGAGCCGCCGGCGGAGTCGCCCTCGACGATGTAGATCTCGCTCTCGGCGGGATCGCGCGATGAACAGTCAGCGAGCTTGCCGGGGAGACCGCCACCGGTCATGGCCGACTTGCGCACCGTTTCACGGGCCTTGCGGGCGGCCTCGCGGGCGCGGGCGGCGTTGACGACCTTGTCGACGATGCGTTTGGCGATCTGGGGGTTTTCCTCGAAGAAGGCGTTGAAGCCATCATAGACAATGGAGGACACGACCCCCTCGACCTCATTGTTGACGAGCTTTTCCTTGGTCTGAGAGCTGAATCGAGGATTCGGGTGCTTCACCGAAAGGACGGCGACAAGCCCCTCCCGGCAATCCTCGCCGGAGAGAGCGGGATCCTTGTCCTTGAGAAGCTTGTTGGTCTTCGCGTAATTATTGATCGCTCGCGTCAGGGCGGCACGCAAGCCACTGAGGTGGGCACCCCCGTCGCCGTTGGGGATGGAGTTGGCGAAGCAGAGGATGTTCTCGTGATAGTCGCCCGTGTATTGCATCACGATATCCGCGTAACACTCGTCCTCGACGGTCTTGCCGTTGTCATCGATCGGCACCATGCGACGCCCCTTCAGGACGATGGGATTCGCGTGGATGAGCTCCTTGTTCTCGCCGAGTTGGCGGACGAACTCGACGATGCCGTCCTCGTAGAAGAAAACCGCCCTGCGCTCGGAATCGCCCCGCTCGTCGATGAGCTCGATGGTGATACCCGGGTTGAGGAAGGCAAGCTCACGGAGGCGGGCGGTGAGGTAGTCGAAATTGAAGTAGACCCCGGCGGTGAAGATCGTGGGATCAGGCAGGAAGCTGATTTTGGTCCCCGTGCGGGTCCGATCCTCGAGGGTGCCGATGACCTCGAGTGGGCGCGTCGTCTTGCCGCGCTCGAAGGCGATATGGTGGATCTTGCCATCGCGATAGACGTCGGCCTTGAACCAGTCGGAGAGGGCGTTGACGCACTTCGCCCCGACTCCGTGGAGACCACCGGAGAATTTGTAGGCCCCCTGACCGAACTTGCCGCCCGCGTGGAGGTTTGTTAGAACAAGCTCGACGGCGGGCATCTTGAACTTTGGATGCATGTCCACCGGAATGCCGCGCCCGTCATCCTCCACCGAGATCGAGCCGTCGGCATGGATCGCGATGATGACCCTCTGGCAGTGACCGGCGAGGTGTTCATCGATCGAGTTGTCGAGCACCTCGAAAACGGTGTGGTGCAGACCCCGCTCGGTGGCGGGGTCGCCGATGTACATTCCGGGCCGTTTGCGGACTGCGTCAAGGCCCTCCAGCTTGTCGATTTGCGCGGCGTCGTATTCCCCCGTGGGCATCGGGGGACGGTTGTCATCATCGGGTTCGGACATGGCGGAGAGCGGTGGGGTCGGGAAGGAAAATTCGCAGAGCGGAGCAGGGTTTCCTGAGGCCTCCGGAGACCGCGATTTTCGGAAGACTCACCCTAGCGAGAAACCTCGAAAGATCAAGGGTTTGGACCCTTTTTGACCCCAAAAGAGAGGCTTTTTTCCCCCACGGGAAAAATGACGCAAGATCGCACGATTTGAAGGGTCCGATTGGGGCGGAAATCGGCCTGCGAAGGTCGATCGGAAATTGGATTTGATGGCGCGGAAAGCCATGGATCAGACCCCACCGCCCCGCGCTCATCGCCGTGGGACGGACGGTGGGTATCCCTGCGAGGGCTACACCGGCCTTGACACGATGTTTCGCCGCCGGAGACCGGCGGTTTCCTGCCGCTAGCGGAGGTCCGCAAGGGCGTGAGGTTTAAAGCCCTCACCCCCCTCAGTTCGCCCGCAAAAACGCCACCAGATCCGCGACATCCTGCGCCGTGAGACCCAGCTGCGCAGCGCTCAGCATCAGCGAACGATTCAATTTCTGATTCGAGCCAATCTCCTTCCGCGGGATCATCTGGGTGAGTCCACCCATGCTGGTAATGATGGTGGGATTGCCTTCCTGGATGACCAGACCATGGACGGTCTTTCCTTCCTTCGTGAGGAGCACCGATCCATCGAAACCGTGGGCAATGTCGGCGCTGGGATCGATGAGGCTGCGGGCGATGACATCGTCGGTCTGGGTGCGGCCCCATCCATCAAGGGGAGGCCCGAACTGCACCCCTACCCCGCCGATCTCGTGACACATGATGCAACGCGATGAGGTCACCTTGCCACGATCGGCATCGCCTTTCAGTGCGAGGACCGCCGCGACGGTAAGGGCTGACTTTTGGGCTTGGTCAGGTGCGGGAGTCATCACTTCCTGCACGACGACTTTCGAAGGATCATAGATGCCGCGGGCCTTCAACTCTGGAAGCAGGTCGTGCTCTTTCCAGTCGTTGTTCATGCGGTTCATGAGCCACCAGATCGCATCGCTCTTCAGCGGCGTGTCGAGTTGCGCGATCGTGAGCATCGCCGAGGCGGCGCCCTTCGTGCGGATGAAGGCGATGGCATCGAGCGACTGCCGGCGCTGCGCGAGGGTGAGATTCTCCGCCTGGACACGGGTGAGGAAATCCTCGACGGCCGAGGAGGGATGAAGCCTCCAGGCAATGCCACCGAAGACATCCCCCCAGAGACGCGGATCGTCGTGTCCGATCGCCTTTTTGCAGGCGGCGAAGACCTCGTTCTCCTTGCCCGACGCTCCGGTGCCGAAGGCCTCGAGATAAGTCCGGTCTTTCCCGTCGTAACCCTTGGCGAGAGAAACAAGGATATCCTTCGAGAGGTCGAAAGAGAGGTTTCGCATCGCGAGGGCGACCTCCCGGCGCACCGACGGATCGGGATCTTCGACGAGGGCCAGCGCCGCCCCTGAGAGGTCAAGCCCGGCGCGGCGCATCGCACGGAAGGCGGCGATCTTGCGCTCCGTCGTCGGCTGATCGGCGGGATACCCGGCGACGCGCGGACCACTGATGCCGAGTTGGTAAAGGAGGTGGATGGCACGTCCCTGGATGTAGGGGCTGGGATTATTAAGCAGCGCGGCGACGGGATCGAGGGCGGCACGGCCCCTCGCTTTCAAACCGTAAAAACCGATCGCACGGACGTTCACGGCGGGCGACTTCAGCGCTTCGATGAGTCCCTCGATCGTGTTGGGATCGATCTTCGGCACGACGGACTTGAATCCCTTCGGGGCGATCCGGTAAACCGCACCGGAGCAGGTCTCGTCAAGATCCTGGTGACCACCGACGCGGGGATCATACCAGTCGGTCACGTAGAGCGCGCCATCGGGCCCCACGGCAATGTCGGAGGGACGGAAGAGGGTGCGCTGCTCGCGGTTCACACTCGTTTCCCCACCCAGGAAGTCGGAACCGGCGAAATCTCCCGTGGGATTGCTCGTCATGAAATCCATGCGGTCGAGCTGGAAGCCGGCACCGACGAGTTTCGGCTGGTAGCCGAAGACGACATTCCGTCCCGCTTCACAGGCGAGGAAGGTGCCGGCCCATTTTTCGCCGAGAGCCCCGTTTTCGTAGAAGACATTGCCCGTCGGCGAGCCGCCACCGTAGACATCGCCGGCCGGAGTGATACCGGGATCTTCCTGACGCCATTCCGCGATCGGGATGGTCTGCCCGGGGCGCTTGTCGGCCTTCCAAGTGCGCTGACCGTCATTGGAAGAGAAGCCGAAATTCGCGTATTCCATCACCCAGGAAACCCGGCAGGCAGGGGGATCATCGTTGTCATTCTGAAAGACGTCGCCGAGCGAGGTGACTGACTGCTCGTAGGAGTTCCGGTAATTGTGCCCGATGATCTCGGCCCCGGTGGCGTCGGGATTCATTCGCACGGTGAACCCGCCAACGTAGACATGGCCGTCACTGCTCGGCTTGCCGGCGAGCACGTCGGGATTGTGGGGAAACTCAAAGGGCCCGATTGGCTTGGGTCGGTAGGATCCATAGATCGTGAAAGTCTGGCCCGATCGGTCGGTGAACTCCCCTCCGCAGTTGCCCGAGTTGAAATACCACTTTCCGTCGGGTCCGACCGTGACCGAGTGGAGGGAGTGATCGTGGTTCTGCCCACTAAAACCGGTGAGGAGGACCTCGCGCTTGTCCTTGGCTGCATCAAACTTCAGATCGCGATCCACGTCGGTGTAGACGAGGAGATGCGGTGGCTGCGAGACGACAATCTGGTTGTCGATCACCGCGACACCGAGCGGTGCGACGAGGAGGGGCTCCTGCACGAAGGTGTGACTCTTGTCGCATTGTCCGTCGCCATCGGTGTCTTCCAACACAACGATGCGGTCACCCCCGGGCTGGCGGTCGAAGTGTTTGCGGTAGCGCACACCCTCGGCCACCCAGATTCGTCCCGCGTGATCGATGTCGAGGTTGGTGGGATTATAGAGGTGGGGAGAGGTCGCCCAGAGCGTCACCTCAAGCCCTTCGGGCACGATAAAAAGATCGTTCGGCACCGTCGCGGCCGGGGCATCGGGGTAGGACTTGGCTGCTTCCTGGGCGAGGATTGACGAAGAAAGAACGAGGAGGAGGCAGAGAATTCGGATCATGTCAGGGAAAGTCGGAAGCCTTGGAGAAATTGGAATGGAAGCGTAAAAACACCCTTCCGGTCAAGGCCGGATTGGCGGGGATGAAAAGTAGTCCCCGGCCTAACCGAGCGCGAAAGCCGAACGGGTTCGGAACTACTCCGCCAACCACCGCTCGATGTCAGCGGTTTCCGTGAAATCCTCCACCAGTCGGTCAGGTCGACCTTTCTCGAGCTCATCCCGACTCGCCGCCCCGGTCGCAACGGCGAGCACCTTCGCCCCGAAAGCCCGCGCGCAGGCGATGTCGCGGAGGGTATCGCCGATCACGACGATGTCCTCGGGGGCGAATTCCTCACCGAAGAAACCCACCGCACGAAGACGCGCGATCGGGCCGAGTTCGTTGCGGTCGTGATGATCGTCCCCATAGGCTCCGGCCTCGAGGGAGAAATGGTGGTCGATCGCGAAATGGCGCAGCTTGATGCGGGCTCCCTCCCGCAGATTCCCGGTAAGAATGGCCAGGCGATGATCCCCGCGATCCGAGAGGCGGGTGAGCAAGTCGGGCACGCCCGGGAGGAGGCGGGCTTTTCCCGCGAGGGAGTGGGTTGCCAGCCCCCGCTCGAGCCGCACCGTGTAGGCCCGGAAAAAGCGCTTGCGATGCTCCGGGTGGTCTTCGACTCCGAAATGGTCGAACAGATCCGCCGCGACCCCGTGATCCGTTGCCCCACCGAGCTCAAGCGACGGGAATTCATCGGTGCAATGCTGAGGAAAGGCTTCGAGAAAGCCCTCACGCAAAGCCTTGAGGCCGGCTCCCCCTGCATCGACGAGAGTTCCGTCGATATCAAAGAGAAGCAGCTTTCCCGAGACCTTCACCGGAGACCGATCGATCACTTCGCGTCGTCCTCACCGGAGTCTCCGGTATCGGTATCATCCGAGGAGTCGCCATCCTCATCGTCGTGATCATCGTCGTGATCATCGTCGTCGTCGTCTTCGTCGTCGTAAGCCTCCATCGCGGCGTCAGCCTCGGTGAGATCGACGATTTCGCCATCCTTGCGGAACTTGCGACGCTGTTTTTCAGCCGGGAGCGGGGACACCATCATGAGAATGTTCCGGTTGTTCAGCTTCGGCTCAAGATCGATGTGGGCCATTCCGGAAAGGTCGATCTTGACCTTCTCCATCAGATCAAAACCGAGTTCCTTGTGCGCCATCTGGCGGCCCTTGAACTGAAGCTGGATGCGGACCTTGAACCCGTGGGCGAGGAAATCCTCGGCGTGCATCATCTTGATCGCATAGTCGTGCGGATCGATGTTGACCCGGAACTTCACCTCCTTCTCGCGCTTCTTCGGCTTGTCCGACTTCTTCTGCTTGGACTGCTCGTACTTGAACTTCCCGTAGTCAACGATACGGCACACGGGCGGCTTTGCGTTGGGAGCGATCTCAACGAGATCGAGGCCGAGATCCTTGGCCTTGTTCAAGGCCTTCCAGGTCGGCAGGACCACGTTGTGCTCCCCATAGATCACGCGGATCTCCGGGCAGCGGATCTTGTCGTTCACCCGCGTCCTTGGGGGACGGGGCCGGCGTTTCATAGGTTGGCTAGCGATGGCAGTATACCTCCGGCAGGTTTAGGTTTGGGCATTGCCCTCAGGACATGAGGTCCCGGGAGCGAAAGGGAATCGGTTCCGGGGGGAACCGGGATTCATTGACAGGGGCTGGAACAGCCGTGTCATAGGGAGCGCGAACGGATCTCCGCGACGATTTGATCGCGAAAATCGCCGACAGCAACGGCGCCCTCGTCCCCGCGCTCGCGGTGACGGACGGAAACTTGGTTCGATTCCTGTTCTTTTGCGCCGATGACCAACATATACGGAATTCGCGCCAACTGGGCAAGGCGAATTTTTGCCCCGACCTTGTCGCTGGAATCATCGATCGTCACCCGAACACCGGCGGCGCGCAGCGTTGCCACGACCTCGTTGGCGGTCTCGTCGAACTTCTCCGAAATCGGCAGCACGCGGACTTGCTCCGGCGAGAGCCAGGTCGGGAACTTGCCCGCGAAGTGCTCGATGAGCACGCCGACGAAGCGTTCCATTGAACCAAAGGGGGCACGATGGATCATCACGGGACGGTGCGGGGCGTTGTCGGGCCCGATGTATTCGAGGCCGAACCGTTCGGGCAGGTTGTAATCGACCTGCACGGTGCCGAGCTGCCACTCGCGCCCAATCACATCCTTAACCACGAAATCGATCTTCGGTCCGTAGAAGGCGGCCTCTCCAGGTTCCTCGGTGAACGAGGTGCCCAGCGTTGCGGCGGCTTCGCGAAGGGCGGCCTCGGCGCGATCCCACTTTTCGGGATCCCCGACATACTTGCTCGAATCGGGATCACGAAGGCCAACGCGAACCCGGTAATCCTCCATACCGAGGGTGCCGAGGACGATTTTCACGAGTTCGAGGCAGCCGATGATTTCATCTCGCACCTGATCCTCGGTGCAGAAGAGATGGGCGTCATCCTGCGTGAAACAGCGCACCCGCGTCATGCCGCCAAGCTCTCCCGACTGCTCCCAACGGTAGACCGTGCCAAACTCGGCGAGGCGCACGGGCAGGTCCCGGTAGCTGTGGTGGTTGCTCTGGAAAATCTTGATGTGGTGCGGACAATTCATCGGCTTCAGGAGGAAGCCATCGATCTCGCCAGACTCGAGTCGATTGGAGAGCTCGCCGCAGCCGCAACCTTCCTCGGCGAGGGCCTTGAGGCTCTCTCGCTCGACCACCGGAGGAAACTGGGACTCCGCGTAATACGGGAAGTGACCCGAAGTGCGGTAAAGGCCCAGCTTGCCGATGTGCGGCGTGAAGACCTGGCTGTAACCCTGACGCTCGAGGTGCTCGCTGATGAACTTCTGCAGTTCTATCCGGACGACGGAACCGTTGGGTTTCCAGAGGATCAAGCCCTGCCCCACGGCCTCGTCGATATGGAAGAGATCGAGTTCCTTGCCGAGCTTGCGGTGATCGCGCAGCTTCGCCTCTTCAAGACGCACGAGATGCTCCTCGAGTTCGGTCCTGTTTTTGAAGGCGGTGCCATAAACGCGCTGGAGTTGAGGATTGGCCGCGTCCCCCTTGTAGAAGGCACTCGCCACGCTCATCACCTTGAAGGCTTTGCAGTTCCCGGTCCGCGGAACGTGAGGCCCGGCGCAGAGATCCCAGAAGTCGCCGTTTTTGAAGAGCGAGATGGCCTCTCCCTCGGGGATGTCTTGGAGCAGGTCGACCTTGAAACGGCTCGGCACCTCGCGATCGCCAAGCGCGGCGAGGCGGCCTTTCCGGGCGAGCTCGAGGGCTTCGCCACGGGAGACCTCGACCTTCTCGAAGACCTGATTCTCCTTCACGATCCGCGTCATTTCCTCCTCGATCTTCGGGAAGTCATCCGGGGTGATGCGGTGGGAGAGGTCAACATCGTAGTAGAAACCACTTTCCACGGGAGGTCCGGCCGCGAACTGGGCGTCCGGCCAGAGTTTGGCGATCGCAGTGGCGAGAACATGAGCGGTCGAGTGCCGGAGACGCTCGAGGTCGGACATTTGCTCGCGCTCTTCGAGCGTTTTTCGCTGGGGCTCTGGGGAATCCGGCATGGGACAGGAAAGTTTGGGTCGGTAACGTATCCACTTTGTGCCGAATACCAAGAGGAAAGGTCGTCACCAGAAGGCCGACGACCATCGTCTGGAAGACCCGCTCACACTTGGACACCGCCCCCTTCCAAAAATTGCCGCTTGAAACAAGGCCCGTCGGAGTGGACAGATACCGTTCCCGCTGGTTTCGACCCACCGGGGCGTAGCACAGCCTGGTAGTGCGCCTGTTTTGGGAACAGGAGGTCGCTGGTTCGAATCCAGTCGCCCCGACTCTTTTCCGCAATGCGGAAAAGCTGAAAGAAAATCACTGGATGAGAACCACCCGTGGTTCGAGCCGGAGCGAGCCTCGCGAGCGGAGTCAGGCGGAGTGAAACGCAGCCAATCCAGTCGCCCCGACTCTTTTCCGCAATGCGGAAAAGCTGAAAGAAAATCACTGGATGAGAACCACCCGTGGTTCGAGCCGGAGCGAGCTTCGCGAGCGGAGTCAGGCGGAGTGAAACGCAGCCAATCCAGTCGCCCCGACTCTTTTCCGCAATGCGTCAGGCCCCGGAAGCTCAATTACTCCGCACCTCGCGCAGTTGTTTGCCGGCCCGCGCGATCAGTTCACTCAGCTCGAGAGCGTTTCGCTGATAGAATCCGTGGGCTTTCACATGCATCAGCTCGAGGGCGAGATCGACGACCCAGCCGGCTCGAGCCTCGTCGCAATCGGGTAGTGCCGTGACGAGGCACGCCCTGATCTCGCGCACCGCCTGCACCGCGTCGCCGGTCTCGAGATGACGGCGGAGGAGCGAACCTGCGACTTCCTCGCAAAGACGGAGGAGGCCGCTCTCGACCGGTTTTTTGCTGGAAACGTCGTGAGAGAACACCGATTCGATCCGGGTTTTGACCGGACCGGTCGCGAGGGTGGAAGCGGAAACGACGGGTTTGGACTGAAGGCGAATTTTCATGCCCCATCCTAATGCGGGGGGTGGGACATCCGGGGCGCAGGGGAATCACTTTTTGCGATAAATCTCCGCGGCCTGCCCCAGTTCCGTTGCGACGCGTGCCCGCAACTCGGCAGGCTCGAGGGCTTCGGCTTGCGCGCCAAAACCGAAGATCCACCGGGCGACGTCTTCCAGAGCGGATAGCGTCATGGTGATCTCGATGACGGAGCCCCCGGGCTCGATCTCGACGATTTCCTGACTCGGATGCCACCGCCGCTCCGCGACGATGCGCGCGGCGAAGCCCTTGAAACGGATCTTCACCCGATAGGCAGCTCCTCCACGATCCTCGCCCGCCCAAACGCCAAAGCTGCCGGCGAAATGGTCCTCGAGCCGGAAGGCGCGCGAGCGGACGAAACGTTTGGCGGTGAGGTGAACGGAGCGCATCCGCTGCACCGCGAAGGTGCGGCGCGCATCGCGGTCGAGATCGTGTCCAATCAGATACCAGCCTCCGTCGATCTCGGCGAGGTGATAGGGCTGCAACCGCCGTTTCGCGGGCTTTTCCTCGGCGAGTTTGCGGTATTCGAAGTGCAATTCGCGGCTCTCGAGAACGGCTTTGGCGAGACGATCGAAGAGAAAGGCATCGCGCTCGGTCATGCCAACCGATTTGACGGAAAAGGCCTGATCGAGCTCGGACCAGGGGATCGTGACACGGTCACTCATGCCCGCGAGGAGCCGCTGGAAGCCGCTCCTAAGCGAGGCCTCCAGGGCCGAGCCTTTCATCGGACCGAGGGCATTCCGCGCCAGGATGAGGGCGACGAGATCCTCCGAAGTGGTCTTGAGAAAAGGGAAATCACTGACTGGACGCGAGTAGAAGTAGCCGTGCGAAGCCTCGTCATACTCGAGGGGCAGCTCGAGTTCCTCCCTCATGAAATTGAGATCGCGCTGGATCGTCTTGCGGTTCACCTCGAGTTCGCGAGCGATCGTGCTGCAGTTCGGCAGCCCCCCCCGGGAAACCATCTCGTGGATTCGCAGGACCCGCTCGAGCGGACGGCGCGTGCCCTGGGCCTTGATCGGTTCTTCCTTCGCCATCTCCGCCACCATGAGGTCCGAACGTGCTACCGGGCCACGGGAAGGTCAACGCGGTTTTTCCGCCGGATGCGACGCCGATCGGGCGGAGCGTGGCGAGGGGCTGGCACGGACTTTACGAGTGGACAAAACTCCTGTTTATTCGAAGCCATGTCACAACGTCTTGTTGCGCTCCTTTTGATCCTCACGGCGATCCTGATCGCTTTTCCCTCCCCACTCCGGGCGCAGGCCGACTACAAACGCTATTTCGACGAGGACAATCTTCCGAAAGTCCGCGAGATTTTCAGCAAGGGACGCTACGACATCGTCATTCAAGTCTGCGAATACGCTGACCGACGCGGCCAGCCTTCGTGGGAGTGGCGCGTGCTCCACTTCGAGGCCCTCGCCGCGATCGGTCGCTACGAGGAGGCCTACGACGAGGCGAAAAAAACCGCCGAACGCTTCCGCGAAGACCTCGGTGCCCTTCTCCGCCTCCACCGCTATTTCAAAACCCACGGTTACAAGGAAGATGCCGCCGCCCGTCTCGCCGATCTCAATCTCGCCGCCAAAGCCGTCCCGAAAAAAGAGCGCACCACTCTCGATCTTGTTCACCTCGGCGAGGCCGCGCTGGTTCTCGGAGCCGATCCGGCCAAGGTGATCGAACAGTATTTCAGTCCCGCGAAAATGGTGAAACCGAAGGGCAAGGAAGTCCCACCCGGACTCCTCGAAGCCCACCTCGCCTCCGCACGACTCGCCGAGGCGAAGGAGGACCTGAAAAAAGCCGCCGAGGAATACGGGGCGGCCTTGAAACTCGCACCCGCCACCCCCGAGGCTCTCTTCGGCATGGCCAAGGCGCTACTCCCCTCGGATCGCGAGGCTGGAACCACCTACCTTGAGAAGACCCGCGCCGAGTCTCCGTTTCATTTCGGGGCGCTTCTTCTCCAGACCGAGTCAGCGATCAACTTCGAACAATACGAGAACGCAACCGAGTTGCTCAAACTCGTCGAGTCGGTCAATCCCCGCCTCCCCGAGGCCCACGCCTACCGGGCCATCCTCGCCGAGCTCGAGCGCAACGACCACGCCGCCTTCGAGCAATCTCGCCAGTCCGCCCTCTCCGTCTGGAAGGCCAATCCCGAGATCGACTATCTGATCGGGCGTGTCCTCTCGCGCAAATACCGCTACGAAGAAGGCGCCAAGGCCCAGCAACGCGCCCTCGCCTTCGATGCCAACTTTCTTCCCGCGAAGCTGCAACTCGCCCTCGACTACCTGCGCCTCGGCCGCGTCGACCAAGCCTGGCCTCTCGCCAAGGAAGTCGCCGCCGCCGATCCCTACAACGTGCTCGCCTTCAATCTCGAGATCCTCGAAAAAGAGATCGCCAGCTTCGCCTCGGTGAAGACGCCCGACTTCATCATCCGCCTCCCTCCCGAGGAAGCCGGGATCTACGGCGACCGCGTCGTCGAGATCCTGACAGAAGCAAAAAAAGTGCTGGGTGAAAAATACGGTCTCACCATCGATGATCCCACCCTCGTCGAGTTTTACCCCGATCAGCAGGATTTCGCGATCCGTTCCTTCGGCTCGCTCGGCGGCGACGGACTCCTCGGCGTCTGTTTCGGCTCGGTCGTGACGATGAACAGCCCCGGTAGCGTCACCGCCGCCAAGAGCAACTGGGAGGCGACCCTCTGGCATGAGTATTGTCACGTCATCACCCTCACCGCGACAAACAACAAGATGCCAAGATGGCTCAGCGAGGGCATCTCCGTTTACGAGGAGAAACAGCGCCAGGCGAATTGGGGACAAGAGATGAATCCCGACTACCGAAAGAGGATCCTCGAGGACAAGGGCCTCACGCCCGTCGGCGACATGAGCCAGGCGTTTTTCCAGGCAAAGGATTCGATGGCCGTGATGTTCGCCTACTACCAGAGCATGCTCGTCGTCGAACACCTCGTGGGAAGCTACGGCATCGAAAAACTCCGCGCCATCCTTGCCGATCTCGCCGCGGGCGTGCTGGTGAACGACGCCATCGCCCGACACACCGCGCCGATGGAGGAGTTCGAAGAGTCCTTCACGCTTTTTGCGACAAGGCTGGCCGAAACTTACGGTCCCGGCGTCGACTGGCTCAAGCCGAAACCCGAGGAGATAAATCCACGGTCCCTTCTTTCGATCGCCGCTTACCTGAAGGATCATCCGAACAACTTCGAGGCGCGCCGGCTCCTCACCGAACAGCTTCTCGAAGCGAAAAACTGGGATGCCGCGATCGAGTCGGCCGACGCCCTTATCACCCTGCTCCCCGACTACACCGGCCAGGGCAACGGATACACCCTCAAGGCCCTCGCCCTGCGCAGCAAGGAAGACGCCGCCGGCGAAGCGGCCGTGCTGGAATTGCTCGCGGCCCGCTCGGCCGAAGCTTTCCAGGCCTACCAGCGCCTCATCGAAGTGAACTTTGAAAAGGGCAACTGGGACGGCGTCATCGCCAACGCCGCTCGCGGACTCGCGATCAATCCCTTCACCGAACGCATCCACTATTGCAGCGGCTGCGCCCACGAAGCCAAGGCCGAGCCCGCCCTCGCCGTGAGATCCTTTGAGAACGCCCTGCGCCTCAATCCCGCCAATCCTTCGGAAGTCCGTTTCCGCCTCGCGCGGAATTTGAAAGGCGACGACCCCGCTGCCGCAAAACGCCACCTCCTCGACGCCCTCGCCGATTCGCCGAGATATCGTGAGGCACACGGGATGCTCATCGATATGGTGGACGGGAAGAGTGCGGATCCGGTTCCGGCGCCTGCCGCGGAAAAGATCCCGATCCGAACGGCACCGCCCGCGCCGGGCCCCGCCCCGCGATAATGGAGCCGCTCCCTTCCCTTGCCGAAATCGAAGCGGCCACGTCGCTGGTCCGCCCGCACGTCCGCGAAACTCCCACCTATCGCTGGCCTCTGTTGGAGGAGAACCTCGGCACCGAAGTCTGGGTGAAGCACGAGAATCACACGCCCGTCGGCGCTTTCAAAATCCGTGGCGGTCTCGTCTACCTTGATGAGCTAAAACGCACCGATCCCGACTCCTCCGGGATCATCGCCGCGACCACCGGCAACCACGGCCAGTCCATCGCCTACGCCGCCCGCGAACACGGCATGCGCGCCGTCATCGTCGTGCCCCACGGCAACAATCCCGAGAAAAACGCCGCGATGCGTTCGCTCGGAGCCGAACTCGTCGAACACGGTCGCGAGTTCCAGGAGGCCCTCGAATACTCCCGCGAACTCGCCGCCCGCGAGGGACTTCACGCCGTGCCTTCCTTCCACCCCTGGCTCGTGCGCGGCGTCGCCACCTACGGGCTCGAGCTCTTCCACTCCGTCGCCGATCTCGATGCCGTCTTTGTTCCCATCGGACTCGGCTCGGGCTTTTGCGGACTCGCCGCGGCACGCGCCGCCCTCGGACTGAAAACCGCCCTCATCGGCGTCGTCTCCGAACACGCCGCGGCGTATCAGTTGTCGTTCCGTCAGGGGGAATTCGTCGAACAGCCCAGCACCACCCGCGTCGCCGAAGGCGTCGCCTGCAAGACCCCGAACCACGAAGCCCTCGAACACATCCGTCAGCACGCACACGACATCGTCACCGTGAACGACGACGAAGCCATCGACGGCGTCGCCGAGCTCCTCCGCTGCACCCACCAGATTGCCGAGGGGGCGGGCGCTCTCTCGTGGGCCGCCTTGAAAAAACATCGCGAAGCCTGGCAGGGCAAACGCGTCGCCGTGATCCTCTGCGGCGGCAACGCCAGCACCTCCCTGATGCGCGAAGCGGTCGCGCGGCTCTGATTTTCACGGACTCAGCGCTGCCTTCCAGAAGTCCCCCTCCCCGTGCCATCCAAGCCCCCGCAGCGCTTCGGTGATCGAATCGAAATCGGGCTCGACGGTGCCTTCCTCCCGGATCTGCTTTTCATCGGCGGGATCCTCGGGATTCACGTGACACGCGATCGCCCAACAGGCCCACGCTCGCCACGATCGCACTTCCGGACGGGGACCGCTCATGCGCGTCGCGAGATGCTGGAAATGCCGCCGCGGATTGCCGACAAAATCCTCCTCGCGACGATGCTCCAGAATCCATCGCAGGGCCGCGTAGGGCGGCGGCCACTCGATCAAACCGGCCTCATCGCCGCGCAAATCGGCGGAGAAGGCACGGTTCAACATGAGGATGGCCTGCGCCGGCAAACCCTTTTGCCAGAGCGCCTGACCGCAAGCCAGCGCGAGATGGTAAAAGGCCTCGCCCCGATCCTCACCCACCGCCCGGATCGAGACGGCCGAGAGTCCCGGGTCGGCCGAGGGGAGATGCGGGCAGGGCGGGAGCAGGTCCATCTCAGGGACGCTCGAAGACAAAGGTGCCGAAGGAACCCGGCACGTGGAAGTCGGGCTTTTCCGTGCCCGGATGGATCCAACTGATCCAATCCTGCACCACACCCTCGGGACCATGGGAAAACTCGGCCCGGTAGACGCCCGCGATCATCTCCTCGCCTGACAAACACCCCAAATCCCGCAGCACCGCGAGCGGAATCGTCCCCTCCACCTCGTATCCGCCCTCGACGAATTCCCCCGCGAACTCGAGTCCGGGGAAACGCCAGGTCGGGTCGAACTTCCTGTGGTAGATCGCCTCGTAGTCGTAGACCCCGCCCCGCGGGTCCATCTCCGCGCCGTAGTAGGGCGCAGTGAGGTCGCGGGTCGAGGCGAAAAAGAGCTCGACCCGGTCCGACCCGAGCACCGCCTCGCCGGGATCTTCGTGCGGATCGAGGACGAGGTCGTCGTCCTCCACCTCGAAACGGAATTTGAAGAAGTCCTCGTTCCACACCGCGCGGAAGATCGTGAGCGGCGCCGGACGATCGAGCCAGGGAAACTGGAAGTCTTCAAGACGCTCCCCCGCAAAGGGATCGAGCGTGGCGGAATGGCGGACGCGGTAGGTTTTCATCGGACGCAGTTTAGGGAAGGGCGCGGGGGATGGGCAAGGTCGGGGCTGCGGGGGCGTAGAGCGCATGGAGAGCTGCAAGCCCCTCCATGGCGCGCCTTGTTAGCATTCTGGTCATCAGTGGTGCGCATATTCGTAGTAACCCCGCCCAGCAGAGACATCATATCCAATCGCGTAGCCACCACAATTTGGCCATCGCTCTTCGAAAAAAAGATCCCCCTTGTCAAAGGTCTTGTATCTCCACGTGAGATGTTCGTCGTCATGGTCCCGCTCCTTGATCGCGCCAATTCGCTCAAGAAACGGGTTAGCGCGCCACAGGCCTACTTCAACCTTGCGGATCTTAGGAACTTCCTGCTCAACCCGACCCGCCCAACCGCAAATCCGCACATGCCCCGCAAAAGCCCCGTGCGGAATCCGACAGCACGGGCGGGGAGAATGTTCTTCTTCCAGTCGTTGCCGAGGTAGAAGATTTCATCCGGGCCAGGCCCGACGAACCGGTGTTTTCCACTGCGTCACCCACTACGGCGCCCGCCCCTCCGCCAAACGAGCGAAGGTCAGACCTCACTCACTCCGCCTCCCGGCAAGTAGGCGACTTCCCAGTAACACCCTGTCCGCTTTCCGGAGTTTTGAACCGGGGATCGCCGTGCTCGCGTTCCTGCAGCGAACGCCCGAGCGCCATGACGTCGAAGCCAAAGGCCTCCGCGATCTCCTGCTTGTGGCGGCGAACCTCGGAAATGACCGGATCGACCACGCTCTCGGGGGTATCAATTGTCTTCATCTTGGTTCTGGAGCAATTCTTCCGGGCTGCACATCACGGGAAGTTCAAAACCCACGGTAGCGACCGCCCGGCGAAGACGGTCGCGGATAAAGGGGTTCGCGATGTGCTTGAAATTCCACGTCACAAGGTAGTCCATCCGGTGGACCGATGCCACGGCAATGTGGATCGCGTCCGATGCCGCCTTGGCCGGCACGATCCCCGATTCCACCGGGCGGGAAGCCAGTTGCAGACACACATCCGGAAGGGGCAAGAGCGGAAGGTCGCGAATCAAGTCGAGCCGGTCGGCGGCCATCCGGGGATCGCCCTTTCCGGCTTCATCGAGCGTCTCAAGTGACGTGAAGAGCTGAAGAGCGGAGCACCCGGAATCCCACCAACGCCGTGTCGTCGCCTGTTTGGCGGCTTGCTGCAAGCTGTCCGAGGTCCTGGCGACGTAGTAGCTGGGGACGGTCGTTTCGATGTAAGCTGTCGCCATGGATCTGCGCCTCGGCTTCGAAGCGAAAGTTCTTCGTTTGTATAACCGCCAATCGA
>Ga0172376_10000473_pt1 | contig 51988 bp, 46 predicted proteins | sample Lak35m_FD_121114 | JGI IMG/M metagenome (GOLD analysis project Ga0172376, IMG submission 121114) | Freshwater microbial communities from Kabuno Bay, South-Kivu, Congo - kab_092012_35m | ecosystem: Environmental > Aquatic > Freshwater > Lake | place: Democratic Republic of the Congo: South-Kivu...
CGACACCTCCCCGACGACGATCACCGGTCTGTCGAACGGTACGACGTACGAAGCATACGTCTCGTCGTACAATGCCACCGGGACCGGCCCGGTGTCGGCGTCTGTGTCCGCCACTCCGGACACCGCTCCGGGCGCCCCGTCGATCACTACCATCACCCCGTCGAGTGCGCAGTTGTCGGTGGCGTTCACCGCCGGTTCGAACTCGGGTTCGGCTATCACCACCTACCAGTACTCGACCGATGACGGCACGTCGTGGCGTACCCGCGCGTCGGGCACGACCGCGAGCCCGCTGGTCATAACGACGATCTCCGGTGCGGCCAACACCAACCTGGTCAACGATGTCTCCTACCAGGTGCGCCTGCGCGCGGTGAATGGTGCCGGTAGTGGTACCCAGTCCTCGAGCGTGTCCGCCACCGCCGCGTGGTGCTCCGATTACGCAACCGGTGGTACCGTTTCACTGGTCACCCAGGGCAGTACGACTTATTGTGTCCATCAGTTCACCTCGGTAGGTAGTTCGAGTTTCACCGTTGCGCGGCCCGGCGGCCTGACTGATGTCGAGTATCTCGTTATCGGCGGTGGTGGTTCTGGTGGCGCCGGAAACGGCGGCGGCGGTGGTGCTGGCGGGTACCGATCGTCGGTGGCGGGTGAGTCCTCAGGTGCTGGATCGTCGGCAGAGTCGAGGTTGACGCTGCCGGCTGGCAGTTATGCGGTGGCGGTTGGGTCCGGTGGTACCGCCAAAACCTGGTCTGGTCCAGGTACCGGAGGTCAGGGCAATGACGGGGGTTCTTCGTCGTTCTCAACGATAACAGCCGCCGGTGGTGGTGGTGGCGGAAACTTTGGTAATAGCGGCACCAATCCGGGAAGGTCGGGTGGCTCAGGCGGTGGGGGCGGTGGCGCAGATAACGCTAATCCTACCGGTACCGGTGGGTCTGGTACCGCAAGTCAAGGTCGTGCCGGCGGCACTGGTTCTGTTTTGGATTCGTCCAACACCGGCGGCGGTGGTGGCGGCGCCAACAATGCAGGTGAAGCTGCCCCGACGTCGCGTGGAGGTGTTGGCGGTAACGGAATTTCTTCCTCTATCACGGGTGCTTCCACGACGCGCGCAGGTGGCGGGGGTGGTGGCGCGCGCCTCAATAAAGTCGGCGGTTCTGGTGGCTCCGGTGGCGGTGGCACCGGCGGGGGTACTGCAGCAACGGATGGGTCTAACGGTTCGCCAGGTACAGCAAACACCGGTTCAGGTGGCGGTGGCGCCGGCAATGCGAATACTTCCGGTGCGGGCGGTTCCGGCATAGTCGTGGTGCGCTACGCACTCTGACGACCGCGGGGAACAAGCCACCCTACGGTCCTCCGCTCTCCTCGGCGGGTGTCCGTCCCATCCGGGGCGGCTGACGTTTCGGCTTCCCGTCGCGTCCCGCCGCTGGTGGCTCTTTCCCCACCGCCGCTCACCGTACGAGGCATGCGTTTTTCTCGTCGCCGCGGTTTTACGATCCTTGAAACCGCAGTCTCTCTCGGTCTCTCGTCAGTGATACTGGTGGCGTTGGTGCTCTGGGTTTCTACCTTGATGCGCACGACGACTTCCGCGATCGAACTGGTGGCGTCGAACCGTCAGGCGGATGCGATTTCGACACGCCTCGAGCAGGACATGCTCGCACTCGTCCCTTGTGCGCCGGATGGGACCTCGCCCGCAATCGTCGAGTTCACCGCCTCGTCGTTCGGATTTTTCGCTGACGTGGTGGACGCCTCCGGTGTTCCCGGCCGCGACGGTGATGCTGACTTTGTGCGTTGGTCGTTCCTTGACCCCTCGCTCACCCGCGCCGTTGTCCCCGGTTCTGGTACTTGCCCATCCTCGCTCCCCGTACCACTCGCATCGCTGACACTTGCCCCGTCGGTCTCGCTTATCGACACTGTGCCCATGTTTCTCGCATATGAGGGAACTGATCCGCTCGTTGCGGAGGAAGATTGCCTACCTGTGACACTGTTCTGCCGGCCTACCTCGGTGCGTGTGCGTCTGGTGGTGGACGATAATGATCAGCCCGGATCCGCTCCGGTTACGCTCGATCTCTCTTTCGACACCTCGCACGCCGACACCCGACTGTAGGGCCCACCCCGTTTCACTCCATCAATACTTTGTGGGAGTTTTTCAGGGTTAGGGCGGCTTGACCGGTGTCAAGCCGCAGCGCCGAGCCGCAATCGTGCCCATGTCGCCCAGGGGTTGCACAAAGCGCCCGAAGCGCAGCACAGAAAAAAGTAGTGAGCACCACACCGTGGGTGGTGCACCGATCGGCGACCCAGCGTAGGAGAATCAGCGTAGGAGCAATAGAAGTCTAAGTGCAGAAGAATCAGTATAATCAGTGCAAGGGTCGCGATGTGCGGTTAGCCACCCGGCAAGGAGGTGCGAGCCATGGCTTCGCACCTCCTTCTGGCGTGTCCAGATCTAACTCCGGTTGTTATTGAAACCGTCAGTGACGCGACCGACGACGCTGTCTACGAGGGTGAGTAGCTGGTTGCGGAGAAGGAACGTAACGGCGACGGCGACGCCGGCGAGGAGTGCGTACTCAATGAAAGTGGCGCCTCGTCGGCTGCGACGGGTTTCGATGCGCAGCGGCTGGAGGCGAGCACCGCCGAGGGTGATGGCCAAGGTCGTCTGGATCGAGCGGATGATGTGGGTGAGTGTCTGGAACATGGATGTGTCCTCCTGTATGTCCATAGTGTCGGCCCCGCCGGGCCCGTCAAGCACCCCCCGGTTTCAAGCGTCCCGGGCCTGCCTGCCCGCCGTTTAACGGCCGTGCCGTTCCTCGTTTGCCGACCAGGCCCGTGTCGCCGCGGTGAGCGTGATTTCGCGCTGTTTGACGCGTTTCCCGTCCAGAATGAGTGCTATCCCGTCTTCCCCGTTCTCGATGTTCGCCACGCTGCCCGTGATGGAGATTGGGTGCGCCTCCCCGTCTCCGAATATTTGTGAGTCGGGTGCCGCCATGTACGAGATTTCGGCACTGTACGGGTTGTACAATGCGATCTTGTGTAGTTCGCCTTCGCGCGCCACGTTCCCTGTCGCGAGCGCATGCTCGCATGCCGCGTACGCCGCGTCTTCGTTGCGGTCGATGGCGAGGGTGTCGACGACGGCGAGCACTTCGCCGCTGGCGGCGACGATGCTCATCGAAGTCCCTCTCGCGCTGCGCCGGAAGCGCAAGGTGGCGAGGTCGAATATGACGATCTGCTCCATGGCTCTCCACGGTGACCGCTTTGGGTGCCGCAGCATTCACCCTCCCCGGCGCTTGTGTGCGGTCCTGGGGGGTTTCTGCACCATGCCTAGCATGGAGCAGCAGCCGAGTACGGGTAGGCCTGGGGGTAAAGAGAGTGCCCGCGGCCCTGCCTCGCCTAACGGCCGTCGGGGTACCTCGCTCGATGACGCCAAGCAGCGCAAAAATCCGCGGAACAGGGCGGCGCTCGCCGTGGCGCTCATCGGTACCTGGCTCGTTCTCTCCATGATGCAGCGCCCGTCCCCGACGATACCGCTCAGCGAGGCGTTGTTGCGTATCGAATCTGGTGCTCCTTCGGCTATCGCGATCAACGATACTCGTCGCACGGTGGTGTTGGAGTACGCCGACGATGCCGCCCCCCTCTCCCCCGATGCCTCGTCCGACGCTTCTCCCGATGCTTCTTCCGATGCTTCGTCTGGCACGGCTCCGGGCATGTCTACTCTGGACGGTAGCGTTGCAAAAGGTGCAGGTACGTCCTCTGGCGACGATGCACCAAGCGGGGACCTTTTTGCCACGCCACCGGCCCTTCGCACCGATACGGCGGTGTTCCCTGAGGGGTACGGTCCAGAACTGGTGGCGCTTGCCTCCAAATCTGGGGTGGAGGTGCGTGCCGTCGCCCCTGAGACGCCGTCGATGCTGCTCGGGTTGCTCTATACGCTGCTCCCCATCGGTTTGATTATCGCCGCACTCGTGTTTTTGCAGCGACGCGGCGGTGCAGGATTGATGAGCTCGTTCTCCAAGATGCCTCGCAACAAAGACCCCCAACAGGTGCCAGCCGACCGCTTCTCCTCCGTCGCCGGTCTTGAGGATGTGGTGGGCGAGTTGCGTGAGGTGGTGCAGTATTTGCACGAGCCGGAGAAGTTTCAAGCGCTCGGCGGTAAGGTGCCCCACGGTTTTCTGCTCGTCGGCCCGCCAGGTACTGGCAAGACGATGCTCGCTCGTTGTGTCGCAGGCGAGGCGGGGGTGCCGTTTTTTGCGCTCTCTGGCTCCGATTTCGTCGAAACGTTCGTCGGCGTCGGCGCCGCCCGCGTTCGTGGCGTCTTTGACGAGGCCCGCAAGGCCGGCCGCGCGATCGTGTTCATTGACGAGCTCGATGCCGTGGGTCGCGCCCGCGGGTCTGGTGCGTTCTCCTCGGCGAATGAGGAGTCGGAGCGTACGCTGAACGCGCTGCTAGTCGAGATGGACGGGTATCAGCGCAACGATGCCGTGATCGTGCTCGCCGCCACGAACCGACCCGAGATTTTGGATCAGGCCCTGCTCCGCCCGGGCCGGTTCGACCGTCAGATTCTCGTGCCGCTCCCCGATCGGGATGCCCGCGCCAAGATTCTCACATTGCAACTCGCCGGCCGCCCGCTCGACGAAGGTTTGGATCTCGCCGCGTTCGCCCGCCGGTGCCCGGGTTGCTCGGGCGCCGATTTGGCGTTCATCGTGAACGAGGCGTCGCTACAGGCGGCCCGTGAGGGCGCTTCGGTGATCGCTTTCGCGCATCTCGAGCATGCCCGCGCGGTTGCCGCGCTCGGCCGTGAGCGTCGTTCTGCGTTCGTATCGGATAAGAGCCGCAATCTCACCGCGTGGCACGAGGCCGGGCACGCGCTCGCCGCGTTGGTGCTCGAATCGATTCCCGATCCGGTCTCGGTCTCGATCGTCCCACGTGGGATCACCGGCGGTGCCACGTGGCTCGATGGCCAGGACGAGTCCTTCGTTTCGCGCCGCCACGCGCTGGATCAGTTGACGGTGACTCTCGCCGGTCGCGCCGGTGAGGAGGTGCTCGTGGGGGATGATTACACTTCCGGCGCCGCCGGTGATTTGCAGCAGGCAACCGCGCTCGCCACGCGCATGGTGGCCGAGTGGGGGTTCGTACCTGAGAAATTGTCGTTCCGTCCGTTGGACGAGAAGTCGGTCGCCGCCGCGGTCGAGTCGCTGCTCCAGTCCGCGCTTGTCTCGGCCCGCGCGCTGATGGCGCAGCACGCGTCTTTGCACGCCGCTATCGCCGCATCCCTGCTCGAGGAGGAGTCGCTCGATGCCGACCGTCTCGCCGCGCTCGCCGCCGCCCATTCCGCCCGATCTGCCCATGAGTGATGCACGTATGGATGCCCCGGACGCACCCTCCGCCCCCGCGGTCGTCTTGCCGTTGCTTCGTTGGTGCGCACCCCGCCCGGCCGTGTCGCGTGCGGTGTATGCCTCGCTCTTCGTCTCGGTCCTCACTGTGGTGAGCGCTTCGTTCGCCGTCTCGGTGTTCTCCCACCCCTTGGCGTACGTACTGCTGGCGGTTTTCGCGGTGCTCTGGGTCACGGCAACGCTCGGATCGTACATGTGGAATGTCGATTCGCCCGCCTCCCATACGCGCTCGTCGCTCACCGCCGAGTTCCCCGGCTCGCTCGTCGGTGGCTGCGTGCTGCTTCTCGTGTGGTCTCGCTGGTTGCTGCTTCCGGCACTTCTCGCCTCGTTCGTCGCCGCCCTGTTCGTCTCCCCGGTGTTTGCGTTGGTGGAGGCGATGGCTTTGCTGCTTTTCGCGTCTGCGTCGCGCATGTTGCGCGCCTGAGCGCGGCTCTGGTTCAGTAGCGCGCCGGTACGTCTACTCGTCGCGGCGCGAACTCGTCGACGTTGATTTCGTGCCCCGGTTGGACGACGACGGCTGCATGTCGGTCCATTTCGATGTCGTTCTCTGCCTCCCGGCTCATGTACAAGATTCGCAGGTCTTCCAAGTGGGTGTGGCTGGCGCGGATGAACACGACGATCTCAGGTCCGCGGTACACGATGACGATCGGGTCGACGCTGCCGCGTATCGCCACCACTCGATAGAGCAGCTCCCCCATCGCCCCGGTGAGAGCGGGCAGGTGCGGTGCCCAGTAGCGCATCGCACCCTCGTACACGGTGCGTGCCTTCGCCGCACTCTCGGGAAGGTAGTTGATCGGCACGTAGAGCAAGACCGGGGATTCGATGTTGCTCGGTATCGATATCAGTGTCTCAAGTTCTCCCCCGATGATGAATCCGCTCATCGATCCCACCGGGTTGGGGAGCGAAACTTTCGCTCGCGCCGTCATGGCCCGTCCGTCGGGCAGGACGATGACATCGCCGAGTTCGACGTGTGCGAGCGGGTACTCCATGCCATATACTTTGCGTGCGTCCCCGCTTCGGGCAACTCTGTGGTTTTGTGGCACCTGCTCGCCTCTTTTGCCGCCACCCACACCGTATCTTCTGTGGCCGCCTTCGAGTATGATGACGATCCCCAGCGCTTGGACCAGTATGTGTCGGTCGACGAGCTCACTGGCCTGATCGATGTGGAGGGCAGGCCTTTCCGGAAGGACGCCAAACGGTTGCTCCATTTCTTGAATCGCGTGCGCACCACGCTCCTCGCGTTCCGTCAGCAGATCCAGCACCTGCACCGCGATGTGCAGGCTGCCAACATTCGTGCCACTTCGATCGGGACCCCCACTTCGCTCGATCCGCGCTCGGCGGCCCGGTTTCTCCCCCCTGAGGAGATTGCGGTGCTCGCCGACGAGTTGATCAAGCAAAAACTTGCCGCGATCGCCGACACCGAGCGCCTCACCGCCCAAGAGCGCGCCGATACGCTGCGCCGGTTGAACGCGTTGAAGTTCGCGGTTTCCACGGTGAAGGAGGATTACGCGATCCCGTCAGATGTGCGCTCCCGCGTGGCCGCCGCCTTTGACGGGGTGTTTGATGGCGTCCCCGACGAGCCCCCCGCACCGCTCACCTCCCCAGAAACCCCTGACGTGCAGCAATCTCCTGCTGGACCTGATTCGTCGCTCGATGATTTGTTCAACTGACGCACCGTTGCGGCCAGTAATGTCCCCCGCCCGCCCCCTTCTTACGGTTGATCCGCACGCGCGCGTCTGAGCCCCTTGTCGCCGTGCTTTGTTCAGGCCAGTGTGACGATTTTGATTACGATTTCGTCCTCGTCTTGCAAGGTGGTGTCAAGCCCGGTTTCACCGGCCGCGGCTGATTCGATGCGCAGCGAGCAGTACGGATTTTCGGTGAAGTAATGGCACACGTCTACTGCTGTGCCCCCGATACCCCAAAGGTGCATGAATTGGGCCAAAGTGTACGTGTCGTTGCTGTTCGGGCTCTCGACGTGGATTACCCCGTCGTTTTTGTGGGTGTGTAGGATTGTCAGCACCCCCGCTTCGCGGTCGACGCCGATGTCGCCTGGTACTTCAGTCTCTGCGTCGTCCAAGATGATTCGCAGTTTGGTGTGCGTGTGCGTCGTCTCAGATTCGCTCGACACGATCGCCACCCCGGCGGCCTCCGCCCGGGTGGTAAGGTCGGCATCCACGCCCATCCCGGTGTATACGACGGCCTCGCCGCCACCGTCTCCGCACGCTGCCAGGAGGAGCCCGGCCCCGACAATCACGCCCGCTCCGGTCGTTCTCCATCGGTGCAGCCAGTGTCCTCGGCTGCTTTGTGCTAGTATCCGCTGGTGCCTTTTCTGTCGAGGTCTCATGCATGGTGTTCGTGTCGTTTCGTCTCGTTTCGTCAATCAGCGTATTCCCGGTTGGCTCTCGCCCCCGGGCGCTGAAGGTGGGGTGCATGCAACGTTCACATGAGCATCTCTGGGACCCTACTCGCCGCATTATTTCCGTCGCCGATTCTCGTTTGAATCAGCTGCTGTTGCGCCGCCCGGAGCGTTGTGCGACGCTCTCTGAGTACGCGCAGCACGTCGGGATCGACCTTGCCGAGGTGCTCGAACTGTTCGCCCCGTATCTTGACGACGGGACGCTCGCCCTCGAGTCGTTCGGCGACGAGGTGTTTTTGCACACCGCCCCGCTCGGCCGTCCAGCCCCCCGCGAGCATGCCGATGTGCCTGCGAATCTGTGGGAGCGTCTGCGTTCCGCTTCGAGTTTGGAACTGAGTTTTGCCGTGTGGCGCCTGATCCGTTCGATGGAGCGCTCCGGTTGGGCGGTGGAGACGAACGCCGCCAAGTTGCTCTTCGGTCTTGCGCCTCTGGTGCGTGCCCCGTTTTTCGGCGTCCAAGTTGGTGCCCAGGTGGTCCCGGTACTGCCGTTTCCTTCTCCGGTCGAACTCGCCGGCCCGACGTCGTTGCTCGCCGAGTATTCGCGCGCCGGCGCCTCGGCGGTTTCGGTGGTGTGCGATGCCGGCGCCCTCGATGAGGTGTGCACCCATGTGCGCCGTTGGTCGCTCTCGCACCGCTATCCGCCGACGATGTCGGTCCTGGTGCTTGAGGCGCCTCGCTACAATCCGGTGCTGCTCGCCGCCGCCGACGGGTCAATAGAGCCTGTGTCGGTGTCGCGCGAAACCGCGCTGCTCAACGTCTGAGCCTTCACCGGCACTCCTCCCCCGTCTCGTACAACCAGAGCATGCCTGATGACTCGCAATAGGTGAACCCTTCTGCTTCGAGGTCGCCTCCTCCGTGGTAGCGGATGTACACCGCCTCTCGGTCTCCGCCCGCCGTGTCCGCTTCCGAGCGGTACAGGTATGTCGCCCCCGCGCGTGCCCCGGTGTCGACGATGAGCCACCTCGTCGGGCGCCTTCCTTGGCAGTTGCGCGGACCGAGGGTGTCGTCATAGGTCTGGTTCATCCGACAGTACGCCGCCCCGGTCGTCTCAAGCGCCGTGTATAGTTCGTACGGTCGTACGGCACCGAGGATCTCGACGAGCCGTAATTCTCGTTCGGTGGCGATGATCCCAACCTCCCCCGTCCCTCCCCGGACCGTTTCTACGATTGCGTCGTACGCGTCGGTGCGCAGGTACGTGTCGTACGTGTCCTGTGTCTGCCACGCCACCCAACTCGCGCCCGCGCTGTAAAATATCGCGACGCCTGCGACCGCGCTGATCAACCCACCCCGCCGCGCACCAGAGATCTTCTCCGCGCCCACGCCGCAGGCGAGCCCTATGGCGATGATTGCCCCCGCCGCGCTGCTCGCCGCCTGGTGGGTGTACTGGACGACGTAAAGGCTGATGAGGGTGCTCGCCCCGATGTGCAGTGCGCAGAGTGCCGCCACCCGCAAATGCCGCATCACGACGAGTACGACTACTCCCGCCGCTGCTGCGCCGAGGATGATGATCGCGCCTTGCTTGCCACCGAATGCCGCTCGCAAGATTTCACCTCCGTTGGTCGCCGCGCCGTCTTCGGCGATTTTCGTGAGGATTGCTTGGACGTAGCGGACGGGGAGGTCTGCGCCTTCTCTCGCCACGCGGACGAGGAGCGGCACCCAGCCAAGCAAGAGCCCAGTAGCGCCCGCCGCCGCCCGCCGCCGGATCGTACCGTTGTCTCGCCAGATACACCAAACGCCCGCCCCGGCGACGAGCAGCCCCCACGGGGCGGTCTCCAGGCTCGCCTGGAGCATCAACCCTCCTATGACGATCGCTGTTGTCCCGCCTTTTTTGGTGTGTACACATCGCGCTCCCGCCGCGATCCCGGCCAGCGCGAGCGCCGCCGCAAAATTCGGGCCGTACATGGGGTGCATGTGGACGCCGATGGGCATCGTTTCTGTACCGTTCGCGGCCACGATGCGCATCAGGTGTAATACCGCCATGACGGTGGCTGCGCCACCGACCCAGTTGCCGCTGGTGTGTCGCACGTATCGCCCTGCAAGCGCGACGCATGTCGCGATGGCCAATGTATACGCCGCCGCCGCACCGTCGTACCCGCCGAATCGTTGGCCGATGGTGAGCACCCATGACAAGATCGGGCCGGGGTGCGGTAGCGGGATGGACGAGTAGTACCCATGCCACACGATTTCGCCAAATTGCAAGTTGTGTACCGCCTGGTACAGGTAGACGGCCGCGTCTTTCGCCGGCGTCCCGGGTCTACTGCCGCTCGCGAGTGTGAGCCATGTGAGTGCGAACGCGACAGATGCATCGCCGCACGCGGTCATGACACGGTGTCGGTAACGGCGCCGCTCTTGCATATGACATGACCGTGTTGCCGCCCACCTACCCGCCACGTATGTGGCGTGTAAGGCCGCATCGGCGCTGGATTTGCTTACCGGTGTGTGCTTTTTGGGCGTTTACTTGCCGCGTGTGCGCCGCACGGGTTTGGTCCCGCGCTTCGTTTTGGTGACGCCGCGTGCCGGTTTCTTCGCCGCCACGCGTGTCTGTTTCTTCGCCGCTACGCGCGCTTGCTTCTTCGCCGCCGGTTTTCCGGCGCGCTTTGCTGCGGATGGTTGCCGGCGCTTCTGTTTCGCGCCCGGCTCGTTGGCCGGCGCCGGGCGCCGCGGCCTCCATCCTCGTCTGGCGGGCGCCGCCGGTTCTGCCGGGGCCGCAATCGCCCCCAGGCGGATAAGTATGCGTTGCAAGTCGTCCAAGTTTCTGATGTATGCGCGCGTGAAGCATCCGTTCGATTCGCTTTTCAGGATGCTCGGTGCGCTGGTGAAGTCGTCTCCGACCGGTGGCACCGGCCGCCACTCGCCACCAACTTGCTCCATTTCAAGGTACAAAACGTGGGTGGTCTCCACACCTTCTGCGGTTCGTGTGTCGCCTTCAGCCCGGACGCGTGCGCCACGAACCCCGATCTTGCCGCTTGTCTTGTACTTTGTTTTCTCGAGGCGCTGTTTGATGTACGTCGGCTCGAACTTCTGTTTCGCCATGGTGTGCATAGTTCCCCGACCGCTCTCCCGCGACATTAGGCCCCGCTTTGCCCCCCCCAAAACCAGTTTTTCGCCCCGTCTCTGGGTGCGGTTGCATGTCTTTTCGGCCCGCCCCGCTTGATCCGATCCCCCCAACCCCAAAATTGAAGCCGGCCTCCCGTCCTGGCCCCGAAATTACTCTCCGCTCAGTCGAAACGTGCCGGTCCGATGAACTTAACCGCCTCCAGATCGCAGTTCGTTGGGACACCATCTCCATCCGCGGGGCGAGGGTTCACAACCTGAGCCCCCGGTTTCTCCCGGTCTACCCAGACCTTTACCGAGCCGAATTCGCAGTATACGAACCCATCTTCACGCAACGCCTCCCCGTTCCTGTTGTCCAGGATTTTTATGTACAAATCTTCGTATTCTCCAGCCTCCGGGTTTCTTGCCCGGGTCGCGACATACTCGACCCCTGGTCGCTGTTCGGTGTCAATTATAACCCATATTGCAGGTTCCTGTCCCTGGCACGTGCCTGGGTAAACCAGAAAGGGTGAAACTTCTCCTTGTACACAAGTTCTCTCTAACCCGCCCTGGGCAAGTGCGCTGTATAATTCCGCTGCCGGTGTAAATCCGACGGTCGGATGGAACTCGACTGCATTTTTTCTGGTGATCAAGCCTATGAGTATCCCGTGCTTCCCTTCTGTGAGTGTCTGGAGTTCTTTTACGAGCGGGTTCATCCATGTCGCCTCTGGGTAGATTGATTGTGGTTTTTTGCTTTCCTGGTATTTGTCTAAACCTCCCACATAGATGCCCACCCCCCACACGGCGATGGACGTCGCCACGATGTGGACTATTTTATTGACGACCCATCCCCATCTCCCGTCGCTTCGCCGGACCCAAGAGCGGCCTGCATGGATTATCGCACCTACGCCAATGGCGATGCTCAACGGTAGGTACGAACTCACCGTCGCGGCCTGGTGTGACCGGTACAGGAACCATGCCACCAAGGCTAGTTCCACCCCAAGGCATGATCCCACGAATAGTGCCCCCCGCCTCGTCGCTCTCACCAAGATACCGAGCCCTACTCCGGCCACCATGAGGATTAGCAGGCGCGTTTGGTGGGAAGTGGTGCCCCAAACATCGTGGCTACCCAAGGCAACGTGGATCTTAACCAAAAAGTCGATCGGCTCTTGTGATACCAGGTCCCGGTCGCGGGTTCCGATGGTTTCTGTGACGTATCGGTACGGGAGGTCCCAACCTTCCAGGTACATTCGCACGAGAAAAGGGCCGCATCCGACTATCAAGGCCCCCAACCCCAAAGCTCGTTTACCCGGTTTGATGATTGCCGTCCACACCCCAGCCGCCAACACCATGGCTCCCACGGGCGCACTTTCGAGGCTGATTTGTATCATCAGGCCGCCGAAGAGTACCGCCACCCACGCCCACCGTTTCGCTCCGTTGATCACCGCATAGCCTGTCGCGACTCCGGCCATAGCGAGTGCCGCCGCCAGACTCGGCCCAAAGATCGGGTAGTACGACAACCCGCCGACCACGCCCATGACTCCCCCCGCTCCCGGCGCGTTCCTCCCGGCGAGCCAAGCCGCAACGCCCGCCGCCGCTACTCCCGCCACGAGGCTGCGGCTTCCAGTTTTGATCATGGATGCCGCAACCGCATAACATCCGCAGATAGCCAAGACGTACGCTACGATTCCGCCAAGAACCCAGTCGGCGCCGAGGATTCGAGCTCCTATGACCCCGGACATCAAGATCCAATGCAAGATGGGTCCTGGGTGGCCGAGCGGGTTCGACGAGAAATACCCCCGCCACACCATCCCCCCGCCTTCGACGCTTCGGTATGCCTGGTACAGGTAGTGTGCGGTATCAGACCCGACGTTTCCAGACTCTCCCCATTCACCGGTGAGGACGAAGATGGCGCTGCTGAGAAAAACGACCGTTCCCAGCCCGATCTGGCGGGTTGCTCGAAGTCGCTTCACCGTCCCGATGGCGTTGCGTAATGTACCGCGTAGCACCGGTTTGTCTCTCGCGTTAGGCTCCTTGTCGCCGTCGATTCGACCACCTCGGGCGCCTCTCTTCATGTGGGTTCACTGTGTGCACCACGGCAAGTTTGGCCGTATATTCGGAACATAATCAGCGGTCATTGGGTATGGCTCGTCGTCCCCCATACCGACCCGGTACCTCAGCCGAGTAGGGCTGCACCGTCCACCCAAACAGTGGCACAAGCGGGGGAGCACCGCTGAACTCGGGATTCTGAGAGACGTTCTTCGCCGCATCAGGGTTGGGCCTCGTGGCAAGTTGAGGTTGCGGCATCACCGTCCGCTCGGTGCGGCGTTTGTTGCTCGTGTTGGCGCTGGTCGGTGTGTGGGTGGGAACCGTCGTGTATGTCGAGTCGCGTGGCGGATCACTGGAGCCAGTCGATGGTCGCTCCGCCGGGTATGCAACCGTGAGCGACGAAGCAGTCTACTGGTACACGCTGCAGACCTATGAGTTCCGCGGGCAGGGCGGGCACTCGGGTGTCGGGGTGTACGCCGCCGGCTCTGGGGACCGCGTGGTGCGCGTGTTGGTTCTCGGCGACTCGTACACCCAAGGGGTGGGGCTGCGCGACTTGAGCCAGCAATGGCCGCGGCAACTGGCCCGTCGGGCTGCAGCCGCGCACCCGGGAGTGCGCATCGAGATCGTCACTCTGGCTCGTGGGGGTGCGTCGACATACACCCACGCCGAGTGGTTGCACGCAATCACCGCAGGCGATCCGGCGTCAGCCCGGATTACCGACGAAATGTTCGCCGTACTGCGCGTACCGTTCGACGCGATTATGGTTGGCTACGTGCAAAACGACGCCTCGTACCTGAGTTCTGCGGAGAAGCTCAACATATTCACACCCGTCGACCTCGAAGATGCCGTGGACCTCCGTGTGGAGGATGGGGAGATTCAGGACCCGAACGACGAAGAGTACCGGCGCGCCCTGGACCTGTTACGCACGTCTGCCGGCGAGAGGCCGCTGACGGCGCTGCTCCTCTCCGGGCCGGTACCAAAACGCATCGCATCCAGGTTCGCCGACGCCGGGATACCGATGATCGCAGGATACCCGTCGGACTGGGATCTATCGAAGTACAGGGCATCCGAACTCGACTCGCACCCGAACGAGTCGGCGCATCGTGTGTACGCCGAGCGGGCGGCCACCGTCCTCGCCGACGTGTTCGCAACCGGCGGCGCAACTCGCCCGATCCTCACTGCGGCAGCAGAGACGGTGTCGATCCCATACGGGATTGATGCGTCCCGGGTTGGGCAACGGTATGTGTTCGCATTGGACCAAGACACAGTCCATGCGCACACGAAATGTTTCTCCGCCTTCTACCAAGACGGTCGAGATCGGGAAGGACGTGTGCGGTATTTACTTCGGTGTCCGCGTCAGGGTGAGGACGTACTAGTCAGGGTGGACGGAGACGAACGCGTCGGGATGTTCGCACCGTGCGGCCGAGTGAACGCTCCGCATGCGGGCGTCTACAGTCAGGTACCGTTCGCCACGACGACCGGGACGTCGGCTCGTATCGTGGTCACGACGGCGATGCGCGGGTACACGGTGTACATAACCGGGTACGAGCCTGGTAATATACCGACGGTCCGCTCCCTCGGCGTGTTCGACGAAGATACGGAGATCGACGTCGAGTTCGTCGGGGGGGGAGAACGGGATCGTGCTGGCCGAACAGCGAGCGTGTGGAAAGACGCATGCGAAGGATCTGGGACCGTGGCGGCTCGAGGTCGCACCACGCACATGAGACCGAACCTGTGGTTGTGTGCGGCTCGTACGCGACGCGAAGCCCGCGACGAGGCGGTTCCGCCGACTGTCACCACCGACAAACCGACCAGGCGCACCTGACGCCGCCCCACACAGCGTCGCACCCGGCCGCGCCGGCACCTCCGAGTATTTCCGGCCCGGGCGGTTGAGAGTGCCCGCCCGCGACGAGCGCACACGGTGTTTTAGGTCAAGTACTTTATCTAACAAGTACCTTATCTGAAAGGAGCGCAATCATGCGAAGAACACTTCGACGCATAATACGTCACCCTATCACGTTGTCGTTATCGGCAGCGTGTCTCATCATTACCGTCAGTGGTGTGATCCGTACCGGCACCAGCCATGTCAAAAGTGGCGGTGCGTACATAGAAACCACGACGATGTCAACCGTCGGTACCCCTACCAAGGGTTCGTACCTTGCGCTGGTCTACCGAGATGTTGATCCGTCAAGTATCGGAGACTTCATCCGCGTGGCGCTCGGGTTCGACGTTGACGGAAGGCCGCGTACGCCTGAGGAATACACGAAGTACACCGACCCTGGTTCAACTGGCCTAAGTCAAGTGTCTGGTACCACGTCTGACGTTGCACAATCCGCTGATGCTGGTTGGGCTGCGGCCCACTGGGTCGCAAAACTTCCGCTCGAGAATGTGTCATCCGTGCTCAATGTGACTGCATTGACCAAGGATGCGACCATCGCCCGCGCCTACGGCGTCTCTGCCGGAGACCGCATCTTGTCGATCAACGGCGATCCAGCCAACGGTCGTAACTGGCAAAAGCACGTCGAGCGGGGGTTTGACATCAGCAACGGTGTACGTGCCTCCGGGCGCACGGTTCGACTCAGCGTGGCTACGGTCAGCGGCGTCGTCGAGTTCGACGCGCCCGTCATCGTCCAAAGCCGACCGAACAGCATCGCTCCGGCGACGCAAACATACGTCGAGTTGTATGGGACGATCGGCATCGAGGTCGAAGAAATCACGATTTTGGGTAGCAAGCGACCCGACTTGCGCATCCCCCAGCGTGTCACGGGATCGTCAGCCGGTATCATCCATGCGCTCGTCTACCTCGACGCGCTCACCGATGGCGACCTCACCGGTGGCATGCGCATTGCCGGCACGGGTTCGATTACCTCTGTTGGATCCATCAAACCGGTTCTCGGCATCCGCTACAAGGCGCAGGCCGCTCTTGCATCCGGTGCGGACGTCATGTTCGTCCCGGGATTCAACCTCAAAGACCTGTCAGACGACTCTGGCAACCTACGCATCGTTGGTGTGTCGCAGCTCGCTGACGTCGTTCGCTGGCTGTGCCTCAATGGCGGTCAATCGACCGCATGCCACACAACGTGGCTAGGCGGTCCGGTTGCCGGTATCCCGGCAGGGCACGACGACTTGATTGCCGACATCAAGGCACGCGGCGGTACACTGTTCGACGTCTCGAACTGATACGTATCTACGCACAACACATAGCACCGGCAGGGTCTCTAATAGGGACCCTGCCGGTGTTGTTGTCACCTGGTCTAACGATACTTCAGTATCGGTGTCGTGTCGAGCGATGCGAGTAGGTGTACCGACACGGGTACGCATCGCCGTACCGGGGGTGTCGACCGTCCGCCGCGGAATGTGCAACGCCCGCACCAGGGTTCCACGTGGCGTCCCATGTCATGCGCGGGACGATGGGTTGTATGCGCATCGCCAGATACCTGCTGCTGGTGTGTACCACCGCTATTCTCGCCTGCTCGCCGGACACCGGGCCCTCGACCGCGGGACCCGACAACCGCATGACGCTGCGAGCCGAATTCGAGCGCGAGATTACCCGACTCGTCGACGGGCAGGTGCTCGTCGGCGGCTGTCACGGCGAAGCGCACACCCTCGGCCGCGCTGCCGCTGAGCACCTCGGCCCATCCGTCGCGTTCGCGCTGAACTCACCAGACCTCGACGAGCGTTGCCACTACGGGTTCTTGCACGGCCTGTTTCAAGGGCTCGCATCCGGCGGTGCCAGCCCTATCGAGCACGCCGCCGCCGGATGCGGATCTCTTGGGCACGCAGCCAGCGCCGAATGCTTTCATGCCGTCGGCCACGGCGTCGCCCTCACCACCGAGGATCTTCCCCGCGCGCTCGATGTGTGCGCTACGTTGCCCAACCAGGGTTGGGAACCCTGCGGCCTCGGCGCGGTGATGGAGTACTCGGACCGGTACCGACTCGGCCCACCCGTCGACGATGCCGAGCTGCACGTAGCGGTGTACTCCACCGCGGCAGCCGAGAGATTCTGCGACGACCTGGATGTGAAGTGGTTGGGTGTATGTGCGAAAGAGGCCGCCAAGTTCTGGGGACCATCGGTGGACCGCCTCTCCGATCTCGGCGTGCGTTGCGATCGTATGGCCGCCCGTGGGTCCTACGCCGAACTGCTCACCCGGTGCGCCGAAGGTGCAGGCCGGTGGTTGCAGAATCGCGCATCGTGGGTACGCCCAGGCGAGGTCGCCGTCCCAGAGACCGCTGAGGCGGCGACCCGCGCGTCCACCGCGTTCGCGCGTGAATGTGTGGACGCATCAATCGACCTCGCCCACGCCGCATCTATCTTTCTCCGTCCCTGCCTCGAGTTTGCGATGGCCCCGGCGTTAGTGAACCAAGTACAGCTTGCGCTTCCGTCGGGGGTGTGGGTGGACGCGTGTACCGCGTCTGGTGTCCCGCTGCCGCAGCCGATCGTCGAATCGTGCCGCGCGTCTCGCGCGGCGATCATTGCATCGGTGTCTTCATGACCGCTCGAACCCCGATGCCCACTTCCCCACAAAAACAGCACCGGCTGGAACCTCGAAGGGTCCAGCCGGTGTGTTGAGTTGTTGGTGGTTCTCAGGTTTTTGGCAGAGATTCTTCCTCGATGCCGTCGTTCTTGGCGTCCAAGCTGGCCGCAATCTCGACATCCGAGACTGCCTCCACCGTCGGAAAGTAGCGGTTCATGCCCGCCACCATCGCACTGCGCAGGATTTCTCCCACGCGGACTGCGTCTTTCGCCTTGCATTCGACGACGATCGAGTCGTGCACCGATTGGACGGGGCGCGCCTCATCAACGGAGCGCAACGACTTGTACAGTTCGCCAAAGGCGTGCAGTACTGCGTCGGCTACGCCACCTTGGATCGGTGCATTGCGTACCGCGTTGGCCAGCATGGACACCTCTTTCTCGAGGGCCATGTAGCACAGGCGCTGTGCCGCATCCTTGCCGCTCCAGTTCCCGCCTTGTTCGGCGATGACCTGGTTGGTGTTGGCGAGTACGTACTCGACGAACGCCATGCGTAAGGCGCGGTTCTCGAACCGTTTGGCCAGCGCGCTGCGGTTAAACGGCGCACCGTCTTCGCGGGAGAGTTTGACTTCCCGCTCGGCTTCGAACGCCTTGCGCAGTTTCGCTGCGTGGGGCTGTCGGCTCATGGCCGCCAGGATGGCGACTGAGAGCATCCAGTTCTCCGCGGTGATGTTGAACAAGCGGCGTCGTCCGCTGACGGTGCGTGCTTCGAGGACGTATTCGCGTCCGTCGTTTCGCACGACGACTGCGGCGTCGAACGTGAGGGCCCACTGCATCTCGCGACGCAAACGGTCCATCTCGCTCTCCAGTTCCTCGCTGCTCGGGCGCCGGCCTTTGCGCGTCTCGTAATCAGAGATCACCTGGTACCTCGGCCACATCGCCTCGAATAGTTCGTCCTCGTCCGGGAAGCGCTCCAGCTGCTTGCGCAGGCTGGCTCGCAGTCCCAAGATGCGTGGGAAGATCTTCGCTAGGCGGATGGTCTTGGCAAAGTCGATTCCAGTCAGTCCCTCCGCTTCGCGTTTCACGCGGGCGTCGGCGTCTTTCAAGAATTGGGCGACTTTGGGGAACGCCGAGAAGTACTTGGCTTGGAGTCCCTTGCCCTCCTTCTCGGTGGTCGGCACTCCAGCGCGCGTCAGGGTGTCGGCAAGACTTCTCGCGGACAATCCGTAGATCACCGCGAAGTTCATCGTCTTGCCTCGGCTGCGCATTTCGCCGTACAAGCCCGCCAGCAACTGCTTCGCAGCAGCGCTCGCTTGCTCGTTGCCGGCCACGGCCTCGATATTCGCCTCCACCCCGGCTGCTTTCGCGGCTTCGGGGAGGATGTGGGTGGCAAAACCGCCGCCGGCCGCGATCGCGGACGTGAGGTCGGCTTGCTTGAGTCCGATGACGTCGATACCGAACATTCGGCTCGCTGTCACGACGTGCATGTCGAGTTTCTTGGCGAACGCCTCGAGGAGACCTTCGTCTCCCGACACGTCAGCCAGGGCGCGTAGTTCGGCTTGTCCCAAGTCCCCCATCACCAGTATCCGTGCTTCTCCGTCGATCTCGAAGTTCCCGTCGCTGTTGCGGGTCGGGGCTTGCGGGTGGACGAAGCAGTACTTGGATTGTGGTGCGATGTTTTGCATGTTCGGCGAGTCCGAGCTGAGTCGCCCGGTGCCTACCTGCTCTTGGTTGTAGCTCGCATGGATTCTGCCGTCAGCTCGGACGTGGGCGATGAATTTCTCCCCGTACGTGCTGCGCAGTTTCTCAAGTTCGCGCCACTCCATGATCGCCTTGGCGAGCGGATGTTGGATGCGTTCCAGCGTCGCGTTGTCGACCGAGTCCTCTTTGACGAGTTCGTGTCCGACGAATTTGACGACGGCGTCTTTTGCGTACGTGTTCAGTACGCGTTTGACGTCGTCTGGGCTGCTGGGCTTCCATACGGGCCGCTCGACTGCGTCGAACAATGTGGCCGATCCGCCGCCGGTGAGTTCGGCGAGGGTCGCTTCCACGGTGTCGATGCTCGGCTGCAAGTTGGCCAGGTACTGGCGCCACTTTTCGACGTCGAACGCGATTCCCGCTTGCTCCATCCAGGAGCGGAACGGGCGGGCACGGCGACCGAGGTCGACCGCTCCCATGATCCCCGCTTGCTCTGCCATGGGCATGAGCACTCCAGCGAGGTCCAGCGTGATTTTCGCGTCTTTGGCGGCGTACAGGATCTGTTCCACGCTCAGCGGGTCAGCTTCGGTGAACGATGTCTGGGTGGTGCCTTTGCCGTCGATGTCGACGCCCAAGTAGCGTTTCGCTGCCTGGGCGAGGGCGTATCGGGCTCGCACGCCCGCTGCGCCGAGGCGCAGGAGGGCTCGCACGTGCATCAAGTCGGTCCAAAGATCGAACAAGATGCCTTCGCGTTCCATGACTCGTTCGTCGAAGTCTGCGTTCCACGCGTAGACATGCAGTTTCGCGAACTCTTCGGCGAATTCGCCGAGGTTGATGACCTCCCCTTGCGGGGTGTTGCCGTCAAAGAAGGCGTCGCAAAGATCGTCCGTGACGGTCTTCTGCTTCGCACAATCGATGACGTACAGCCGCTCTTCCCCGTCTGGGTACGATGCGGCGATGGATATGGCCCGCAGTGGGCCCGGTCCGTGGACGTTCAAGTCCAGCATCTCACCGTTCTCGTCGCGTAGTACGACGGTCTCGGTGTCAAATGCGATGCGTTCGGCCTTGGCGATCTCCGCCAGGGCGTTTCGGAGGGCTTGCTGGGTGCAGATAAGCTCGACGGGTACGCCCATGGTGGACGCCCGTTCGAGCATGGTGTTGGTTGTGCTCATATTCGCCTTTCCACCGTCGTCGCCCGCTGCTGCTGGGCAACCTCGCGGGCTGCCTGCGGTTCGGCTCGGTGTCGCTGTTTTCTGTGTCGCCATCTACGGTGACCGTCCCGTCTGTCGCGACATTTACCGTCGCCTCACGAAAGACGCCGGTACTTCCCAGTCTCCCTGTGCGCAGTCCAGCGCCGCCATCCTCGACGGTGTCGTTCGTTCCGTATGCGCCCAGTTCCGTGCTCCCCCGTGTGTGGCGTGTGCGCCGTTGCGAGCCCTCGTCACGATGCGCTCTGTCATGTCTGCACCTCTCGATGCGTCCGCACAGCTCTCACTCACCGATCCGGCGTTGTTTCTCGAGTTGGTCGAGCATTTGATGCGTTTGACGAACGACGAGACGCTGCTGCTCGCCGCGCTCGCCGCCCCTGATATTGCTACGTTGCGGGCCGAACTAGGTTCCGTACTTCCTTCGCTCGCTCCCTCGGTTCCAGGCGGTTCCCCCCTCGCCGTGGTCCTTGGCTATGGCGTACTGCTTCCCGCTTGGCGCCTGCTCGTCGATCCGGTGCCGATGTCGCTCTGGTCCGAGTTGGAGTTGATGCGTACACTGGGGCAGACCTCCCCAGCTGAGCATCCGCTCGCAGAGCTGCTCGCAGCCCGGGCCTGAGCGCCCGGCGCGTTTCGCCGCCGCTGGGCCGACCCTGTGGTGCGCATGCGTGCGCAACGAGGCCCCTATGTCCGACACATCCCACCTCTCCGCTGTTCCTGCCCCCGCCGAAACCGCGCCCAATACCAACCCGCTCGTCTTCCAAGTCGATTTCGCCGGCTCGCGGCTCGCGGCGCACACGTTCACCGTCGTGTCCCAGGCGGAAGGCTTCGTGCACGGGATGCTGTTTGGAAACCGCCCCGCCCTCGTCCCGCTCTCTGAGATCCCATCCTCGATAAAACCGTTCGTGGGTGCAAAGTTCATGGTCTGCGTGATCGCGCCCGCCGCCCGTCCGGTCTGCTCTGCCGCTCGTCCTGATCTGGTGGCTGCGCTCTACGCCGGCGTGACCCCCGAGGTTCGCTCTGGGTCGGTGCGCATCATGAATGTGGCCCGTATCCCTGGGGTGCGTTCCAAGGTCGCTGTCGCTGCTACCCGCGAGGGCGTCGATCCGGTTGCGGCCCTCGTCGGTCGTGAGGCGAACCGTGTGCTGTACGTGTCGCGTATGCTTGGCGGCGAGCGTATCGATGTGGTGCCGTTCAACAATGATCTCGCCATCTTCGCGAAGAATGCGATGGCCCCCGCCGCGGTTGACGCTGTCGAGGTGGACCCGTCTGGTAAAGTGCTCGTTTTTGTGCAGCCACACCAGATGCCTGCCGCGGTCGGCGGCGGCGGTTTGAACAGCCACCTTGCCGGGGATTTGCTTGGGTATCCCGTCGAGGTGCGCGCCCTGCGTTCGTGAGCCTCGCGGCTTGCCCGCCACGCATCGGCACCGTATGGTGCATGCAGCCAGGTTCCCCTCTCCGTTCTCGGGCGTATTCGTTGATGGAGATCGCGCTCACGTTCGTGCTGCTCGCCGTCGCGCTTGCTTTGACCGCCCCGCGCCTGCTCTCTGGCGATTCGGCCGCCTCGTCGCGGCAGGCGCAGACCTCGCTGGAGGCCGCCGCCGCTGCCGGCCGCTCGCTCGCCACCGCGAACGGCGCACCGTCTGATTCACTCGCCCTGCTCGAAGAGCTTGCGCCACGTTTGACGTTTCTTGACGCCAATCTCGATTCTGCCGCCGCCGGGGAGGTCTCCGTGGAGGTGCTTGATTTTTCGATGCTCTTCACCGCTTCTGATACGGACGGGGTGTGTTGGGGTCTGATTGAGACGCTCTCGGGCGAGAATCTCGCCTCGGTGTATGTGGCATTCGAGTCGACGCCATGTTCCGCTTCGATGTTGCTCGCCCTCGTCGGTGATCTTCCCCCCGACGGTCGCGGTCGCGCCTGGTCAGATCCGTGGGTGCAGTGAGTCGCGTACCTCTCACGTGTCCTTCACGTGTACCGCCACCGCGCATCCCCTTCCGTCCGTGATATGCAACGTCGATGGTGGATGTTGTGGTTCTGTTATAGGCTCGGCCCGTTTTTGGGTCGTTCTGCATCGCCCGTTTTTGGGTCGTTCTGCATCGTTCCTCGGTTTGCCGGCTCGTCTTGGAAACGCCCGGCAGGTTGACTCACTGCCCGACTCCGGCACCGTCCTGCCCATGCCCGGCCCGAAAAGCACTTCGCTCCGTAATCCGCCGCCCGATGCGCTCCATGCTGTATCCCAGCGCGCACCTCAAGGATCGCAAGGGTCGCCACGTGCCTCGGTCTACCGGTGGTGCCTCGGATGAACGCTTCTGATATCGCCCGCGCGCTCGCCGTATTGACGCTCGAGCACGATGTCTTACCGGCCAAGACTGCCCTTGCCCTTATTGATGAGGCTGCGGGTAATGGGATCAAACTCGTCCAGTTGTTGCAGCGTGAGGTGGACGAGATCGCCCTCCTGCGCGCCATAGCCAGCGAGTTGAATCACCCGTTTTGTGATCTGTACTCCCCCCGACTGAATTATCGGACCGACGAGAACGTGCTGCGGTCGTACGACGTAGAAGTCCTGCGCCGGTACGCCGCACTCCCGATGGTTTCAAACGAGGGTGATGTCGTGGCCATGATCGCAAATCCTTCCGACATGGATCTGCGCAACTACATCACCTCCAAGGCCCCCAACGCCACCTTCACGCTCGCCCCGCGCGACCAGATTCTTTCCCGCCTCGCGCTCGCTTCCTCTGGTATTGTGCAAGACCTTCCCCTACAGCAGGACGAACCCGACCAGATCGCACCGGAGCGCGCCGGCTTCGTGGCACCGCTCACGCCCCGCTCTCCATTGATTGGCTGGTTCGACAACTTCCTCGACTCCGCCGTCGCGCAAGGCGCCTCCGACATCCACTTTGAGATCCAGGCCGACGATTCGCTCATGGTGCGTCTCCGTGTCGACGGCATCTTGCGTCAAGCGGCCGCCCCGGCTCGAGGACGCGAGATGGAGGTCATGGGGATGGTAATGAACCGTGCCCAGATGGACGCGGCAAACTACTTCGAACCACAAGACGGCCAATTTTCGTTCACCGCCGCCAACCGCGGGATCGACGTGCGTGTCGCGATGCTGCCGCAGGTGAACGGCCCTTCGATCGTGATGCGTTTGCTGGACTCGGCGAACGTGCGCCGCCGCCTCTCCGACATGGGCTTCTCGCCCGTCCAGCTCGATCTGTTGCGTCGCACCGCGGCCAGTCATGAGGGCATGGTTGTCGTCTCTGGACCCACTGGGTCGGGTAAGACCACGACGCTGTACGCATTATTGCGCGAAGCATCCTCGGTGGAGCGCAAGGTCGTGTCGATCGAGGACCCGGTAGAGTACCGGTTGCCGCTCGTCAACCAAGTGCAGGTCCGCTCCAACGTCGCCCGTCCACTCACGTTCTCCCGGGCCCTGCGCGCGATGTTGCGTATGGACCCCGATGTCATCTTGGTCGGTGAAATTCGAGACGCCGAGACCGCCGCCACCGCACTGGACGCGTCAATCACCGGGCACTTGGTGTTCACCACCGTTCACGCCCGAGATTCGTTGAACATCTACTCACGTCTCGTCGAGATCGGTGCCCCCGCGTACCTCGTCGCTGAGGCCGTGTCGCTCTCCGTCGCGCAGCGTCTCGTGCGACGCGTGCATGACTGCGCCGTCTCGTCTGCTCCCACCGGCCGCGACGTGGCCACGTTCGACCAACTTGGTATCGAAGTGCCCGATACGGTCACCCATGCTCGCGGGTGCGACGCCTGCGGCGGTTCTGGGTACCGAGGTCGTATTGCCGTGGTCGAGACAATGGTCCCCTCGGCGAACATCAAAGAGATGGTACGGCTACAATCGGGTCGGGAAGAGATGCTGCGTCAGGCTCGGGAGGAGGGCTTCTTGTCCCTCGCCGACAACGCCGCCCGTCTCGTGGCGGACAATCTCACGACGATCGACGAGGTCTACCGTGTCGTGAAGGGGGCGTGATCGAGGATGGCTGCGGGTAAAGACGAAAATCTACACACGTTCCAGTACGAGGCCATCACCCCGGCGGGGAACCGCATCAAGGGCACCCGGGCTCGGATGGTGGCGTACAACAGAGAAATCGTACGCCGCGAACTCATCGACCAGGGGTTCATCCCGATCTCGATCACCCAGATGAATCCAAGGAGCTTGAACCGTTCCATCGGTCAGCCATCGGCGAAGCGGTTGAAGATGAAGACTGCCGTTCTCGCTGCCTTCACCCGCCAGTTTCACGAGTTGCTCCGCGCCGGTATTCCCGCACCACGCGCACTCACCTCGCTCGCCGAGGAAGCACCATCCGTCGCACTGCAAGAACTATGTGTGGATCTATCCACGAAGATTACTTCCGGTGTCCCAATCGGCGAGTGTTTCGCGCAGTATCCCCGGGCCTTCAACGACATTTACTGCGCGTATCTCGCCGCCGGTGAACGAACCGGTGCGATCGTCGAGGCCACCGGTCGTCTCGCTAAACTGCTCGAACGTCAGGCCAAGATGCGCAACAAGATCGTCGCCGTAGCCACGTACCCGCTCCTCGTCGGCGGCATCATCTTGCTCTTGATGATCGGTATCATGGTCTTCCTCGTGCCCCAGTTCGCCTCCGTGTACGAGTCCTTTGGCGCCGAGCTCCCCGCCCCGACACAGAGGTTGATCGCAATATCCCAAAAAATGCCGCAGTACCTCGCCCTCGCCGCAGGCATGATCTTTCTCGCCCGCTCGCAGTACAAGCGCGCGGTGAAACGATCGACGAGGTTCGCCATCGCTGCCGACAAAGTTAAGTTCCGTCTTCCGATTTTCGGAAAATTGATCCACCGCGTCTCCCTGTACCGCTGGACCACCACGCTCGCCGGCGCACTCGAGGCTGGCCTGCCCCAGACCCAGGCCCTCGAGATTGCGTCCGCCGCGTCCGGTTCGAACTGGATCAAGCGACTCACTCCTGGCTACATCGACTCGGTGACCGCCGGTCGCCCGCTCTCCTCGTTGATCGGCGAATCCGGCCGCCTCTTCCCACCCCAGGTGCGCACGATGATCAACACCGGTGAAGCCTCCGGAGAACTCGCCCGGCTTCTCGAGTCCGCCGCCGATTCGATGGACTCCGATATTGAGGCGATGGTCGCCACGATGGGTTCAAAGATTGAAGTGTTCCTCCTCGTCTTCCTCGCCGGTTCGGTGGGCGCGATCCTCGTCGTGCTCTACTTGCCGATTCTCTCGCTTGCTTCCTCCGTCGGCAATTCGATTGGCGGCGGCTGATCCCTCCTGCGGCATTGTCCAATTCCCGCACCATACTCCCCGTGCCCACTGGACCCGCAATCACCTCCAAAAAGCTTCTCGACGCCTTGATTGAGGCGAACGTGCTGCACGAGTCGGATCTGCTCACGCTTCTTGGTGAGGCCCGCCACTCGGTGTCGTTGAACGAACTCGAGATGGTGCTCGTCCGCCAGGGCGTGATTTCCTCCAACCGCCTCCTCCTGCTGAAGGGCGCCGCCGCCGGCCTGCCCGTATATGACGACCCCGAGGTTAAAGTGGACAAGGCCCTCGATGATCTGATCGTGCGCCGTCTTGGTGCATTCAAACTTGATCGACCGGTTCCCACCGTGGCGATAGTGGAGGACGTCCCCGAAGCGATCCAGAAACTCACCGAATATTTCGGCATCAAACCGGAGGTCTGGCTCATCACCGCCTCCCAGTTCGACGATCTTTACCAGGTCAATTACAAGGGCGACTCCGCCGATCGTTTGCAACAGGTGAACAGCATCTTCGATATTTTGGACGAAGCGATCCGCCGCCGCGCCTCCGACATCCACCTCTCCGCCGGTCTGCCTCCGATCATGCGCGTCGACGGGACGCTCATCTCCCTGCCCCGCCAACCGCTGAGTGAGGATTTCTTGGTCGACCAGGCGTCCCAACTCGCTACTCCGGCGAAGATGGAGACGTGGTCGAAGAACTCTGACGCCGACTTCGCCTTCACGTACGGGGCCGCCCGTTTCCGCGTGAACCTCGGCCGAGATCGCCGTGGTATGACGATCGCCGCTCGAAAAATCCCGACCGAAGTTCCCACGATGCAAGACATCAAACTTCCCGAGGCCGTGCAGCGCCTGGTGGACCTCGACCGTGGACTTGTCCTCGTTGTCGGACCGACCGGGTCGGGAAAATCCACCACGCTCGCCTCGATGCTGGCCGCGATTGCGGTGGACCAGCAACGCCACATCATCACACTCGAAGATCCGATCGAGTTCATGATCCCTACCGGCCGCTCCGTGGTGCACCAACGCGAACTGAATCAGTCGTTCCTCTCGTTCCCATCTGGCCTCCGTCAGGCGCTGCGCCAGGACCCGGACGTGGTACTCGTCGGTGAAATGCGCGACCTTGAGACGATACGTACGGCCATCACCGCGGCCGAGACGGGGCACTTGGTGTTTGGGACCTTGCACACCTTCGACGCTCCGTCCACGATTGGTCGTCTGGTCTCCTCGTTCCCGGCCGAGGAGCAAGATCAGATCCGCGCCCAGCTCTCCTACATTCTCAAGGCCGTCGTTGCCCAAACCCTGCTCCCGCTCGCCTCCACGAAAGGCCGCGCCGCCGCCTTCGAAGTGATGGTGGCCACTCCGGCCATCCAGAACAACTTGCGCAAGGTCGATGGTCATGCGTTCTTGCGCCAGACGATCGAAACGTCGTCGCGCGACGGTATGCAGACGATGGAGATGGCCCTCGTTGATCTGGTGCGCCGCGGTGCGGTCCGCCTGGAGGACGCCGAGCAGCGTGCCCCGGACCCGGAAAGTTTCCGCCGCCGCCTCGACCGGGGTGAATCCTGACCGCGTTCTTACCGTGCCGACCCTGATGGCGTGCACCGCGTGAGAGTGCACTGTTGCACCCATGGCTGCCGTGGAAGAATCGAACAATCTTCCCACCACCCCGACGCCCGCCCCGGAGGCGGGGCTCGCGGTGGTGGATGTCTCCGATGAGGAGGCCCGCCGCGCACTGGCAAACATCGCCACAGGCGATCCTGCGGTGCGCAAGCGAATCTTCTCCGCCCTCTTGCGCGCGATGGCGGCGGGTGGTAGCTGATGGCCAAGCAAGTAGGTGTTGACATCGGCTCGACGAACGTTCGCGTCGTCGAGGTGCGCGGTCTCGATTCTCGCGGGTACGCAGTGGTGACCCGGATCGGGTACGCTCCCATGCGTGAGAACGCCATCGTCGGGGGCCGCATCCGCAACGCCGTCGCCGTCTCCCAAGCCGTCATCCGTGCGCTGAAGCAAGCTGGCGTCGCTCCTTACGGGTTCGTCGCTGGTTTCTCCGCACCGGAAGCGGCTGTTGCCCGCATGACGCTCCCCTCCGCGCTCAAAGGTGACGAAAGAATCAAGACTTTGCGCACGATGGATCGTCAAGTTTCCGCTGCGCTGCGTCTTGAGGATTCCGTGATCGCTCTGAACGAGATTCGTCGTTTCTCCACTGCAGAGGGGATGTCGATGACCGCCGTCGTCGTCGCCGCCGCTGCCCGAGAGGAGGTTGATCAGCTCCGGCAAGTGTTCAAACTCGCAAAATGCACACCGCGTGCGCTCGACCTCGCCGGCGCCGCGAACATGCGCGCGCTCGTGCGCACGATCCCGGAAGGGAACGAAGTACACACGATCGTCGACATAGGCGCAACGAAGACTTCCATCGCTACCCGTCAAGGTCCCCATCTTCGCTCGTTGCGACAGGTGGCCGGCGGCGGCGGCTCCTTCACTCGCGCGATCATGGGTGTCACCGGGGACACCCGTCAGGAAGCCGAAGCACGCCAGAAGATCATCTCTCTCATCGAACGTCCAGCCTCCGGTCCCGTGGAGATTGCGACCGGGTACGGGTCTACCGGCAAGATTCGCGACGAGGATTCCGAGAAGCAAAACATCTTTGATGAATCGGTTTCGCGCATCGCGGACGATCTCGTTGAGCAAATTGCCTCCTCCATCGAGAACGACGCCTCCAATTACGGCAACTCGTTCACGCAAGGCGTGGTGCTCTGCGGCGCCACCGCCCAGATCCCTGGACTGCGTGAGCGCCTCAGTCAGCGTCTCGGTGTCCCCGTCCAGCTTGGGCGGCCCTGGGCGACGTTGGAGCGGAACCGCTCGAACTTGCTCTACCTGCGCGACGGGCAGGAAGACCCGCGTATGATGATGGAGCTCACCACCGCGATAGGTCTCGCACTCTGGAAGCAGCCATGAGCGACATCCAAAAGACCCCCGCCACTGCCGACGCCGCCGCCTTCGCCGCCGCCCGGCCCGCCACCGTGGACCGGCCCACCTCACCCCGCCTGCGCCGTGAACAACCTGCTGCGCGAAAGGAGGATGTCAAGCGCCTCGTTCCCGCTGCCTCCTCGTTTGACCTGCTCGACGGCGAGTACTTGAAAAATCGCAAGAGCCGTATCCTGTCGCTCGTCTCGCTCGGCGCAGCCGGACTCGTGCTGGTGCTCTTCGCCGCCCAGTTGCTGCGCGTCCGTTTCGAGATCGCCTCCGAGAAATCCCGCTACAGCGAGGCCGTCGCCGACGCCGCCGCCGCCAAGGCCGCCCTCGACCAGCTCGCCCAGTTCGAGGGTGTTCCCGGCGACATCGTGGAAGAGGCCCTGGTCGGCCGCGCCGCCCACGCTGCCGCCGCGACCGAGACTGAGCTTGATCTCGCCCAGATCGTGCAAGAGATCACCTCGCTCGCCCCCCAAGGTGTGCTGATCACCAACATCAGCCTCGACCCCGCCGTGCTCGAGGCGGCTAAGAAGGAAGCCGCTCTGCAAGGTGAGAAAGCCGCCGCAGAGGCCGCCTCGTCGATCTATGCGGCGATCACTGTGCTCGCTACCGCCGAATCGTACCCGGCGATCACCCCGTTTCTCGAGCGCATGAAGGCCTCAGAGAACCTGTATGATTTCAAGGAGTCCTGGTCCGGCGAGCCGCCGTTGTTGCGTTTGAAGGTGGATATCAAGGTACGCGTCGCCTCCTCGGGTCGCTACCTCCAGTTCGCCACCGACGCTGGCATCATCAAAGCCGAGCCAGGCGCCGATGCCGACACGGAAACCGTCGGCGAAACAGGTGAAGGGGAGGGGAGCTGAGATGGCCCGTATCCAACTGCGCCGCGCTTCCCCCAAGAGGGGGAAGCGTGCCGACAATCCGAATGCCTCAGGTCCTGATCTCAAGGCGCGCCTCACGCAGTTGCGCACGTTGCTGCGTCGCCGTTGGCAAATGACGGTGGTGCTCGGCGTGCTGCTCACTGGTTCGCTGTACTTCTTAGGTCTTCGCCCGGCGAACGCCGAGCTGGCGCGACGAGCCGCCGAGAGCGATGTCGCCGAGTCGCGCGCCTCGAAGAACAAGGCCCAGTTCGAGGAGTTGCAAAGTCCGGAAGGTGCCGCCGAGGCCTCCGCAAAGTTCGACCGCGCACTCGAGATGGATACCTTGATCCCGGCCACCATCACACCGCTCGAGATGCTGCAAACGATCACCACGATCGCGTCCGGCGCCGGTCTCGAACTCGGCGCCTCCACCCCGGCCGAGGCTCCCGCCGGCGGTCCCGCCGAAGGGTTGCAGTTCTACACGTTCACCATCGTCGTCGAGGGCGACTTCCCCCAGATCATGCGTTTCATCGAAGGGCTGCACACCACCAAGCCGCTGGTGTCGGTGTACTCTGCGAAGTTCACCTACACCCCCGCCTCCCCCGAGTCCGGTGTCGCCGCCCTGGTGCGTTTCGAGTCCGAGGTGCGCTTCTGGACCTCGAACCTTGAACAGTTGAGCACGATCAAGGCCGGGTTGGATGCCAAGCGCCGCGAAGATCAAGGTCTCCCCCCGGCCGAGACCACGCCTCCGACGACCTTCGCAAGTACTCCGCCGACGCTGCCGTCGACCCCGTCGACCGCGCCGCTCGCCCCCGGCACCCCCAGTGATGGCCCAACCGGTTCGACGCTCGCCCCCACCGCTCCGGTTTCCCCTTCCACGACGCTCCCCGCTTCGTCGTCCACGACGCCCCCCGCTTCCCCATCAACAACAACGCCGGCTTCGACGCTCCCTGTCTCAGTCGGCGAGGTCTCTCCGGGTGCATTCTGCTCCCCCGAGGGCGCGCTTGGGACGTACAACGGCATCCCGCACGTCTGCTCCAAGACGGCGAAGAACGGTTCGGTGTTCATCGATGGCAAAGCCCACTGGCGTCCGTCTTGATCGGCTTGCCGCCACGACGCTCCCCGCAACGGTACACCTCGACCTATCCAAGGGGTTAACTCCCCCCAACCACAAGGAGGACGCGTGTCTCACGACCCGTTCGACCACGACGCGGTTCCCCCCGTCGATGGGGAGGACTTCGTAGAGGAGGACCGGGATTTCACCTGGGAACCCTCCGCTCCGACATTCACCTTCACCCCTCCAGCATCCCGTCCTGGTCGCGCGTCGCGCGCGGCAGGTATGGGTCCGCAGGTGTGGCGTTCGTTCCTCGCCGCCATGGCGGCGTGCGACAGACTTCCCGCAAACCAGATCGCTGCGCTGATCGCGCAGGTTCGCGTTTCCGCCAATGCCCTCGACGAGCTCGACGACGATCACCGTCGCCGTCTCGTCTCGGTGCTCGAACTCATCGAGTTCGAGATCTCCGTTGCCTCGCCTGAGTCGACGGTCGCCTTGGCTGAATGCGTCGGTCTCGAGTTCGCCTCAGCACAGACCGTCAAGGACGTCGATACGATTCTCGCTATCGCCGCCCCTGATCGCCCGGAGAATCCGATGGGTTCCTGGGTGGCGCTCTGCAACGAGGTACAGTCCCGGCGTACGCGCAGGCAGATAGACGTGCTCGCCACGTCGATCGATGCCCACGCACCGATCGCCGAGCAACTCGACATCTACGACAGGCTCGAACCGCCGGCTACCCGTGTCGCGGTGATCCGCGAAGAAGGTATTCGCACGGTCGACAAGCTCTTGGAGGAACTCGAGGAGGCCGGCGCCACTACTGTGCCGTACCGACTCTCCTCCGGGTTTCCGACGCTTGATGCGTCTCAAACCGGTGAGCATGACGAACTAGGCATCATCGCCCCCGGCGAAAACCTGTTGGTACTCGGCCCTACCGGTACCGGCAAGTCTTCGCTCGAGTACGCGCTGCATCGTGGTACGACGCTCTCGCTGATCCAAGCCTACCCTGACGCGCTCTCCATCCTCGCGCATACCGAGGAAGAGTCGCGTGTCAAGGCCCAGGCTATCGGGCTCTGTCGCGGCCAACGTTGGCACTTCCTCGCAAAAAACGTGATCATCGAGAACATCGGCTCCTCCCGCAGGAGACTCGCCGAACTTTTCTATGAGACCGTGGCGCACGCCGTGCGCCGCGCGCAGGAAACTGGTCGCCATCCGGTGGAATTCGTGGTGCACAAGATGCACATCGACTACCTCCAGGCGATCGCCGAGCAGGGCGAAACCGAGCAGACCTCCGTCATCACGACGTCGGAGATGATTCTGCGTGGTTTCCAGGCGTGCAACCCGGCCGAAATCGAGAAGTACTCCGGCGTCAACTTCACCCGCTACACGGGAATGAAGTGGCCAGACGAACTCGAGCATCACCGCGTCGCCGTCATCAGCTACGGACAGCTTCGAAAATCAGGTTCTGATGCGACGGTCTTTTACGACCCGAACAACAAGAAGCACTCGCTGAACCAGTTCGCTCTCGAGGACACCTCGGACGACCCGGCTTGGACGGATGCTTCTGGGAACAAATGGTGCTGGGAGGTACAGCCCGGAGATTTCCGTCTTTTCACGAAAGACGACATCTATGGATCCTCCAAGCCGCTACAGAACGCCACGAGCGTGCTGTTGCTGCATCGTTCCCGCCCACAGAAGAACCCGATCGCGTACCGCGACGAGCATGGCCATCCGCACCTCACCGACACTCGCGCCCGTCTGATTCTGGACAAGGCCCGAAACGGTCAAAGTGCGCTGTACGTGCCCATGGCGTTCGACGTGATGCCCGAAGGCTTCCGCGCGCAGTACTACGACGTGATCGGTGAGTCCTTGGTGAATGAAAAACTCATCGAGGTAGAGGAACACTTTAGTATCACCGGTGATCCGATGATTCCAAAGCGTCCCAAGCGCTCCCCGTTCGCCGATCTTCGGTACTGAACGAACATCATCTAACTATTCCACGGCCGTCCGAGAGGGCGGCCGTGGGGTCGTTACCGCCCGCGCGCCGATCCGGTAAGTCCCACCCCCGCTTTGCGTGCGCGGCCGTGCACGCAGCCACACACGGCCTTTCACAAGGCGCTTTTCACTGGATCGGGGTGGATCTGGACGCTCACAATCGAGAGTTTGGCGAAACGTCGGACTTTTCGGTCCCGCCACGCCGCCCGTCGTACGGTGATTTCAAAACGGCGTTCGACTTCGCCTGCCCCCGCCACCCCGCCGAGCGATCCTGGCCAGTCGCGTGCGCCTTCGAGTACGGCGTACAGCACCGTTTCGTGCTCGTCGTGCGAGGCGATGGTGCCACCGGCCGCCGCGACTGCGGCCTCGTCAAGTTCGCTGCCGAGGGCGGCTTGGAGGAGGTCGCGAAGTTCCGGCACGGCCTCCATGGCGCGCATCTCTTCGACGAGGTCGCACCGACCCGCCCCGGAGGGGACTTGGACGATCTCGGCCAGGTCTACTTCCACCATCACCCACGGTCCCGGTTCGACGCCGCGCCCCAGCAAGTGCCAGAAGCGTCGTCGTTTTCTGCCGTACTCGGCGTGTTCGCCTTCCGTCAGACCAAGCACCTGCTCGATCGTCTCGTGTTCTCCAGATTCGCCCATGCCACCCGCCCGGCTCATATCTTCTCCGCCGCGTTGTGCAGTGTGCCGACTGTCCCGCTCCAGCGGAGCAGTAGCCCTGAGAGGGCCTCGGGTTGGTTCGTGGAGGCGAGGAGGTCGGCGACGGCCTCGGCCACCGCACCGTGCAGTTTCCCCCAGACCCGCGCGCCCTGAGCGAACGCTTCGCGGGTATGGGGGTGCAGGTCGATCGCGATGTTGGCGTACCGAGCATACTGTTCGCCGGATGGTTCGTGCGTGCCATACCCGTGGATGAACGCCTCGATCACGTCCAAGGTGAACCAGGCTCTGATGCTGCCAAGATCCCCACCGGCGACTTTGCAGCTGTGGTGCAAGAGGTGGAGTGCTTCAACGAGCCCCACTTCGCGCAGCAGCATGGAGGCTCGCGCCTGGGGGGAGAGGTTGGCGCGGTGCAAGACGTACAGGTCTTCCCCACGGGCGAAGGTCGCCAATCGGTCAGCGTCCTCAGAACTGATGCCCTGGTTGGCACAAAGTGCCGCAGCTTCGCCCCGCACGATCGCGCCGCGCGAGAGTACCGCCGCCGTCTCGGCCGCGAGCGCCTCGCCCCGCAGGTGTGCGCTACGCAGTGCGGCTGGGCGTGTGCGCGGGTAGGCGAGCGCTATCGCCAAAGTCGCCTCGTCGCCCCATGCGTCGCCCCCGCCGCTCTTCCCGAGCGCCCCAAGGATGCGCTTGAGTACCGCCCATGCTGGATCGTGTGTATCATCCGCCGCCATGTAGGTGTTGCGCATGTGTTCGTCCAGTTCGGTCACTTCCGCCCCACCCCACAAGGCGATCACTGCCCCGTCCACGTGGTGGTGCCGCTCCATCGCCGCCAGTCTTCGCCGCAGCGCTGCCCGTGTTGCATCGTCGTAGTTCGTGTACGTCCGTATGAGTTCGGCAAAATGTCCCGCCCACGCCTCCTCGATTGTATCAGGAAGGTAGTTGTCGATAGCGACGCCCGCCAGCGCCGGGTTGAACCAGGTTTGTGCGGTGAGCCAAGTTCGGTACGCCGCGTCCTTCTTCGCCCACGTTAACTGCGCCTCGACGCTCGCCGTCCTACCTCTCCCAATCCGCTCCTCGGTCCGCTCCACGAGCGCGATCTCGCACCGCGTCCGGATCTGCTTGTCCTGTAGGTGCTCGATTTTCCGTGCTTGTTCGGCGGTGAAGTCGTCCCGTGTGGTCCACGCACGCAAAGCGGGGATGTTGCGGCTCGCCACCAGCGTATCAAGGACCGCGTCGCAGCCCAGCCCTACTTTTTCGGCGACATCGACTTCGAGGCGTTTCTCCCCGCTGCCTCGCAGGATCGAGCAGGCCAACGCCACCTCCGCGTTTCCGCCCCGGTCGAGCAGGGCGAGGATGATGTCCCTTCTCGCTACCCGGCTGCAATGCTGTACGTGGTCGCGTAGGATCGGCGTCAGGACGTGCGCTTCGGCGCGTTTCGCCATTTCGAGCAAGATGGGTTCGATCGGGTGGGCCACGGTCGTTATGGTGACCGTCGCCGCTCGCTGGACATTGCCGCCCCGCGCCCCCCGGCCTGGAGCCGCCGTACCGCGTCTACGACGCGTGTCGGGTGGTGGTAGAAACTGCCCCGCTGCGGGCTCCACAGACCGGCCAACAAGTCGCCCGGGATCTCCCGGTCGCACGCCGCTTGCTGTATGGCATCGTCGCCTAACCGCTGCGCACTTTCCGACCCCGCCTTCTCCACCGCCCACGCCGCTCCCCGGACGAGCCGTGTGTATCCGTCCTCGCTCGCCGCGATGGTGGTGTGGTCCGCGTACCGCCCCGCCGCGCTGCCCTGTGCGCGCCACCCGTACAATACCGCGAGCACGCACTCACCGCCGGCAGGAGGGTCTCCATCACCCTCTGTGGCGCGCAGGTCGCCCTCGCCGCCGAGGAGGGCTTTCAATTCCGTTTCGTACCGGCCGTCCTCGCCGTACTGGTGCAACTCGGTCTCCAGCCGCTCCATTGCGGCGCGTCTCCGCCTCCCCATCCGCCCTCTCCACCCGCGCTCCGTTTCAAGTGCTTGGTGCATCGAGACGTGCATGAGGAGGTGTTCGTAGTTCCCCGCCCCGATCGCGCCGTCGCGTCTGAGGATTTCGCGCACGTACAGCCATCTTCCGCGTAGCTCCCGCAACTCGTCTATTCGGTTGCGCATTGCCCTCAGCCGGGTCATTACGTTTTGCGCTCTCTGCCGCATATGTGCCTATACCCTGCCGTTTCCTCGGTCCAGGGCACAACCCTCGACATTTCCCGGTAACGCGCACCGGACCGCCAGCTCTGTCATACAGAGTGGCGGTCCGGTTGTTGCATGGATGTGATTATTTCAAGGTCGTGCGACGGTACCGAGGCTCGAGGTCCTCAACCGGCGGGAGTTTCTTCGACATGTCGTACACTTTCGTGAACCTGTCGACGAACTCGACGAGCGCGGCGGTCGCCTGCACATCGTCCTCGTTGTACTGCAAGAGGCGCTGTTGCCACTTGGTTCGCTCCGTCTCCGACAGCGTCGGATCCGATGCTTTTTGGTACCACAAGGTGGAGTTTGCTCCCGAAGGATCGGTGTCTCGCCACATGAACCGGACGTATTTCGCCAGGCTCTTGAGGGAGTGATCCTCGGTCGGCCAGATGATGCCCTTGGTCAAGAGCGGGTACAGGTCCACCCACGCGTCGCTTCCCAAGAAGCGGTCGACGTCTTCGAGGCTTGGAATCCCCTCGACGCCGGCGTGTTTCTTGGCCAGGTGCCGCATGCAGCGGTCCTCGGCCTGGGTGTAGTGGAACACCTTGTAGGTGTCGGCGCCGAATTTCTCCGTCGCTTCCTGCTGCCACTTTTGGAGGAATGCCCAGTATTCGGCGAACACTCGTGCCTCTTCCGCGTCGTTCCGTTCGAACGTCACAAAAGCGTGGTACGAGGTGCGTACTTTACCGGTCTTCGGGTTCCGCCACGCCAGGTAATTACCCCAGCAGTAGATGATCCCGTCTTCTTCCATGTCGGTGTGGATCTCCACGTTCCCTCTCGGGATGGAGACGGAGTGGACTCCACGGGCGCGGAAGATGTGTGTCATCTTCTTGCGCCTAGCATAGTCCACGACCCGCGCCTGATCGATGTGCGATACCAACGATACACCCGAGGGTAGTTTCGCGGTGTCGAGGTCGAGTGCGGCGAGGCCGCCGACGGTGGTGACGTTGTGTTTGACCAAGATGTCCTCGATCTTGCTGTTCGAGCTCGAGATCGCGGCACCGACGGGCGAATTGGCGTACTGCCGCATCGTCCGGGCGTCTGCGACCAGGGTCTCGAGGCCTTCGATCTTGGAGTCCAAGATCGCGGCCGTCGGCGTGTCGAGCCGTGCGAGTTGGGCGACGGTTTCGACTCCCCCATCGCGCAGCTTGCGGGCAACCTTGACGGTCATCCCTGCCAGCAGCGTGGGGTGGTCCATTTCGACGAGTCGTTCCTGGCAGTGTTCGCGCCAGACGCAGGTCTTGCACTCTCCCTTCCATTCCGGTCGGGATACGGGCTCGACTCCGCGCTCTCCGCCGCGCACTCGGCTGGCACATGTGGCCACCGCGTGTGCTTCGGCGTACCGCTCGGCGTACAGTTCCATCGCGCTCTTGCGGTTGCGATCGTACATCTGTTCGTTCAGGTCGATCCAGTAGATCACGTGGGCATCGCTGCCTTGGTCCACTCCGACGATGCCGCCCGTTCCGTTGCCGTCAAGGCCGTGGAACGCGAGCATCTCTACGTAGTGTGCCAGCTGCAGGGCGTCGTTCTCTTTGAACGGGCCTGCGGCATCGACGTCGGTGGTCGACTTGTGCGCGAGCAGTGGGCTCGTCTTCCAGGTGCGTACTTTTCCGCTTCGCTCCAAGACGCGGTGCGCCTTGTAGTCGACGGGGTTCCATCGCTGGACTCCGCCGCGGATTTTGTCGCGCACCAAGACGTCGGGCTTGCCGCTCCGTCCGCCCCACTCGTAGCCGTCGGAAGTTTTCTTCCAAGGCCGCAAGTGTGCGTTCCAGATCAGTGTCGCCGCGCCTGGCTGCTCGCACAGGGCGTGGGTCGCCTGCTGGGCCAGCTGCTCTGCTCGACTGCTCTCGTCTGTCGCGATGATCACGTACTTGGCCTCCCGCGCGGCGGTCACCATTTCGGTGAACTTCGCCGTCGTGGTGCGCTCTTTGCACTCGATGGTGAACGCGTTGCCGCTGGCTGCGATATGCTCGCCGCCGCGTGCTTCATGCTGGTTGCCGAGTCTGGCAAGTTCGAGCATGAACGGGTCCTCCTCGTTGCGCAAGGCGCGGTCCTCGACGAGGTCCAGCCAGAAGCGCTCAAGGCACTGCTTGGGTCGATACGACGAGATCAAGGGGATCTGCGGTTTGCTCCGCGGACCTGTCTCGATCTTGGTTGTTTTTGTGTTGGTCATGCGTTTCCTTTCATGTGGGGACGCAGTCCGTACCCGGGCTGTTCCCGGGGTTCCTCTTTACCGTGACCGCCGCCCTCGCGTGTGCAACCGCCGCCCGATTGCCCTGCGGCCCGCTCCGGTCACAGTCTCTCCCGTGGCGCTCAGCAACTCCCCTGATTTCACCGCCGGTCTCAATGTCGCCCAGGCCGAGGCGGTCTCCTACGCCGAAGGCCCGATCTTGGTGCTTGCCGGCCCCGGATCGGGGAAAACCCGGGTGCTCACCCACCGCATCGCCCGTCTCGTCGCCTCGGGTGTGCCTGCCCACCGCATCTTGGCGGTGACGTTCACGAATAAGGCCGCCCACGAGATGCGTCTGCGTCTCGGCGGCGATCGCGACGAGAAAACCGGACTCGCCCCCGATGCCAATGAGTTCTTCCGCCTGCATGGACGCTCCCCCCGGCCGGGGCTGCTGCCTTCCGGTCTGCTCGTTCCCTCCTCGATCTCCACGTTCCACTCTTGTTGTTTGCGCACGCTGCGTTTGAACGCCGACGCCGCCGGCCTGCCCCGCGGCTTCTCCGTGTTCGACGTCGCCGACTCGCTGCGGGTGATCCAAGCCAACGAATCCGGGCTCGAGAAGCGCGAGGTCCAGGCCCTCTTTGAGGCGATCTCGGCGCTGCGCAACCTCGGCGTGCTCTCGGCGCAAGAACTGCTCGAACCGGAGGCCTCACCCGTGATTGAGGGCCTGCGTTTCGATCTTGGTGACGTGGAGTTTTTCGCCTCCCAGTGGGAGCGCTACCAGGTCCGCATGCTCGAGCTTGGCGCCTTGGATTTTGATGATCTTCTGGTCAAAACGTTGCAACTGCTGCGCTCCCCCGCCGGCGCGCACATCGGCGCGTACTATGACGCGTTCCTCGTGGACGAGTTTCAAGACACCAACGTCGTGCAGTTCGAGATCTTGCGTCGCCTCGCGCTCGACCGCGCCACCACTCGTGATGTCTGCGTCGTGGGCGACCCCGAGCAGGCGATTTTCGGCTGGCGTGGCGGATCGGCCGAGATGATGGATCGCTTCGTGGAGGTGTTTGACCCGGTGAAGGTGTTCGAACTGGGGGAGAACTATCGCTCCACGGGCTCGATTGTGGAGACTTCCCAACGCATCTTGGATGCCTCCTCGGCCAAACTCAAGATCAAGCTCTCCACGAATAATCCTCTTGGGGATAAGCCCCGCGTGTATGTCTGCGAGGATTCCGATGACGAAGCCGAACGCGCCGCCGCAGCCGTGAAAGCCCACGTCGATCGGGGGGAGTCCTCGGCGGTGTTGGTACGGACCAAGGCCCAAACCCGGCCGTTCGAGGTCGCCTTCGCCCGCCTGCGCATCGTCCACAACGTGGTGGGCGCGACCCGCTTCGTCGACCGTTCCGAGGTGAAAGACGCCCTTGCGTACCTGCACGTGGTCGCAAATCCCAAAAACGACCCGGCGTTTGAGCGCGCCATCGTCTCTCCCCGCCGTGGCCTTGGTGAGGGTGCGATCGAGAAGCTTCGCCTCGTTTCCCCCGCCGCATCGCTCCGTGGGAAACTCGCCGACACGGGCTCGCTCGCCGCGCTCTCGACGTCGGTGCGTGGTAAGTTCACCGCGTTCGCCGAACTACTCGACGATGTCGAATCCGCCGCCCGTCTCTCACCGTACGAGGCGCTGCGCGTGGTCCTCGACGGGGGTCTGCGTGCCTCGTTCTCCGACGATCCAGATCGCGTGGCGAACCTGGACGAACTGCTCACCGCCGCCAAGTCTTTCGGTGCCCCCGTGTCGGACCCGGCCGAGCATCTCGCCGATTTCTTGGCGCAGTACTCGCTCTCGGCCTCCACCGACGAGGTATCCTCCCGTCGCACCGCCAAGGCGGTGATCATCACCGCACACGCCGCCAAGGGCAACGAGTTCGACCACGTCTGGATCGCCGGTTTGGATGAAGACGTGTTCCCGCACCTTTTCGCCTCGTCCCCGGACGAGGCGGAGGAGGAACGCCGCCTGCTCTACGTCGCTGCGTCGCGACCGCGCACGACGCTCACCGTGTCGCATCGTGCCCGCCGCATCGCCGCCGGGCGTTGGCAAGATTCGCGCCCTTCACCGTTCGTCGCGTTCTTCACCGGTACCTACCGCCACGATCCGCGCCCCGAGGCCGCCCTCCGCGCCGATGTCGTCCGTCTCACCCCAGACGAGGTGCAGCCGGGGACGGCGGTACTCCATGATGTGTTCGGTCGCGGTACGGTGGTCACCTCCGCCGGTTCGGTGGTGGAGATCCGTTTCGACGCTCCCGCCAAGGTGCGCAAGATTGACCTCGCATTCGCCCCGCTGCGCCTGGCCTGAGTTTTGCCCCACCCACCTACGCGGGGACTGTGCTACTGCGTGGATCACCTCGCCTCTCTCGCCGCCGAGGCCGCTGCCTGTGTGGCCTGTCCGCTGCATATGTCGCGCACCTGCTCAGTGTTCGCCTCGGGTCCGCCTTCGGCCTCGATCGTGTTGCTTGGTGAGGCGCCAGGCGCGAACGAGGACGCCACCGGCCGCCCGTTCTGCGGTGCGTCTGGTCGCTTGCTCGATGTCGCGCTCGCCGCTGCCGGGCTCTCCCGAGACGAGGTGTACGTGTGCAATGCCGTGAAATGCCGTCCCCCCGCGAACAGGCCACCCACGACTACCGAACTCGCTACCTGTCGGGGGTTTCTGGTGCGCCAGTTCGCCACCCTGCGTCCGTCCGTGGTCGTCGCTCTGGGTGCTTCCGCGTTGCGGGCCCTCGGCGTGGATTTCTGTACGCTCTCCTCGCTGCGCGGTGCGCCCCTTCCGCTCCCCGCCCCGTTCGCCCCGCTGCGTTGCCTGCCCACGGTGCATCCGGCGTACGTCTTGCGCCGCCGCCGCACCGAGATGGGGGGCTTTATCGCCGATCTCGCCGCCGCGGCCTCGCTGCGGTCCTGAGTCAGCGCCCCAAGGTTCGCACCACTTCCACGCCACCAGCCTCAAGTGGGTTGGTCTGCTGCCAGCGTCCCTCGAAATGGAGCATCACGGGTGTACCCAGACGCCGTTCGCCCCGGTGCATGATGCGTATGCGTGCCTCTGCTTCGCCCTCGTGTTGCACTTCCGATCCGGTCTCGTCGAGTTTGGCGTGCGTGTCGGCTATGACCACGTACCGCTCCCACAGGCGTATCCCCCCGCGGCCGACCCCGCTGCGCACCTCGCACAGGGTTGCCTCGGCCCGGTATGTGTGTTTGGATGATTTCACCGCCCACCGCAGCAAGATGGCGCCTTCTCCCGTGGAGAGCGCCGCGGCGACGAGGAACACGCCGCCCACGTACTGCTCGAGCGGGCTGCGTTGGAGTAGTACTGCCGCAATCGAGCCCCCTACTCCCGCCGCGCATGTGATCAACCCGCGCCGTTTCTCCCCGAGCCACAGCAACGCACCCACCGGGACGTGCCGGCCGCTCGCCTGACTCTGCCAGGCGAGGACGGCGAGTGTGGCGCACCATAGGAGAAGGTTTGCTCCCGCTATGATTGAGATGCTTGTCGCAAGGTTCCCACCCTCGCCGGCGCTTCGACTCGCGTTCGCTGCTGCGCTGATCATTGCCGGGAGGGTCATCTGTTAGACGGTGCGCGTCATACCCCTTCGCCGCAATTTTTCGCGCTCCCCTTCCCCGATCCTGGCTCCATCCGCCCGGCTCCGGTGGATCGAAGGGTTCCTGATCATCCAGTTGGCCTCCTCGATCCGGCGGTGTACGGCGCGCCCGGCGGTGCGGTCTACGAACCACCACCCTGTCGGTACTCACGGCAGGGCCACGGCCATGATGTCAACCTGGCGGCGGCGGATGTCCCGGATCTTGCCACTTGACCGGTACCGGCGCACTGTCAAAGATGATGCTCCAGAATCGTTTCGTCCTGACCCTCGTCGGTATGCTCGCTCTTGCCGCCCTCACAAGCGGGTTCTGGCTACTGGCGGGATCGGACGAAGTTGGCGATCCCCAATCCACGGCGCCCGTCGTCCAGTCGACAGCCGGAGTAGACGGCCAGCTCGACACGCCGTGCGACCTCCGCTGTGCGACCGATCGTGCCGTCGCGCTCGTGAAAGCCGAAGGACCCGAGGCTGCCGTGGCCTACGCCGACGCCATCGAGGAGCCGGCCGTGCGGATGCAGTGCCATGGGATGTTTCACGCGATCGGCCGCGCCGCCGCCCGGGAGGGTTACCCGGCGTATATCAGCGATAAGTGCCAGTACGGTTATCTGCACGGCGTGCTGCAAGCGCGGGCGCTGTCGTTCGATGATACCGATGCCTTTCTCGACAATGTTATTGAGTACTGCGATGAGCTCGAAGGTCGCGACAAGCGCGAGTGCCGACACGGGATCGGCCACGCCCTCGCGGTCGTCACCCCGGGCGACATTCATGCCGCGATGCGAACTTGCGCGCGTCTGCCCGACAAGGACGATATGAACGGCCAGTGTACCGGGGGACTGATAATGGAGTACGCGGAGGACTTCATACGCAACCAAGGGCTCCTCTCCGGGGAGACCAACAACGGTACCTCGAGCGACGAGGGAATAAGTCTCACCACCGTCGGGGACATCGACTTCGAAACTCTCTGCTCGACCGTGCCGCGCAACATCCAGGGCGAGTGCTTCCGTCGGATCTCGGAATTTGTCTTCCCGCTCCACCCCAAGGACACTGACAAATTCAGCGAGGTGTGCGGTTCCGCTCCGGACGAAAGCTCCTACTACCAGTGCCACCTCGGGTTCGGTGCCCAGTACATCGGCACCATCGTCGGTCGCGACCCCGACCTCTATCCCCCGACAACGCCTGCGCAGGTCGAGAGACTCGGCCGCATGATCCTCGACAACTGCGAGACATACCCGGAGGTCGGTCTCTGTATCGAGAGCGCCGTCATCAACTTCGCGCACCTGTACAGTGCAGGGTACGCAGACAGGGTCCCGCCGGTGTGCAAGATGGTCAAGCGGCGCTGGCTCGAGAATTGTGAACGGGGGATGCGCGAAGCACGACAGCTCGCGGGCATCCAACCCTAGTGTCTCGCGACGGGGTTTGTTGGCGGTTTCCCGGATACTCCTGGCAAACTCCTCGAATTTTTTAAAAATCCGTCAAAACGGGGCAAATAAACCGTCTACTCCTCGACTTCAGCCCGGCACCATTCGGCATGCACGACGCGTCCGCATTCAATGCATTCAGTAGCGGTCTCTTCGTCGGTGAATCCCAAGGCCCGTCCGGCGGCCTCCCCGTCAATTTGTTTCAGCATCCGCGCGTCGCGGTGCCTTCGGTGTTTTCCTTTTCGCATCTCGTTCTCCTCGGGCAACCGCCCATGTGCGGGTACATGGCATCACGCCACACCCGGATATAACGATCCCATCCCGGTGTCGTTCCGGTATCGATCGTGCTCAGGATGGTGCCGTTTTGTTGCACGTTGCAAGGATCGCGATCCTTGCAACCGCCCGCACTCACCAAGGTTTGGTGGTGATCGTGTACCCAGGTTCCCGCATGGCTCGTTGTCGTCGTCGGCGTGGTCGGGTCGGGGCGAGGAACACGATGTGTCCTTCGTGCCATGTCAGGCTCGCAAGCATGGTGGATGTGGCGCTCATCGGGCAGCGGGTGACGGTCCCCTGCGCAACGATCCGATCCCATAGTGCAAGGCTCTCCTCGGCGTCTTTCGGGGTTTGGTTGCGGGCCACTTCTACCGCGAGTTTCGCAAACGCGAGTTCTTCGTCGCTCAAGCCGCACGCGGCGACCTGCCCGACGAATTGCTCCATTCGGAGTACCGACTCCCATGAGGCGTGCATGTGTTGCTACGGTACGGCCCCACCTCCGGGTTGCCAGTACGCCATCTTCTGGCGCCCGACAGCGAGCGCTGGACGGTACCGCTGTATGTCGACTTTCGCCCCGCCTGATTCGCCCTCCCCTGAGGTACCGTACGCTGCCATGGCCGAGGAGTGCGCTGCATGCGTCCCGGTCTGCACCTGCACCGCCCCCTGCTCCTGCGCGGCTTCATGTAGTTGCTGGTGCCGCTGACCGCGCCGGTGTCCCAGCCCCACCCCGCTTTTTCGGCGCGCTACCACTGCACGCTGTAGACCATCGTTCCCCACGTGCCTGCCGTGGGTTTCCCTATCGCCAGGTCGTCGTCTTAGCCACCCGACTGGTGTTAGTCAACACTCGACGAGTCGTTCGCAAGGTTAGAGTTCGAGCTGCAATTCGAGCCGCCGCGCTTCCAGGTGTGCGATGCTGCGGCGCAGTGCCTCGCCTTGCGCCGCGTCTAAGGCCCCGCCGACCTGTATTTCGCGGTCGTCATCGAGTGTCCCCCACGCTGCCGCGTGCTCGACGGCTTCAACCTCGTTACGGAGTTGGGTCAAAGCGGTGTTGATCCGGTCAAGCTCTCGTTCGACGCCGGCGCGTTTCCTGCGGGCCCGTGCCGCCTTGTACCGCTCGATGAATACGGTGTACGTCTCGCGCATGGAGTAAATGGTACCCTCCCCACCCGTTTCGCCAAGCAAGATTGCCCGGGCGCTACCCCCCCAAAAAAAAAGAGGGTAGTGCCTATATGGCCCCGTGGATTGTAGTGTTGTGTACGCGTCCGGTGGTACGGTACGGGTAATGCCGCACCCGCTGTCGCACCCGCTGTCGCGTGTATGGGGGAGGTTTTACGGTGGGGGTGTGGATGTGGTTGACGGCCCGGGTCTGTACGCCGCCATGGCTGCGCATCCGTACGCCGGCTCGGTGTTCACGCAACTGGCTCCCTCAATTCAGCCCGAGTGGATGTTTCGTGATCTCTCCACGTTGGATTGGCACGCCAACGATCGCTGCCCGATGCTTTCGCGCCCGTTTGAGCATGTACGGTTCGCCCCCGATTCGCTCCCGGCCGCCCCGTTTAAACGTTGGCTGGTTTGTCCGCGCTGTGAAGCTGCTCTCGCATTTCCTCTCGGCCGTCTGGCTCTCGTGCTGCTCACCGCCCTTGCGCTCGATCCGACGGGTACCGACGATCCTTCCTGTATGAACTGGCCGCTCCTCGCAGCCCGCCAACGTTTCTGCTTTGACCCGATCTCGATGTTTCCGGTCCGCCCCGGACCATCCGCGTCATTCTGGGATCCCCTGCGCACCGCGCTCGCTGAGTGGGCTGTCTCGCTCTCGCAACGCTCCGCCGAGAGCGCAACCGTTCTCTCACCTGAGCCGCTTTACGATGCCCTCGCCGCAGTGACTATGCCCAACACCGAGGAGTGGTTGTTGGGTCGCCCTGCGGTGATGCGGCGCTGTTCCTCGTCCGGGGTCGCTGAGCGCTTCGTGGATGTGTTCTTGGTGCATCCAGAGCTCCCCGCGTTCTGCGAGGGTCGCCCGGTGCAGAAAATTGTGGATCTTTTCGCCCTCACCAGGCCGATTACCGCACACGCGGCCTTGGTGCGGGTTCCAGCCAGTTTGGTGCCCATCGTACGCGCCGCCACCGAGGGGAGTGTGCCTCTTGACGATGTTTCCGATGTCGATATGTTGCGCTGGGCGGCTTCGCTGTATCTAACGGCGCCGACGCGTACGCTTCCCGCCGCGCTCTCTGCGGCCCGACGCCTTCGTCGAGGACCGCTCGTCGCCGTGGAAGGCGAACTCCAATGACCCGCGTAATGCGTCGATCTTGGTGGCTTTGACGTCGACTTTTGCGCCGACTTTCAAGATTTTGCCGTTTTGTATGCCTTCGTGGCGCCGCTCATCAAAGCGCCATCCGCCCAGTTTGCGCACCATGATATAACCCCCAACGTCGCCCAACTCCTCAGATTCGATTCGGATTTTGGTCTCGCTGATGCCCCGAATCGTGCCTGTCGCCCGTCGCACCTGTTTCGCCTCTATTTCGCGCAACGCAATCGCCACGTGAGCTTCCCGTTCAGCCTTGCCTGCGCGTGTCGATACCTCTGATATGTGCGCTTCCATGCCTTCGAGCACGCCGCGCATTTTCCGGGTCGATTCACCACGCAAGTGCCGTTTGATCACGCGATGGACGAGCAGGTCCGCATAGCGTCGCAACGGCGAAGTGAAGTGCACATACCGGGACGAACCGAGACCGAAGTGGCCATAATTCGCGGTGGTGTACTCCGCGCTGCCCAGCGCCCCGGCGAGCAAGTCGCGCAGTGCCGGCAGGTCGCGGCTGTGTTCGATCTGTTGGTAAAAGGCTCGAAACGCCAGCGGACTCACCGGACGGTTGAATGCGACGTACTGACCGAGTTCGCACGCGGTGGTTTCAATCGCCTTTACGTCTTCTTCCTCCGGTGCGCCGTGGCAGCGGTACAATGCCGGCAGGTCCCGCGCTTCGAGCCACTCGGCGACCGTCTCGTTGGCCTGTACCATGAGACGCTCCACCAGCAAATGCGCGTCGTCTTCGTCGCTTGGCTCCTCTCCGATGAGGTTGCTCGGCACGCCGCCGCGCACGTTTCTCTGTATGCCGATGCGCTGGGCTGCGTGCCACAGCCAGCCTACGGTTTCGGCCACGTCGGGGTCAAAGCCTGCCCCATCGATGTCGCCCCGTAGGTACTTGGCCACGTTCACATAGCTCACCCGCTGGGTGGAGACGATCACGCTCTCATAAATGCTGCTCTTGAGGACGTTTCCTTCGGCGTCGATGAGCATCTCCACGGTGAGCGTGTCTCGCTCGACACCGGGGAGCAAACTCAGGGCCTGCTCTGAGATCTGTGGTGGGAGCATGGGCCGCACCATCATGGGTAAATACACGCTCGTTGGGGTCGCCTGGGCGGCCTTGTCCATCAAGCTCTTTTCCAGTACGTGCTCGGCCACGTCCGCGATGTGGACGTACAGGCGCAGGTGCCCGTCGCGTTCGACGGTGATGCTCAACGCGTCATCAAGATCTTTGGAGTGGTCGGCGTCGATCGTGATCACGGTGTCGTTCGAGAAGTTTCGGCGTTTTCCGCGCTTGTGCTTGGAGCCCGCGACTCGTACCGCTTCGCGGATGGTGGCCTGGTCATGCTCGTGGGGAAGGAGGTGTCGTTCCAGGAAGCGTCTCGCCAAGGTGTTCTCATCGTATGTGCCGCCCAACCGTTCGCTGACGCGCCATTCACCGCTACGCCATTCGGCGACCACGGTTTCACCGGTCTGCGCGTTGCCTTTCGCTGGCCAGTCGCCCATGCCGATGCCCGGGTCGATCGAGATCGACCCGCCTTGCCAGGTGCCGAGGATTCGCGTTCGGGTGCGTGTTACGGTGCGCACGGAGCGCACTTGGTGGTCTTCGTCTCTGGTTTCGACCGTGGCTTGGACGATATCTCCGTCCAGCACGCCCGCGAGCAAGGTGCCCGGTACGAAATACGACGTCGTTGTGCGTGTCGCGCGGTCTTGTAGTTCGATGAAGCCAAATCCTCGGGGGTGTAGGCGTATCTCGCCCTCGACCGTGGTTTTTGTCGCGTGGTTTCGCGCTCTCTGCGGCTCGTTGCCGCGGCGCCGTCCGCGTCGGCCGCGCCTTTGTTGCTGTTGCATTACTTTATCCTGTCTGGGGCGGTGGTGTATCCGCCTGATATGAAAGTGACCGTCCCGCCCCGCGCGCCACTCCCCAGTATCTCGCCACCTCCCCTGCCTGAACGGTTCCGGCACCTCACCGTGGCTTGCCATGGAGCAAATCACCCCGTTGACTGGGTTTCGGGTCGTCCGGCTCGTGTACCGGGTCGATTCTGCGCTCGTCGGGTTCGCCTCGACCGCGACGCCTGCACTACCTGCATGGTTCGGTCCTTGTCTGCCCCCGGCCCGTTGTTGGCGCGATCCCGCGCACGCCGCCCCCGAGCCTGGATGTGGGTGCGGATATCACGCGTTTCTCCACCCCGGCGAGGCGCTCAGCTACTGTGGTCTGTTCACCACCGCCCCGCGCGTACTTGCCCAGTTGCGTCTCACCGGGGTGTTTGAGGCGCCCGGTGCCTCGATTTTTCGCCACGCCGGCGGCGTGTACGAGCGCATCTTCCTCCCGCCCTGCGCATGCGGCTCGCTCGCCTGTGGCGTCCGTCCGTTCGCCGCCCGGGTTGGTTCGCTCGAGGCGATCGAAGCGTCGCTCTCCGCTCACTCGCTCGCCCCGGCTTGCGCGCGCCATCGTGATCAGGCAACCACCGAAGCTCTCGCCCGGTTGCTGCCGTTCCAACCGGTGAATCCTTCCGCGTTGCACGACTCGATGGTTTGTATGTAACCTCCGGGTTTTGGGGAAAACTCCCTCTTGCGCCGCCCCATCTCGCCCTCAATGTGTGTGTCGTTGACAAACAAGAAAGCGCGGTCCTCCCCCTCGCGCCCTATCAAATAGGTGGTTTCTTCTCCTCCCCACCTACTGGTACGTATCTTGTTTGTCGACGTGTGAGATCACGCATCTGCGTGTGCGCAGGTCATTGCTTCGTCGGACCTACATTTGGCTCGCGGTCCCCGCGCTGATGACACCTGATGTTGCCTCACACACTCTCCCCGGTGGTCTGCCGCGCTCTGCGCGAGGACCCCCGGGGAGAGCCCCATTTACGGGCATGTTTTACGCTCCTCGCGCACCGGGACCGTGCTCCCAGTCGTCCTCAGGGCCGTGCGTCTGGTGCTGCAACGGCGACGATTTCGCACGTAAGGGGTCGATGGTCGCTCCCCCACGCCGCTTCTCTCCTGCTTCGCGCCACACGGATGCGCGAGTCGACATAGATGTGGTCGATCCTTCCGCGCCATCCGAACTGTTCGTGTCGCCATGTACCGCCCAGGAGTCGCGACGCGCGCCGTAATCCGCGTCTCGCGACGAGCTGGTGGAACGGTTCGTGCCATACGGTGCTGTTCAAGTCTCCCACCAGGATGATCGGGAGCGTCTCTGTAGCCAGCACTGCGTCGAGGGCGTCAAGTTGCGCCACCCAGAGTGCTTGAAGCGCCGCGCCGGTCGGAGCTTGTGGCCGGTACCCCCACACGGCAACCTGCGCCCCGTCGCCCAGCGAGAGTTCGCACCGCACCGCGGACATCCCGCCGATGTCCCGCCACTCGATTTTTGATACGCGCGTCCCACCGTACGCCGCGATCCCGGAGTGCCGCTCGTCTCCGTCCCCAGGTACTTCGCATCGCACGTTCCCTGGCGCAGATCGTTCAGCGGCGTCAAGCTGGGCGACGACTGGTTCGAAGAGGACGACGAGTTCGCTGTCGCACGCCTCGATCCCGGCCGCGATCTGTGCCGGTTCGTTGCGGTGTTCCACGTTCCAAGTCATGATTTTTACGCCCCGCCCGCCGCGCTTCGCAGGGCGCAACGCCGCCAATCCGCCACGGTTGCAAAACGCCCCCACTCCCGCAATCGCGAGCCCGGCGATCCCGGCTGGTCGTGTCGCCTCCCATGTGAGCAGTAGCATGGCGTTGATGGATATTCCCGCCAGGAACAAGCCGGTAATCCCGGCTTCGAGCGGGTACGGACCTTTCGCCCGACCGGCTTGGCCGAGGAGGAGCGCCCACCACGCGCTCGCCCCGCGTCGGTACTGCCGCCAAGGATCCACGCTCATGTAGGTGATTGTGGATGTCAGCGCGGTTCTGTCGCGTATGCGGGCCTCCCTCGCGACAGATGCGCCACTCCCGCGACGGTCGCCATACATGTCTGATGCTTCTCCGCTGTCCGACCCACGCTCGGACCCGGCTGCCGCTGCCCGCGCCGCGCTGGATGCGCTCCTGGCGGAGTACCCGGATGATGCCGCGATGGCCGCCTCGATGCTCGCTGATTTCGCCGCCACCTCCGCCGCCCTCGCCCCGTTTGCTGCCCGCGATAAGGCGGTGATTTTCGGTTCCGCCCGCATCGCTGAGGATTCCCCGATTTATGCCGCCACGCGACAACTCGCCGCCCTACTCGCACACGAGGGTTTCGTGGTGGTCACCGGCGGTGGTCCGGGGGTGATGACCGCCGGTCTTGAGGGCGCCGGCGCCGGCAACGCCATCGGGATCGCGATCCAGCTCCCGTTTGAGTCCCCGGCGCGGGTGTTGCAAGTGCCGGTGGTGCTCCAGCAACGGTTTTTCACCCGAAAACTGGCGTTGCTTCGCAAGACGCGCGCCGTGGTGGTGCTGCCCGCGGCTTTGGGACGCTGGATGAGACGTTTGAAGTGTTGACGTTGTTGCAAACCGGGAAGAAGTCGCCGTCTCCGGTGGTGCTCTTCGATCCGCTCGGAAACGGGTTTTTTGACCCGCTGCTGCAAATGGTGCAGAAGGCGACCGCCGCCGGGTTCGTCGCCGAGCAGGACTCGTTTTTGTTGCACTGCGCCGATTCGGTGGAGGATGTGGTCTCCCATATCCGAAAATTCTGGGCAAATTATGTGCGCTTCGAGGCCGCCGATGGGATCGCGCACATTGAGTTGCGTCGCCCGCTTGCCCCGTCGCGCCTCGCGCTTCTCGATGAAGCGTTCACCCCGTTCGCCCCGTTCTCTGCCGCATCCACCAATCCCTCTACCGATCCCACTGCCATCCCCTCGGCCACCCTTGTCACGGATGTGCCTGCTCCACAGCCTACCCATACCCAGTTGCGGTTCCGTTTCGATCGTCGCAACTACGGGCTGCTGCGCCGTCTCATCGATGCGCTGAACAACCCGTACTGAACATCTCGTACTGAGCATCCCGTGCTGCGCGTTGTGCAGCTTCTGCACGTCCACCTGTCGGGGCCGGCGAATGGTACGCCACGCGGCCAAAAGCCTGAGACCGCAACAGGCGATGTCAAGAAACACGAATGCCGGGCAGTCCTTTTGAGGGGACTGCCCGGCGAGATGCGTGAAGTTCAGCAATTTCAGCAGAGATCGTCGAGTTTGTCAGCCACCACTTTGAAGGCGACGACGCACACGACGAAGGCGACGAGCCCGGCGACACCACCGGCGAGCGTGGCGATTGATCCCACCATACCCACACAGAGTGCACCGAAGGACATCAGCACTGCGAACGCGACCGTGATCTTCGCCTGTAGCGCCTCAGATACCTTCTCCTTGCTTTCCTTGCTGATTTCTTTGGCAAATACCTTAAACATTACGACTCCTTTTCGTTAGTCATGTGTTACGGTAGTTTGCACCATTGCAGGTCAAACTGGGTAAGCAAGGGAGCGATACTGGGGAATTTGGTGAAGGCTTGCGAATTTTTATGCGAACACCACGGGGGACGCTTGCGCGGGTCTTCGTCCTCACCGGTGAATGGGGGTGGGGGAGAAATGACACGGCCCGGACTGGGTCGCAGTCCGGGCCGTAAAGCACCCGTTCGAGCGATACTCCCAACGGATACCTGCTTGGTACAGTGCGCGCTGTTTAGCCGGGCGCAAGGGCTTGTGGTCTGGGTATATTGTGGTCTGGGTATATTGTGGTCTGGGTAGCCTGGTCAGCGTAGAGGTCGCCGCAGCTGGAGGGCGAACCAAGTGAGGGCTCGGTCGTCTCGTGTTCCGCGAATCTCGTAGCTCGCCGGGATGATTCGCCCGCTGCCCGCGGTTTCCACGGTGTAGACATTCTCTCCCCCTTCCCCTCGTTCGCGTCCGGTGGTCTCGACTCGCCGAACGTCGGCATCTATCTCGATGCCGAGGACGACTTCGTCGTTCTCGGCGATTTCGTACACCCGGCTGATGCGCTCCCGGTCGATCCAGACGGCGAGGGTGGCGCCGCTGCTGCTCATTTCCGCGATGACGAATCCGCTCTCGGTGAGCGCGTACGCGCTGAATACGGCGTCGCTCTGCCGCAATAGGTACGCCAAGATCTGTGTCTGTCCGGACAAACTTGCCCCACGCTCCGCTCCGCACGCTCCGCGGATGTGCGCAACGAGGCCGTCCACGTGCGCGTACTGGGCGAGTTCGCTCTCAAACTCGGCGGCAAGGTCGTACTGCATGGCTCTCAACTGTCGCCCCCAGGCCCGCTCCGTCTACTCGGTGCCCCGGCCTTGTGTGCCCACCAATCGCGCCCAGGGGTTTGGGTGCGATCTTCTCCTGAACGAAGCATCGGTCCCGGGTCTTTCGACCCGGGACTTTCTTGTTTGTCGCCTGTGTTTCGCGACCCACGCTGGCGCCACCGACACATCCCAGATGCGTTGCGCTACCCCGCCTCACCCCGGGCCAGTAACGACAACGGCGGTCACTGCTCTCAGCAGTGACCGCGCGTTGGGTTGGTAGGTGATGTAGGTGTCGTTGTTGGGAGTCGTTAGAACGGCTCGCTGGCGTCGCCTTCGACGCTGAAGCTGTTCTCGCCGTAGCCCTCTGGGCTCTTGGCGCCGCTCTTTGGCTTGCTGCCGCCGTTCTCGTCGCTGCGCGGGTTGCGCTCGACGGTTGCGGTGGCCCAACGAAGGTCCGGTCCGATGGAGTTGGCACGCACGTAGGTGGACGTGCGCTTCTCTCCAGCTTCGGTGGTGTACTCGTCGGCATCGACTTCGCCCACGACGATCACGCGCATGCCCTTGGAGAGGGTCGCTGCGACGTTCTCGGCGAGCTGATTCCACGCCTCGATGTTCCACCACGAAGTCTTCGAGGTCCACTCGCCGTTCTTTTGGAAACGACGGGAGACGCCGATGCGGAACTTGACGACGGCTGCGCCGCTGTTCGTGAACCGCA
>Ga0172376_10000477_pt1 | contig 51910 bp, 44 predicted proteins | sample Lak35m_FD_121114 | JGI IMG/M metagenome (GOLD analysis project Ga0172376, IMG submission 121114) | Freshwater microbial communities from Kabuno Bay, South-Kivu, Congo - kab_092012_35m | ecosystem: Environmental > Aquatic > Freshwater > Lake | place: Democratic Republic of the Congo: South-Kivu...
ACGGTACTCGTACTCGATGGCTGTTCGAACTGCAGCGATGCCGATCGTCGATCGAGGCGGTTCGTGGGAACTTGCGGACCAATAGGTCGGATTGCTAGGCTAGATCTTTTCGAGTACGAGTACGAGTACGAGTACCGCGATGCTGAGTACGAGTACGAGAAAACGCTCGAACAAAGCATTGGACCGAAGTGCTCGATTGGGCGTTTTTGATTTGCGTAACGTCCCCTCATCGCACTGGGTCAATGCCGGTCGATCGATCAATCCCAAATGAACGTAACGAATTGGAATAAGACAAGGCTACCGATTGCCAAGTAGGGAAGGAATCGAAGAGTTCTTTTTCCATCGCAAGGAGTTCCTCTGGATGCTCCACAGCCCATTGGGTTTTGCTGGCAATGTCTTGTGGATCCAAAGGATCGAAGATCATCCTTTGGATCAAGTTTGGGTCCTGGACTTTCTCTTTTACCATGGGGATATCGCTTAAAAGCGAAGGTGTCCCGACCGAGAAAGCCTCCGTAAAAGTAAAGGGAAACCCACCTTCAAAAAGGGTTGGATTGACCGCGACGGCAGCCCAGCAATACAGTGACGCCAAGACTTGATTGGACACATCGTTAGCGAACAATACCCAAGGATCGAGTCTGTACTGCGAAACGAATAAATCGATATCCGATCCTGGGGATCGTTGGCACGTCAGCACCAATCGGATCGGTTCGATAGGACGATGCCTGAGGATTTCAATTGCCCTAAGTAGAGACAGAATGTTTTTTTGTCCACGAGCTTGGGAGGAGTAAAAAACATAAGCCCCTCGATCCCAGGAGTAGCGACTCCAGTAGGGGTTGCGAGCAAGCGACGCGCGTTGATAGGACCTGAGGAACTCCAAAGCGATTTGTTTTTGCTCTGGTTGGCTTGGTGGAGATTTACCCAGTTTCAGGTGCTCAGCCAGATCGACCTGTCCGTGACCGATCACCTGGATTTGCTCCGGGGCCAGTCCCACGCCATGGACCAGTTGATGTGTCCTAATGAAATCGCTGTAGCAAATCAAGCGATCTGCATGTTGCAGTGTAGTTAGGATTCGTGCGTAGATCGCTTCGGCAGATGGATCTGCAAACCGCAAGGGGAACTGTTGCAACACCAAATCGGGACAGACGATCGCCTTGGTGTGGGCGATTCGATTAGCCTCAGGCCAAAACGGGGTTGGTACCAACCAGTGGTTGACCAATTGCTGTTGATTGACTTGCTTGATCAATCGGCTTATCTCTCGAGCATAGCGTCGGCCACGACGTTTCTGCTTGCGCATCGATCGCTTGGGATTTATGGACTGCGAGGGTGATTTCTTCTTCTTGTACTTTCTCCAAAGTCGGTAAATTCCAAATACGATCAGCAAGACCAAAATCGCTGGCCAAATGAATCTCAATAACCAAAAAACGATCGCCGCAAACGCTACCAATTTGAAGGCTTCGAAAGTTACGCTCGTCCACTTTCTGGAATGCAAAAGCTTAGAAAAATCGACGGTAACGATTCTTTCGAGCCAGTGTTGCTTGATCGGTCGATGCTCTGGTATTGCATCGCCCCGCAACCAAGCGCGGTAGCGATGCACGGTCGGACGAATGGATCGCTCGAAAGCTTTGAGTCTTAACTGAACCGTTCGCCACCAAGGATCTTTGGTGCGAAGTAGATCGTAGCTGCTGTCAGGAATTCCATGATCGGCAAGGAGCGATTGCAGGTCCTTGACCAACCAATAGGGGCAAGCGATCGTCAAGCGATGGTTTGGGAGTTGCACCCAACCTGAGACCACAAAAGCAAGTAGCCTGCCGAGACCTTCGTTTTTCAGTGGGATATTCTTGTCGTAACCCAAGAAAATCCCATCGTGGATTACGGGATGTTCTGGATGATCGTCCACAAGTCCTCTCCATCAAATTCACTGTCGATCGTAATGATCCAATCTTGCGAAACACCGTATTCTTTGACTAATAAATCGCGATCTCCAGGGTTTTGGACCAGCACGCAATGGGCGTTTTGGATGGATTGTGCGGTAGCCCGCTGCACGGATTCCGAAAGTGGAATGCCAGGTACAGGTTGGATGTAGTAAAACGCATAAGGCTTCACGGTTGCTAACGGAGCCGAGCATCGATCCCCGACGATGATCCATGCATCGCAGTCCATAAAATCGCAAATCCCATCGTCGGGAACCACGTTGACTGGTTCGATGTTCCCCTGCGAGTGGCCACTGAGTCGCTGTGCGTATCGCATCTGCTGGCCGGTAATGGTCTTCCAGGAAAATGGCTTTGATCTGGCTGTGTCCATATTCGGATTCCAGGTTTGCAGGGTTCCAAGCCTAGAATCGAGTGGTTTTTTGCAAAGTGATTTTATTCTTTGACAGGCTTCATCGATGAGGCGATGGTCCGCCAACGGCAAAATGCCAACCTTCTTGCTGGGCTGACAGGTTAGGGACACTGATGGCAATGGTGACTGCAGCACGCCTTGGATGAACTCTCGGTTCCAGCTTTCCAATGCATACTCTTGGGTGAAAAGGTGGTAGATTTGCTCCTGGGAATCACAAATCTCCCTGGCGAGCGTCGAGTCTTTGCAATGGATCAGTTTCAATACTTTGTCGCGAGCTTCCTGGATCGTATCGCAAGCTCCCGGCAGTTTGGTTTGGGTCAGTTGTCCAAGCATTCCTTGCTGCATGTAGACCACCGGCATCCCATAGCAAATGGCTTCGAGTGGATGGTAGTGGATATGCCTAGGCAATCGACTGTGGTAGAACATCACGTTGCAATTTCTGAAGAACCCGTCATAGGTCTCCGCATCAACTTTGCCCAGGACGGCTGAGTCTTTATGGGGTTTGGACTGCGCACCACAGATCACATGCCCTAGATCCCCAAAGTGCTGCTTGAACTCAAGGTAGATTTGTAGACTCTCTTGATAGGACTCAATCTCCGGGCAGACAAATAGGATTCTTGGATCACCACCGGTCCAGGAGCGATGGTGCTCAGTGATGCGCTCGGGCAGGCCCAGAGGTAGATCGACGCTCCGCCTTTGGATCATCGGAGGTTCGATCAATTTCAGATTGGGATACGCTTGAGCGAACCAAAAACGATCCGAGGCACTCGCTAGCTGACGCTCGAAAGCCGGTGATGCAACTTCGTGCGCAAAGCTATAGTAGGTGTAAGTCGGATGCGTTGAACCGAAGGTTCGAAGCAGGATTCGCCCGCGAAAACTTTCCAAGATTCGCTGAAACATCGGAAACATGTAGGCGACAATGACCGTGCCAAAACGATCGTTGAGGATCTGACGTATTTGAGGCGAAAAGGGGTCCGAATAAAAATCGAATTCGTTGAGTATCCGGAGTTCTGACTCGGGAATCGTCAACGAGGAATCGAAGTGGTAGCTCACCGAGGCGCTTCGATTGTCAGGATTGCGAGGGAAGCGTTTTGGGCAATAAACCTCAAGGCCTAACCGTAGCAAAAGAGGAGCTTCGAATTCCCTTAGAGTTGTGTGGTTCAAGAGCCACACAACGCGTTGGTTTAGATTGCCATCCATAAACAATCATTCAAGCGGCACAGCATCCCTTGCCGCTTTGGTGTAAACTGTGGAGTGAGAGTCAAGCTGAACTGAAAAATGTATCAGCAAAACTGGCCATCAACAAGTAGAGGCCAAGCCTTCCCTCCCCCAGCAAATCGGTGTACCGTGCAAGCAGAGGCTCATCGTCGCGGTTTCCTCAAGGCAGCAACCAGCTTAGTCGGATACCATCTTGCGACTTGCAGATCCCCAACCAGGGCTTATTCCAGCCCTAATGAACGCCCCAGGATCGGTGCGATAGGGCTTAGATACCAAGGGACAGTCATCGCCAACCAAGCCAAGCGTTTTGGCGACATCGTAGCGGTCTGCGACGTCGATCGCCACGTCCGGGACCAAGCCAAAGCGGCCTTTGGAAGCACCCCTTACTCATGCGAAAACTATCGGGATTTGCTCGATCGCAAGGATGTAGACGTTGTCACCATAGGTGCTCCAGACCATTGGCACTCGCAGATGCTTATCGACGCGTGCAGGGCAGGTAAAGATGTCTACTGCGAAAAACCCCTAACATTGACAGTCGATGAAGGGAAACTTGTATCCAAAGTGGTCCAGCAGACGGCTCGGGTCGTGCAAGTTGGATCATGGCAACGCAGCGACGAGCGCTTTCGACTGGCAGTCGAAATGGTCCGCGCCGGTCGAATCGGCAAGCTGCAACAAGTAGACGTCGTGCTCGGCAAGAATGTCACGGGTGGGCCATTTGCAAGTCGGACAGTCCCAGGCCATCTGAACTGGAATCTATGGCAAGGCCAAACACCAGATGTTCCTTATGTCGAGGAGCGGTGTCACTACACCTTCCGATGGTGGTGGGAGTATTCGGGCGGCCAAATGACCGATTGGGGTGCGCATCACATCGACATTGCCCAGTGGGGGATCGATTCACTGCCTATTGCTTTTCAAGGTACCTCGAGGAACCCACAATCTTCGGGAGGTTACAACGTGCCAATCGATTTCGAATCCCAAGTCACTTACGCAAATGGGGTCGTGATGAACATCCGTGACCATGGGGACAATGGGATCCTGTTTACTGGAGACCAAGGGCGACTGTTCGTCAATCGTGGCAAGATCACCGGTCTTGCCGTGGAAGAGTTGTCAAGCAAACCACTGCCCCGAGGGGATTGGAAAGTTTACCCGCACGATAATCTCGATGAGCCCCTTCGCAGCGGCAAGCTCGATTCGATCGTCAGCCACATGCATAATTTCTTTGAGTGCATTCAAACCAGAAAGCCAACGATCTCGGATGTTTCTAGTCAGCATCGCAGTGTTTCGACCTGCCATTTGGCTAACATTGCGATCCGGCTTGGACGACCGGTACGTTGGGATCCCCTCGATGAATCTTGCATCGATGACCCGCAGGCAAATCAGATGCTATCTCGAGAACAACGCCACGGATTCGAAGTAGGTTGATTATGAAAAGACGCCAAGCTCTTGTGCAAAGTAGCCTTGCATCCCTCTGGGTAATGTTGCAATCGTCGCAGAATCCGATCTTTCCTGCAGGGAGTTTTGAATCCGAGGAAGCCAAGAGGCCTAAACATCTACTGTCGACTTCTCTGTTTGGCTATGCAGCCCTAGAAGAGATTTTGCCGATCGCCAAACAACTTGGAATCCCATCGCTGGATGTGTGGCCCAAGGTGCATGGAAACCAGCGTGAGCAATTGGCTCAGATGGGAGAAGCCAGATTCACCGAGTTGCTCTCTGCACACGATTGTAACCTAGGTTGCTTGACTCAATACCCACTTGGACCCTTTGGATTGGATCAAGAGATGCAACTGGCCAAGAGGCTCGGCTGCCAAACGATCGTCACCGGATCAGGGGGGCCCAAGGGGCTTCAAGGACAAGAGCTCAAAATAGCGATCAGTGAATTCACAGAGAAGCTAAAGCCCCATTTGGAAATCGCAAAAGAGTGTGGAGTCACTCTGGCAATCGAGAACCATGCAAGCAGCTTGCTCGATTCGCCTGATTCGATGCTTTGGCTCTCTGAGATGCGACCGTCGGACACCTTGGCGATCGCTTTTGCTCCTTATCATTTGCCACAGGACCAAGATTTATTGACCAAGCTTGTGCGTGAAGTTCTCCCGTGTATCGAGGTTTTTTACGCTTGGCAACATGGTAAAGGATGCATGCAAGCGCAACCCAAATCGGACGAAAGATTGCAGTTACCAGGCCGAGGCGAACTGGATTTTGGGCCACTTTTTAAGGAACTGGTCCAAGGCCGATATGATCGCTGGATCGAAGTCTTTATGCACCCGTTTCCAAGGGGCATTCCGATCGCAGAGAACCTGACAGAGGTGGCTGAACTATTGACCGAATCCAAGAGCTACGTGGATCGAAATTGGCAAGCTGCACACATGCCCTGATCCTAGGAATTGACAACGCGATGCCTGAGCCAAGTTCCGACGAAAAAAAGGAAGGCATTGCCGATCCAAAGTGTGCTTGCAGGCCAAGCACCATCTTTGGCCCTATCTAAAGCAAGGCCAAACAAGGGAAAGTACATCAGCATGATCGGGATAAAACACATGCCGAAGGTCCAAGCATAGTCGGCTGACTTATTCAGAATGGCAAACGGAACTCCTATCCAGACGAAGAAAAAGCAAGCGAATCCAAACGACCACCTGCGGTAGGGTTCAAGCTCCAGCCTAGTGAGTCTTTTGCGGTTCTCTTCGATTTGCACTGCCATCGATTGCAAGCTTGCTTCGGAGAGCTGATTGTAGCGCCCCATCCCCAATCCCATCGATATCTGAATCGCCATCGTCTCGGTGATTCGATCGTTGTGCTTGAGCTGCTTATCAACTTCGTCTGGGATTTGCTTCATCGCAAACTGAGAGGGGCGAGCCGAATCTCCACCTTTTTGAGACGCGCGATTAAGGCTCATGTTGAACCGTTCGGAGCCCGGAATGTTGAATCGCGTCGCATTCGAATGGCTGGTTTCCCCTTTCGAGTTGACCATTTCGAGAATCAATTGATCTTGGTCAGGGTCTTTGAAGATCTGAGCTCGCTCGGCGGTGATCGTGGTCGGCTTGCCTGTGACTTCATCAAAACAAAAGATCGTCGGACGAATCAGCCAATCCCCTTGGACCTCTTGAACATAAACCGTAAATCCTTTGTCGTTCTCGTAGGACCGACGCGTCCGGAGTCGATTGTAGATAATCTCTTTGATCGAACGCAGCACAACTTGCTCCATGCCAGGTTGCGCCCAAGAGACCGCCAAGTCGTTGATCCAAACCGATGGGAGACTTACCAGCAGTCCTAAGATCATCATCGGCCGGATCACCTTCAGGGGAGATACACCGACGCTCTTGAGCGCTACGATTTCATTGTCGGCCGAGATCCGGCCAAACACTGAGCAAACGGAAAACAGCAATGTCGCTGGGACTGCAATCTGAAGAGCGATCATGCAGATAAAAGGAAGCAACTGGATCAAAGCCAGCCAGCCGACCCCTTCACTGATCAGTTGCTGTCCGACCAGACCGACACTGATCAAGCCAGTCAGGCCGATGGTGGTCACCAAAAACAGTTTCAAAACATCCCACAGGATGAGTCGATTGATTTTCGTCGGAAACATATCTCAGGGAGTGTAGCGAAAATGGATAAGCGATTTCGACAGCAGTTTTCCATGAATCGCAATGCTGTCAAAACTCTTTTCGCTACAAAACTAGTTGCTCAATGCAGGCGGCAACAAGATCGCTTCGTCAGGCAAAAGACATGGGATCCCTTGATTGATGCTGTAAAACCATTGTCCATCCTGGGAAACTAGACCTTGCGTTGGGAGGATCGAAACAGTACGACCGATCTTATTGGTCAGAGGGGATCTTGCGTGAAGGTCCCGAAGTTGGCTTAGCAATTGAGCCGAGGCCAGGGTCAGTAAGGTACCTGAATTGGGGCAGCGTATGACGCCCAAGATCCATTCTGGGAAATCGTTTTCGGTCGCGTTGGTTGGTTCCATAGTGATCGCGATTGTATTGAATATCCTGCCGCATGCTATCGGGCAGTCGCCTGCAGGATCGGTCGATCAATTCCAAAATTCGACCCCTGTGATGACATTTTTAGATATGTACACCGGTCAACCTTGGGGTCGGTATGTCGTTTCAGAAACCGTGACGGTGCCCAAGTACGAGTATCGCGAAGTCAAGGACAAGGTTTGGGTTCCAACCTGGGTTCAAGAGCCCAAGCAGACCACGACGACACAATACGACCCAATCGTTTCTTATCAACTACGGCCTCGATCGGTACCCAACGCCAATCCGTTTGCTCCTCCACAACAGATTGTCGAATATGTGCCGATCGTTCAGTACCAGCCTCGCAACGTTCAGACCACTCAGATGACGGCCTACCAGAAGTACGACGTGAAAGAAGTTTCACGAATGGTGCCAGTGCTTATCAACGCAAGCGAGCAACGCCAAAAGTTTGTTGATCGCCCACTCTCTGCAAGCGGCACCCCGGGAGTTGCTTCGAGCAATCTGATCCAGGATTCAGCCATGCTGGCACAAGCCAATCGGACCACCGCACGGTATCCTACCCGATCGATCGACTATCCGACCAATCCAACCTACGGATCACCAGTCTACGGGTACACCGCTCAAAATACGACTTGGAATGCTCCGGTAACGCTGACTCCTCCTCCGCCACCTACGGCGGCTCAGTACACAGCAAGGCAAACGGCAACCGCACCGATCGTTCCGATTGTATCCCAAACCACGGCTCCCTCGTATCCTCCTGGTTACGCAGGAACAGGTACGCCGATTCCACCTGCAAGCGGCCCTGCGATGATGCCTTATCAGGCTCCAAGCATGCCGCCACCGACTTACGCTGGCCCAGCGGTCCCCAACGGCTACGCCTATCCGCAGGCAGGTTATCCGCAGGCAGGTTATCCGCAGGCAGGTTATGCATCCAATGGGTATCCTGCAGCAGGATATCCACCGATGAATTACGGGGTGCCCAGCTACGGTTATCCGGCCAACGCTTATGCTGCTTGGTATGCTCGTCAGGGGACGTTGTTCCCAACGACGCTTTTTGGAGCCACAGCAGGACAGTCATCGCTGGTCAGCGGCGGATATCCCTACACGGGTTATCCCCCTGGTGCGGTACCTTCGGCCACTTCGACGTACGGTCAGCCCAGGGTAGCGACCAACCCGATGGGTGTTTCCTCGAATGCTCCAAATTATTGGGGGAGAACCACACTGCCGTTTGCTACGGGCAGTTACTAACGGAGCGTGTCTGGAATTAGTTTTGCTGTAGTGAGCCAGACCAGGTTTGACAGCCCGTGGGATCGTGAGTTAAATTTTGTAGGTTCGACGCATGTTTGCGGCTTGTTGGTTGCAGCGTCGGACCCCCGCCCCCTCACTTCTGGAGAGTTGAATCGATGAAGAAAGCGATCGTTTATTTGGCAGCGGCTTTGATGGCTTCTGTGGCAACGCCCAACGCGTTTGCCATCAAAGAGTTCAGCGAAGCATGGGCCGCTGTATATGCTGAAAAGAGCACCAACGAAGGTTTCAAAAAGTTGGCTGCTGAGGCCAAGTGCAATGTCTGTCACATCGACGGAGAAAACAAGAAGAAGCACAATCCTTACGGCGATGTCTTGGAGCATGAGGGGCTGACGAAGAAGAATTTCCCACCTGCGAAATTCAAGGAAAACCTCGAAGGAACCCGCAAGCAAGTCGAAGAGATTCTCAAGAAGATCGAGGACAAGAAGGCCGAGGGATCCGACAAGACCTTTGGACAACGTATCAAAGACGGTTTGTTGCCTGGCGGTGACGTGAAGGGCAAGTAAGCGATTTGGGAGGCTTGTTAGCCTCTGAGTCGCTTAAGAAAAATTGGAAAAAACACAGGCGACCTCGGTTTTCTTTGGGGTCGCCTTTTTTGTTTGGGGTGCTCTGGTCGCTACCAAGTTCCTGTTTAGGTTATCATACTGGACCTTGAGTTGGTTGATCCAGCGTTGGATGATCCAGCGGACAAATTCAGAAAGGCAAAGGCGGTATTATGTTTCGAAATCTCGTGAGTGGATTTGGTTTGGCCGGTTTGATGGGTTTTGCGATGGTTTTTGGGGCGACCACAGGTGCCAATGGTCAAGAAGCATCCAAGCAGGAGACCGAGGTGGGATTTGTGAGTCTTTTTGACGGCAAGACCATGAACGGTTGGAAGGTCAATGAGAATCCTGGCAGTTGGAAAGTGGAAGAAGGCAATTTGGTTTGCAAGGGCGAACGATCGCACTTGTTTTACGTAGGGAACGACAAGCCTTACAAGAATTTTCATTTCAAGGCGGAAGTTAAAACCGAGCCCAACAGCAACGCTGGGATTTACTTCCACACCAAGTACCAAGAGTCAGGCTGGCCGAAGTATGGTTTTGAGTGCCAAGTCAATCTTTCGTACAATTCCGATCCTCGCAAGACCAGCAGTCTCTATGGGGTAAAGGATGTGCTTGAGCCAGCTGCCAAGGACAACGAGTGGTACACTCAAGAGATTATCGTCCAGGGCAAGAAGGTTACTCTGAAGGTCAACGGAAAGACGATGGTCGAGTACATCGAACCCGACGATCAGAAGGCTGGTTCGGACTTTACTCGCAAGCTCGAAGAAGGGACTTTTGCCCTGCAAGCACATGATCCAGGTAGCAAAGTCTACTTCCGCAATCTTCGCGTAAAGCGACTTGATTAGTCACTGGCAATCTAGCAACGCAATGCATCGTTCCCCAAAAAATTCCATGCTGCGGTCGTTCGTTTGTCCATTCAGGCTAAAGTCATTCCTAGTCTGGATGGCGCTGATCGCTGTGGCATGTTGTTTATCGATCTGTGGGGTGCGTGCCCAAGACGCAGGAACTGTGCCGGTCAAGGGTGAGCTGAGTTTCAGCGTTCGATCAGGACTCGCTGGCCTTTGGAAAGTCGGCTATCCGACTTGGCATCGCATCGAGATACAAGCGTCTAGGGAATTAAGTGGAACGATCGAAGTCCAGACAGTCGATGGCGAGGGCAATGGGGTTGTATATTCCGACCCTGCTTGGGTTTTTAAGACGTCTGCGGGTAAGGCCTCGGTAGTGCATATTCATGCCAAGCATGGTCGTTCAGATCGACCGATCCGAATCGTCGCTTATGTCGATGGCAAGTACACTCAAGTTCATGATCTGGATTCGGAGGAGCGGGGCCGAGTTCTCCTGGCGACCGATCCATGGGTCGTGGGAGTGGGAACGGATCGATTGGATTTGGATCAGGGGTTGATGAAGTCTTCGGCGAAGTCTTCTGCAACAAGAAGCCAGCAGCTCAACGTATCTGAATTGACGCAATGCGATCAGATCCCTTGGAGCCAATTAGGTTATTGCGGGGTCGATGCGATTGTTTTTTCTTCGTCGAATCCCCAAATCAATCAAGGTCTTTCTCAGGAGCAAAGACAAGCGATACGCGATTGGTTAGCGTTCGGCGGACAGATGATACTCACTTGGGGCAAAGGTGGTCCGAAGTTGGCTGAGTATCCTGAGTTTCAAGAGATCCTACCGGGGTCTGTGGTAGAAGATGCAAGCGTCTGTGAACCTGGACCTATCGAATCCTTGTTAGGTTCGCAGGATCGATTAGATATGCTTGAGACGACCATCCTGAAGATGACTTCGGGCAAACTTGAAGTTCTCGGAGTCACGGCAAACCGAGTTCGGCTGCCTTTGATTGCTAGGTGGGCATTTGGGACCGGTAGTGTGATATGGTTGGCTGCTGAAATCGACTCGCCTCAATTAGCCCGATGGGAGACTAGGCCATCGTTACTGAAGTATTTGATGAAAGATTGTTGGGAGAAGGAGGAGTCACAGCCATCGCGTAGTTCGTTTTTGGCGTATGAGGATTTCTCGGGCCAACTCAATGCGATGCTGGATCGGTTTCCTGATTTGCAACTTGGAAATTTGGGCCATCTGGTTTTAATTGCAGGTGTATTTGCTTTGCTGATCGGACCGCTGGATTACTTTTTCACGGTCAAGTACCTGCGTCGACCTAGGCTTACTTGGTGGACCCTCTTGGCCTGTTCCTTGGCTGCGATTGCGATCAGTGCGATACTCTTTAGGGCTTGGAAGCCTCGGGAGCCTTCGATCAATACCCTTGAGCTGGTCGATGTCGATGACCAAACGCAAAGTCTGCAGGTGCGTGGCTTTGCACATTGTTACGGTGGCAAGAGTGGATTGTTCGACATCAGTTCGTTTCATCGACTCTTAAGCTCAGATGCCGATGGATCCGCATTTCGATTGGTCAATCGTTTGGATTGGTTTGGTCAACCGGGCAAGGGTATCGGTGGGTTTGAATCCAGTGTGACAAGCCAATTGGGCTTGCCCGATTATGGTATTCGGGCAGTAGACCAAGGTAGTTTTATCGGCGGTTTGGGCGTGCCGACAGCTGGTACCAAGGCCCTGGAGTATACGTGGTTTGAGAAGGTAAAGATTCCTGATCAATCCAATGGATTGTCGACCGTCGCAGGCAAGGACGATTTGTTGCAAGGATCCTTTGCAAATCCGTTGAATGTCGATCTGCTCGATGGGGTCCTTTACTTCTCAGGCCGAGCTTATGCGATGCCCGGAAGGATACGTCCTGGCGAGCGAGTCCCGATTTCGACATCGATCCCCAAGGACATCATGCGTCGTTTGCAGCGCAAAGCCTTTGTCGCCGGGCAAGAGCAGGGGGTCGCTTGGAACCCTTCGGACACAGATAACCTTGAGCGACTTGCCGAACTGATGTCCTTTTTCAGATCCTCTGGCGGAGCCTCTTACACTAGCCTTCAGCATCGTTACTTGTCAGCATTGGATTGTTCGGACCTGCTCAAGCTTGATCGAGCGATCTTGTTTGCGAGGCTTCCAGAATCAGCCAGCAATTGGAATTTGCAACGTGACGGAGTCCAGCAAAATGCGGTGCAAGGTAAGCGTTTGGCAGTGGTTCGCTTAGTCCTGACTGTACAAAACGCCAATCGGTCCGTTTCGATGCTTAAGGACAGCCCATCCAATGCACCTTAAGCCAATCGCGGTAGAACTCGGAGCAGGATTGTGATTAAAACGATCAAGTTGACAAAAAAATACGATGATATGTATGCGATCCGCGACATCGATCTGGATCTTGGCCAAGGGGACTTATTCGGATTCATCGGTCCTAACGGTGCTGGCAAGACGACGACGATGAGGATCGTCGCAACCCTTTTGGAACCTACCGAAGGGGAGGCTTATGTTTGCGACTACTCCATCTACACCCACCCCAAAGAGATTCGGCGATTGGTCGGATTTATGCCGGATTTTTTTGGCGTTTACGATGATATGACGGTGATTGAGTATCTTGAGTTCTTTGCTGCCGCCTATCGAATTGGCCCTCAAGCTAGGCGGAAGCGTTGCAACGAAATGCTCGATATTGTGGACTTGGATTTCAAACGCGACGCCTATGCAAACACGCTCTCTCGCGGACAAACCCAGCGACTTGGATTGGCAAGAACACTCCTGCATGACCCGGCTGTACTGCTGCTCGATGAACCCTTGAGCGGACTGGATCCTCGAGCTCGGATCGAAATGAGGGCTCTGATGCGGCGGCTCGGTGCCATGGGCAAGACCATCATCGTCTCGAGCCACATCCTGCCCGAGCTAGCCGACGTGTGCAACAAAGTAGGGATCATCGATTCTGGAAAAATGATCGCAAGCGATGATGTCGCATCGATCATCAAGAAAGTCAGCCCCAATACCACACTGCTGATTGACTTGGTCAAACCCCAGGATTCAGCCAAGGCGATCGACTTGGTTTCCGCGATGCCAATCGTTGACCATGTTGCCATCGACGGCGAGAAACTCAGAGTCACTCTCAAGCCCCAAGTCCAAGACTATTCTTCGATCAGCATGCTTCTTGCGACCCAAGGCGTCGCGTTCAACAAGTTTGCTGCCGAGGAGATCAATCTCGAATCTGCATTCATGGCGTTTACCAAGGGAGCAGGAGCAAAAATCTGATGGCTTCGTCGACGCGATCGTTTTTTGGGCACGAGGACTGGCTGGTTATTCTTCTTGGATTCATCGTGCTGGTTGGTTGCTGTTGGATGGCCGCCGCGCAAAGTCGATCAACAGACCAAGCCAAGCCTCAGGTCGTCAATGCCCTCAAAGGAAAAATCGCGAAACTCGAGCCTTGGACGAGCAATCCACTAGATTCGCTAGCACTCCGGAGCCCATCTGAAAATGCTCCAGCCAATCTGAAGAACATCTATAGCTTAGTGTTCACTTGGTCGGTACTTGGAATCCTCCTGCTACCGATCGCAATGTGGAAACAAATGCGACCCTCAGAGTACTGGACCGGTTTTGCTGTATTGGCGGCTCTCGGGACGTTGGCTTTCGTCCTGGCCAGCCAGAAAGTGATCAAGTACTACAACTTCGAGTATGTTCTCTGGGCACTGATGCTCGGATTGCTCATCAGCAATACCATTGGGGTACCACGTTTGATTAGGCCTATGATGATCGGCGATACGATCATCAAAATCGGTTTGGTTCTTTTGGGTGCTGAGGTTCTATTTGGCAAATTGGTCGCCCTTGGGGCACCCGGTATTTTGACTTCCTGGATCGTGACTCCCGTGGTCTTGATCACGACTTATTGGTTTGGTCAGCGGGTCCTCAAAATGGAATCACCTAGCTTGAATATGGTGATCTCTGCAGATATGTCTGTATGTGGGGTATCGGCTGCGATTGCTACCGGGGCCGCTTGCCGAGCCAAGCGGGAGGAGATCTCTTATGCAATTGGAATCTCGCTCCTGTTTACTGCTGTGATGATGGTCGTCCAACCGTACTTCGTACTCCAGAGTGGCATGGACAAAAATGTGGGTGCCGCGTGGATGGGAGGGACCATCGACTCGACCGGTGCGGTTGCTGCCGCAGGGGCTTTTCTGGGCAAGGAAGGTGAAACGATCGCCACGACGGTCAAAATGATTCAAAACGTTTTGATCGGTGTCATTGCGTTTGCAGTGGCTGGATACTGGTCGATTCGATTCGGGGACCAACCAACAGGCCAGAGAATCGGTGTGGGTGAGATCTGGCGACGATTTCCCAAGTTCGTGTTGGGGTTCCTAGCCGCTTCTTTGATTTTCTCTTTTTTGCTACCAGCATTTGGATGGTCCTCTTCGGCGATCGAGACCATTACCAAGGACTCGGTGTCACAGCTTCGAAGTTGGCTGTTTTGTTTGGCATTTGTTGCCTTGGGACTAGAGACTAGCTTTTGGGAGCTTGGGAAATACCTAAAAGAGGGCAAGCCGCTGGCCCTTTATTTGATCGGCCAAGCTTGGAGCATGATCCTATCGCTCTTGATGGCTTATTTGATGTTCGGATGGCTGTATGCAGACAAGGTGAAAGAGATTCTTGCCAAGTGACCAAAAGTAAACCACCAGGATGGCTGCAACTGCTAGCGGTAGGCTCTGCTCTTGGAGTCGTATGGCTGTACGTACTGCCGCACATTGCCGAGTTCCCATCGGTCAAAGAACATATCGAGCTGCTCGAGCGTCACAATATCAATGCTGGGGCGATGTTCTATACCGAGGTTCAAGAGAAGCGTTAAGCAATAATGCTGCGGATGACTTCGCCCGCTACATCGGTCAGCCGGAAATTTCGACCATTGTACGGGTAGGTCAGCTGTTCATGATTCAGACCCAGCAAATGCAAGATCGTGGCATGAAGATCATTCAGATGAACTCGATCGACAGCAGCCTTGTAACCCACTTCATCGGATTGACCGTAGCTGGTCCCGCCGCGAACGCCACCTCCGGCCAGCCAAGCCGTGAAGCAGTGGGGATTGTGATCCCTGCCGGGCTTTCCACCCAATTGGGCGATAGGTAGTCGCCCGAATTCCCCACACCAGATTACAAGCGTATCTTCGAGCATGCCACGTTGCTCAAGATCGGCTAGCAAGGCAGCCACAGGCCGATCTGTCTCATCAGCAAATTGCTGGTGGTTGCCTGCGATGTCAACATGGCCGTCCCAAGACCTCTCGTTCTCCATACCACCTGAATAGATTTGAACAAAGCGGACGCCTCGCTCAAGGAAACGGCGAGTCATCAAGCATTGCCTTGCGAAATGATCGCACTTGGGGTCCCCAATCCCATAGAGTTTGTGGATGTGCTCGGGTTCGTCCGCTAGATCCAGTGTCTCAGGGGCCTTGGCCTGCATCCGAAAGGCCAACTCAAAGCTTTCGATCCGTGCGGCCAATTCCGCTTCACCGGCTCGCTGTTCCAAGTGCATCTTGTTGAGCTGAGCCAGTGCATCGAGCTGCTGCCTCTGGATGGTGGTGGTCAACTGGACTGGCGGTTTGAGGTTTTCGATCGCATCTCCCGAGGGTTTCAAATAAGTTCCTTGATACACCCCCGGCAGAAAACCTGCTGACCAATTGGCTGCATGTCCTTTGGGTAGCCCCCGGCCTTTCGGGTCACTCATCACCAAGAATGCGGGAAGGTCTTGAGTCTCACTGCCCAGACCGTAGGCGACCCAAGAACCCACGCAGGGAAATCCCATGCGAGCCATTCCCGTATTCATCGCAAAAAGGGCAGGGGAGTGGTTGTTCGATTCGGTATAGCCCGAATGAACAAAGGCCATCTTGTCGACATGTTCTCCAAGTTGCGGAAAGATCGATGAGACCATCTTGCCGCATTTGCCCCTTGGAGTGAACGCAAAGGGAGATTTCATCAGATTGCCGACCGCATTCCGAAAGAACCCTGTCGTATCGGAAAACGATGCATCGTACTCTTTGATCGATTTGCCGTCGGCTTTCTCAAGACCAGGTTTGTAATCCCAAGTGTCGACTTGACTCGGGCCACCATTGACAAAGATCCAAACGACCCGTTTGGCCTTGGCCGGAAAATGAGGCTCTCGCGGTGAGAGCGGACTTTGGAGACGATCTTCGACTCCATCGGCCAGCGCCCAGGGGCTCCAAGCCTTCGGGCCCATGGTCGCGTCGGCCAGCATGGCGCTGAGTCCCAACCAGCCAAACCCGCATCCAGATCGTTTGAGCCAATCGCGACGTGAAGGCATCGAGGGATCAGTCAACATAAATGAACTCATTGCAACATAGGAGGATTTGGCAAAAATCGGCAATCGCCATTTTTTCAGCGCTGGGTACGTTCTGTTCTTGGCGAGTCGCTCTGGCTTGGGCGATAAATTTCATCGCCGTTTGGCGCTCTGCATCGGTCGCCTTGCGCGAGAGAACTTGCAAATAGATTTGATCCAACTGACCAAGATCGGAAATGGAATTGGCCAAGGCTTCGGCGCTTGATCGCGATACGGGATTGTTCATGAAGGCAAGTGCTTGGGGCGCGATCGTCGTGGATTGCCTTTGTCCGATACTGACTAGATGTTCTGGCCAATCAAAGAGCATCATCATCGGAATCAACTGGCTTCGCTTGATGAAAAAATAGACGCTCCGCCGCTTCATGTTTGGGTCTAGCGTCCCTGGACCGTACAAACGTCGATCGAGCAATCCGGAGACACTTAGCATGGAATCTCGAATCGATTCGGCCTCGAGTCTTCTCGGAGCTCGGTGCCACCACAACAGGTTATCGGGATCGACTTTGGACCTAGGGTCATCCATCATTCGATTCGACTGCATGTAGGTCTGGCTAGTCATGATCTGCTTGTGAATGGATTTCAGTTGCCAACCTTGGGAAATCAATTCACTTGCCATCCAATCCAGTAATTCCGGATGAGTTGGTTTTTGGCCCGTGGTGCCAAAATCGTTGGGGGTAGCTACGATTCCTCGACCGAAATGATGTTGCCATAAACGGTTGACAATGACTCGAGCCAATAGCGATCCGGTTCCGTCCTGGGTATCTGTCATCCACTTGGCAAGTGCAGCTCGCCGATAACTGGATTTGGGATTGGGCTTGTCTGCGTCGCTCCAATGCAAATCGTTTTTGATCCCCTCATGGCGAACGAAGACCTGTGGGAAACCAGGGGTGACGATGCCAACCTTTTGCTCGACATCTCCTCGTCGCAGCATGTGGGTTTCAGGATAAAAGTGTGGGTAGCCTCGATCGTCTGCATGATGAGGAAGATGCGGCTGACCTTCGGTCGTTACCAAGACCTTGGTCAATCGTATTTCGGGACCATCTTTTTCGAGTTTCGCGATTTTATTGCTAAGTTCGCTCCAGGTCGCATTGATGGGCTTGTACCAATTGGCAATCGTTTGCCATGCAGGATGTTTCGCTGGGTCGTTATCAAGCAATTTGACGACTTCCTGCAGCGCATCGATCACATCAGCTGGTGTTGATTTTCCGCCAACTTCAACCGGAGGCTCAGGACTACTGGATATCGAAAACCTAATCCTCCCCATCGAATGCCTCGCGTTGGGGTGATGGAAACGAAGCGTCCATCGCAATTGATCCTCTTGCTGGGAGTCCAGAGGAGTTGCAATTCGAAAGACCGCCGCTTGGCTTTTTCCAATCTGCCCGTCGATCGCCCAGCCAGAGACCGGATCGGAGTCGAGCGAAGCAGCAATCGAAAGCGAATCGCTGTTCTGCTGGTGGGTAGCTCGCGGTTGATCGAGCCTTAAGGGTTGAGCACCCCGAGATTTCGAAAGATGTTCTAGAGTCAAATTCCCCAACGCGAAGTTGCCGTTGCCGGCGCGGCCTGGGCCTTGTCTTGGTAACGACGGATCGGCTAACGCTTCCATTCGTATCGCATTCCACTTTCCAGGCGGGATCGTTGCTGTGAAAGTCAGTGTTTCTTGGTTGGGAGCTTCGCCGATCGCCAAATAGGATCCATCGGGCTGGGATTGAAATCGACTTGTAGAACTCGATTGGATTTCACCCCGGATGTTTCTCCAGGGCTCGAATTCGATGGCCGATGATTCTGAGTGGTTCTCTCGAATAAATGCGATCAACTCCTTGTCGAGTTGCTCGGACTCGAAAGCCTGGAGTCGTTCTTTTAAACGACGAAGTTCCTGCGCATGGTTCTCACGGGCCTTTTCGTTCTCAGTTGGTGACAAATCGAACGTCTTTTCAGAGCGTATGACTGCCGTGAACGAGGCCGCAAAACGGTAGTAATCCTCGCTGGAGATCGGATCAAATTTGTGATCATGGCAACGAGCGCATCCGATCGATAAACCCAAAAAAGCGACGCCGGTGGTAGCCGTCATGTCGTCGAGTTCATTGTAACGCGTGGACTCGAATTCCCGCTCGGTCAATTGAGTGGGAAAAGCACCCGCACCGAGGAATCCGGTTGCCATCCAGGCCATTGGTTCGTCGGTGGCAAGTTCGTCACCTGCAAGTTGCCATTGGACAAACCGATCAAAAGGCATGTCTTGGTTGAAGGCTTGGATGAGGAAGTCGCGGTAGTGATAAGCGTTGGGTCGATCGTAATCCTGTTCATAACCAAACGACTCTGCAAATCGAACGATGTCCATCCAATGCCTTGCCCAACGCTCACCGTACTCGGGGCGGGCAAGGAGCGTATCGATCAATTCACTCCAACCCATTCGAGAGACCGTGTCAGATTCGTCGGAAACTGGTCCAAGCAGTTGGATCGCAGAGTTCAGTTCATCGGGAGTTGGCGGGATCCCCAAAAGATCCAAATAGGCACGGCGGACCAACGTTCGCCGATCCGCGATAGCCGAGGGAGTCAGGTTCTGCTGTAACTGTGCTTGATGAATGAACCAATCCACTGGGTGGGACGATGCCTCGGGGGCTACAGGAGCAAGTGGCTGTAGCGACCAGAACTTGCGACCCGATTCCAGGTCCATCGCAGCGTGCTTAAGCGGTTCGGTAGATCGTCTTGGGTCGGCTGCACCTTGCGCAATCCATTGAGCGAAGTCATCGATCGTCTCATTGGGTAACTTACCTGAAGGAGGCATTTCGTAGTCCTGGTACCTCAGGGCCTTGAGCAGCAGACTCGCCTCGGGTTGATTGGGCACCAAAGCCGGACCGGTATCCCCTCCAGAGAGTAAACCCTCTCTGCTATCGAGCAGCAGATTGCCCTTGAGTTTTCCATTTTTGGAAGCCTCCTGCGAATGGCACGAGTAGCATTTCTGGACCAAAACAGGACGGATTTTGGTCTCGAAGAAAGCGAGCTGTTCCTGTGAATAAGCAGGCTGCGGATCCTTCGGAGGCTGTGCCAAGCCACTGGAATGCCACACAAGAGAGCTTGCAACTAGCCATGCATAAATCAGGACACCTGCATGGCCAGAAACTGGCATGGAGCGAACCATGGACACGATCCAATAAATGAGAGATAGAGAATGTCTTGTGACTGGTTCCGTCGACCCTAAGTCCCCTTGGGATTCAGGGGCTTAGCTGACCGATAGAATTCCGGTTGAATCCCCGAAATCACCTCGGTCCGCACCAACGCTATCGAGCATCATACGGAATAAGTTGTTCAGAGGGGTGTTCTTAGGATATTCGAGAATTTGTCCGGTAGCTAGGTTCCTGCCGCCGCGACCGGCCAAGAGGATAGGCAAGTCATGATGGTCGTGCCTGTTGCCGTCATTGATCGCACCACCGTAGACGATCAAGGAATGGTCGAGAAGGTTGCCGTCCCCGTCTGGAGTCTCACGCATCTTCTTGAGGAAGTAAGCAAACTGCTCGCAGTAGTACCGATCGATTTTAGCGATCTTTTCAATGTTGTCCTGCTTGTTCTCATGGTGTGACAACTGATGGTGACCATCCTTGACTTCGATCATCGGGAAGGCGCGATTGCTACCTTCGTTGGCGAGCATAAAACTAGCGATCCGGGTTGTGTCAGTTTGGAATGCCAAAACCATGAGATCGTACATGAGCCGAATATGCTCTGTCACATCACTGGGCTTTTCCGGCGGAGCGACGGTGCCTTCTGGCAAATGGATCGGTGTTGCAAACCGAGAGATGCGTTGTTCAAGTTCCCGAACGCCGGTGAAGTACTCATCGAGTTTGCGCGAGTCTTCTGCTCCAACCTGATTTGCCAGATGCTTCCGCTGGTCGGCGACGAAGTCCAGGATGCTTGATTTGAGACCTTGCTCCTTGGCATCATCACCCCCTGCGACACCGAAAAGACGATCAAAGGCTCGCTTGGGTTGAATCTCTTTTCCGGTGGGAAGCGTTTCGCTACGCCAGGAAATGTTGTTCGAATAGGCACACGCGTAACCTGAGTCGCACGACCCGGCATCGCGTCCTTCTTCGGTGCCAAGTTCGATCGAAGCAAGCCGTGTTTGGCGGCCATAGCTGTCGGCAGCAATTTGGTCAGCAGATCGACCTACACGGATTTTCGAACCTGCGGTTTTGAAGGGATGAGCTCCGGTCAAATAGGCGGCGGCACTGCGAGCATGATCGCCCGGACCATCGCCTAGCGACTGTGCGTTGACTTGGGCCAAGCCCTTCATCAGGCTGAAGTCGTTTCTGCAATCTGCAAGAGGTTCGAGGGTTGGCGAAAGCTCCCACTGGGAGCCCGACCCCTTGGGGGCCCACCTGTCCGCGTTGGTCCCGTTGGGGAAGAAAATCCAAGCGAGTCGAACTGGTTTTTGGGAGGCTTCGGCGGCCAAGGCAGGTCGCATAGCATCAAGCATAGGAAGGGCCATCGAAGCGGCCAAACCATGAAGACCTATTTGCCGCAGCACCGTGCGTCGATGGATCCTGGTGCTGCTGTGGTAGGTGCCGGTTGGAAGGGATGAATCGCTGCTCATGGCTTAGTTCCGATTGGCTTGAGTTGTAGGCAGGGCAGGGGAGCGTTGGAGGAATGAATCGCTTTGGACGATTCCGTGGATCACCGATTTGATTGTATATCGATTTTCCCGGGCGTGGTTCAGTATTTTATCGACATCGCAACGGTCTGCCCGCTGCAAACCTCGCCCGAGAGCATAAGTTAGCAGGCGTTGGGTGAAGTTTTTGGCGACATCCGGGGTTCTTTCGGACAAAATTTGAATAAGCTCTGTCGGGCCTGTGAAGGTTTTTCCGTCCACAAGGGCTCCTTGGGCAAGGATTTCCTTGCCGTCCTCGACGTCCCGCCAGCGACCTGTCGCATCGAAATTTTCCAAACCCAGGCCGATGGGATCGATGAGTTTATGGCATCCAGCACAGCTTGGATTCGAACGGTGGATCTCCAAACGTTCCCGAAGCGAAGCCTTGTCGTCGGCTTTGGCTTGCTCCAAAGATGGCACATTGGGCGGAGCCGAAGGGGGCGGGTCTCCCAGGACGGTCTCTAGGATCCACTTACCACGTTTCACAGCCGAGCTGCGAGTGGGGTTGGAGGTCAGTGCAAGGGATGCTGCTTGGGTGAGCACTCCTTTTCGATTCTCTGGCAAGCTCACCCGAATCCAACGATCTTCCTGTTCATACAACCCTTGGCGACGAGGGTCACCGTCGTTCCTACCGGGGCGACGCTTGTACAACTCCGAAGGTTGCTTGCCATCGAACTCCACCCCGTAGAACTCAGCCAATCGAGGATTGACGAACGTAAAGTCAGCCGTCAAGAAATCTTCGATCGAACCTTCGCTTAGCACGTGCTTGCAGAAGGTCTCTGTCTCCTTGATCATCGCAGCCCGAAGACGGTCTGACCACATCGGGAATTTGTCGCGATCGATGTCGATCTTCTGGATATTTCTAAGTCCCAGCCACTGCGAGAAAAATCCGCTGATAAGCGAATCACTTCGAGGGTCCGCTAGCAGGCGCTCGACTTGAGCATTCAGCACTTCAGGTTCGTGCAAGCGATTCTCTGCGGCCAAGGACAACAGAACGTCATCGGGCGTCGAAGCCCAAAGGAAGTAGGCCAATCGAGTTGCGATCCCGTAGTCATCCAGACGCCTAATGTTGTCGCTCTCCACTAGGTTCTCATAACGAAACAGAAACTGCGGAGCGACCAAAGCTCCCTGCAGACCATAACGAATCGACTCTTCATAACTGCAACCAGCATCGGAGGCTTTCTGGCAGATCATCATGACCGCATGGACTTCCTCTTGGCTGACACTGCGCCGATAAAGTTTCGGAAGCAGTTTCAAAAAGACTCGACGAGTCGCTTCCGTAAATCCAATCGGCATCGCATCGGGTTGATCCTTGTCTTCCGCAGTAGCAATGACGACCTGCTGATGGATTTTAGGAAAAGCCGGTTCGCCCTGCTCTGGCCCTACGATGCGGACCGAATGGACAATCAGACGTCGATTCGGAGCACCACGTGCTTCCGGGTTCGAATCATCCGTGTATTCAATGCGTAGGGAATGGTCACCGACAGTTGTTTCAAAGTCGTATTTGGCCGTCTCGTCCTTTGGTGTTACCTCCCACTCGGCAATCAACTGCTCATCGAGCCACAGCTTGGCCTTGCAGTTGTCCTTTTGATCATCCCCGAATCGGGTACGGATACTCGCGTTGTACTTGCCTGGAGCAAGATGCAACGGAACTTTCAGAGATTGTCCAAAAGGGAGATATTCCCCTTCAAAACTCTGTTTGCGAAACGACTCGCGATCCAAGGAAATCACCCGCTTGGAAATCAGTGCGGCGGCTTGCAAGTACTTTTCCAGTGCAATAGTCGCAAGGGTCAGTACTTCTCCTTGGTTGTCAAAACCATTACCCACGTCATCCGATACGAATCCAATTTCCTTGGAGGGTCGAAAATCCACTCCAAAAATATCCCGAATCGTGTTGTCGTATTCGAATTGATTCAGTCGTCGGACCGTCACGTGAGGGGTCGGTGGGCGATGATTGCAATCGACCTCGTGCAGTGTCCTCTCGATCCACCGAGTTACGATCGCTCGCTCCTGGGGAGTCATCTTGGAACTCTCAGGGGGCGGCATCGCGTCGGCGCGAATCACTCCACGAATCTGCTCCCAAGTGCTCTCGTGGGACCGGATCTTTTCAAGCGTCGAATAATCCCCCAAATTCACTCCCGCTTCGTTAGCACCGTCCATGTGGCACTCGCCACAATGCTGCTTGATCACAGGAAGAACCTGCTGTGTCCAGGCCGCACCCAATTCGGTATCCAAAGGATCCGGTTGGGGGCTCGGCGACAATTCCTGAGCCAATCCTATTTTCAAGGTTAGACCAAGCAATAGGATCAATAGCCACAGGCCTAAGCGGGCACGTAAGATCGTTTGGAACATGGCAGGTTCAAACACAGGAGGCGGGGGGCGAATGGGACCCTGATTCTAATACAATGAGCCGAAATTTACGAGCGGAAACCCTAATTAGCGGGCCTACTGTTGGCTGACTGCAAAATTCACATCGAAGATAACGGGGAAGATAATCCAGAAGGGAACTTGTTGTTTGCTAGCAAGAACCCGTGAGACTATTTGGTCTTTCGACTGCGATACAGGATTTGCTATATGCGACTATCCGGAAGGCCCCGTGATGGTTCGAAGGTGATACGCAGGTCGGAAATTTAGATCAAGGGTGGTCGGTAGATGTCGCGATACGCATTTATAGCCGCGGCGACCTTGTTTACTGGGTTGCTGGTTGTTTTGACCATGGCGATCGCCCAACGCGATGCTCGAGTCGCAAGCACACTGCCGGATATCGAATCAGCACCCTACTCGGCAGTTTTGGCCAAACCGATCGTGGTGGACTCCAGTGCGATTGGTCCAGACGGTGGATTGATTCCAAGTTTGCCTCCAATACCTGAACCCAGGCCGATGCCCTCATGGGACGGGGAATTGCCCACGGAAACCGAGCCTGAGATTGCCTTGGTCTCAGGGCAAGCACCCATCGCGGTGGCGACAGAACCGCCGAAATTTGATGCTTCGAGAATCGTTGCCCCTAAGCCTAGGAGTGATGCAGCACCGACCCTTTTGCCTCCGGGGGGTACTACCGCGCCACCTGCGGTTTCCATACCGTCGATACCGGCACCTGCGACAACTCCTGTGATGCCCGCACCGCCTACGGTCGCGCTGCCTTCTTTGCCTGAGGTTCCTTCGGTTGCCACACCTGTCTTGCCCGATAGCCCGGTACCGAAATACGACTCGCCTCAAAGCGATGCGCCCCCGACCAACCCGCTAGTTCCCGGACCTGCTCCGATGAGCGGTGCATACGGCACTGCACTAGGCGAAAGGTCCGTGCCAAGGCCTATATCTGAACCGAGCTTTCCAGAGTCGTCGGCCCAAGGCCCGGGTCGAAATTTGCCCCAGGGTAATGCCCCTGCAATTCCTGCTGATTTACCAGGCAATGGTTTTACTCCACTAAGCGATCCTCCGTCACTTACCAACCCAGCGGCCAACGGATGGTCCAAGGCGACACCAACTCCAGGTTCGCGTCAGTTCGATGGTTCGCAGAACCCAAGCTTGGAAATTCATAAGCGAGCCCCCGAGGAAGTCCAAGTCGGCGTGCCGGCCACGTTCACTGCGGTCGTTCGAAACGTCGGCAATGCAACTGCTTTTGATGTTCAAGTCACCGATGCGATTCCCAAAGGTGCCCGGTTGGTAAGGACGTTTCCTGAAGCTCAACGCGCCGGTGGTGATGGTCTTGCATGGAATTTAGGTGAATTGGCGGCTGGGCAAGAAGCGACGATCAGTATGGAGATTGTGCCAGAAACCGAAGGCGAATTAGGTTCTGTGGCGAGTGTGAAATTCGCTGCACAAGCATCGGTGCGAACGATGAGCACCCAACCACGTTTGACCATCAAGCAGACGGCGGTCTCGGAGATGCTCGGTGGAGACTCTGCGACAATCTTTATCGATGTGACCAATACTGGCTCGGGTGTGGCAAGAGGCGTCAGGCTTGAGGAAGATGTTCCCAACGTGTTTCGCCATGTATCTGGCGCAAGTGCATTGCAGCACGATGTGGGGGATCTGAGCCCAGGGGAAACGATTCGTTTGGAGATCGAGCTTATGGCGATCGCAGCCGGTAAAGTTTCCAATGTCGTTCGCGCTACCTCAGCAAACAGCGCCACCTCAGAGTCTTCTTTTCCAATCGAAGTCAAAGCTCCGAAATTGCAGTTGCAACTTGTAGGTCCAAAGCTGAGGCATTTGGAACGGCCTTCACCCTACGAAGCGATCATTGAGAATACTGGGACCGCAGTGGCTAGGGATCTGTATATCACTGCGCGACTGCCCCGGGGAATGAATTTCGTTAGCGCCTCGAACGAAGGGACTTATTTACCCGATCAGCACTCTGTCGTTTGGAATCTCATGGAACTTGCTGCAGGTACCAAAGCCAAAACCGACCTGGTTTTGCTACCGGTAGAAGAAGGACGCTTTTCGATCGCCATGACCACCGATGGAGATGGCGTTCGCGCAGAGCCAACTGAAAGAGAAGTTATCGTCGAAGGCCAAAGCGAACTTACTTTTGAAATTGATGACGATAACGATCCGATCGAAGTAGCCGGTATGACAACTTATTCGGTGCGCATGAACAATATCGGAACTAGACCGGACGCGGAAATACGATTGGTGGTCGAAGCACCCGAGGGTTCGACCATTGAGCAGGTAAGCAGCCCGATGAAGTATCAGGTTTCAGGACGGCAAGTTGTCTTCTCTCCCATTCCTAGCTTAGCTTCCAAGCAGCAAGTGGTCGTCAAGGTGGGGGTCAAGCATGGTCGTGAAGGAACCCAAGTCCTGAGGGCTTCGCTTCAAAGCCAACTCAGAGCCGTTCCGGTCATCAAGGATGAGAGCACCCAGGTGTATCGAGACAGGTAAACAGACAGGTTGTCCACCCTGGTATCCGCCGACAGTAGCTTCTCTAATGGTCGGGTTGTTGGTTTTTACCCCCTCGATTTTGCTGCGAAATTAATCATTGGCTCATCGTAGATTAACAAAAGCCCCCTTTCTTCATCACTTATTAACACAAACCTAACGATCGCTTCATGGGATTGCTAGCTTGCATCCCTAAAGTATTCGCAAGTGATTTCGAGCGAACTTGAAGTCGTTATTTCGCGGGCCATGGTGGATCTGCGAGCGTGAAAAGCAGCCCTGCGGGGCTCAATGGAGTTCGCCTCAAGCATTCATGAGGAAAGCGTAATATGAAGCGACATAGTCCTTTGCAGCGTTCTGGTTTCACCTTGGTTGAGTTGCTCGTGGTCATTGCGATCATCGGCATTTTGGTCGGTTTGCTTTTGCCAGCGGTGCAAGCTGCACGCGAGGCGGCTCGTCGCATGAGCTGCTCGAGCAACGCTCGGCAATTGGGATTGGCTTTGATGAACTACGAAAGCGCCCACAAACGATTGCCACCGAGCCGGATCTCCCAGAGCACACCGGTATTCCAAGTCTCCTGGCCTGCGATGATCCTACCTATGATCGAGCAAGGCCCGAACTTCACCCGCTACAATTTCAGCCTTCCTTGGTATGCTCCAGCAAACGACGTGGTAACAACGACTCAAATCCCGATCATGATTTGCCCCTCGTCGCCATCGCCGCGAGAAGTTCCTCCGCAGAACCTCTATGCAGCGATTTCGAATAATCTTCGAACCGATACTCCTCTGTGGGGCTATGCCGATTACGGTTCGATCAACGCGGTTCGCAATGCAGCGTTCGTCGCAGCAGGTCTTCCAAGCATCGGAACCAGGGAAGTCATGGGGGCGATGGGGCGTGGTCCAGAGGGCGTCAAATTGGCGACCATTCGAGACGGCCTGTCCAACACACTAGTCATCGGCGAGGGAGCCGGTCGTCCATCGATGTATGTCAGCGGCCGTAAAGTGGTCAATCCTCGCACGGGCAATATCGCTGCTGGTACCAATGTCGTTGCCGACGGTTGGGGATGGGCAGACATCAACGGTGGTTTCAGCGTCGATGGTTCAAATGCCCAAGGCTTGCAAAACAGCACCTCCAGTTCTGGTGCGACGACTATCGTTGGAAACTGCTTCATGAACTGCACGAACGATTCGGAGTTCTATGCATTCCATGGTAGCGGTGCACACTACGTCGTCGGAGACGGGTCGGTCCAATTTATTTCTGCCAACATCGCAGGATCAGCATTCGTCGCTCTGTGCACTCGAGACATGGGTGATATCGGACGCTTTGACGAGTAGGTCTTTTCTTCTTTTGCTGAACGTTCGCCGAGAGCTTACACACCCTGATGTGTAAGCTCTTTTTGTAGATGCTCTGTTTTCTTGGGGCCAAGTGATACTTGTTCGGCTGTCGTTGTTTGCAAACCCCTCACTTGCCAGATCGCTATCGAATGCTTCGATAGATGAAGGATGAAAAACATGAATTTTCTGACGATGAATTTTCTGACGATGGATCTTTCTTCGAATGCCAAGTTCCGCTTAGGTAGCCTGATCAAGGGCCTTATCTTTGCGATAGGGGTTTTTCCATGGGTTTCTGTGGCTTGTGCCCAAGTTGAGTTTCTGGGTTCCACCAAGTTATCTGGGGAGACGACAGACAAAAGCGGCCTCAGTGGAATGCTTGAGACCAATACCCCGATCAACGCCTTTGGTGGGCTTTCAGCGATCGACTACACAGGAGTAGCCAACCGCTATTTGGTTCTGTCGGATCGCGGAGCAGGGGATGGCGCTGCCTCTTTTCCCTGCCGCTTCCATCTTGTCGAGCTCAAGCTTAATCCAGCGAATCGCTCCATTGATTTCAATTTGGAATCCACTTCGATGCTCAAAGACTCCTCCGGCATAGCCATGACAGGAAGCTTGATGCAACTCAAGGCATGGGATAAACCTCAAAGGTGCCCTAGCTATGACCCTGAAGGGATCCGTGCGTTGGGTAGGGAAGGTGTTGTAATCAGCGATGAGTATGGACCTCACATCGACCTGTTTTCATACGACGGACAGCACGTCAGGAACTTCGCTCTACCGAAAGGATTCGCATTAAGCGAACGGCAATCGCCGGCCTTTGTCCAAGGTGCTTACACCAATCGAGGTCTCGAAGGGGTAGCTGTTAGTGCCGATGGCAAGACCATCGTAGGTGCCATGCAAGGCCCATTGGTTCAGGATGGTCGCGTTGAAAACAATAAATGTTTGGGGGTTTGGACTCGCTGGGTCGCAGTCGATATCGCTTCGGGGCGCTTGAAGCAATGGGCCTATAGGCTCGATGATGAATCTACCGGAGTTAGCGAACTTCTAGCAGTCGATTCGAACCGATTCTTGGTTCTGGAACGAGACAGCAAGGTGGGTGCCGAAGCGATAATCAAGAAGATCTATCTGGCCGATGCGACCAATGCTACGGATCTGTCCCAAGTGGCTTCGATCCGCCAAGGTCCTCCTGACCAATCCGTTGTCGTTGGAAAGAAACTCTTGATCGACTTGCTCAACCCAGAATATGGCTTTGCCGGTCCCGAAGCGCCGGAGAAACCAGAAGGAATCGCTTGGGGGCCCATGTTGGCCGACGGACGCCGATTGCTCATGGTTTGTTTCGACAACGATTTCGAACCTGCTAACCCTACGATTTTTGCGGCCTTTGCAGTTAGGCTTTAAGCCACCGATTGGCCCGCTTCAGGCCTGGCCGATGGCAACCCGGTGTCCTTTTGGCTGCGCGTTGTCAAGAGTCGACGGGTCGTTAGAATTCTACCGAGCGATCCGGTGCACTGAACTGTTTGTACTACCCGGATGTTTCTAACGCCCGGAGGATGTCGCAACCATGCAAGAATACCTGCTGGAGTCTCCCTGGATCCTCGGAGTTTTAGGTTTTTTCGTAACCATAGGCTTGGTTTATGCCTGGATTCAGTCCGGGCGTGACCTTTTTTGGAAGTGCGGTCTAGGGGTCGCCTTAGCCACCGTCGTTGGCATATTGATCAACATCTCCTACAAAACCGAGCAAGAGATCCTGCGTGAGTTCATCTGGAAAATCGCCGCGGACTTGGAAGCAAACCGTTTCAGTGAAGTCACCGCCCGGGTACATCCAGATGCGACCGAATACCTGAGATCCCTAAAAAATCAGCTCGAGTCGGTCGAGTTTGATACCGTTCGTATCAAGAAAATCCACGGAATCGAAATTGGGAAAGCCAAGAATCCCAAGACAGCGACCATCCGAATGAACGTCTTTGTCAAAGCCTCCCGAGGCGAGAGCTCGGGTGCCGTACCCCGATGGGTGAAAGTTCATTTGGAACAGGAAAAGGGGAAATGGATGGTCGTCGACTACGAACATCGGGACCCTCAATACGAAATGCTCAATCGGGACGGCCAAGACCGCCTAGACTCCCTTTATCGCAGATAATTTCCAGATTTCACGGTTGACATTCTGCCAATCCGACCGAATCATGGAACAATGGCGAAGTCCTGGTCCTCTAAGACTTAGGATCTTCTGCTCTAACCTCCTCCTTGTCGACTGACGTAATGCCATGTGGACCTTCGGGTTGAAAAACCGAAAAGTCGATTTCCCCTCCGAATCGGGGGGCGAGGTTTGCGTCGGAACTCGGAGCGCCCTTACCAGGGCTTTTATTCGATTGCTGCTGGTCATTGTGGTCTGTCTGGGCGTTAACCCCGTCGCTTTCGCCAAATGCGGTTCGTCGTCCAGGCACATGCTGTGGAAAAATGCTTCCAACTCGGAATTGATTCGGCTCAATGAAGCCATCTTCATTCCCTCGGCTCTAGCCAAGTCGGATAGTGTCTCTTTGGAGATGACTTCAACAGGCCACGATGCGGAGCGACCTTGCTCGACTTGCCGATGCAAGAATGACAAGGAACCCGCAACACCTATCGAAAGCTTTGTCAACGAGACGCTCCATCCCCCTATTTGCCGTTTTTGCGAAGCCCCCGAAAGGGTGCTTGTTGCACGTTTGGATAGCCAAATCGCTAATCTTGGCAACTCGTTTCTTTGCCCAGCTCTTGGGCAATTGGAAAAACCACCCATCGCAGCGTGCTTGTAATCACGCTCGAAATGGGTTGATCTTCCGCTTTAGCGCTAGCCTTTCTGGCTGACGCGATAGCAAACCGATCCTCGGATCATTTTCCAATACATTCTCAGTAAAGAAACGAAACAACGATCATGCGTACCATTAAATTTCGCGCCGCAAGTGCGCGCCCTAAGGCTGCTTTTACCCTTGTCGAACTCCTCGTCGTTATTGCCATCATCGGAATCTTGGTCGGCTTACTACTGCCTGCCGTCCAAGCTGCCCGGGAAGCGGCCCGCCGAATGCAATGCAGCAACAATATGCGTCAGGTCGCACTTGCTGCACTGAACTACGAGTCAGCTTACAAACGCCTACCAGCATCGAGGATTTCTCGCACGGCGGATCGGTTGGGACCTGCAAGCGGGATTTCCGTTCACGCTCGTCTGCTTCCATTCATGGAATCGACCCAAGTCTATTCACTGATCAATTTTGGAGTCGAGTGGAACGATCCACTCAACGATGCCGCACGCCTTTCAAGCGTTGCTTCCTTCCGATGCCCCTCGGATCCTGCCACCAATATCCCAGGCACCGCCGGAGGTGTGAACAATTACTACGTCAATTCAGGAACGATCCCCCTTTGGAATCGAACCACGGCAGCCCCCCTGCCCCAAGTCCCTGATTGCAACGGCGTTTTCTTCCGCGATTCATTCCTGAAGCTCGCTTCGATCACCGACGGTCTGAGCACAACTGCTGCGATCTGTGAGCGATTGACCGGTGATTTTTCACAGACCAAGTCGACACCCAAGACCGATACGTTTCAACCAGGCACCAATGCGATGACGGCCGATGAGGCCTTGCGCGATTGCCTGGCTGTCGATGTCAACGATCTTGGCAGACAAGGGTTCTCGGACATTGGTGCTCCGTGGATCCGTGGCTACCATTCAACCACGGAGTACTACCATATCAATATCCCAAATGGTCGGTCTTGCATGTTTCCTCCCGGACGAATCATGACTACCGCCAACTCTCAACACGCCAACTTGGTCAACATGGCGCTGTGCGACGGCTCGACTCAAAACGTTTCGGCGAACATCGATATGGTGATCTACCGCGCTTTAGGAACTCGAAACGGTGGCGAAGTCGTCAACATGTCCGAAGTCGCACCCTAATTCACAAAGCACAAGGTCTCATGATGAAACGAATTCTACAATCGATCGGCTTTCTAAGCTCTGCCTTCGCACTAACGCTCTGGATCAGTCCTGCGTCAGCTGAAGATGGTCCGGCCAATGTCCCGAAACCGATCCCAAAAACTCGCTCGGAAACCAAGAAGCTCCTTGGGGAGTTGAAAGACCGATCCCCAAGACTTCCAGTTCCCGAGACAGTTCCTGGAGGTAGCAATCCGGCGAGCTCCAATGTTATCAATGGGCGCGCCAGGAGGTTCTACTTGCCTGAGTCTTGGTTGCAAGCCGAGCGATGGGGCAACGAGGCGCAGTCCAAAGTTTCCTATGAGCTCAAGACCCAGTGTTTCTGGGTCGTGTCTCGCGGAAACAACTGCCATTACTGCCTGGGCCACCAAGAGCACAAACTAAAGTCAGCAGGATTGTCCGACGATCAAATAGGTGCCCTTGACCGAAATTGGGACTCGCTTGATCCTCGTACTCGCAAAGGAGTCGAGCTTGCTAGAAAAATGACCGTGCTCCCTTTCGCCTTAAGCGATCGAGATGTGGCATCTTTAAAGTCTGAATACTCCGACGCTGAGATTGTGGAACTGGTTTACAGCATTGCTCGATTCAATTCGATGAATCGTTGGACCGACTCGATGGGCTTGCCTCAAGATTCTCAAATGCGAGGTGAACACATCGAGTTCGATTCACCAACTCAAGGGCGATGGGACCAAGGTGAATCGCTGGTGGTGGCAGGTCCTGATATCGTTCGACCAGAACCTTGGAATTGGGAAGAGTGCCAGCGGCAAATTCAATTTGCTGCGACTAGAACTCCACGAGTGACACTGACTGCAAAGGAAGAGGCAGCAGAAATTCTCAAGATCGAACCGGTTGCAGTCACCGATTGGCATCGAGCGATCGCTACGTTACCTGCAGCTGGTCCCGAAATGGTTCGCGCTTGGACGGAAATGATCAGCGATCCGGAACTGGATCCAAAAATTAAAGCGGCGATTTGCTGGACAACAGCCCGATGCAATCGATCGGCTGGATCCTTGAGCATGGCCTACAAGCTCGCGTCGCAATTGGGAGTCTCCGAACAAGATCTGCAAGACTGGAATTCCAGAGCCCCTGGAAGCATTCCCGTAGGTATGGCCAAAGCGATCGCTTTTGCCGATAAAGTCACCTGCCAGCCAACCAAGATCACCGATCAAGACATCGCAGAGCTTCGCAAGCATTTCAGCGAACGTCAAACGGCGCACGTGATCTACACTGCGGCTACCGCCAATGCATTGGATCGACTCACTGAAACGCTCGGACTCTCAGTACCCAAATGATATGGGGGGACTCAAGGAATCTGCGATCGAATCGACATCCCGCCGGTCAAATTAAAGACCCGATCAAAGCCTGATGCTTGCAAGCGGCATGCACCCACATGTGCCCGCTTGCCCGAATGGCACACAACCACCGTCGGCTTGGTGGGATCCAGTTGACTTGCGTTGCTGGGAAGTTCATCGATAGGAATCGCGATAGCCCCTTCAAGGGGCAATTCGAGCCGTTCTTTTGCTGTCCGAACATCGACGACTTGGTAACCTTCGAGGTTGACATCGGGAGCCAGCAGTCTTGGTTGATTTTTCAAATCATTGATCGCCGTGAAGGCGACCATGTGGATAGGATCTTTCGCAGAACCGTATGGCGGGGCATACGCCAAATCGATCTTAGCCAAATCAAAGACCGTACCTCCGAGAGTCATTGCGGTGGCCAAAACATCGATCCGCTTATCGACTCCTTCGCCCCCCACGGCCTGTGCTCCTAGAATCCGCCCGCTTGGAGCTTCGTACAAAACCTTCAGTTGCATGCCGGTGGCTCCAGGGAAGTAGGAGGCGTGATTGGTCGCTTGAACAATCGCGGTGCGGTAAGCAAGTTTGTGTTGCTGGAGGTACTTTTCGTTCAATCCGGTCATGCCTACGGTCGTTTCAAAAACTCGGACGATCGAAGTTCCCAAAACACCACCCATCGCTTCAGACTTGCCCGATGCGGCATGCTCCCCGGCAATTCGCCCTGCGCGATTTGCTGGGCCGGCCAACGGGTTAAGTGTTTTGGCCTGGGTGATCTGATGGGTGTACTCGACAAGATCCCCTGCGGCATAGATATCCGGATCGCTGGTTTGCATGAACTCATTGACGAGCAATCCACCGGAATCTCCAACCGACAATCCCGCTTCTTTCGCCAATTTCGTCCGGGGTCGCACGCCGATTCCCAAGATCACTAGGTCCGTCGGAATTGTCTGACCGTCGGACAAGATGGCTGCAGTGACGCGGTCTTGGTCGCGTTGAAACTCCATGACACTTTGAGAATTGATCGGATGAATCGACTCTTTGCGAAGAGCATTGCAAGCCATGTTCGCAAAGATCGGATCCAAACGGTTTAGAATGGTAGGTGAGCGTTCCACAAGGTCGACTCGAATGCCGATTCGATGGAGTTGCTCGACAACTTCGATCCCCACAAATCCCGCACCAACGACCAGGGCCCGCTGGACCTTGGTCTCTTTAATTCTCTTGAGAATTCCGTCCATGTCAGGAAGCGTCCAAAGCTGGAAGACATTCGCGGCAGGTTTTAGCGCAAAAGGTGGCAAAACGGGTTCGGCACCCATGGCCAAAATAAGCTTGTCATAGGCGAACTGGGTAAATGTTCGTGTCGGATCGGCGTTGTCCTTGACGGCCAATGATTTCGAATCGCGATCGATCGAGACAACCTCCTGGAGTGTGCGAACTCGAATTCTGAATCGATTCCAAAATAGCTCGGGAGTGGCAACAAGCAGCTTGTTCCTGTCGGCGATCTCACCTCCTAGATGGTACGGCAGTCCGCAGTTAGCAAAAGAAACAGCAGGACCCTTTTCGAAGATGGTGATTTCTGCATGAGGGTCGATCCTTCGCGCGCGCGTCGCAGCCGAAGCACCCGCAGCTACGCCACCGATGATGGCAATCCGTTGGTTGGTTGTAGAGGTCATTCGTGGAATTCAGAACGGTTTCGTTGAAGTAAAAAAAATGCCCGAAGAAATCTTCGGGCACATCTCGTGGTTTAGCAATTGAATCAAGTGTGAGCCGAGTGGCTTTAGGGCTTGAACTTGTCAGGCTTCATAGAAACAGTGCCCAAGTCATTGGCTCCTGGCTTGAGCGTGAACTTCACGTTGCCCTTTTTCCAACTGTCAGGCTTGCCGTTGACCGAAACTTCATCGAACTTGTTTTGCGCTTCATGCCAAAGCTTAAAGGTCAGCTCGACACCCGCAGGGAGTTTCTCAATTTTGATTTCACCTTTTTCGTTGCTGATACCAACGTAAGGGTGATCGGTTACGACGTGATAAGCGGTCATCCAAGGGTGGATGTTGCATTCGACTTTAGAAGGTCCGCTTTCGGCCTTCTTGATCTGAATGGTTTTGCTACCACCGGTCGGAATGACCTGATTCCATTCCTCATTGTTGAAGAAAACGAACTTGGCGTTGTGGCTGGTGCTATCGGAGTTCTTGACTTCGACGGTTTGACCAACCCGAATAGGTAGAATATGCGGGATGAATCGGCAATTCACATTGTCCAAAACCGGCTTGGTGCTTGGCACATCCTTCAGGGCTGGATGGATCTGATCGCCAGCGAGCTTGGTTTGCTTGCCATCGATCATGAACACCATGTTTGCAATGCCTTTGGTGGAACCATCGACGACCAAGCGTTCCGACGGAATCTGTTGCTTGGCACAGAAGGCGTCGGCATTGGCGTTGACTGCAGCTCCCACGGGCGAGGCCCCGTCGAGAACGAATTTGACGGTTACATCGGCCCACTCTTGCCCATGAGCTAAATGCGACGTGGCCAAAGTTGCTGATGCACTGGTCGCCAGAAGAGCGACAGGGAGGGAATACTTCATAAGTTGCACCAAAGGTTTTCTTGGTAAATACAGTACGTTTTGCAAAAAAAGGATCGCAGCAACCCAACCGATGCCAGGCTGGCTGCACGCTCCCCTAATCGTAACTATCCAGGGTTTTTTTTCAATCGTCCTCGCATTGTGCCCCGGGCAGTTGACTGAAAAACTCACTGTTACTAAACTTTGAGTCCACGACGGAGGTAGTAGCTCAGCTGGTTAGAGCGTCGGATTGTGGCTCCGAAGGTCGGGGGTTCAAATCCCCTCTATCTCCCTGATTTCAAGTGATACGGTTTTTAAGTGATACGGTCTGGATTTCTTTTGCCGACCACTTCGAGCATCGACGGATGCAGCTTCTGATTCGAAGCACACACACTGCTTGAGTGATGAAGTGCCACTGGATTGCCTCTGCAATCGCTGAGAGTTCCCCCCGCTTCCTGGATGATCACGGCTCCAGCAGCGATGTCCCATGGACTTAGTCGGTACTCAAAAAAACCGTCGAACCAGCCCGCAGCAACATAAGCTAGATCCAACGCTGCAGCACCACAACGACGGATGCCGTGGATCTGACATCGGAACAAATCACCGATCGTATCGAGCGTCGAGCGCATCATCTCATCTCGGTCATAATAGAACCCGCATGCAATCATCGCTTGATCCAATCCCTCAGCACTACTGACATGGATCTGCTGGCCATTGAACCACGCTCCCTCTCCCTTGGCCGCCACGAACCAATCACCAGTGGCAGGACATGTCACGATGCCAAGAACCCCGACGCCCTTTTGGTAGTATCCAATCGAGACGGCAAAATGGGGAATCCCATGGATGAAATTATTCGTCCCGTCCAGCGGATCGATGATCCACGAATGCTCAGCGTCGGCCCGATCGCTATGAGACTCTTCCGAGAGAATCGCATGCGAGGGATAAGCGTCCTGAATCCTTTGAACGATCGCTGATTCAGCAGCTAAATCAGCTTGGCTGACGTAATTGGCAACCCCCTTGGCTCTGACCTCAAGGGGTTTGCGGAAGTAATCCAGAAGTGCCAGCGATCCGGCATGCGCCGCCTCGATCGCAACATGCGCTGTGGATACCTTTAATTTGCCTCGAGACTTGTGCTTGTTGGATTGCAGATATTCTTTCATCGGTCGAACTTAAGTGCCCTTTATGCATGCTCTTGGTACCTGAGATACCACAGCAATCCTACCAAAGTTTTCGCGTCTGCGATCTGTCTGTCCCGAAGCAATCGATCGATCTGAGGCCAACTAAGCAAAACATTTTTCATCTGTTCGCCCTCCTCTTGTGCAGTGGGCCCCTCTTTTAAACCCGTCGCAAGAAACAAGTGCATCTTTTCATCCAAGATCCCCGGCGACATCGCAAACGTATGAAGCAAAACAAAACGGTCCGCAAGAAATCCCGTTTCCTCCTGCAATTCCATCGCCGCCAGCTCACCAGGAGATACTCCCTTGTCCATCGTCCCTGCAGGGAGTTCCAAATGCCAACGGTCGATCGCAACTCGATACGTTTCGATCATGCACACTCGACCATCGTCAAGTATCGGTAAAATCACCACAGCACCCGGGTGCCTGACAATGGTTCGATGAAGATCGCTTCCGTTTGGAAGCGTCTCGACGACTTGCTCAAGATCGAACCGGGGAGCCTTGAAGACTACTTTTCGCCGAACCATACGCCCCACTGTCTTGCGAAAGAAAAAGGTCGATTCAGCCAGCGCGATCCCGGAAAACTTCTTCCGATGGAACTTGCGACTCCCAGGCCGCTTCACCGCGGTACTGCATCAGGAATGCATCCTCGGTGGAATCCTCGTAGAAACTTCGAAGTACCCCTGTTGCTCGGAAACCCAGCTGTTTCAAAAACAACTGAGCAGAAAGATTCGTTTCTCGAACCTCAAGTTGGATGCGATTGCGACGCTGATAGGCTAACTTGGCAACCAATTTCTGGATCAATGAAGATCCAACCGACTTACGCCTGAAATCCGGATGCACCGCAAACGACAATACGTGAATGCTGGTCGGTTGCAATTCATAAATCATGAACCCGACGACCTGCTCGGCGTACTCGGCAACCATTCCAATGCAGTCACGCTGCCGAAGGCAATTGATAAATTCGTCTTCGGTCCAAGGAAATTCAAAACTAGCGGATTCAATTTCCATCACCGCTTGCATGTCGCGTCGAATCAACCAACGAATGTGAACCGACTGCTTGCTATTTGGTGATTTTGACATCGAACCGATTCCTTCCGCACTCCAATGGCGACTCCATCCGACGAAAACGATCGGCTAACATAGCAATCCGAGGGCTTGGATCCAAGACGGATTCAAGTCAAGTTCTACAAGAATAGCTAGCTTTTCAATGCCGAGGATTCACTCGCTGAGGGGATTTCCTGGCCCGCATGAAGCGAGCAAGTCCCCTGCGTGCAATGGCGACCTGCAATTCGATAACGTCGCTTGGCGATCTCTCGGTAGAGCCAACTCCAAAGCGGCATCGAACCAGGGATGTGCATGGCCGGAGCCAGCGGCCAAAGCAACGGAAGCGCTCGGGTCAAAAAACGAAGTGCATAAGCTCCCGCATACCGCTTGCCCGACGAAGCTACGACCCACATTTCACGCATCAACTGCTCATGGGTTAGATCCGGATAAGAGTCCGCCACCGACGGATCATGCAGCGATACAAACCTCAGATGGTTAAACAGATCGATTCGGCGAAGATTCGCGATTTGTCCAAGGCAGAAATTGCATTGCCCGTCGTACAATACGACAGCTTTGCAGACAGACCGTCCCGCTGCATGGATTGGATTTTCTACTGTCGGTTTCGTGGCTTCCATCGGCAATTCTACTCGTTGGTTCGTTGGAATCGAATTCCCTCCCCACATTCTAACCGGCGACCCGAGCAATCTTGCAAAAAAGACGGGAAAATCACCGTCTCAATGGGATGGCTGCTGCCGGTTTCTGTTGCTGTCTGAACATCGTTGGAGTCGTTTTGCTGATCGAGTTGAAGCTCCATCCTGAGTTCTTTCGCGGAAATGTTCAAGCTGTGGCTTGTCAGAAAAACTCCGATCGAATTGCCAGACAACAGTCTCCAGCAATCCGTCATCAGGCTTACCAGGTCCCTATGGATTTCCCATGCTTCTCCCTTGCGACCGTGCCCGTAGCTCGGAGGGTCCAAAACCACCAGTTCGTAAGCACTTCCTCGCTTGAGTTCCCTTGCTACGTACTTGCGGGCATCCTCGACGATCCAGCGAATCGGTTTGCTATCGAGTCCAGAGAGATTCGCGTTGACTCTCGCCCAATCGACAGCTTGTTTCATTGCATCGACATGGGTGATCGTCGCTCCCTGCAAGGCCATCCAAAGGGTGGTCGAGCCAGTATAAGCAAATAAATGCAGAACTCGGACAGGGCCGCTTGCTAATCCTTGGGTGATGCTTTCGGCAAACCAGTCCCAGTGGTTCCAATGTTCGGGGAAGGCTCCTAATTGACCGGTTTTTTGGGGAACGATCTTCAGCTTCAAATCTCGATAAGTGCAATGCCAGCCCTCAAGCAAATCCTCTAAGCTTCGGCTCGCTTGGCTAGTGACAGTCCACCGACCAGCGCTAGCGTTCATTCGTTCACCGCTATAAATCAGTTCTGCTGATTCCCATGCCTCTGGAAGCGATTTTGGCGTCCAAGCCCCCCTAGCAGGTCGATCTAGGGTGATTGGGCCAAATCGTTCGAGCTTGCGTCCGTCGCCAAAGTCGATCAGTTCGTACCCGAGTCGATCGGAGTTCATTTGTCTGTGTCCTGCTAACCCTTGAGAAAAAGCTCGATTGGACCTATGATTCCCGCTCCAGTATACGTCCTAACGCGGCAGTAACCGCGTCTGGTAAGGACAATCTTCCTAACCCATTCGATGAGTCTTCCGTCCGATGCGACACGTGCTATCGGCTATCGTTCAAAATGTGCCCGGTGTTCTGGCGCATATTTCTGGCATGCTGGCCTCTAGAGGATACAACATTGACTCGCTTGCGGTAGGCGAGACACAGATCGCAGGTCTTTCTCGGATGACTTTCGTTGTCCGAGGTGATGACCGTGTCTTGGAGCAAGTCCGCAAGCAACTTGAAAAGATCGTCACGGTTGTGTCGGTGCAAGACATCAGTTCCAACGATTATGTCGAACGGGACTTGATGCTCATCAAGGTCTCGGCACCCACCGGTTCGAATCGGAGCGAAATTCGCGAACTCGCGGAAATCTTCCGCGCCAGAATCGTCGACGTCGGTCCTGAAGAACTGATGATCGAAATCTCCGGTCGCGAGAATAAAGTTCAAGCGTTCATCGAACGCATGAGACCCTACGGCATCAACGAATTGGTTCGCACCGGACGAATCGCTATGGTTCGCGGAAGCAATCCTGACGTGTGCAGGGAAGACGGTAACCCGTCTCCTGATCAGCAATCCCCACAATCCTAAATCCTCTGGTTGACCAAGCATGACTGCAAAAATTTACTACGAACAAGACGCCGACCTTTCTGTTCTCAAAGACAAAACCATCGCGATTTTGGGATATGGGTCCCAAGGCCACGCGCAAGCTCAAAATTTGCGAGATAGCGGATGCAAGGTGATCATCGGCCAACGACCTGGCAGCAAGAACTACGATCTTGCCGTCAGTCACGGGTTCCAACCCATGGAGATCGACGAAGCTAGCCGAAAGGCGGACATCGTCAATGTTCTGCTCCCGGATGAAGTCCAAGGGGATTTGTTCCGATCTCACATCAAGCCAAACCTCTCGCCAGGCAATGTCTTGATGTGCTCCCACGGCTTCAATTTGCACTTCGGTCAAATCGAACCACCCAAGGGTGTTGACACTCTACTGGTGGCGCCCAAAGGCCCCGGCCACTTGGTTCGCAGCGAGTACACCAAAGGGGGCGGGGTCCCCTGCCTGATCGCCCTGGGCAATGGTGCTAGCGACACCACCAAGAAAATCGGACTCGCATACGCCAAAGGTATCGGCGGAACCCGAGGGGGCGTGATCGAAACGACCATCGCTGAAGAAACCGAAACGGACCTGTTCGGCGAACAAGTTGTCCTTTGCGGAGGTGTCAGCGAACTGGTCAAAGCGGGCTTTGAAACCCTCGTCGAAGCCGGCTATCAACCCGAAATGGCTTACTTCGAGTGCATGCACGAACTCAAACTCATCGTGGATCTACTTTACCAAGGTGGACTCAATTACATGCGTTACAGCATCTCCAATACCGCTGAGTTCGGCGACTACACCCGAGGTCCTCGAATCATCACCCCCGAAACCAAAAAAGAGATGAAGAAAATCCTCCGGGAAATACAAACCGGACAATTCGCCAAAGAATGGATCTTGGAAAACAAAGCCGGAGCACCCGCCTTCAAAGCCTCCCGCCGACTCGAACGCAAGCATCAAATCGAACAAGTCGGCCAGCGTTTACGCGGCTTGATGAAGTGGATCGATGCCAAAGTCATCGACTAAAGATCGAACAACTTGCTCGCAAGCAGAAAAGACAAGACGCCGACTCGATGTTTGTTGGTGCATCGAATCGGCGCCCGTCTTGTTTCTAAAAAAGGCGTCAGCCGGTCTTTGGTTAAGTCACCGGCACTCTAAGCGGCTCTTCGCCTAGGTTGCTCTTTGGCTTGCTTGACCCCCAGCGGCCTAGGACGATCTAACTCCCCATCGATCGTGGATCGGTCGTCAGGTTCGCTTAGCTCCAATCGCAAAACGCGGACGTCCGAGGGTGCTTCGACCCCTATCCGCACCTTGTCAGTTCCCACGCGCACAATGGTCAATACGATGTCATCGCCCAAGTAAATTCGCTCTGACTCTTTCCTCGTCAATATCAACATGTTAGGTCCATTCCCTTTTGCTTTTACTCCTGATGCACAAGGATCTGAGCCTGACAGCCTATGCCGTCGGAATCAAATCCTTGACGCACCGCATCCCTGATCGTTGGCCAGTCGAGTCGTAAAACAACACCCTAGCCGAAGCAAAGTCCAATACCGCAGTTAACCGAACGCTGCGTGGACCATGCAAACAATAAAAAACACCACACGGACTCCCTTGCCTGACTAAACACTCCTCGGTCATCGGAAACGCGTTCGGAAGCAGTTGATGCATCCGACAAAGTTCCTCTAAAACCACATCCCGAATACGGCTCAAGTTTGGCAATTTTGCAAACCTTCGTTCTTGGGTAATGCCACACGCTTCCATGCCAGATGAAGCCTGTCAGCCAGGCAGGGGTATCTATCGGCAGCCAACGGCAGAAATTTAGCCCGAACCGCCAGTAAGTTGCCTCGGATTTCTTTACCAAGACTGCAAGCTTTGCATGCTTGGACCAAGCGATCCAGTTGGCAACGTTAGAACTATTTCTAGGGAATTAAAAAAGTTCGCTAGGATTGGCTGAAGCCTGAGGATTCACTTGGAAACCCTTGGTTGAATCAGCATGACTCGGGTACCCAGGTTCAATGCGCTTTTACTTGCGACCACAAACTTGATCTTTTTTTCCGAAGCAATACCAACTTCCACATCGATCGATTGCTGCTGGGCTCTAAGCTCTTTCTTGAAGGCGACTTGATCGTCCACCCATACTTCAATCGAAACAGGAGACTGTGCATTGGATTCATTGGCCCGTTGCAGGCGAGTTTGAAGTTTGGTCATCCCCGCCGGTGCGCGAAATACATACCCACCCGGGGCACTAAACAAAAGGTTTTGATTTCCACTCTCCCCCTCGACCCATCGTGGCTTGAAGGTGCTTGCAAGCACCGAGTCAAATTCTCCAAACCCAGTCTTCTTCAGTGCAAAGGCTTCAAGGGTCTCCAAACTTGAAACCCACGACAGCTTGTTTAGACCACAATCGATCGACTCGATCCAATCCGAGGGAACTACTAGGGGGACTCCCCAAGGGCCCTGGATCTGAGCCGAACCATCGTTGAAAGAAACCTTGCGACTATTGAGCAGGCTGCCATTGGATAGCCGTACTTGAAATCCATCAGTGCCTGTCGATTGCTGCTTGCGATACCAGATCACTCCGGCCAATCGATCCACCGAAGCCTCCACGACTTGGCCATCGACATCAAAAAGGACTTTGCCGTCTCGAATCTCTTTGACCAATCCATCGACTCGGTCCAAGGATCCCCCAGGGCGAATGACAATCAACGCATCGGACTTGATGTCCTCGCGAAGATAGGACTCCCAGGCCTCCTGGGTATTGGCGTCAAGCTTCTTTAATTTCAAGTGCTTGAGTTCACCCAAAAAGCCATTCTGAGCAAGACCATTGGGAAACTCAATCGTCCAGTTCTTTTCCTTCCCCTCGATCTTCTGCAAGTTCAAGAGCGAACCATCTACCAACCCAGCACGGATCGATTCGGTCGCAGTTACAGGCTTTTTGCTACCGCTACGATCCATTCGGAGAATCTCTTCGGTCTTTTTGATGATCTCCGCATCGCTGCTGGTATCGGTAGCTTTGTAGACCACCTGCTCTTGATCCACCGAGACGAGGTTTCCCTTCCAAATTTGACCATGGATATCGCTGATTTGCATCGTTAAGGGTGTTTGAGCCAACACCGAAGCCTGTGGAAGCCCCGTCGCTAGAATCATAGCCAAGAGCATACCGAGCAACCGCCATGCTCCAGAGAGCCTTGCGTCATCCAAAACCCTGAAAGACTCCAATTGAGCCAAGATGCGTTGCATGGCAGAGATCCCGATGACAAAGAAAATCCTTCAAAACCGACCTCCAATATACTACCGATTGGATAGCCCATTGCCTACTGCGCTTCAGTCGTGCAATCCAATACCACTGAGGATGCGCTCGCGGTGCTTGTGAATTCGCTCAGACCTGGTTTTCGATTGCTTGGCCGCCGCAAAAAAGAGCAAATAACCCCGCTGCCTACCTGGGGTTAATGCCTCGAATGCCTCTCGAAACCGCGAATCGGATTCCATGACCGCCAAAAGCTCGACGGGCCAAGCCATATCCGAAGGTTTGGTCGAGGGTGGTTTGTATCCCTTGTGCTCAAGTTCTATTGCACAGCGGATGAAATGATCAATGGCTGGTCGTTGCTGTTGGATCTGACGCACCGACTGGAAACGAAGAAGCCTAGCAGCCTGCGAATTTTCGCCAGGGCTTTCAAGAAGACCCTCGGGATCTTCGATGCCAGCACCTTTAAAGAAACTCAGCGAGCAGTGATCCTTCAGCGCCGCTACGACGGCAATGTTTTTTCCACCTATCGTGTAGCAAGGTACGCTCCATTTGACCTCTTCGGTCAACCCAGCCTGGAGAACTATCTGACGCAATAACTTCAGCTCGGCTTGCCAAGGATGAACCTTGCACTCCAGGCTACCACCCAACGGACATCGTCCACAGCCATGTGCAAGATATTCATCCACACTCGAGGGTTTCTTTGGCGTTAGAGGATTCATGGTTATCAACGATCTGGACTGCTACGGTGTAAAATGGTGCACCTGCACCAATGGAACGTTTCCATTCAGTTCGCTGGATGGATCCACTTCGGAGCACCTTCGGCATAGTGCTCTTTCTTCCAAATCGGAACCTCCGCCTTGACCCTCTGTACGATCCACTGACAAGCCTCCATGGCATCGGAGCGATGAGCCGATCCGGTCGCTACGACCATGCTGGTCTGGCCCACAGGAACGCTCCCCAATCGATGCACAAATGCAACGCGTTGCAGTTTCCACAACTGGCTGGCCTGTTGGATTAGTTCGTTCATTTTTACCGTCGCCATCGATTCATAAGCCTCATACTCCAGGCTAAGGGTTTCGATGCCTCCGGTGTATCGTCTCGTGATCCCGACGAACATGGAAATCGCTCCCACATAATCCATGCTGCATGCACAGGAGACTTGGTCCAAGTCGATCGGCTCACGCACAAATTCGATCATCATGCACCTACTCGTTCTTGAGTTCCTCGATGTATCCAGCATACTTGGCCAACTCCTGCGAGTCGACTTTGGGATACTCCAGATCGAGACTTTCCAAATGGGCTGCGATCAAGTCGGCCACGGTAGCCCTGGCATACCACTTGTCGTCGGCAGGGATCACATACCAAGGAGCTTGCTTGGTCGACGTTGCTGGCAACGCTTCCTCAAAGGCTTGTTCGTACTCTTTCCAAAGTTTCCGTTCGGCCAAATCGCCGGCGTTGAATTTCCAGTGTTTATCGGGAGTCTCCAGTCGCTCTAGCAGTCGTTTTCGCTGCTCGTCGCGCGAAACGTGGAGGTAGAACTTCAGGACACTTGTTCCGCTTTCGACCAGAGTCTTCTCAAACATTCGGATCTCTTCGTAACGGCGTTTCCACAAGTCCGAGAGCTTCTTGTAGGGCATCAGGTTTTGCGCGTCGAGGAAGTTCGGATGAACCCTGACTACCAACACCTCCTCGTAATAGGATCGGTTGAAGATCGATACGAGTCCCTTTGGGGGTAAGAATCGCATGGGACGCCACAGAAAATGATGTCCAAGCTCTTCGCTATTGGGCGCTTTGAATCCAATGACTCGGCAACCCTGTGGGTTCATACCTCGGAATACATGCCGAATGATGCCGTCTTTGCCCGATGTATCCATGCCTTGAAGGATCACCAAAAGGGATCGCTGACCACTAGCAAAGAGCTTCTCCTGAGCCTCTTGCAGTTGCTCGAGGTCTTTGAATAGTGCTTCGGAGCCCTCGGACTTGCCCTGCAGTTCATCACCGGCCTTGGTGGCAATCTTGGATAGTTTAAGCGTCTCACCCTCTTTGACGCGAAATTTCTTGGGGTCGAATCGATGTTTCTTCATAGCTGTAATTACCTAAATCCGATCGTGGTTCCATTCAAAGAAAAGACGTTTTTGGACCGCTTAACCAATTTTCCAATCCAACGCGATATCGTGCACCGGTGCTGAATGCGTCAAGGCTCCAACGCTGATTCGATCCACACCGGTTGCCGCAATCCCAGCAATCGTCTGGAGATTCACTCCCCCTGATGCTTCAAGCTGGACCGATGGAGCGAGTCGATCCCGGATCGCAAGGCACTGACTCAGAAGCTGACAATTCATGTTGTCCAAAAGTATGATGTTCGGACCAGCTTTCAACGCCGATTCAAGCTGTTCGATACGGTCGATCTCGACTTCAATCATCACAGGCTGTTCACGCTGGATCTCCCCCGAAGCTAGAAAAGCTTTCGCATGCTCAACGGCTTGGCCCGCATCCAGCAATTCTCCATTGGCTGCAGCCCTAGATGCCAAATGGTTGTCTTTGATCAGAATCCCATCGTAGAGCCCTAGCCGATGATTGTGACCGCCGCCACACCGGACTGCGTATTTCTCCAATCGCCGCCATCCCGGAGTGGTTTTCCTAGTGTCATAGACTCGGGCTTGTGTCCCCCGCACCGCATCAACAAACCGCTTGGTCAAGGACGCAACGCCGCTGAGTCGGCATAGGACATTCAAGATAGTGCGTTCGCAAGTCAATAGATCTCGGGCATCGCCCCGTAGCACCGAAAGCACTTGGCCTGGCTCTATCGCCTGGGCGTCACCTACCTGCTGGTCCCATTGGATTTCTACATCCAACTCGGCAATCATCTCGTCGATCAAATCAATCCCCGCAGCAACGCCATGACTGCGAGAGACCAACGCCGCCGATCCACGCACTCCCGCAGGAACAATGGCCATCGTTGTCAAATCGATGCTTCGGTCCAAGTCCTCTCGGATAGCCAAACGCAGTATTTCGGAAAGATCCTCCAGCAGAAACTCATCGATCGTCTGAGATCGGTAATCCATGGAATCCCTCTAAGGCACGGTCTCTAAGGCTCGGTCACAAAAATGCTCAAAAATGCGAGGGGTTGAAGATCCTCCCAGCATTCGTCATAGTGTACCAACCAGCACGGTCCAAGCCACGCGTTTGGCTAGACCCGCATTTCCAAATCCCCAATTTTCTCGGAGCTTCACAATGCAATCTCGCAGTCTCAAACCCTTTGGGCGTAAAAATTTTGCTCTTTCTTCGTTGTCGATCGTTGCGAGCCTCTTTGGTAACTCGATGCTCCTCGATGCAACCCCCGCTGTGGCGCAAGAATCCGCAAAAGCCGAGACTTTGAGCTTTGCCAACGGAAAGATCACCGTAGAAAAACCAGCAAGCTGGAAAACCGTTCCACCGAAGTCCAATATCGTCCAGTACGAATTTCGAGCGCCCGCCGAAGGCGAACAAACCGCACGAGTTACCGTGATGGGCGCAACCGGAGGGATCGAAGCCAACATCGTTCGCTGGATCGGACAGTTCGATGGACTCACCCGAGCCGATGCAAAGATCGAGAAAAAGACCATTCAAAAAACCACCGTTCACATCGTCGAACTCGAAGGGACTTACAAGGATTCCATGGGTGGCGGTCCATTCGCCCCAGGCCCGGTCAAGAAAGTAGAAAACCACGCGATGATCGGATTGATCTTCGAACTCGAAGGTGGCGAACTAGTCTTCGTCAAAATGACCGGACCCAAGAAAACCATCGCCGGCGAACGCGAAGCCGTGATGAAGATGGTCGAAGGTCTCAAGAACAAGTAGAATCTCTCAGAATCTCTCGGTCGAGTACCACTACCAGCGTGCACGAGCACGAAAAACTGCCCATGCACGTGCTCAGTCGTGTCGAAGACTACTAAAAAACCTCAGAACCGAAGTTGCTTGACATGCTATTCCATCATTTATCGGCTCCCGCCGTGGCTGCTCTAACGCCCGATACACCCATCGTCTTTCCCCTGGCTGCCATCGAACAGCATGGCCAGCATCTCCCCGTCTGGACCGATACGCTCCTGACCCAATCCCTGATCGATCGGGTTTCGGCCCGCATGAACGATCGAGTCGTCTTCGCACCAGTCATGTGGCTGGGGAACTCCCACCACCATTTGGACTTCAACGGAACTCTGTCGGCCTCTCCAAGGGTCTACCTCGATCTGCTGTGCAGTTTGATGGACAACGCCATCGAACAAGGTTTCCGCCGTATCGTCTTTATCAACGGACACGGCGGCAACGACGTACCTGCCAAACAGGCGACTTTTGAAGTACGACAAAAGTATTCGACCCGCGACGATTTGCTCTTCCTGTTGACCACCTATTGGGGGTTGGGAGTCGAACCCTGGACTTGCGATCCGAGCATCGTTCAGAGGGAAATGGGCCACGCCTGCGAGTGGGAAACTTCGATGGTTCTAGCACTGAAACCAGAACTCGTTGGAGCTTATTCAACCCTTCCAACCGTGGAACCTGGGAATCCGTTCCGCCCGGGAGTTCGCGCATGGAAGACCAAGGATCGCACGGGCCCTGGACACATCGGAGTCCCAAGCGCCGCTTCGGCTCAAAAAGGGGAGTTGCTTTTGAGGTTGTTCAGCGACGCTCTAGTCCAGTGGCTCGATCGAGTCGTCGCCTGGGATGGATCCTCTTGGGAAGGGTAATCGCCCACCCCATTAACCAAACGTGAGTATTGAAGGCAACTCAATCGATCGAACCGCTCATTCCGTCGCGGATGCCCCCCAAAATGTACCATAATGGAGGATCAATGTCATAAGACACTAGGCGAACTGAGTTGTCCGCGTATGCCATGTGAACGCCGCCTGAGTGAAGACTGTGAAACTTTCGAAAATCGGGGGCTCGAACTGAAGCTAACCCTGGTTCATTGAGCCTTGGGTCAGGAATCATGTACCTCAGGAACATTCCCGAATTACTAATCCAGTAGTCTCCACCTAGCCGTCGTGGTGCATTGGGATTCGAATATGACCACTGCCCTGTTACCTCACCAAACAGAAAAGTGTTTGAAGTTCCATCCTTGATATCCGCGAGCGTTGTTTTACTCCTGACGTGAAAAACGCCTCTTAAATCATCCTCGCACAGACCCGAGGAACCAAATCCTGCACCTGCTGGTGCAGGAGAGTCAAGAAACTTTGCCCCTGTCACGCCCGAACGCCCACTGCTGCCTAGATAGTTGGTAATCGCAAAACCGCTATCTTCAAAAATGAATTCGGGCATGATAATCGCCCTTGATGTTGGGGAACTCGAATACGAATACAAAAATGCCAAGCCAATGGCGGATTGGTTCGGTGCAGGGTCAGATGGGCATCTATAGATCGATATCGGAGTTCGAGCGGTGTCAAGTACCTTTTGTCGTTGAAGCGTCGACGATTGACTCGGAAACCAGTACATGTTCTTTATGCTCTCGGAGGTTCCCCCCCTTGCTTGCAAGCCAGAACTATCAACGCTTAAATTCAATTCGCTTTGCAAAGCATGCCACAAATCTACACGTTCCAAATGAGGCAATAGGAAGACAAGGTGACCAACACCGCTGTGCTGATTCTTTTCCGTTTGAAGCGGGTCGCGTGCAAAGGCACCAGGGAAAGGGGTCGATTGAGGTCCTGGCAATAACACCCCAGGGGGAAATCGATTGGCTGCGTTCTCGAAATTAAGTGTTGCTAAACCAACCTGCCTTAGATTGGAAATACATTGCATTCGCCTTGTGGCTTCGCGAGCCGCTTGCACCGCTGGCAGCAGCAGCCCGATTAATATTCCAACGATCGAGATCACAACCAAGAGTTCGACCAGAGTGAAACCATTAGGTTTTCGCAAGAATGTCCGCGTTGTCATGGTATGGATACCGCTTATTCAGAGTAACCGAGATCAACCCTCACGTTCCATCGAAAAAACCAATCCTCCTGCATTGCCGAACTGACTTCACTGGATTGGTAACTTTTTAAGTTTGGGTCGAATAAACCTGATAAGCAAGTATTGAGTCCAGAAAAACTGCCCAATTATGAGAAATTGCTAAAGTGTTGGATTGTCCTTTTTGAGCAGCTTTTAGGGGTGTTTCCAATTGCAGCGACGGCAGAAGTGGCCGTTTGCACGAGAATTCTACAAGATTAGACTCAAGGGTTTGCCTATGAAAAAGAAAAATGGCTAGTAGTTTCCTACTAGCCATCTGAATTGCCTGCCGAAAAAGAATCGCTAACTAGCGTCGTCGAAACCTTCGAACAGCAAACCCGACTGCTCCAAGACCAAAGATGGCAACAGACGCAGGTTCAGGCACCACTGCGGGGCTCTCTACTCGGAAGTAAATATTAAAACCAGTAATCGCTCCCCCGAGAGTTCCATTGTAAACGAAGTTGGTCGCAAAGTTGGATGATATGACTCCTGATCCAAACGTCACAAGGTTCGCAGGGGTTGTTTCAGTCGCAGTGGATGTACCGGTTGCACCGGTTGCGGTTCCCGTTACCGTGTACGTATTGAAGGTACCTGATCTCAACCCTTCGACGCTGAAATCTTTGAGGGTCCACGGGGAGTTCGTTGCCACAGTGAAACCCATCGTTGTGGTGCTACTTATCGTTGTTCCTCCTGTGAAAACATAAGACACTGTGTAGCCCGTTGGGTTGCCGGACCCTGGATCAGGGGTGATCGTGACTGAATCACCACCCCTCGCCCCGGTGAATGAAAAGCCAGTAAAAGTTACTCTGCTGTCGAATTGAGAGCCAGCCGACCCAGTAGGATCGAAACCACTAAACCCTGCAAAAGCATCCAGCGATCCAAGTGCTACCATGGCAACACAAACCAAACCAAGAACAAATTTCTTCATGAAGAACCCTCCCAAAACAACGTCTGATTCAAACCAGAACCAGCCTTTATTGGCCAAAAGGAACGAACCTCTCATCCCTCCTATTAATACCGAATGTATCAGTTTCGGTAGAAAGTGTCAACTCGGTCCCGTTTTCAGAACGAAAATTTCAGATTTCAGTTGATTTTTTTCTTTGTCTAATTCTCTAGGTTGGGGCCTTTGCTTTTTTTGTCAGGACGGCTGCACCTTTAACGATTTGGAGGACTAACGCTCATTGCTATTTAAGCCCCCGGCGTTCCAGCAAAGCCTCCACTCCGGGCTCCTTGCCCCGGAAATCGATGTACTGCTGCATCACCTCCCGTGATCCACCCTTGGAAAGAATCTTCTCACGGAACGACGCACCATTGGCCGCAGTAAGCCCTCCGGTCGCTTTCATAAATGCATAAGCGTCCGCAGCCAAAACCTCGCTCCATAAGTATGCGTAATAACCAGCAGAGTAGCCGCCCGACCAAACGTGTGCAAAGTAACTGCTCCGATACCTCGGCGGTACCGCCGCCAGATCAACACCGTATTTTGCTAGCGTTTGCTTCTCAAATGCTACAACATCCGTCGGGATCTGCTCTGGGGTTTGGGAGTGCCAAGCCAAATCCAAAAGTGCCGCCGATAGATACTCCAAAGAATCAAACCCCTTGTTGAACTTGTTGGCTGCAATCGCTTTGTCGAGCAGCCCCTTGGGTAAAACTTCACCCGTTTGGTAGTGCCTAGCGTAATTGGCCAAGATATCCGGCTCGATCGCCCAGTCTTCATGGAATGTCGATGGGAACTCGACGTAATCCCTCGGGACGCTGGTCCCTGATAGACTTGGGTACTCGACCGATGAGAACAAACCATGAACTCCATGCCCAAGCTCATGAAACATCGTCTGGACATGGTCCAAGCTCATCAAGGCTGGTTGGCCTTCGGCCGGCGCGGGGATGTTCATCACATTGATCACCACCGGCAACTGATGCAGCAACCGCGTTTGGGAAACCAATGAGTCCATCCAAGCTCCACCCCGCTTGGAGTCTCTCTGGAAATAGTCGGCATAAAACAAACCGATCGGTTTTCCATCTTGCCCTACGACATCAAAAACCCGGACGCTTGGGTGCCAAACAGGCAAGTCCTTGCGCTCCTTGAATTCCACGGAGTAAAGCTTCTTGTAAGTGTAAAAAACGCCGTTTTGAAGGACGTTTTCGAGTTCAAAGTACGGTTTGATGGCCGATTCATCGACCTGATACTTCTTGGCTCGGACCTTTTCCGCATAGTACTCCCAATCCCAAGGCTCCGGTGGTCCGGTCAGTCCATCCTCTTTCATCGCTTCAGAGATCAGCCCAGCTTCGGCTTTGACCTTGTCGACCACCCCAGGGACCAGATCCTCCAGCATCTTCATAGCGGCTTTAGGATTGCCAGCCATTTGGTTTTCAAGGGTAAAGGACGCATGATCGCGATATCCAAGCAACCCGGCTCGCTGCGCTCTGAGTTTGGCAAGTTCCAAAACAATCGGTTGGTTGTCAATTCCTCCATTTTCCCCGAGCGATCGGTTGGCACTGGCTAGCCAAAGTCGCTGTCGAAGCGGTCGGTTTTTAAGCGATGTGAGAGTCGGTTGCCGAGTCGTATTGGTGATCGCAAGCAGATATTTGCCATCTTGACCTCGAGCCGTGGCGGCTTGTTTTGCCGCCGCGATTTCCCCTTCGCTCATCCCATCAAGCTCTCGAACATCCTCGACCAGAACTGCCCGCTCTTTGGTGACGGCTAATAAGTTGTTCTGGAACTGAGTGGTCAACGTCGAGATCCGCTCATTGATGCTGCGAACCTGAGACTGCTGTGCATCGGTCAGTCTGGCTCCTGCACGGACAAAGTCTTCGTAGGTCTTCTTCAAAAGGCGTTGCTGTTCTTCGCTGAGTTTCAGTTCCTGTCGCTGATTCCATAGCTTCTCGACCCGCTCAAAGAGCTTTTTGTTCAAGTAGATATCGTCGGAGTGACGAGCAAGTTTGGGCGCAACGGCTCGTTCGATTTCCTGAATGGATTCGTTGGTGTGGGCTCCCGA